>Ga0265339_10001244_pt1 | contig 19177 bp, 17 predicted proteins | sample 4CB219metaG_FD_202085 | JGI IMG/M metagenome (GOLD analysis project Ga0265339, IMG submission 202085) | Rhizosphere microbial communities from Carex aquatilis grown in University of Washington, Seatle, WA, United States - 4-CB2-19 metaG | ecosystem: Host-associated > Plants > Roots >... | reverse complement strand
AAGTCCGCCGTGCGAACCGAAGGTAACCCGGCATGAGCACCGCGCCGACAAGTATTGTTGAATCTCCGCTGCATAGGCTTGCCTCCGACTTCCTGAAGGTTCTTGCCAACGAGCGAGGGTCGTCCACTCACACATTGCGCGCGTATCAGCGCGAGTTGTATTCGTTTACGCAGTGGTTGAGCGCACAACCGAAATTTGCGGCAGGCGCGGACGCCAACCCGACTGAGCTTGTGCAACGCATTGAACACACCGATATTCGCGCTTATCTCGGCGTACTTTATGCGCGTGGACTTTCGCGCGCGTCGGCAGCCCGCGCACTAGCGGCAATTCGCAGTTGGTTCAAATGGCTGGCGCGCAACGGTTACCTCGAACAGAATGCCGCATCGCTGGTGGCAACGCCGCGACTGCCAAAGCATCTGCCACGCGTTCCCTCTATCGAACAGATGAATATGGTTGTGGATTCAGTGGGAGAAGACGCGGCGAGCTGGCCTGCGCGCGATCGAGCGATTCTGGAACTGCTCTACGGATGCGGGATTCGTAATGCGGAGTTGGTGGGGCTGAACCTGGACGACATTCACTGGGCCAATGAAGCAATTCTGATTCGCGGCAAAGGCCAGAAGCAGCGCTACGTGCCGCTGGGCGACGCCGCAGCTCAATCAATTCGTGCCTATCTCGGCGAGCGCGAGGCAAAGTTTGCCGCAGCCGGCTTAACTGCCAAAGCCGCAAAAGCAGCCCTCTTCGTAAACCTTCAATTGCGCGGACTTGGCAAGCCTGGCGGCGACGCGCGCCTGACCACTCGCAGTGTTGGCCGGATTGTAAAACGGATTGCGATCGTGCGCGGACTTTCAGCGGATGTGCATCCGCACACGCTACGCCATGCGTTCGGCACGCATTTGCTTGAAGAAGGCGCCGATCTGCGCGCCATTCAGGAACTGCTGGGCCACGAACGCCTGTCAACAACACAGCGCTATACGCAATTAACTACAGGGCAGTTGATGCAGGTGTACGACCGCACTCATCCGCGAGCGCGTTAACTGGCCATCCATTAAATATATTTAGCGTGCAGTTTCGATAGCGGCATCAAGTTCGCGTTTGAAGTCCGCAATCAGCTGCGATTTCAATCGTCTGCTGAACAAGCCCTTCGTTGCGAGGTACGCTTCCATCTTGCTGATCGGATGCTTTGCCGGCTGCCGCTTGGCGGACGTTCTTTTACCAGAACCTCGCTCATTAAAGGGCCAGGGTCTGCACTCGATCAGGGTCGGACCACTTCCGCGACGGGCGTGCGCCAGCGCCTCGGTAGCCACGCGATAGACAGCGACGGCATCGTCGTCTTCAACCGCTACAGCGGGAAGATGGTAGTCTTTGGCCCGCGCCAATCGATCGTCGTCCTGAGACTTTGTCTCGCACACAAAAAGGACGGGCAGCTTTTTCTTTGCAGCGATCTTCAATGCGTTTTCAAGTTCGCTTGATGCGCCGGATGCGTCGCTTGAAAAGACAATCACAACCTTTTTGTTCCGTTGAGCCTTGTACAGAGCCGCGGCTTCAAGTGCGCGCTTGATTTGCTTCGCCATGCTGAACGATGGCGGAATCAAATTGAGAGCTGAGTAACGCGGTCGATGTGCGGTGCTGCGTGGCATGACGATTGAAAAGATTGCAGCCAGGGTCATGCCTTTGGCAAAGCACGGAGTGAACGCGCTGGGCGACGGTGCGAGCGTATCGGCGGGTAGCAGGTCAATGGCCGACCCTGCAATAGCCGCAATGTGCACCGAGGGGCCAGCCGTTTTGCCTGACTTTTTGCCAAGGGCGTGAATGCGCTCCTCAAGCATGCGGCACTTCAGCATGGTCGAGTAAATCTCAAGGAGCTTCTCATTCGAAATCAGCGAAAAGCCGGTATGAGTAGAAAGCGATCCGTCAGGAGATTTTTCAGTCGATGGTGCTTTTGTCATTGGGCTTGAAAACAAAAATGATCGTTGCTGCGATTGTAACTTGAACAAGCACGACAGGCCGGCGCGATTATCGACCCGGCGAGCTACGTGGAGTAGTCCGCGTTGATGTGGATGTACTGGTGGGTTAGATCTGTCGTCCAGAAAACGCAGCGGCCCTCGCCCTGGTGGAGCTGGATGGAAATTGAAAACTCCGGCTGCGAAATGTAGGCATGCGCAGACACTTCATCGAAATCTGCAGCCCGGCCGCCATCGCGGCAAATGACAAGCTCGCCGAACGAGATGTCGATACGATCCGGATCGATCTGCGCGCCCGAGTAGCCGATGGCCGCAGCCAACCGCCCCCAGTTGGGATCGCAACCAGCCCAGGCCGTCTTCACAAGGGGTGAGTGAGCGATGGCCTTAGCCACGCGCAACGCATCGGCATCGCTCGCCGCGCCTTCAATGTGCAGCTCGACCACGTGAGTTACGCCTTCACCGTCGGCCACGATCTGCCGCGCCAGCGAAGTGCAAACCTGCATGAGCGCCGTAGCAAAGGCCGCATCTCCCTGGCCAATGGAGGCGCCGCTTGCGCCGGAAGCAAGCAACAGCACTGTGTCGTTTGTCGATGTGTCTCCGTCAACCGAAATGCGATTAAAGCTGACTTCAATTGCGGAGCGCAGGTACTCGTCCAGAATGCCCGGCTCTACTGCTGCATCGGTAAGAATGTAGACCAACATGGTGGCGTGCGGCACCAGTTGCGGATGAATCATGCCGGAACCCTTGCCCACGCCGGCAATACAAATTTCCTTGGTCGTTCCGTCCGGGCCGGCGACTTCAAGTCGCGCGAATGCCGTCTTCTCCACCAGATCGGTGGTCATAATGGCTTGCGCCACTTCAATAAAGTGGTCTGACTCTGAACCCAGGGACGCCGCCAGCGAGGGCATTACATCGATCAGCTTTTCAGCCGGCAGCAGCTTGCCGATGACGCCCGTCGACGAAGGAAATACCTCTTCGCTTTTGCAGCCGAATACTTTTGCGGCGGCCTCGCATGTAGCCTTTGCCGCATCCAGTCCGGCTTTGCCAGTAGCGCAGTTTGCGTTACCCGCGTTGATGGCAACCACCCGCACTTTGCCTTTCGTCGCGGTCAAATGCTGCTTGTCAACGATGAGCGGCGCGGCCGTGACCCGGTTTGCCGTGAATGCGGCGGCGGCACTGGCCGGAGCATCGGCGACGATCAATGCAAAATCGGGGCGGCCACTGGCCTTGAGGCCTGCTTTCGTAGCGCCAAAACGAAATCCGCGAGGAATGATGAGTCGGGAAAGGTCTGTCATTTCTCTATTCAGTCAGGCTCCAGACCCGACCCATTTAATCTAGCAGGAGGACGGGGGATTGATGACAAGGAAATCAACCGAGCGCGTTGGTCAGCAGGACTCAAATGTACCTTCCAATATGGACAATGCCGCTGATTTTCTCGACCTGCGCAGCGTGAACGTCGCTCGCGGCGAACGTATTGTGCTGCACGATGTGAATCTGCATATCCGCGCCGGTGAACATGTGGCCATCATGGGCCCAAACGGCTGTGGCAAGTCGTCCCTCATCCTGACCATGACCTGCCAGATCTATCCCATCGTGCAGCCCGAAATGCACGTGAGAATCTTCGGTCGTGAACGCTGGGATCTGACCCAGCTGCGCAAGCACTTCGGCGTCGTAGGCTCTGACCTGCCCGGCGAGCGCACCGCCGTAACCACTGGCCTTGATGCGGTGATTGCAGGCTTCTTCTCTGCGTCTACACTGTGGCCCAATCTGCATGTAACCGAAGAAATGCGTACTCGCGCCGCGGAAGCACTGGAACGAATAGAGGCAGCGCATCTCAGCTCGCAGCTGGTGGGCACCATGTCGGCTGGTGAAAAACGACGCATCGTAATTGCTCGCGCTCTCGTTCATCGGCCCAAACAACTGCTCCTCGACGAGCCTTCAAATGCGCTCGATCTCGCCGCCCAGCGCGAACTGCGTGAGACGCTCCGCCGCCTTGCACAGGAAGGCACCGGCCTGGTACTGGTTACACATCATCTCGGCGACATTCTGCCTGAAATCGAGCGCATCATCCTCATGCGCGACGGCCGCATTGTTGGCGATGGTCCCCGTGAGGAGTTGCTGACCGAGGCGCGTCTGAGCGTGCTTTTCCGAACTCCGGTCCGCATAGGTCACGACGAACAATGGCTGCATAGCTGGTAAAAAAACGAGCGCGGACGGCGGCAACAAAGTGTAAGCTTTCTAGCAGGTTGCTCACAGACATGCCAATGATTGGGTGCGCACTTCAGGACCGTGCACCCTGGCTGGCACTGAAGTTTTAGCCAGCCAATGACGCGGAGGCCTGAATCGAATGCAGCTCTTCAACCTGCTACCGTCAGAAGCTTTGAAGATCGTCCTGGTTCTCTTTCTGTCGTTCCTGGTTGGCCTGGAGCGCGAAGAGCATAAGGCGAACGGCCAATATTCCTTTGGCGGCGTCCGCACCTTCCCACTGATCGGACTCATCGGATTTTCCATCGCTCTGGTCGCAAGCGCGCAGTTGATGCTGCTCGCCGTCGGCTTCGTTGTTGTCGCCGGATTTCTACTACTCTCGTACTGGCACAAACTCGCGGCGGAAAAGCCCGGCGGCGTTACAACAGAAATGTCGGGCCTGGCGACGTTCCTCGTAGGCGCGCTCATCTGCTACGACCATTTCTGGGTGGCGACAGCGTTAGCCGTCGCCAGCCTTTTGTTGCTTGATTTGAAGGTGGCTCTTGAAAACCTCGCCACCAGCGTGGCTCCGGGCGAGATTCTTACCTTCGCAAAATTCCTGCTCCTGAGCGTGGTGGTCCTGCCTACGCTACCCAACCAGGAGTTCGGGCCGTTTCACGTCAATCCGTTCAAGACGTGGCTGGTCGTTGTCGCCATCAGCGCTATTTCCTACGGCAGTTACGTTCTGCAAAAGGCGACCAAGGGCCAAGGCGGAATTGTGCTGGCCGCTCTGCTTGGCGGCGCTTACTCGTCTACTGTGACCACCGTTGTGATGGCCAAGCGGGCCAAGCGCGAGAACCATCCTCACCTGTTTTCGGCTGGAATCCTGATCGCCTGCGGAATGATGTACCTGCGATTGACCGCATTACTGGCGCTCTTCAATCGCCAACTCCTGGCCGTGCTGATTGTGCCGTTCCTCGTTCTCGCTGTCGCGGCTCTAATTATTGGCTGGCTGTGGTCGCGTCGGGCCGACGAAAGCACCGAGGAAGTAAAACGCGAATACGAGCCCAGGAATCCGCTTGAGTTGCTGACAGCCTTCATGTTTGCCGGACTGTTCCTGGTCATGCTCATCGTCACGCAATTGGCGGTTACTTATTTAGGCAAAGGCGGCGTGGATATTCTGGCCGCCATCATGGGCGTTAGCGATGTGGACCCCTTCATCATGGGATTGACGCAGGCGGCGGGCAAACTTACGCCGGTGAACGTCGCGGCGGGCGCAATCCTGATCGCCGCCGCCAGTAACAACGTTGCCAAAGGCATCTACGCCTATTCGCTTGCCGACCGCAAAACCGGCCGCATGGGATTGCTCTTTCTGCTCGGCCTGGCCGCCGCCGGATTAATTCCATTGATCTGGCTCTTGTAGCGGCAACGTTGAGCACTCAATGAGCCCGCGTGCTTTACGATTAAAACAACGTGCAAACCATACGGGTCGATACACCAACTGCAAAGTATGACGTTTTCGCGGGCAGCGGACTGCTGCAGTCGCTTGCGCCGCGCATTCAACGGGTCGTCGGCCGCCTGCCCCGCCGCGTCTTTGTGCTTACCTCGGAGCCGATCTGGGCACTCTGGGGCCAGGTCTTCAGCTCCTCATTTGCTGAGCCGCCTATTGCGCTGTTTCTGCCCCCCGGAGAGAAGCACAAGACCATGGCCAGCGTTGACCGGCTGCTGCGCGAGATGCTGCGAGCGGGCGGGGATCGCGGCAGTCTGATGATCGCATTCGGCGGCGGCATTGTGGGCGACGTTGGCGGATTTCTAGCCGCGATTTTCATGCGCGGAATTCCATACGTGCAGGTGCCCACCACATTTCTCGCGCAGGTCGATTCGTCCGTGGGCGGCAAAACCGGCGTGAATCTGCCCGAAGGAAAGAATCTTGTGGGCAGCTTTCATCAGCCGCGCGCAGTATTCGCCGATATTGCCGTGCTGGGCACGCTGCCCGTGCGCGAGTTGAAAGCTGGACTGATGGAGAGCGTGAAGGCGGGCATCATTCGCGACCGCTCGCTGGTGCGCTATATGGAAGAGAATGCCTCGTCCATCATCGGCCGCGATGCGCGCGCGCTTGAAAAAGTGATTGTCGCATCGATCCGCATGAAGGCTGATGTCGTAAGCCGCGACGAGCGCGAATCAGGTCTGCGCATGATCCTGAATCTGGGCCACACCGTGGGCCACGCCATTGAGCAAGCCACTGCGTACAAAGTTCTGCTGCATGGCGAAGCAGTTGCCTGGGGAATGATAGCCGCGCTCTACATTGCACGCACGCGCGGCACCATCACCGCCGCGCAACACCAACGGCTTGAGCGCCTCATACATTTGTACGGTCCATTCCCTGCCCTCAAGCTGCGTCCGGCAAAGGTGATTGCGGCCACAGGAGCCGACAAAAAAAACATCGGCGGCGTGCGGCGCTTTGTGTTGCCGGTTGGAATAGGCGATGCGGGCGTGGTGGAAGACGTATCTCCGGCGGAACTTGAAGCGGCCGTACGTTACATGCTGGAACAGGCAAAGCCCTAGCGCCGCGAAAAAAGACTGGCGGCAAGCTGTTGACCTGTAATAGCTTGACCTTTATCTCTTGCAGCCGCTGCATACCAAACGAGAGCTGGCGCATCCAATTATCAGACAATACCGTATCCCTCCGGGTACTCCGCCTCGCGGAACAATTGGGATACTCTGGAGAAGCTCTCGATTGTCCGCACACTCCTACATGCGCCGGACGTTTTTTTTCGCTTTCGTTCTGTTGGTAGTTTCGGCTGTACCAGCCATTGCTTCCACTGCGGGGTCTTCCCAGGCCCACAGGAGAACTATGGCTCACACACGCAGTTCCTCCCACGCGGGCTCCCGGACAACCTCCAGGCGCACCGGCGCGTATAAGCCCCTCAGAGCCGCAGTACGTAAGGTTCGTTACACCCCAAAGAGTTCCATCGCCGCTCCCGCGCCCTCAGGTGCCAACCCTGCGTACTCAATCGGCTACCAAAACGGATACGATGCCGGCCGCGCCGCTGCTTTGAAGGAACTGCAGAGCCAGAACTCCGCCACGAATCCGGGCGCTCGGCCTGTGCAGCGAGTTCAGCCTTCTTCCCCGCCGACACACACTGCCGTGCCGGCAAAAAGCCAGCAAACACCGGAGCCGTCGGACGCCGATCCTGCAGCAGGCCCTACTACAGCATCGCAGCCTGCGCAATACAAGCCTGAAGCTCTGCGCGGCGAGCGCGAAACTGAATCTGCTGACGCCGGCGACAACACGCCGACCACCGAGATTGCCACGCTGGAGATGCCGCGTGCCGGTATGCCAATTTCATTGCGCGGATCGCTGGCATCTTTGCAGCGGCAAAACACGATCCTTGAATCCGAAGGCCTGGAACGCATTCTCGACGAGGACGACCTGAACAGCCGCATCGCTCACGGATTGCTGGCTCCTCTGCCCGCATCGGCAAACCTGGTTGTGAATCCGGGCCTGCCTGAAAATCGGCGTTACTGCCGTTCGTGGACTGCGCGCTTTCTTTCCGATCTGGCAAAGGCGCACGGAGCAGCCTTCCATCGTCCCTTCCAGGTCAACTCCGCAGTGCGTACCGTTGAATATCAGAAACACCTGAGGCGCACGAACGGCAACGCAGCATTGGCAGAGGGCGACATCGTGAGTCCACACCTCACCGGCGCTACCATCGACATCGGCAAGCAAGGCATGACCCGTGCCGAGCTGATGTGGATGCGCCGCACGTTGCTCGAACTGCAGAACGCGGGCAAGATCGACGTGGAAGAAGAGTTCGAGCAGGCCTGCTTTCACATCACCGTGTACAAGACCTACACCACGCCACGCCCGGCAGAAAAACGCGCGCAGCCGGCACTGCTTGAAGCATCTGCACCAAGCAAGACTCCTGCGCAGGCGCCTCGGCGCGGCAGCTCGTTGCCTGCATCCATTGCGGCCGGCGCGCTGGTTCCACACATCCGCTAATCCACCACAACTGACAAATCTACTAGATGAGAAGCTCCCGATTTGCTCATCAGAAATTGCCTGCGCCTTTTCAGCCGGACAGGGTACAATCGCGGGCAAAGCTCCAATGCTATTTTTTGGAAAGGCAGAATTATGTCTGATACAGGAGTTCAGCCTGTGACCGAACCGGCTCTCAAGCTTTCGCAGTGGCAGCGCGTCGCAAACACTTTTACCGCGCCGTCAAAGACGTTTGAAGATATCAAGAATGGCCATCACAGCTGGTGGCTGCCGCTCATCATCTACACAGTGACTGCGTACATGCTGTTTGCCGTGGTGTACACGCGCATTGGAATTCAGCAGGTGGTCGATAATCAGATTCATCTCAGCCCCAGCAATGAAGCGCGCCTGGCACAAGCATCACCGGAGCAGCGCGAAACGAGCAACAAGATTTCTGTGGGTATTACCGAAGCAGCGTTCATTGCAAATCCGGTTTTCGTCATCGCCGGTGTTGCCCTGATGTCGCTCGGAATCTGGGGCACGATCAACTTCGCATTCGGCGGCCGCGCCACTTTTGGCGGCATCTTCGCCATGTGGATGTTCGCTACCCTGCCGAGCATTATCAAATCGCTGCTGGGCATAATCACCATCATGGCGGGAATGGCGCCTGAGTCCTTCAATATAAAAAATATGGCGCCCACCAACTTGGGCGCGTTCCTTGATCCCATCGAAACGAATAAGGCGCTATATTCTCTTGCCAGTTCGCTGGATATCGTCACCATCTGGACCCTGATCCTGCTGGGGATGGGAACGTCCATCATCGCCGGCACAAAACGTAGTTCCGGCTACATTGCCGTTTTCGGCTGGTGGACAGTTATTGTGCTGATCAGCGCAGGAATTGCCGCGGTCACCGGATGATGCACATCGATCAAGCGATGGCCGAGCTGCATAGTAAGCTGACAGAGGAATGAGCCGCTTTTCAGTAGCCGGAAAACTCGCCATGGTGACGGGAGGCAGCCGCGGTATCGGCCTTGCCACGGCACACGCCCTGGGCGAGAGCGGCGCGCGCGTCATCCTGGTGGCGCGATCTTTAGAAGCGCTCAATCGCGCACAGGAAGAACTCAAAACCGCACGGATCGACGCGGGCTACTCAGCCTGCGATCTCAGAGACACCGATAGCATTGCGGCCTGGTTCGATAAGTGCGTGGCGCAGTTTGGACAGCCTGACATTCTTGTCAATGCGGCCGGCATTCAGCGCCGCGGCCTTGCCACCGAGCTATCGCTCTCCGACTGGAACGACGTGCTCGCCGTAAACACGACCGCTGTTTTTGAATTGAGCCGGTGCTTTGCGCGAGGGCTGATAGCGCTAGAGCGCAAAGGCAAGATCATTAACATTGCCTCGCTTATGACAGCAGCCGCCAGGCGTGGCGTATCAGCCTACACGGCATCGAAAGGTGCAGTGGGACAGCTTACCAAGGCACTGGCCGTAGACTGGGCTCCGCACGGTATCCTGGTCAACGCCATTGCGCCCGGATATGTTGCCACCGAGTTGAATAAAGCGCTCATGGCCGACGCGGCCTTTGATGAGTGGGTAAAAAAGCGTTGCCCGCTTGGCCGATGGGCCACTCCAGACGAGATTGCGTGGCCGGTTGTTTTTCTTGCGTCGCTGGCCGCAGATTTCATCACCGGCCAGGTGATCTACGTAGACGGCGGCTGGATGTCGACGTTTTAATAGCAAAACAAAACCGGCGCTCATAAGCACGCCGGTTGATTGTTTCTAAAACTCAAAGCAGAAGGCTGAGAGCTGCGTTACTCCATCCACCGCCGCATGATCAGCGTTGCGTTAATGCCGCCAAAACCAAACGAATTCGACAGCCCGATATCGAAGCTGTGCGCAATCGCTTTGTTCGGAACGTAGTCAAGCTTGCACTCAGGATCGACGTTATCCAGGTTGATGGTGGGCGGCAGCATCTGGTGCTGCAATGCCAGCACGGTAATGCCTGCTTCAAGTCCGCCGGCGCCGCCAAGCAAGTGGCCGGTCATCGACTTGGTGCCGGAGATCTTGAGCTTGTGGCTGGTGGCGTGTTCGCCAAACACCAGTTCGATGGCTCGCGATTCGTTGCCATCGCCCGCCGGTGTTGAGGTGGCATGCGCATTGATGTAGCCCACTTCCTCAGGCTTCAGTCCCGCATCTTTGAGCGCGGCGCGCATACTGCGTTGCGCGCCCTGGCCCTCAGGCGCGATCCCAGTCATGTGATATGCGTCGGCGCTCATGCCGTAGCCAATCACCTCGGCCAGAATCTTCGCACCGCGTGCATTAGCGAACTCAAGCTCTTCAAGAATTAGAATGCCTGCACCTTCACCAATCACGAAGCCGTCGCGATCTTTGTCGAACGGGCGACTTGCCCTGGTGGGCTCATCATTACGCGTTGAAAGCGCACGCATGGATGCGAACCCGCCCACAGAGAGTGGCGTGACCGCGGCCTCAGATCCGCCGGCGATCATAGCGTCAGCGTCTCCGTGCATGATCATCCGCACTGAGTCGCCAATGGAATTGGCAGAAGTTGCGCACGCCGTTGCCGTTGCTGAAATGGGCCCCTTGGCCCCGTAGCGAATGCTCAACTGGCCGGCGGCCATATTAACGATGGCGGCAGGAATAAAGAAGGGCGATATTTTGCGCGGGCCGCCTTGCAGCAGATTCGAGTGCTCACGCTCAATGATTTCAAATCCACCAATGCCGGAGCCGATGAACACACCTACCCGCTCGGAATTCTCCTCGTTGATCTGGAGACCCGACTGGGCAAGTGCTTCCTGGGTGGCGGCGAAGGCAAAGTGGATGAAGCGCCCCATCTTGCGCGCTTCTTTCTTTTCCACAAAATTCAGCGGGTCAAAGTTCTTGACCTCGGCTGCAAAGTTTACAGAGAAGTCAGTGGTATCGAAGCCTTGGATTGGCCCCATGCCACTGACGCCTGCAACCAATTGCCGCCATACTTCGGGAGCGGTGTTTCCTACACCGCACACCAGCCCCAGGCCGGTGATGACAACTCTGCGCGCCAAGGGCTATTTGCCACCTTTCGCGTTCTTCTCGATGTAGTCGATTGCGTCCTTCACGGTCTTGATCTTCTCGGCGTCTTCGTCGGGAATCTCAAGATCGAATGCCTCTTCGAACTGCATCACGAGTTCGACCACGTCCAGCGAGTCCGCGCCCAGATCTTCCTGGAAGCTGGCGCCAGGGGTTACCTCGGCTTCATCTACCTGCAACTGCTCGACGATGATCTGTTTTACCTTATCTTCAACGGCCATGCTGTGCTTCTCCTCGTATTTTTTGAAACTTCAAAAATCCTTCGGGGCTTCAACAATCGCTCCCATTCCGCCTGCCTACAATAACGGGCCGAGGCAGAGAAACACAACCATCGCTTACGAATAAAAGCGCATGGCCCCGAAACTTCAAGTCTAACGGGCGGGTGGGGGTGTGTAAAGCCGTGGAAAAACAAGAAAATAGCAACCGCCACCATCATCGTTAATGCGCTCAATCCGTGTGTTCCAAAGCACAGCCATTGCCGGGTAGATTCGCGTTGAAATTTGCCGGGAAATTAACAGCAGAAAGGCGTATATTCGGCGAAGAGAAGCTCATGGGGGAAGCAATGCTGCCATCGATTGCCGCTATGGTTGCCGCAATTGCGGGGATTCTTGTTGGATTCTGGCTGCGTGGCAAGTCTGCGCGCGCTGAAAACGCGCAGCTGGAAATGCGTGCCACAGAATTGACGCGCAATCTGGAGGGTGCGAAGGCTGATCTTGCGCTGTTGCAGGCCGAGTCGGCTTCGCGAGCGGGCTACCAAGCTCTGGCCGGCGAACGCGAGAAAACACTGGTATCCGTCCGCGACGAGCTGCAGGCCAAGGCCGAATCCGAGCGCGTGCAGGGTGCGCGCATCAAAGAACTTGAGGCCGAGCTACGCAACGAGCGCCAGAACATGGCGGAAAAGGTCGCTCTGCTTGAAACGGCGAAGCAGACACTTTCAAATCAGTTCCAGACGCTTGCGACTGAAATCCTGGAATCGAAAACGAAGACATTTTCAGAAACTAGCCAGACACAATTAGGCACGCTGCTTGAGCCGCTGAAGACGCAAATCAAGGATTTTCGCGAAAAGGTGGAGCAGGCGCAGAGCGACTCCAAGACAGGAGTTGCGAAGCTCGAGGGCCTTATCGGCAGCCTTGGAAGCCTGAACCAACAACTTGCGGAAGAAGCGCGCAATCTGACTACTGCCCTGCGCGGATCGTCGAAGACACAGGGCGATTGGGGCGAATTTATTTTGCGCGACCTGCTTGAAAAAGCGGGCTTACGCGAGGGACACGAATACAGTTTCCAGCAAAGTTTTACCGGGCTTGACGGCGAAGACGGCGGTAGAAAGCGCACCGCGCGCACCGATGTGATTGTCTATCTTCCCGGCGGTCGTAATCTCATCATCGATTCGAAGGTTTCGCTCACGGCCTATAGCGATTGCGTGAACGCCACCAGCGATGAGGTTCGTGGGGTTGCGCTCAAGGCACACCTGGCCAGCATGCGCGCACATATTTCCGGCTTGTCGAAAGCCGAGTACCATCGCCTGCCCGGCATCGATGCTCCTGACTTCGTGGTTCTGTTTGTTCCCATTGAACCGGCGTTTCTAATCGCACTTCAAAACGACACTGAACTGTGGGCCGATGCATACAAGCAAAACATCCTGCTCGTAGGGCCCACTACGCTGCTTTACATCATCAGAATTGTGAATGTTCTTTGGCAGCAGGAATTGCAGGCGCGCAACGTGCAAGATGTGATGGAACGCGGCGCAGAGCTCTATGACAAATTTGTTGGCTTTGTCAGCGATCTTGAGGCAGTGGGCAAGAGCTTGCGCAGCGCCGATCAAAATTATTCAACCGCGATGAAGAAGTTGTGCGAAGGGCGCGGGAACCTTGTGCGCCAAGTGGAAATGCTGAAGCAGCTCGGCCTTAGGACAAGCAAATCGCTACCGCAGAACCTGCTAGATGCCGCAGCCGACGACGAAGAGCCTTTGCTTGCGTTGGCGGCTGAAGCCGATCAGAACGGCGGGCTGGACGCCCTTTAGAGTAGAGCGTTCCAGCCGGTTCGATCGACGGAGCAGTTACATACCCGATTGCAATTGAGAAAGCGTCATCGGCACGGCGATGATGGCCGGAGCCGGTGCGGCTTTCGCGCGCTTGAGGGTCATTTCCATTGCGGGAAAATCTCCGGAGTCCGATTTCGAGTTGATCTTAATCTCATCTCCAGCGGCGTTGATTGTCCCCTCGTGAGTAATGGTCATTCCGTTGAACGAAACCTTGAACGAAATTTTGTCGCCGTCGACTTTGCCGTCGGTGATCGCCATGGCATCGCCCTGCGGTCCCTGTACGCTGCCCGTCAGCACGGCGCCATCCTGCTTGAAGGTGAACGCAATCTGCATGCTGTCGCCGCCGCCGGGCGCCTGCATCGCGGCATTCCATGTGCCGGTTATATCTGCTGCCCGTGCCGTTGTGGCACCACTCAACGCCAAAAAGATTGAAGCGCATGCGCAAAGAAATATTTTCATAGCAGTCCTCACAGTCAATTGAACAGCGAACCCATCATAAGAGCAGTCTGCCGTGGATGCCAGAAATTATTCGACTTCCCTGATCCCCTGGCGCAGTCGCTTCCAGGTCGACTCCAGGTCTTCAGGCAGAACGCGTGTCTCGGCAACGGTCGTCATAAAATTTGTGTCACCGGTCCAGCGAGGCATGGCGTGCAGGTGCAGGTGTGCGGCTACGCCCGCGCCTGCTGCTTTGCCAATGTTTAGGCCAAAATTGTAGCCATGGGGAGAGTACACACGGTTCAGCACGCGTTCAGTGAGCTGCGCGAGGTCGATGAGTTCGTGGGCGGTTTCTTTGGGGAGCTTGGCGAGCTGGTCGAGGTGCGCGTAAGGCATCACCATCACGTGGCCTGACGTGTATGGGTACGCGTTGAGGCAGATAAAGCAGTGCTGCCCGCGCAGTACCAGGCCGCCGGCGGCTTCAGCGCAGTCGGCACTCATTCCGTTGGCAATCGCGTAGTCAATGGATGCGATGAGATTGCAGAAGACGCAGCCTAGATTGCCCGGCCAGGCGGCCAGTTTCTCAGGCACCCCGGGGCGCACTGCACTGTCCGCCGTGGTGACGTAAGTAAAGCGCCAGGGACTCCAAAGATGATCCATACGTGCCTGTCTGATGGCGACGATTCGAGACAATACAGTTCAAGACAGTATAGAGCGGCCATCTGGAAAGTTGGCTTGGGGAGCAGATTGCGAGGTCTTCAAGTGAATCCCGCGCTTCAGAATTATGGTTATTAACCTGTGTGTCGGTCGTCACGAATGCCACGTTCAGGTGTGGTTAAAGCTATACCTGAGAGCGTTAAAAGCTGGTACATGGTGGCGAAATTCGACGCGGAATGGCATCGCCGTTGGATTGACCTTCGTTTCCCAGGTTGATACACTCATGAGCGTAGCTTCCTGCGCGGATTCCAGCAGTAAGTTGCGGCCGCCCCCCAGCAAGCCGTAGCCTGCCGGGTATTGTCCGAGGAGAAGATTCCGGTATTTCAGGCTCAGGTCAAAACTGAGTCGAACGGCTCCCTGGAGAATACTTTCGGTTGTGTTTCGTGTTGCGGTGGCAAGGATACGGCCTCACGGCATCTCCTGCAGCGGCAATCGCAGCGTGGAAGCCAACGCGGTCAGCAAGATTGACCGCGGCGCAAGGAATTCCGGAGCTCCAACCAATGTCAAACGTCCTCAATCCCGAACCCGAGAGCATAACCCTGAACACCGAATTGGAAACCCCCACACTAGAGCCTGCGACGGAGTCTGAGCAGCCGTCGTTCGAATCCACGTCCAACCCTGAGAAAGCCCAAATAGCCCAATCACCCGCGCTGGACGCCGATGCCTTAACCGAGACTGGCAGCACTGAAAATGCCGGGATCGAATCTGTGGAGGCCGCACCCGCGGAGGAAACTGCGCCGATTGCGCAATCCGATGGGACACCCGCGCCTACCCAGGCAGCACATGAATTTCATTCGGCAGAGTCCATGGACGACTTTTCTGCGGCGCTTGAAGCCTTTGAGCGCGAGCAAGCCGCCGAAGCGGCCGCTGTCGAGGCGTACGGTGACAAGCTGGTCACCGGCACGGTGATCAAGCAGACCGAGAAGCACCTGGTTGTGGATGTAGGCCTGAAGTCGGAGGGACTGGTTCCGATCGAGCAGGTCCAGGACCACACCGGTGCGGTCAAGTTCAATCCGGGCGACGTAATCGACGTGGTAATCGAGCGCGAGGAGCCGGAAGGTGGATACCTTGTCAGCTACGAGCGCGCACAGCGGCTTCGTGTGTGGGACACCATCGAAAAGGCTGCCAACGACAAGACACCGATGATCGGCACGGTTGTGAGCCGCGTCAAGGGTGGACTTACGGTGGATATCGGCCTGAAGGCATTCCTTCCTGGTTCGCAGATCGAGATTCGTCCGGTCCGCAATCTTGACGGCTACCTTGGCCAGCAGATTGAAATCCGCGTGATCAAGCTGAACAAGAAGCGCGGCAACGTTGTGGTCAGCCGCAAGGAAATCCTCGAAGAAGAGCAGAACGCCAAGCGTTCAACCACTCTCGAGCATCTTGGCGAGGGCGCCATCCTTACCGGCACCGTCAAGAACCTGACCGACTACGGCGCGTTTGTTGACCTGGGCGGAATCGACGGCCTGCTGCACATCACCGACATGAGCTGGGGACGCCTGACGCATCCGCGTGACCTGGTGAATGTGGGCGACGAGATCCAGGTAAAGGTTCTCAAGTTCGACAAAGACAAGCAGCGCGTATCGCTTGGTTTCAAGCAGTTGACGCCCGATCCGTGGCTTGACGCCACTGAGCGGTACCCGGTGGGCGCGCACGTCAAGGGCCGCGTACTTTCGGTCACCGACTACGGCGCGTTTGTTGAGCTGGAACAAGGCATCGAGGGCCTGGTGCATCTTTCTGAGATGACCTGGTCAAAGCGCCTGAAGCATCCTTCAAAGCTGGTCAAGCCCGGCGACGAAGTAGAGACGGTTGTGTTGAGCGTGAATCCGGCAGACCGCCGCATTTCGCTGGGCATGAAGCAGCTGCTTGAAAATCCGTGGGAGAACCTGACCGAGAAGTATCCGACCGGCGCAATCGTCGAAGGCCGCGTTCGCAATCTCACAGATTTTGGCGCGTTCATCGAGATCGAAGACGGCATCGACGGCCTGGTTCACGTTTCAAACCTGAGCTGGACCAAGCGCGTAAAGCATCCGTCTGAAGTTGTGAAGAAGGGCGAAAAGGTGAAGGCAGTTGTTCTGGGCGTTGAGCCGCAGAACCGCCGTCTGAGCCTGGGCATCAAGCAGTTGCAGCCTGACGTGTGGGAAAGCTTCTTTGCCACGCACCGGGTGGGCGACGTGGTCCACGGCAAGGTGCTGCGCACGGCGCAGTTCGGCGCTTTTGTTGAAATCGCCGAGGGAGTTGAGGGCCTTTGCCACATCTCCGAAGCCGGAGACGATGCGACCAAGCTTGAAACCGGTCTGGAACACGAGTTCAAGATCATCAAGATCAACGTCGAGGAGAAGAAGGTAGGCCTAAGCCTGCGCGCAATCGGCCAAGAGGCGAGCCGCGCACAGGTTGAGAACTACAAGGCGGACGCGCATAAGCACCCCGTCTCCAGCTCCACCACGACGCTGGGCGACTTAATCAACTGGCGGAAGGGCGAGCGGTAGTCTCCCGCAAGCCTGAACGCGGCAGCAGCAGAACGGCCACCCTGAGGGGTGGCCGTTCTGCGTTGGAAGGATTCTTGGATTGCGGAAGGAGAGATGTTGGTCGGACACGGCATTCGGCCGAAGTGGGTTCACGGAACGGCGTTATTGGGGACAGCCTCAGAATATGTTTACTTCTGTATAACTGACGAGTTGCCGACGACTCGACAGAAGCTCACGCGATCAAAGTAGGCGGCTTCTCAGCGTTGTGCTCGGGCAACTGATCCAGTAGGACCACATTGAGCAGCGACCTGTGTACCTGGATGCGACCGCTGTAACTGATAAACCCGAGATTGCGAAAGCGATTCATGAAGAAGCTGACACGGGACCTTGTGGTGCCGATCATCTCCGCCAGGGTTTCTTGCGTAATCGGAGGAATGAATTTCTCTCGCTCTCCCGGCTCTCCAAACTCCGCCATCAACAGGAGAATCCTCGCCAGACGCTTTTCGCTTTTGTTGAAAAGCTGATCGACAAGGTCAGCCTGGGTACGCATGCTGCGCTCCAGCAGAAACTTCAGAAACAAGTTGGAGAACGCGTGCTCCTGGTGCATGACCCGGATCATCTCCTCCCTTGTAATCTTGAGCGCCGTGCATTTGCCGAGGGCAGTAGCCGTTGACAGACGCAGCCCGGGGATTGCCGCCAGCGCCGACTCGCCGACAAAGTCGCCGGAGGAGATTAGCGTGATTGTGGCCTCTTTCCCAGACGACGAAACCACCGTGACTCTTGCCCGGCCCCGCTGAATATAAAAGACTGAGTCTGCCGGATCACCCTGTGAGAAGAAATTCTCTCCCTCGTTCAATTCGACAATTCTCCGGCCAAGACCAGCGTGTGCGAGAAAGACGTTAGGGTCAAATGCGGAGCTGCTCAAATTGGTCATCAGCATGGTACCTCTTTCGGGATTGTCCGGAAGCCCCGTCTGCACTGTCGTCCGCAGACCCAAAACGTCAAGAAACTGCCTCAGTGGAAAAGAGTTTCAGCGAGGCAGGGCCTGTATAGCAGGCCCGGCCTCGCACAAGGGGAGGCCGCAGCTTTCAACGTCAGCCTCCTGCTCGGAGGCCACTCAAATCAAGGTCTGCCCTATCATTGTCAGGGTTCGGGAGACATGTCTGTACTGAATTGATCACTTTTGTATTATTCAAAGGGTCACTAGCTGAGGAAATGTTGAAAACCCAACCACACACATTTCGGGCGTTGGCCCTGAATAACCGGCTAACCGGAAGTACTGGGTATCCATTTGACTCAGGTTCCCCCAACAGGTTGTGGTCGGCCTATTGCTTTTTGATGGCAGAGTCCACAATCTGTCTGTAAGTGGTTGGTTCGATTGCGACGGCCTGCTGCACCAGGCGGTAGAAGAGTTTGCCTCTGCTGCGCGATTTGCGGCGGTTGAAGCGGAACGTGAATTCGTTCAGATAATCCTGAAGATGTTCTCCGGCGACAGATCCCTGGTGTGTTCCCAACAACCAGCGCTTCAGTAGCGAAAAGACCTGATGGACGCGTGGCAGGAACTCGACAGCCCGCTCCGAATGCCCTTTTTGATTGCTGATACGGTGTTGGTAGGCGGCCTTGCGCAACGGCACGTAGCCGGACCAGCCGTCCGTATGTACGGTGCTTCCGGGCTCGATGCTGTCCTCAATAAACGGGATCAATCTGGCTGCAGAAGCGTCTGGAATGTGTCGGAGCCGGATGCGGCCGATCCCTCGGCCGTCCTCCTCGACTGCCGCTACTACAAGCGCCTTGCCAGCGATATGGCGACCGTCCACACCCTGCTCGCCGCCGCCCAGATAGCTCTCGTCGACTTCGACCACTCCAGACAGCCGCTCACGACCGGGCCGAACCATAGCGCGGCGTAGCTTATGCAAGCACGTCCATGCCGTCTGATAACTGCCCCAGCCGAGCACACGCTGCAACGCTACCGCGCTCACACCGTTCTTTTGGCTGATCAACAACCACATGGCGCGAAACCATACAGTCAGTGGCGTTCGCGTATCCTGAAACACCGTGCCCGCTGTCACCGAAACCTGATACCCGCAGCCGGCGCACTGAACACGGCCCGACTGCAGCGCCCAGCTCTTGCCTGCTTCACATCGAGGACAACGGAATCCATCCGGCCAGCGGAGATTGAACAGGTACTCCCGGCAATTCTGTTCAGTGCTAAAACGTCGCTCAAGCTCCAAAAGCGTCCGCGGATAATCCTCTTCCATGACCCCGAACACTACAGGTTGGGCCAACCTGAGTCAATTGGATACCCAGTAC
>Ga0265339_10001243_pt1 | contig 19180 bp, 20 predicted proteins | sample 4CB219metaG_FD_202085 | JGI IMG/M metagenome (GOLD analysis project Ga0265339, IMG submission 202085) | Rhizosphere microbial communities from Carex aquatilis grown in University of Washington, Seatle, WA, United States - 4-CB2-19 metaG | ecosystem: Host-associated > Plants > Roots >... | reverse complement strand
AAGGGCCGGACCGAGCTTCAGCGCAACCACCATCGCCCCGAAACTCTCGCCTGGGCGGCTTGGATCATTGCCAAGCTCGGCGGATGGACCGGTTATGCCTCTCATCGGCCACCTGGACCAATTACCTTCCACATGGGAATGGCTCGTTTCAATATCCTCGTCTCCGGCCGAGCTTTCGCCAATGTGTAGATGCCCTAGCAGCCCGGCGGGGGCCCTCCATGCAGGTAAGGATGATTGAGAGTGCGGAAGCACTCCAACGCCAGGGAAGAAGATGTGAAGGCAGCGGTGAGCTGCCTAACTCATTGGATTACTTTTCAATTGTGTGGACTGATCCATTGGGGTAGTATCCGTCATGGCTGGAAGGGTTCCGATCAGCGTGGTGGAAACGCCGGAATTTCTGTCGGCAACCCGCAAGCTCATGAGTGACGAGGAACGGGTGCTGCTGGTGGATTATCTCGCTTACAATCCAACGGCCGGCGACCTCATTCCCGGGACGGGTGGTGTGCGGAAGCTGCGATGGGGATTGGAAGGCCGGGGCAGGCGCGGCGGCGCGCGGGTCATCTATTTCCACCATGACGCCAGTATGCCGCTCTTCGCGCTGACCGCCTTCGCCAAGAACGAGCGGACGGATTTGAGCCAAAAGGATCGCAACGACTTCCGGCAGTTGACGGCGCTGCTGGTCGAGGCATTCAAGAGGAGAAAGCCATGAGCAAGGTTGCCGACAGCATTCGGCGCGGCCTTAAGGAAGCGGTGGCCTATGCCGAGGGCAAGGCGGACAAGCGCGCCTACCGCATCCATATCCCGAAGAAGATCGACGTGAAGGCGATCCGAACACGCCTGGATATGACGCAGGAGGAGTTCGCCGGCCGGTTCGGATTTAGTGTCAATACGCTGCGCCATTGGGAGCAAGGCTCTCGTCAGCCGGAGGGACCGACCAGAGCCTATCTTCTGGTGATCGAACGCGCGCCTAAGGCCGTTCAGAAGGCTCTGCAAGCCGCATGAAATGTTCTAACCACCTACGCCAGAACCGCGGTTTACAAGTATTTTTACGCCGCTGCGCGATGAAGGGATTTTTGGTCTTCTCATCCTAACTTTGCCGCCGCTTGATGTCCGTTTGACTTGTGCAGACGGGCGAGCGACGGAATGGCGGATGATAAGAAATCCGGGCCGGACGACATCATACCGGCCAACGACAATCAAGGCCCGGTAGATGGGCCGGAGCGCGAGGCGTGGATGCGGGTGGACCGTGTGGCGCTGACGCTGGCCCGCATCATCGGCCGCCGCATGGCGCGGGAAGATTTCTCGGCGTTCGTCGCCGCCAACGACAACCGGCCGGCCGCTTCCCAAACAACGGAGGACGAGCCCGGCAACGACTGAAAGGAAGGCCGTCCATGACCCGCGTTGCGCTTTATGCCCGCTATTCCTCCGACAACCAGCGCGACGCCTCGATCGAGGACCAGTTGCGCCAGTGCCGCGAACGCGCCGCCCGTGAGGGCTGGACCGTTGTGGAGAGCTATTCCGACCGCGCCAGGTCCGGCGCATCTCTCATCCGTCCCGGCATCCAGGGGCTCCTTAGCGATGCACAGGCCGGCCGCTTCGACATGGTATTGTCCGAAGCGCTGGACCGCATCAGCCGCGACCAGGAAGACGTAGCCGGAGTCTTCAAGCGCCTGCGCTTTGCGGCTATTGCCATCGTCACGCTGGCCGAAGGCGAGATCAGCGAGCTTCATGTCGGCCTCAAGGGCACGATGAACGCCTTGTTCCTGAAAGACCTCGCCATGAAGACCCATCGCGGCATCAGAGGCCGCGTGGAAGCAGGAAAAATCGGCGGGGGTAGCGCCTATGGCTATCGTGTCGTCCATCGGCTGGATGCGCGCGGCGAGCCGATTCGGGGCGAGCGGGAGATTGTCGAGGAACAGGCCGGGATCGTCCGCCGCATCTTCCGCGAATATGTCGCCGGCAAAGGGCCGAAGCGCATCGCCGCCGACCTCAACCGCGATCGGATTCCCGGCCCAACCGGTAAGCACTGGTCGGACACCACCATCCGGGGCAACCGGATCATCAGCTCCGGTATTCACAATTGCGAGCTTTATATCGGCGTGATCCGCTGGAACCGGCAGCGCAAGCTGAAGAACCCCGAGACCGGGCGCGCCACCTACCGCCGCAATCCCGAACATGAATGGATCCGCTCGGAAGCGCCGGAACTTCGCATCGTGCCGCAGGAGCTATGGGACGCCGCCAAGGCGCGGCAGGACGAATTGACCGATCTCTACAAGAAGCAGACCGAAGCAGGGCGCGCCGCCGTGCGGCGCGTGATGGCCGCCAATGGCGGGCTGAACGCGACGCACCGGCCCCGCACGCTGCTGTCCAGGCTGTTGTTCTGCGGCTCTTGCGGCGGCGCCTATGTGCGGCGGGGGCAGGACCGCTTCGCCTGCTCCAACCATGTGTTCGCGAATGGCTGCGACAACGCCCGCACCCTGGACCGCAAGGCTTTGGAGACGCGGGTGCTCGCCGGCCTGCGCGACCGTATGATGACGCCGGAGATCGCGGCAGAGGCCATGCGCGCCTATGCGGAAGAAACCAACCGCCTCAACCGCGAACGGCGGCTGTCAGTCGATACCACGCGCCGCGAGCTTGCCGACACCGAGAATGCCATCCGGGAGATCGTCCGCGTCATCGAGCAAGGCGGCTATCATCGCGCTTTGTCGGGCCGGCTCACCGAGCTTGAGGTGAAACAGGACACCCTCAACGCCCTTCTGTCGCAAGCCCCCACAGACCTTCCCGACATCCACCCGAACATCGCGGAAACCTATCGGCGCAGAATCGAGCGGCTGACCGCTGCGCTCGCCCATCCTGACGACGCCGTGGAGGCGGCGGACGCCATCCGCGAGGTGATCGACCGCATCGTCATCACGCCCGGCGCTGCGCGCGGCGAGGTTCAGGTCATGCTTCACGGCGACCTCGACACCATCCTCGCTTGGACCAATCGCACCGGCAAACCCGGCTACAAGCCCAAGCCGGACACCGCTCCATCCCGATTGTCGGTCTCGGTCAAAACACGGGCGTGACCCGGGCATCCACGCCTTGAATCTCTCGGCACGAGAAGGGCGTGGATGGCCGGGTCACGCCCGGCCATGACGGCATTTCGGACTTTGCCGGTGCCGCTTGCATCACTCGTCCCGCGGCTTGAAATCGCGCTTGCCGTGATAGCCGCGCTTGGGCCGACGCGGCGGGCCGTAACCATTGGCTTCGGCCTCGTTGCGTTCGCGCGCGTCCTCGCTGCCACTGCGCTGCACCAGGACACGGCGGCCCTTGCGGTCGGCAATCAGCGCGCTCTTACCCGACGGCCTGAACGGCTTCTTGCCGGACGCGGCATCGTGCGCCTCGTCCTCGGCATTGCGCGGCTGACCGAATTCCAGGCCCGCCCGGGCAACGACCTTGTCGCCGAGTTGCTCGCGCAGCACCCGCGTCTTGACCTCCTCGACCTGGCCTTCGGCGATTTCGCCGAGCTGAAACGGCCCGTAGGAAACGCGGATCAGCCGGTTCACCTCGAGGCCGAGATGCGCCAGCACATTGCGCACCTCGCGGTTCTTGCCCTCGCGGATCGCAAACACCAGCCAGACATTGGCGCCCTGGTCGCGTTCCAGGGTCGCATCGATGGATCCGTATTTCACGCCGTCGACCTCGATGCCGTTCTTCAGCTCATCGAGCTGCGCCTGCGTCACCTCGCCATGGGCGCGAACGCGATAGCGCCTGAGCCAGCCGGTCTCGGGCAGTTCGAGCACCCGCGCGAGCCCGCCGTCATTGGTGAGCAGCAGCAGGCCTTCGGTGTTGAAATCGAGCCTGCCGACGCTGATCAGCCGTGGCAGGTCCTCCGGCAGATTGTCGAACACGGTCGGCCGCCCTTCGGGGTCCGCATGCGTCGTCATCAGCCCGCGCGGCTTGTGATACAGGAACAGTCGCGTCCGCTCGCGCGGTGGCAACGGCTTGCCGTCGACGGCAATCACATCATTGGCGGTGACGTCGAGTGCCGGAGAATTGATCACCCGGCCGTTGACGGTGACGCGCCCCTGCTTGATCCACTCCTCGGCGTCGCGTCGCGAGGCAAGGCCCGCGCGCGCCACCACCTTGGCGATACGTTCGCCTGCCTTCTTCGGCCTGGGCGCCTCACGTGCGGGGCGCTTGTCGAAATCGCCCTTGCGCTCGCGATAGGCGCCGCGGCCGCCGAACGCCGGACGCTTGGCAAAAATCCGGCTGTCATCCTCATTGTCGCGGCGCGGCCGTTCGGCAAATCGCTTGTCGCTGCGCGGATGCTCCTGCCAGTCCGTGCGGCCTTCGGGACGCTCGCGCTTGTGATCCCGGAAATCGCTCTCACGATCCTCACGCTGCCCCTTTTTCTCCCATCGGGGCCGACCGAATTGCGGGCGGTCGTCGCCTCGCCGATCGTCGCGCCGTTCTCCACGATCGCTCTTGCGATCCCGGGGCCGGTCGAATTTCGGCCGCTCGCGATCATCCCGAGAGCGCGAAAAGCGCGGACGTTCGTCGCCACCGCGATCGTTACGCCGCCGGTCATCGCGCTGCCGGTCGTCGCGCTGCCGCCATGGCTTTTCCTGTCCGCGGTCGCGCCCGCCGAATTCGCGGTTCTCGCGGCGCTCCCCGAATTTCCGGTCCTGGAAGCGCCCGGCGGGACGCCCCTCCTCCCGGTCGCGACGTGGCGGACGCTCGTCGCTTTCAAATCGCCGCGGCCGCCGGTCATCGCGATCCCGGCGCAGCGCGTCATCGCCGTCACGATGGCGGAACGGGCGCTCCTTCCGCTCGCCGCGAAAGTCCCGCTTGTCGTCTTTGCCCTTGCCGGCGAAACCGCCCTTGTCGAACGTCTTCGAAAACCGCTTCTCCCCTCCCCGCGCGGCGGCGGGGCGGCCCTTGCCGGCCGGCGGACGATCACCCCGGCCGCGCCGGGAAGCGTTGTGTTTGTCGTGATCGCGGGGCATGAAGGTCTCGTCTCAAGATAAATGCAGGTGTGCGGCGCGCATTAGCAGAGTTATTCAGGCAAGACGAGGCATGAACGCTCCCTCTTTCATGGATTTGGCGCTGAAGGCGGCCGAAAGTGCCGAAAAATCCGGGGAAGTACCGATCGGATGCGTGGTTGTGCGCGACGGCGAAGTGATCGCCAGCGCCGGGAACCGGACGCTTGCCGACCGCGATCCGACCGCGCATGCCGAAATGCTCGCCATCCGGCAGGCGGCGAAAGCGACCGGCAGCGAGCGGCTGGTCGATTGCGACCTCTACGTCACGCTGGAGCCCTGCACGATGTGCGCCGCCGCCATTTCGTTCGCGCGCATCCGAAGGCTCTATTACGGGGCGGCGGACCCCAAGGGCGGCGCGGTGGATTCCGGCGTGCGCTTCTTCGCGTCACCGACCTGCCATCACGCACCGGAAGTCTATTCCGCTGTCGGCGAACGCGAATCGGCTGCGCTGCTGAGGGAGTTTTTCAGGGCGCGACGTTAGTTCGCTCCGCGGTCATCATCCGCGAAAGCGGATGATCCAGTGTTCCGGAGACGGTCGCGATCAAATCGAGAAGACTCGGCGTACCGGATACTCCGCCTGCGCGGGGTATGATGCGCGTCATGAGTGGCCGTGCTCTACCTCACCCTGCCAGAAAGAATTCCCGCAGCAGCCGCGCCGTCTGATCCGGGTTCTCCTCGGCCAGGAAGTGGCCGGAATCGACCGGCCCGCCCGACACATTGGTCGCCCAATTCTTCCAGGTGTCGAGCGGCGTTGCCGCGGCTCGCGCAATACCGGCATCGCCCCACAGCGCCAGCAACGGAATGGTGATCTTCTTGCCGGCCTCGAGGTCGGCCTTGTCGATGTCGTAGTCGGCATAGGCGCCGGCGCGATAATCCTCGCACATCGCATGCAGCCGGGCCGGGTCGCGGAACGGCGCGAGGTAATGTTCGAGCGCGCGCGGATCGATCGCGTCGAGATTTTTCGATTTCGTCTGGCTCGCCATCTTCTGCCTGAGGAAAAAATCGGGGCTGCCCGCGATCAGCGTCTCCGGCAGCGGATACGGCTGCGCGAGAAAGGTCCAGTGGTAGATTTTCAACGCATACAGCCGGTTGATCCGCTCCCAGTAGTCAAAGGTCGGCAGAATATCCAGCACCGCGAGGCGCGACAGCCGGCCGGGATGATCGAGCGCCAGCCGATAGGCGACGCGGCCGCCGCGATCATGGCCGGCGGCCGCGAAGTGCACATAACCGAGCTGCTGCACCGCCTTCACCATGGTTCGCGCCATCGCGCGCTTGGTGTAGGGCGTATGGTCCTCGTCGCTTCCGGGCATGTCCGACCAGCCATAGCCCGGCAGATCGGCGATGATCAGCGTGAAGCGATCGGCAAGCTGTTGCGCCACGCGGTGCCACATCACGTGGGTTTCGGTAAATCCATGCAGCAGGAGCAGCGGCGGCCCGTTGCCGCCGACGCGCGCAAAGATGCGGCCGGCTTCGGTATTGATCCATTCGGACGCAAAGCCGGGAAACAAATCGGCAAGATCGGGCATCGCCGGCACTCCTTCGCGGTTGAGCTGGCGCCATATGGACGCCGGCTTCCGAAATGAGAGACTCTAGCTGCTTGCCTTCTCCTTCTCCACCGCCTGCCAGGCGATGTCGCGGCGGCAAAAGCCTTCCGGCCACTTGATGCGGTCGATCGCCTGATAGGCGCGCGCCTGCGCCTCCGTGACCGTATCACCCAGGGCGCAGACATTCAGCACCCGCCCGCCGTTGGCAAGAATGGCGCCGTCCCTTTCGATCGTGCCGGCGTGGAAAATCTCGACGCCCTCGATCCTGGCCGCCTCGTCAAGGCCCTCGATGCGACTGCCCTTCCCGTAGTCGCCAGGATAGCCCTTCGCCGCCATCACCACGGTGACCGCGCTTTGCGGAAACCAGCGCAGGTCGAAGTGCTTCAGCTCGCCGTCGCAAGCGGCCAGCAATGCCGGTACGATGTCCGACATCATCCGCAGCATCAGCACCTGGCACTCGGGATCGCCAAAGCGGACGTTGAACTCGAACAGCTTCGGCCCCTGGTCCGTCAGCATTACGCCGGCATAGAGCACGCCGCGAAACGGCGTGCCGCGCGCTTTCATGCCCGCAACCGTCGGCAGGATGATCCGGTTCATGATCGTGGCATGGACTTCGTCGGTCACGAACGGCGCCGGCGAATAGGCGCCCATGCCGCCGGTGTTCGGCCCCTGGTCATGGTCGAACACACGTTTGTGGTCCTGGGCAGAGGCGAGCGGGATCGCGGTCTCGCCGTCGCACAGCGCAAAAAAGCTGACCTCGCGCCCCTCCAGACATTCCTCGATCACCACCTCGGCGCCTGCCGAGCCGAACGCGCCCTTGAACATCATTGCAACCGCGTCTTCGGCCTCGCGCAGGCTCCTGGCGACCACCACGCCCTTGCCCGCCGCAAGTCCGTCGGCCTTGACCACGATCGGCGCGCCTTGCGCGCGCACGTAGGCGAGCGCGTCTGCCGCGTCGGTGAAGCGGCGATAGGCGCCGGTTGGAATATCGAACTCGGTGCAGAGCGCCTTGGTGAAGCCCTTGGAGGCCTCGAGTTGCGCCGCTTTCCTGCTCGGCCCGAACGCCTTGATGCCGTGCGCTGAGAGATCATCGACGATCCCGGCCGCAAGCGGCGTCTCCGGGCCGACCACGACGAGCTCGATCGCATGCGCCTTGCAGAAATCGATCACTGCCGAATTATCGGCGATATCGAGCGCGACACATTCGGCGTCCCGCGCGATCCCGGCGTTGCCTGGCGCGCACCAGAGCTTTGTGAGCAGCGGAGAGCCGGCGATCTTCCACGCCAGGGCGTGTTCGCGACCTCCGGAACCGAGCAGGAGAATGTGCATGCAGAACCTGTCGAAGAGTAAGCAAGCGCGTCGGTCGCACGAGTCCGCCTCCCCCCGCAAGGGGGAAAACCAGTTGCGTCGTCACTCCGGACGGCGCGCACCCGAACTCGGGTTTTACCCGAGTTCGGCAGCCTTGATTGTCCAAGTCGGCAACAGCCGACTTGGATGCGCACCCCGGAATGATCCTGCCTATTTATCCCCCTCCGATGCCGCTATGATTTCCTGCAAGCTTGCGACATGGCGGGCGAATGCGCCGCGCCCGGCCGCCGTTGCGGTGACCGTGGTCTGCGGCTTCCTGCCGACGAAGGCCTTCTCCACGGCGACATAGCCGGCCTTCGCCAGGGTTTCGATATGGGCGCCGAGGTTGCCGTCGGTGGCGCCGGTGAGCTTTTTCAGCTTTGCGAATTCCAGCCCCGCTCCCTGCGGCAGCGCGTTGAGCGCCGCCATGATGCGCAGGCGCAGCGGCTGGTGGATGATGTCGTCAAGCTCGGCCACGGCGCTAGGTCCACCGCATCCAGAGGCCGCCCAGCACCAGCCCGCAGCCGTTCACGACCGCCATCCACAGCAGAAACGAACCGCCAAGCACGTAGAAATAGCCGATCAGGGTCAGCACGGTGACGGCAAGCCCGATGCCGACAAAGGCGCGCCCGAACCATAGGCCCGCGAGCATGTAGAACAGCATGAAATAGATCGGCCAGAAGGCGCCGAGTTCGCGCGGGCCGAAATCGCCGAGCACCTGCGAGCACAACAGGCCGAACGCGTAGAAGATCACATAGGCCGTGACGACCCGGCCATCGACAGCGCGCACGTGCGTGCGAATGTGAAGCAGCGCGCCGATCACCACTGTCCCCGCGAGCCCTGCGATATTGGCTGCGGGCCAGATATAATAGGCGTAGCGCGGCCAGAGCCAGGTCGCGACATTGGCGACAAAGACCAACACGCCCCACCAGATCATGATGAGGCTTGCCAGGTTGTAGATCTGCGACTGCCGCACGCGGCGAACGATGTCTTCGATGTCGGTCAGCGCTTGGGCCGCCTGTTTGGGATCGATGTCGGTCATGAGCCGCTCGTCGCCTTCGCCACCTCGTCCGCAATCGCCGAAACGGCTCTGGGATCGCTGACGATGCCCATGTGATTGACGCCGTCGATCAGCTTCACATCGACCGACGGCGCGACCGCGTGCACCGCCTCGGCATACTGCCGCGGGAGCATCAATTCGTCATCGCCGCCCGCGATCAGCGTGACCGACCTGGTCGCGGCGGCAAAATCGGCCTTGTAGCCGCGTGTTGCGAAATTGCGCATCAGGCGGTCGCTGTAGGTGGCCGCTAGGTCATTTTCCGAGTTCGGCGGCACGGCAAAGGCAAGCGTAGGCAACGCATCGCAGCATTGAATGCCAATGGTGCGCAGCGCGATCAAGCCGAGGATGCGCGGAATGTCGGGACTGGCCCAGCCGCCGGAATTTGGCCGGTTGGTCGGCGCGTCGTAGCCGAGATAGGGCGCAAGCAGGATGGTGCGCGAAAACAGGTTCTGCATCGGCGAGCTCGCAACCCGCAGCGCAAAGCCGCCGCCGGCGGAGTGGCCGAGCAGGGTGATCGGCGCGGCTGGCGCGGTCTTGCGGATCTCGCCGACGAAATCGGCAAGGTCGTCCTCGAGCTGGCCGAGATAGGCGATATCGCCGCGGGTGCCGGATCCGCCATGACCGCGAATGTCGGGCGCGAAAGTGTCGACCCCGCGCGCGGCCAGCGCATCCGCCAGCGCATGCACGGCCGGGCTCGAGCCCGAGGAGCCGTGGACGACAATTGTAATCTGCCCGGTTGCCGCGCTGCGGGCCGGGTAGTGGCGATAGGCCAGTTGCGTGCCGTCGCGTGCGCTGAACCGCTCCAGGGGCGGCATGGTGCTGCGATCGACCGCGCGTGCGGTGCCGGAGATCGAGCGCAGTTCCGGCGGCCGGACCAGGGGGGTTGCGACCATTGCGGTCAGCAGGAGGGCGATTGCGCCGACGACGCACAATGCCCATTGCAGCAGCCTGAGGGGGAACCAGAGCAGCGATTTGAGCATGATTTCCTCCTGAGTTATAGAGTACTCTATATTACAGAGTATGTGGAAACACAAGAGCCCGATTGGCGGTTGGAGGCGAAAATCCCTAACTTGGGCAGAGCCAAACGATCCGAATCGAGATGACCGCAGTCGAAAGCCTGATCAACGCGCCCGAATTCACGGTGTCCGAGCTGTCCTCCGCGCTGAAGCGGACGGTCGAGGACAATTTCGGCCATGTGCGGGTGCGCGGCGAAATCTCCGGCTTCCGCGGGCCGCATTCCTCTGGCCATTGCTATTTCGCGCTCAAGGACGAGAACGCCAAGATCGAGGCGGTGATCTGGAAGAGCGCCCATTACCGGATGCGCTTCAAGCCGCAGGAAGGGCTCGAGGTCATCGCCACCGGCAGGCTCACCACCTATCCCGGCGCCTCGAAATACCAGATCGTGATCGAGGCGCTCGAGCCGGCCGGCATCGGCGCGCTGATGGCGCTGATGGAAGAGCGCAAGAGAAAGCTCGCCGCCGAAGGGCTGTTCGACGAGAAGCGCAAGCGGCGTCTGCCGTGGCTGCCGGAGGTCATCGGCGTCGTCACCTCGCCCACGGGCGCCGTGATCCGCGACATCCTGCATCGCCTCGGGGATCGCTTTCCGCGCCGTGTGCTGGTGTGGCCGGTCAAGGTGCAGGGCGACGGCTCGGCCGAGCAGATCGCAGCCGCCATCCGCGGCTTCAACGCGTTGCCGGAAGGCGGCGGGATTCCGCGCCCCGACGTGCTGATCGTGGCGCGCGGCGGCGGTTCTCTGGAGGACCTCTGGTCCTTCAACGAGGAGATCGTGGTGCGCGCCGCGGCCGACAGCACGATTCCACTGATCTCGGCGGTCGGCCACGAAACCGATATCACGCTGATCGATTTTGCCGCCGACAAACGCGCGCCGACACCGACTGCGGCGGCAGAGATGGCCGTGCCGGTGCGCAGCGAGCTGATGGTCGAGGTGGCGGCACTGGCGCGGCGCGCCGTGCTGTGCTGGCAGCGCGGCCAGGAGAGCCGCCGCAACGAATTGCGCGCCGCCGCACGAGCCTTGCCCGCGGCAAGCGAGCTGCTGGGCATCCCGCGGCAGCGGCTGGATGGCGCGGCGTCCGCCCTGCCCCGCGGCTTGAGGGCCAATACGCACGCGCATTTCCGCCGCTTCGCCGCAGGCAGTGCGCGTCTGACCTTACGGGTGTTGCAGGGACAGGTCGCGCAGGCCCGGCACCGTCTGGTGATTTGCGGCGAGCGGCTGACGCTTTCGGCGCGATCGCTGTTGCGCGGCCGGCGCGATCGCCATGCCGGACTCGAGGCTCGATTGAAGGCGTCCAAACTTGCGAATGCGCAGACCCAACGCCATCTGATCGCCCGCAATCGCGAGCGCACGGAGCGGCTGGCCGAGCGCGCGCAGCGCGCGCTTGCCACGAATCTGCAGCGGCTCGAGGCGCGCATCAGCTATAGCGAGCAACTGCTCACCGCCCTGTCATACCGGAGCGTGCTGGCGCGCGGCTTTGCCCTGGTGCGCGACGACGCGGGTCACCCGCTGCACGCCGCCGCCGATATCGGCCCCGGCACACGGCTCGACGTGGAATTTTCCGACGGACGCGTGGGTGCAACCGCGGACGCGAATCGGCCGGCGGTCGCGCCGGGCGCGAACAAGCCTGCGGCTGTGTCGCGCGAAGCCAATTCGCGCGAACAAAAGCCGGCCGCGCCAAAGCGCGTGGCAAAATCCGCCGATCAGGGCAGCCTGTTCTAGCGGCACCTTCCTTCATTCACCCGGGAACGGCCTACCGCGACAGCCATTCCGAGACGAGCTTCTGCGCGTCCGCGCGCGCCTCGGGGTCGCCGCCGAGATGGCCGCGCTCGGGCGCCGCGGCGTCGGCAGATCCGGATGCCGCATGCAGCGGCAGATTGGCGCGGTCGAAATCGTGATAGGCGCCGGAAAAAACGACCAGGCGGGTTAGCGCGCTGCGTCCGCGCGCGCCATCGATCATCTGGCGGCAGGCCGGCGGCGAAGAGACATCGTCCTTCGCGCCGATCAGGAGCAGGGTCGGCACCCGCGCGCTCCAGCCGAGCCCTGCCGAGATCCGGCAGTCCGGATAGAACGCGATCGCGGAGCGGAAATCCGGCTCGCTGTTGCGCGAGAACAATTGCGGACGCACCGCCCACAACAGCGCGCTGGCGCCGTTCGCCCATCCGAGCAGGCTGATGCGGTCGTGCCTGGCCCAGGGCTGCTGCATCAGCCATTGCCTCGCCGCCTGGATATCGGCCACCCGCTCCCGACGCGCCGTCAGGCGGCGCTCCTTGACACGGCATTGCGGCCCGAGCCCGCGCGAACCGTAGCTGTCCGGCAGCAATACCGCCCTGCCGGTCTTCAAGAGCTGCTCGGCCCAGTCGCGATAACGCGGCAGCACCGGTTCGGAACGACCGGCCAGACCGCCGCAGGCATGCAGCGCAATCACAATCGGAAACGGGCCGTCACCCTCGGGCTTGTAGAGTTGCGCGCGCAGGATGCCGCCACCTGCGGGAATCTCGACCTGATGCGGCGACGGCCGCGGCGCGGCGGATGCGGCTGAAGCCCCGGCGAGAAGCATCAGGAGTGCGATTGCTGCGAGAGGGCGCATTGGACTTTGACGTATCGTTATAGCGCGGACGAATTGGCGGCCATCCGCGCAAATAGCTAGTGTCCCGGTTCTGACATTCGTATCATATCGCAGCGAGTCCCTTTACGAATGTCAGAACCAAAGGGACACTAGCAACAATGATTTGCTAGTGGTCCTTTGATCCTAACATTCGCAAACGTGGCTCCCGGATGGGATGCGAATGTTAGGATCGGACCACTAGCATGCAGGGAAATGCTCAAAACATCACAAATCGGTGGGTTTCACAGGCGGACAACGCCGCCTATCTATGTTAGGTAAACCAGATCGGCCCCGGCTGCATGACCGGGATTTAATCGGAGCCTTCAACCGTGCTGAACAAGTTCGGCCCCTCGGGCCATGGCGAAGCGCAGGTGCAATATCTCGACGGCGATTTCCGCGTGATCTCGCCAGGAACCTATGTCCGCTGCGCGGTGACCGACGCGCGGATTCCGCTCGACGAGCTGAAATACTGGAGCGTCGATCTGCAAGAGGCCTATGCGGCTCCAGCCGCTGTGCTGCAACGGCATTTTCCCGCCGCGCTCAAGAGGCAGGGCTAAATCCCTTATCCTGCCAACGGCAAGCCAGCGTGGCCCTAGCCGTCAAATTTCCTCTCGCGCGCCTTGAACAGCCGCTCCGACAAGAACTTTCGCAATAGCGCGACATCCTCGAATTCCAGCGTCACCGGAAACGCCACGATCGCGTGCGCGGCTGCGGGAAATCCTGCCTGCTGTCGCAATCGTGCGAGGTCCTTTTCCGTGGTCACCAGCGTCAGATGATCGGCTCCTGCATCCGCAAGCAGCGCCGCGATCTCGCCCTCCGAGAACGGATGATGATCGGCAAAGCCACGCTGCCGAACCAGCTCCAGCCCGCTTCCGCGCAGGGTCCGGAAAAACCTGTCGGGATCGCCGATCCCGGCGAATGCAAAGATCCGCCTGCCCTTCAGCTGCGCGAGGCAAGCCGCATCCGGCTTCAGTTTCGCCGCCAGGACCGGCTTGCCGGACGCAGCGACCGCCGCTGCGACGGTGCGAGCTGCCGCTCCCTCACCGACGACGATGAGCGCATCGGTGCGGGCCAGTTGCGGCGGCAACGGCGCCCGCAACGGGCCCGCGGGAAAGACGTACCCGTTGCCGAGCCCGCGGTCGCTGTCGATCACGATCAGCGCGGCATCCTTGGCGACGGCCGGGTTCTGGAAGCCGTCATCCATCAGAATGACGGTGGCGCGCTGCGATCTTGCCAGCGCCACGCCGTCGATGCGGTCGCGCGCCACGGCCACCGGACCATGCATCGCCAGCATCAAGGGCTCGTCGCCGACGTCGGCGGCGGTGTGCCGTGAGGGATCGACCATGATGGGACCGCGCAGCCGCCCGCCGTAGCCGCGGCTGAGCACGACCGGCGTCTCGCCGAGCTCGCGCAACAGGCCGGCCAGTGCGAGTACGGTGGGCGTCTTGCCGGCGCCGCCGAGGTGATAGTTGCCGACGCAGAACACGGGAATGCCGGCGTCGAAGCCCTTGCCCGTCAGCCGCCGCGCCGCGATCGCGCCATAGAGCGCGCCGAACGGAGAAAGCAGATGCGACGTCCAGGATGGTGGCCGGTGCCAGAAGGCCGGCTCACGCATTGGCCGCTCCCATTTCGAGCCGCAACTGCAGCAAATAGGGCTCGAGCGCGGCAAGCGTGCGCTCAAGCGCGCCGCCGAGCTGTTGAACCACGCCGGTAGACGCCGCGACAAGCTTTTCGCGCGCGGCCGCGTCATCCAGCAACTGGCCGAGCTGCTTCGTCAGCGCTTCCTTGCCCGCCGCAATCCGCGCGCCGCCGGCGGCATCGAGCGCCTGATAGACGTCCGAAAAGTTGAACACGTGCGGGCCGTGAACGATCGCCGCACCGAGCTTGACCGCCTCGATCGGATTCTGCCCGCCATGTTCGACCAGCGATCCGCCCATGAACACGATCGGCGCCAGCCGGTAGAACAATCCCAATTCGCCCAGCGTGTCCGCGACATAGATATCGGTCGCCGCAGTCGGTAAATCCTGGTGCGAGCGCAAACCGGCATTGAGACCGGGCGCGATCATCCGCGCGATCGCGCTGCCGCGATCGGGATGCCGCGGCACGATCACCGTCAACAGCGAGGGAAAAAACCCGGCCAGCGTGCGATGCGTCTCGATCAGGATCTCTTCCTCGCCCTGATGGGTCGACGCCGCGACGATAACAGGCCTGCCGCGCGTCACCGACAACAGCCGCTCCAGCTTGGCTGGATCGGCAGGCGGCGCCGGAACGTCGAGCTTGAGATTGCCCGTTATCACGACGTTGCGGCTGCCGAGCGCGGCGAAGCGCTCCGCATCGGTGCGCGACTGCGCGAGACAGACGTCGAACTTCTCCAGCAACGCCGAAATCGTGTTCGACGCCCGCCGCCAGCGCGGGTACGAGCGCGGCGACATGCGGCCGTTGATCAGCACCATCGGCAGCCGCCGCGCCGCACTGGAGAGGATCAGGTTGGGCCACAGATCGGATTCGATGAACAGCGCCAGAGACGGCCGCCAGTGGTCGAGGAAACGCGCGACAAAGCGCGGCGAATCGTAAGGAACGTATTGATGGATGATGTCGGGAGGAAAGCGCTTGGCGACGATCACGGCCGAGGTCACCGTGCCGGACGTCAGGAGGATGCGGATATCGAGCGCGCGCAATTTCTCGATGAGGGCGGCAGCCGCCAGGACTTCGCCGACGCTGGCGCCGTGAATCCAAACCAGCGGCCCGTTCGGCCGCTCATCCTGCGTCATGCCGCGGCGTTCGCCGATCCGCGCCGGATCCTCCTTGCCCTGCCTTAACCTCTGATTGATCACCGCCGGCACCAGCGGCACCATTGCCGAGGACAGCTTGCGGTAGACGCGCAGCGTCATCGGCAGCGAACTAGCCATGCTTCGCCCCTTCCGGCCGACCAACTCGCGCATAGGCGCGGCGGGTCGCTTCGTTCAGATAGGCTTCCAGCTTCAGGCGCAGTTCTTCCATGGTCGCGGCATCGGCATCCGGCGGCACGTTGATTTCTTCGATCCCCTGCAATGCGCCGCGCCCGAACGGCAGATTGATGGTGGTGCCATCCCAGTTCCTGAGCCGAATGAAGCGGCTGGTCGCCATCGCAAAGGGCATGATCGGCCGTCCGGATTCTCTTGCCAGCATGATGACGCCGAGGCCCGCAACGCGCGCCCGCTTTGGCACGTCGGCGGTCATCGCAACATTATAATTCTCCCCAAGCGCGCGCACCATCTCCTTGAAGGCGCCGACCCCTCCCTTTCGGTGAAACGCCGCGCCGTGATCGCCCGAGCCGCGGATGGTGCCGATGCCCAGCCGTTCGGCGGCAATGGCATTGTACTCGCCGTCGCGGTGGCGCGAGATCAGGACCTTGGCGCGATGGCTTTCCTTGGTCTTGATGAAAGGGGTCAGGAAGTGCTGGCCGTGCCAGAACACGAAGATCGCGGGCTGCCGCGGCTCGACCATGTCGTAGACGTGGGGGGGATCGAAGGTGAACTTGTTGGTCACCCAGACCAGCCGCAGATATTCGGCGGCGAGAAAACCCACGGCACGCTGAAACCAGCCGCTGCGCAGCGTATTGCGTAGCAGTCTTTTCAACGGGCGGGCTTCTTGTCTTGATCCGGATCGAGCAGCCGGTGCAGATGCACGATGAAATAGCGCACATGCGCATTGTCGACTGTCAGCTGCGCCTTGGATTTCCAGGCCGCATAGGCGGCCGCGTAGTTCGGGAATATGCCGACGACATCCAGATGATCGAGATCCCTGAACGTGGTGTGTTCGAGATCGGTCAGCTCGCCGCCAAAGACAAGGTGCAACAGTTGCTGCTGGGCATTATCCGGCATGTTTGCTTTTCCCAAGGGATGCCCGGCAAGCAAGGACTACAACGCGCATTGAAGCTGCTCAAGGCAATGGACGGTTTCGAAAACGCGAGACGATGCTCACATGACGATCATGCCCCGCCGCTACCAGCACTCCGTGCGCCACTTCCCGGCGATTGTAAAGAATCCTGTCTCCGGCAAGCGTCGTCATATTACCATTCGCCTCCTGCACGATCAAATGAGCCGCCGCAAGGTCCCAGTCGTGACTTTGGCCGCCGGCAAACGCCGCATCGAGGCTGCCTTGTGCCACCCGGCATAGCCGGAGCGCGAGCGACGCGATTCGCGGATGCAGCGTGATGTCGCCGTCGGACGCCGTGAGCCGTTCGACCAGCGGCTTCGGTCCGGCGATGCGCGAGAAATCCAGTTCGGTTCCGGGTGTCGCATGCACGGAGACATCATTGCGGGTGGCGCCCCGCCCGCGGATCGCGAAGAAAAACTCGTTACTCACAGGCGCGAACACCGCCGCCAGCAGGGGCGAAGCGTCCTCAACCAGAGCCACGCTGACGCACCAGTCCTCCCGTCCCGCGAGGTAGCCACGGGTGCCGTCGATCGGATCGACGATCCATACCAGGCGCCTGGCAAGACGGTGCTCGTCGTCGGCGCTTTCCTCGGACAGCCAGCCGTAATCCGGCGTGGCGGACCGCAACCTCGTTTCGAGCAGTTCGTTGACGGCGATGTCGGCTTCCGACACGGGCGACGACGCGCCCTTGGTCCAGTTCTTCAATTCGGTGCCGAACAGCGACAATGCCAGCTTGCCCGCCTCCCGCACGGTGTCTTTCAACAATGCGGCGTCGCGCGACAAGGTCCCCTGACGCTCGCGATCGGCATCAACGTCCGCCAAGCGTCAATCCCTCGATGCGCACCGTCGGCGCGTTGACACCGTAACGGAATTCCAGGTCGTTGGCCGCGGCAAGCGATTTGAAGATATCCAGCAGGTGACCCGCGATCGTCACCTCGCTCACCGGATAGGTGATCTTTCCGTTCTCGATCCAGAAGCCGGACGCGCCGCGGCTGTAATCGCCAGTGACGCCATTGACGCCGGACCCGATCAGGTCGGTGACGTAAAAGCCCTGGCGGATGTCGGAGATCAGTTCGGCCGGCGTGACCTCTCCGGCTTCGAGGTGCAGGTTGTACGGTCCGGGCGACGGCGATGACGACACGCCGCGGTGGGCGTGGCCGGTGGTCGCAAGCCCAAGCTCCCGCGCCGTTGCCGAATCCAGCAACCATGAGGTCAGTACGCCCTGATCGATAATGGCGAGCTTCTGGACCCTGACGCCCTCGGCATCAAACGGCTGCGAGCGCAGGCCCCGCCTTCGCAGGGGGTCATCGATGATGCGGATGTTATCGGCAAAGAGCCGGGCCCCCAGCTTATCCTTCAGAAAGCTGGTCTTGCGCGCCACCGAGGCGCCGTTCACGGCACTGACGAGATGACCGACCAGCGATCCCGAGACCCTGGGATCGAACACGACCGGCACCTTGCAGGTTTCGACCTTGCGCGGATTGGCGCGCGCGACCGCACGCTCACCTGCGTTGCGACCGACACGCTCCGGCGACAACAGGTCGGACGCATGCGGCGCGGACGTGTAGTCGTAGTCGCGCTCCATTCCGGTACCCTCGCCGGAGATCGCGGTCATCGAGATGCTCTGGCTCGAGCGCAGATAGGAACCGTGGAATCCGGAAGTCGTGACCAGCACCATGCCGCCAATTCCGGCGGACGCCGACGCACCGCTGGATTTGGTTACCCCCTTCACCGCGAGCGCGGCGGTTTCGGCCGCTTGGGAACGCCGTTCCAGTTCAGAGGTCGACGGAACATCGGGATCGAGCAGGTCGAGGGACGGAAACTCACGCGCCAGCAGCGACGGATCGGCGAGCCCGACATATTTGTCGTCGGGCGCGACACGCGCCATCGCCACCGCCCGCTCGGCGAGTCTCGCGACACCGTCGCCGCTCACGTCGTTGGTGGAAACTACCGCCTGGCGCTGTCCAACCAGTACCCGCAAGCCGACATCATCCCCCTCCGACCGCTCGGATTCCTCGACGCGGCCGTCACGCACCTCGACACCCTGCGAGACGCCGCGCACCGCCACCGCGTCGGCGGCATCCGCGCCTGCGCGCCTGGCCGCCTCGACCAGCCGCTGCGCCAGCGTGTCGAGCGCCGACAGGTCGAACAGATCGGAATTGGCGGCATTCGCCGAACGCGGCGACGAGTTTGATGGTGAAGTTTTCACGAACAAAATCCTGAAGGAGGAAACGGTGGTCGGGAACCAATCCGTCCGACACCAGATGTGCCCGTTAGGCGCCGACTTCAAGCATTTTCGCGCGGGCCAAGCGTAAGAATCTCGCCTTGCGAGCAAGGTCCCGTCAATCATGCAAGCCAAGGTCTTGTCAATCATGCGGTCCGAAAGCACGCCGGTGACGTCCCCTTAACCAGCCTTTTTAAGGCGAAACCGACGGAGCGCGGCTAAGGTCTTGCGCATCGACCGGGAAAATAATCCCGGCGGGGAGACCACAACCGTGAGGCGTCAAACAACGAGCGGGATCAATCCCGCCGGGTCGCGCCGCGCATTGCGGCTCGACCCTCTTTCCCTGCCCCAGCGTTTCAATGCGCACGATGCCCGCGCCGACGGCGGCGTGCGACTGGTCGAACTTCACCGCGAACGCGTGGTGCTGCGCCGTGCCGTCC
>Ga0265339_10001240_pt1 | contig 19203 bp, 17 predicted proteins | sample 4CB219metaG_FD_202085 | JGI IMG/M metagenome (GOLD analysis project Ga0265339, IMG submission 202085) | Rhizosphere microbial communities from Carex aquatilis grown in University of Washington, Seatle, WA, United States - 4-CB2-19 metaG | ecosystem: Host-associated > Plants > Roots >... | reverse complement strand
TGGTTCGCCGGCGACCGACGTTCTCCTGATCCGCCGTCGCGGCACTTGTGTGAGTAGCCGCGCGGCGGACGGAGAAGGGGACAAGGGTTCTCCATTAGTGGGAACCACGGAAGGGGGGCACCGCGGGGGTGCCCCATTTCGTTTCTGGGCCGGCGTCGCGTCGCGTTTCGCCGCCGCCCATCCCGCAAAAATGCGCTATGCTCGCGGGCGCTTTCGGCCAGTCGTTGTTTCTGGAAGAGGGGCGAAGCACGTGGCTGACCTGCCGTCTCAGTCGATGCTGGAGCAGACGCTCGCCGCGGCCGTCGCCGTTCACGACGAATACGAGCGCACCGCGCTGAAGGGCGTCGTCGACCGTGCCTGGGCCGGATTCTATGCCGCCTACGTGCTCGGTCGCCTCGGCGATTTCGCGCCGGCGAGCCGGCTGGCGGCGCTCCTCACCGAGGTCGAGGACATCTCCGACTGGGAAGCGGTCGCCGCCAACCACGTCCTCATGAAACTGCGCTCCTGAAGCGCATTTCTGGAGCAATTGCAGGAAAAGTTGACGCCACTTTTCCGTCCGGAATTGCGGAAAGCAAAGCAATCGAGATCAATTCGCGATGCGATAAGATCGTGAATTGATCTAGTGCGGCGGATGATAGCCGGCGCCGAGATAAAGCCGGTATGTCGCGATTGTCCGGCCGAGGCGCTCGATCGGGATCGTGCCGATGAGATCCAGCCGGTCGAAGCTTTCCGTCACGCCCGGCGGCAGCGGCGCCTCGTCGAGATCGAGCACGATCGCGGACCGGCCCGCGCGGGAAGGATCGCGCCACAGGTCGAACTGGTGACACGTTACCGTGCCGATGCAGGCGACATCGGCGTCATGCAGCGCGAAGCCGAGCTTGGCCGAGGTCTGGTAGTAGGTGCCGGCGACGAAGCCGGCGCCCCGGCGCGTCTGCTCCGTCGCGACGCGCTGCGCGACCTCCCGCCACCCGAACACCGCCGCCGATTCGATATCGCCGCCGCTCGCCAGCGGCGTGATGGGCGCGACGGCGTAGTTCGCGAGGTACATCGCCGCGAAGGCCGCGCCGTAGACGAGATGCGGCAGGAAGAACGGCCGCTTCAGATAGAGCGGCATCAGCGGAAACAGCGCGACGTAGGCCAGGATGTTCCAGTAGTTGAATACGGTCACGCGCAGCGACTCGTAGAAGAACACCGCGCTCGACAGGCAAAACAGCGTAAGCGCGAGCGTGCGCAGGATGGCCGCCGCCGGGTCGCGCGGCGGCGAGCGAAGCAGCGCGATGAGCGCCGGGATGAGCGCCGGCGACAGCGACACCGCCGCGCCGATGAGAAACCGCGCCGCCCCCGGCAGCGATCCGTCGCCGAAAGCTCCGCCGAGCCGCGCGAAGTGAAACTGGAAGCCCGGGAAGCCGTGCGCGAGGTTCCAGGCGAGCGTCGGCGTCTGGATCGCCAGGCAAAGCAGCGCCGCGAGATAGAGATGCGGGCTCGTCAGCAGCCGGCGCAGGCGCGGACGCATGACGATGACCGCCACGACCGCCAGTGCGATCAGCACCGCCGTATATTTGGCCAGCCCCGCCAGGCCCAGCGCCGCCATCGCGCCGTAGAGCAGCCAGGGTCGCGGCCGGCCGGCCCCATCAGCCTCCTCGTAACCCTCGAAGAACAGCACGAACAGGTGGATCGCGGCGAGGCCGAGAAAGATGAGCAGATGGTCGGGGAACGCCAGCCCGGCAAAGCTGAACATGATCGGCGAGGCCAGCCAGATCGCCGCCGCCGCCAGGAGGTAGCCGCGCCAATCGGGTCCCGCCAGCCGCCGCGCCCACCACGCGAAGATCGCCAGCGTTGCCAGCGTCGTCAGCAGCGGAAATAGCCGCAGCGCAAGCGTGTTCCAGCCCAACACCGAAGCGAGCCCGAGCAGCCAGGCGTTCAGCCCGGGGTGGTCGTAATAGGCGAGTGCCGGATGCTGGCCCCACAGCCAGTAATAGGCTTCGTCGTCGACCGGCGGCGCGAAGAGATGGAGCGCCAGCCGCAGCACCACGAAGACCGCCAGCACTGCGATCAGCCCGCCGCCGGACATCGCCGGCGCGGTGTGGCCGGGATCGGGTGGCGGGTTTTGCTGCTGTGATGTCGGGCCGGCCGAAGCTGCGCTGTCGTTCACGGGCTGGCCGCTCTCCTGCGGGGGCGATTCCGGATGATGTTACCATCCGCCGGAGGGCCCGACGACGCCCCGGAGCGAGCGCCGCCTGCCGCGAAGGCCGTTACCGCGTGATGAAGGTCCTGCCGGTGTGGGCGTCTCGGTTTGCCTGGCCGATCTTCTCCTCGGCGCGCTGGCGGTTGAGCGTCACCAGCCGCGTGAGCAGTTCCTCTTCCGCCCCTGTCCCGGCGCCTTCACGTCGATCGGCATGGTCGCGGCCGCGCCGGCGTGTGCGAATCGCGGGTGCGTCGGGAGCCGCCGGGGCCGGCCTCAGGCGATCAGCCCGTCGAGCGGTTTCACGGGGGCGCTATCCGGGAAGATCGCTGTCGCCAGCGTCGTCTCCGAGAGGCCGAGATGGTCGCGCAGCACGCCCTTGGCGATGGCGCGCAGGTCGGTCGTCGGCGCAAGGTCGCGCTGCTGGTAGAGCTGGTTTGGCTTCAGGCCCGGCCAGTCGGCGATCACGCGGCCGCCGCGCACCGCCCCGCCCATCAGCAGCGCCACCGTCGCCGTGCCGTGGTCGGTGCCTTCGGTGCCGTTGATGTGCGCCGTGCGCCCGAACTCGGTGATCACCAGCACCGCTGTCTCTTTCCACACCGGCCCCATCGATGTCTTCAGCGCGTCGAGAGCGCCGTCGAATGCCGCGAGCAGCGTCGCCAGCCGCCCCTCGGCGGCGCCTTCGCTGGCGTGCGTGTCCCAGCCGTCGTAGCTGATCGCCGCCAGCCGCGGGCCGGCGGGGTCGGCGATCAGCTTCCCGGCGCCGCTGGCCAGCGTCGCGAACGATCCGGCAAGCCCGCCGCCCTTCGGCGCCGATCCCATGCCGCCGTCGCTCGCCGCCATCTGGTCTGCCGCCCGTCCGCGCGCCAGCGCCGCGGCAAGCTGGGCGTCGCTCTCGCCATAGAGGTCGGCGAGCCGCGTCAGGGTATCGCTGTCGGCCGGGTGGAAGCCCGGCGGCGTCCAGGTCAGCGTCGGCGCCGCACCGCGCAGGATGAGCGGCACCGTGGCGCTCGCCGCCAGCCCGCGCGCTGGCGCAAGTCGGTCGGCGACCGGCAGCGCCGCCGCCACGCGGTTCAGCCAGCCGCTGCGCAGCGCGCCGGGCGTGGTCGTGCCGTTTTCCAGAACATCCTGTCCGTCGAAGTGCGAACGGTCGCGGTAGGGGCTCGCCGCCGCATGCACGATCAGCGCCTCGCCCTCGCCGTAGGCTCCGTGGAGTTTCGCCATCGCCTGGTTGAGGCCGAAGAAGCTGCTCAGCGGCAGCGTCGGTTCGTATCCGGCCGTGCCGATCGCCATGTCGCCGCGCAGGCCCGCGTAGTCGGGATCGCCGACCGGCGGCACGACGGCCAATCCGTCCATCGCCCCGCGCAGGATGACGACGACGAAACGCGGGTCGCGGGTCGCCGCCGAGGCAATGCGCGGCATCGCCGCCCACGCAACGAAACTGCCGGCGCCGGCAATGAACAGGCGGCGGCTGGGGCAGAGCAGGGCGTCGGTGAGCGGGCTCATGGCCATATCCTCCTGGCTATATTCTCTGGAAGTCGGGGCTCATCAGCATCAGCGACAGCCCCTGATGCCGCGTTTCGGCGCGCGCCACCGCTTCCGTGGTCCGCCCGGAGGCGCTGCCCGCGAAGATGTCGGCGGCGAGATCGGAGGGGTTCGTCGTGGCGTCGGTGAGCTGCGCGAACTGGTTGGCGATGTCGAGCCGGGTAGTGATCGCGTCGGGTGCCAGCCAGGTTGCGCTGCTGTCGTCGTAGCCGGCCGGCGAGGGTGGGTCCCACGGCATTTGGCCGAGCGTGCGCAGCGAACGCACGATGAGATCGGGCGGCGGGTCGATGTCGAGCGCGCGCAGCCCCGCCAGCACGAATTGCTGCGGCGTGCGAAAGCGCCCCGGTCCCTGCCACGCCGCATCCATCGTGACCAGCGCGCGCGAGACCTGCATGAGGTCGCCGCCGCTGGTGGAAAAGACGTGCGCGAGTTGATCGACCGCGGCCTGCGGCGGGCTGTCGGCGATGAAACCGAGCGCCAGCTTGCTGGCGAGGTGCCTAGCCGTGGCCGGCGAACCGGCAAGATCGGCAAGCAGCGTCATCCCCTGCTGCTCGCCGGGCTCGGCATAGGCCTTGCCCATGATCGTGCGCGTGCCCGGCTCGTGCGCGTTGGCGCGAAATTCGAATTGCCCCGCCGCGATCTTGTCGTTGCCGCCGCGCGAGAAGCTCCACCCGGAAAGAATGTCAGCGACCGAGGTCACGTCGGTCTGGGTGTAGCCGGCGTCGACGCCGATGGTGTGCAGCTCCATCAGTTCGCGGGCGTGATTTTCGTTGAGCCCGCGCTTCTGGCGCTGGCCGACCTGCGAATCCGGGCCGACCGAATCGACGTTGTTGAGATAGGCGAGCATCGCCGGGTGCTGCGTCACCGCGACCAGCATGTCGTGAAAGCGCCCGAACACATAGGGCCGGATCGCCTCGCGCTCGAACGCGCCGACGAGCGCGCGTTCGATCTCGCCGGAGGCCGCCTGCACCGCGAAATGGTTGGTCCAGAATGCGACCAGCCGCTCGGTGTAGCCGATCTCAGCCTGCCGGGCGCGCCGCACGCGGGCCGCGATCTCGGCGCGATACAAACTGTCGGGGCTGAACGCGGCCGCCCCGCCCATCATCCCGCCATCCGTCATGCCCCCACTCGTTATGCCCCCACTCATCATGCCGGGCGCCGTTGCCATCATGCCGGGCGCCGTCTGCGTGGCGGCAGCAGAAGGCGCGGTTTGCGCTGCCGTCGGCATAGCGGCCGGCGCCGCCGCCTTGGCTTGGCCGGACGCTGCCGGCTGGCTCGCCACGACCCTCTCCGCTTTCCGCGCGTCCTGAAAGGCGCGAAGCGCCTGCATCGCGGCGCCGGAAGAGGGCAGGTCGACATCTTCGATCAGGGCGACGTCCGGCGAAAGCTCGGCAAGCAGAGCGCCGCGCGGGTCGGCGGTGATCAGGCCGGTGTCGCCCGGCCGCGCGCCCAGCCCGAAACGGTTGAGCGCGATCAAGGCAGCATTGGCGATCATGGCGTTCCGCCTCCGGCGAACGCCCCACAGCCCACAGGCGTAACGCCCGCCGGTCGCGGTCCCTACGCCACCCCGGAAGATTTAATGTGCGGCCGGCGCCTTGTTGCCGCTTCGCGCTTTGCGGGGCCTATTTCGGAAAGACCGCGAGGATCACCGGCAGTGTCCAGTTGCCGCTACCGATCAGCGGCTGCAACAGCCGCACCGTGCCTTCGCCGACCTGCACTTCCTCGGGGCCGCAGCTCCTCCGCTTGTAGTCGCCGAGATTGATGCTTTGACATGCAACTGGCCCGCCATCGAGATTCAATGCGGTCTCCAGGTCGAGGGGCGACGCGCGCAGCACCGCGGCGAAGTTGGCGAGCGTCAACGAAGCGTCCACCGTGGTCCCGATAATGATGCGTCCCTCTTTATCCTGGCCAACGAAGCTTCGGCCGGCCAGCCACTTCGAGGGGGTGACGCGATTGCCTCCCTCGGCATCGAGCAGCAGCGGGTAGGAAACCAGAGCATTTTGCATTCCGTGGAACGCATCCATCCATGATTCGGTGCGCAGATCGACGACATGAGCGTCGCTGGATGATGCAACGAATGCTCCGTGCGAGGACTGATAGACCGCTGGCCCCAACGCGCGTCCTTCGCTGAGGAACGGCGTGTCGGGGCGCCCATTGCCATCGAAATAGCTTCCGTTGACGACGAGCGCGGCGCCGGTCTCGCTCATCCATTGATCGACGGTGCGGCTCCCCGTGGAATCGGAGCGCACGGAGAATCGCCACTTTGTCGGATCGATCCGCGCGAGATTGAGATGATCCATGATCTTGCTGCCGAAAAGGATCGGGAGCTCGGCGACTTCAAAGCCGGGGCGCGGCTCCGACCAGCTCAATTGACCCGGCACCCCGACGGCTCCCGTCAGCGACAGCCGGACGGCAGGGGATAGGCGCGGATCGTCGGGCTTGACGTTTGCCCACGTGGTCGCCGCACGATGAAACAGGATGCTGAAGCCGTAGACGCCGTGCTGCACGAACAGCCAGCCGGCCGAAACCAACAGGATCGACGCGGCAACCGCGACGATCGAAATCAAAGCGCGCATGTTGATTGCTTCCCCGGAGACAGGTGGCGGTCTTTACGCCAAGGTTGTATTTCCGCTTAAAACTGTGGCGAATTCGCGGGCGGTTTCAGTGCTATCGCTTCCTGTCAGCAGCACGCAGGGCGCCCCCTCGCCATTCGCGGTCTGTTCCCCCATATTTGCATCCATGAAGACCCCCAAAAATCCCGGTTTCGGCGAGGCGCCCCAGGCTGCCTTCAAAGGTCCGCCCGCGAAGACCAAGAGTCTCCGCACCTCCCGGGGCACCTCCATGGGCGGGCGCGGCTCGGCCAAGGAGCGCGCCGCCGTCGGCATGAATCCCGTGCCCGGCGTCAACGTCGACCTCGAGGACGTCGCCGCAATGCCGGCGTCCGCGGTGACGGCTACGGTCGAGGCGCTGTCGGCGCTGATCGAGACGGGGCGGCCGGAGTTCCGCGACAAGACCTGGGTGCCGCACCGCCCGCCGCGCCCGGAGAAGTCCGAGGGCGGCATCCCGCTGAAGATCGTCTCCGAGTTCGAGCCGAAGGGCGACCAGCCGACGGCGATCGCCGATCTCGTCGCCGGCGTGAACGCGCACGAGCGCGACCAGGTGCTGCTCGGCGTCACCGGCTCGGGCAAGACCTACACGGCGGCGAAGGTCATCGAGGCGACGCAGCGCCCGGCGCTCATCCTCGCGCCCAACAAGACGCTCGCCGCCCAGCTCTACGGCGAGTTCAAGTCGTTCTTTCCGGACAACGCGGTCGAGTATTTCGTCTCCTACTACGACTACTACCAGCCGGAGGCCTACGTCCCGCGCACCGACACCTACATCGAGAAGGAATCCTCCATCAACGAGCAGATCGACCGCATGCGCCATTCGGCGACGCGCTCGCTGCTCGAGCGCGACGACGTCGTCATCGTCGCCTCGGTCTCCTGCATCTACGGTATCGGCTCGGTCGAGACCTACACGGCGATGACGTTCGCGCTCACCGTCGGCGAGAAGATCGACCAGCGCCAGTTGATCGCCGACCTCGTCGCGCTGCAGTACAAGCGCGCCGACGCCGACTTCCGCCGCGGCACCTTCCGCGTCCGCGGCGACACCGTCGATCTCTTCCCCGCCCATCTGGAAGACCGCGCCTGGCGGATAGAGCTGTTCGGCGACGAGATCGAATCGATCACCGAGTTCGACCCGCTCACCGGCCAGAAGGCCGGCGCCATGAAGACGGTGAAGGTCTACGCCAACTCGCACTACGTCACGCCGCGGCCGACACTGGCGCAGGCTACCAAAGGCATCCGCGAAGAGCTGAAGCTGCGGCTGGACGAGCTTACCCAGGCCGGCCGTCTGCTGGAGGCGCAGCGGCTGGAGCAGCGCTGCCGCTTCGACCTCGAGATGATCGAGGCCACCGGCTCCTGCGCCGGCATCGAGAACTATTCTCGCTACCTCACCGGCCGCAAGCCGGGCGAGCCGCCGCCCACCCTGTTCGAATACCTGCCCGACAACGCGCTCGTCTTCGTCGACGAGAGCCACGTCACCATCCCGCAGATCGGCGGCATGTACCGCGGCGACTTCCGCCGCAAGGCGACGCTCGCTGAATACGGCTTCCGCCTGCCGTCGTGCATGGACAACCGGCCGCTCCGCTTCGAGGAATGGGATCTGATGCGTCCCGAGTCGGTCTACGTCTCCGCCACCCCGGGCAGCTGGGAGATGAACCGCACCGGCGGCGTGTTTACCGAGCAGGTCATCCGCCCCACCGGCCTCATCGATCCGCCGGTCGAGATCAGGCCCGCCAAGACGCAGGTCGACGATGTCGTCGGCGAAATCCGCGACACCGCGCTGGCTGGCTACCGCACGCTGGTGACCGTGCTTACCAAGCGCATGGCCGAAGACCTCACCGAATATCTGCACGAGCAGGGGGTGCGCGTGCGCTACATGCATTCCGACGTCGAGACGCTGGAGCGCATCGAGATCATCCGCGACCTCAGGCTGGGCGCCTTCGACGTGCTGGTCGGAATCAATCTGCTGCGCGAGGGGCTCGACATTCCGGAATGCGCGCTGGTGGCGATCCTCGATGCCGACAAGGAAGGCTTCCTGCGCTCGGAGACCTCGCTGGTCCAGACCATCGGCCGCGCCGCCCGTAACGTCGACGGCAAGGTCATTCTCTACGCCGACCGCATCACCGGCTCGATGGAGCGCGCCATCGCCGAGACCGACCGCCGCCGCGAGAAGCAGGTCGCCTACAACACCGAGCACGGCATCACGCCGGAATCGATCAAGAAGAACATCGGCGACATCATGTCGTCGGTCTACGAGCGCGACCACGTCATCGTGCCGACCGGGCTGGCCGAGGAGGGCGCCCTCATCGGGCATAATTTCCAGGCCAACCTCGCCGATCTCGAGAAGCGCATGCGCGACGCCGCCGCCGATCTCGAGTTCGAGGAGGCCGCGCGCCTGCGCGACGAGATCAAGCGGCTGGAGACGCTCGAACTCGCCATCCACGACGACCCGCTGGCGCGGAATCCCGGCGAGGGCGACAGCGGGCGTTCAGGCGCCGATCCGAGCGCAGCGAGGCAAGGCCAAGGGGCCGCCGGGCGGTCAGCCCGCCCCCGCGGAGGCGGCGAGCAGAGCGAGCCTGCCGTGAGCGAAAGGAATCGTCCAAGGAAGAATTCCTTGGACGAAATGACTGTGCGCCGCACCGAAATCCCGGTGCCCGGCAAGCGCCCGGCCAAGCCGTCGCTCGATGATATGGGCCCCGGCCCTGACCGCGAAATTCCGGTGGCGCCGCACCGCCCGCATCTGCCGAGCCTCAAGGAAACCCACGGCCAGGATTTCACGCCGATGACCGGCGGCGATCGCCCGAAGCCGCGCTCCATCGGCGGCCGCGCCGGCAGCCACGCGGGGAAGAAGAACCGGCGCTGACGTCTAGGCCTTCACCAGGAATGCGATGCGGCCGACCGGAGACTGCCGGATTCGTTCGGTCGCCTTCGTCGCGGCGAGGAACTCATGAACGGCGAGCGCGCAGCCGCTCCACGCATAATAGTCGTCGAGCACGATCAGGCCGCCCGGCAAGACATGCTGCCAGAGATGTTCAAGGCATTGCTTCGTCGATTCGTACCAGTCGACGTCGAGGCGCAGCACCGCGATCGGCGGCGGCGCAAACGTCTTGAACGAATCCTCGAAGAACCCCGGCACGATCCGGATGGTGTCGGATGTAGCCCCCGCCATCCGGATCACGGACCGAAAGTCCTCGATCGTGGCCGCGCAGTTGTCGTAGTAGCCGGGAGCAGAAGTATCCGCCTGCCACGTCTTGGCTGCGTCTCCGTCGAGATCGCCGGCCGGCGGCAGGCCCTGAAACGAATCGAGAAAGCAGTAGGTCCGGTTGGGGCCGCCGACTTCGACCAGCGCTGCCGCCATGCCGCCGCGCCAGGTCCCGCATTCGACGACGGCGCCTGCTGCCAGCGCCGGATTGCGAAAGGCGAGCGAATTGGCAAGCGCGAGGTTGTCGATGAAGCGCAGGTGCCGGATCATCGTAAACTTGCGGTATTTGAACGACAGCGGCAGATAGCGGATCAGGCTCGCCAGATAGTCTGCGCCGCGCCGCAATTGTTTCAGTCTCATGGGCGGCGTCCCGAGGGAAAAATCCCGGCGTCCGAAGCTCATACGACAGAATATGGACTGAAGACTGTCGCTCGCGAGATCGCGGGTGTCGCAGACTCTTCCATGGGAACGCTAATCCGGCGTTAAGCGCGGGTTCTCGCCCCGGCAGCCACGCCGGCACCAAGCGCCGGCGATAGCGCCCGCGCCCGGGCCGGTCCTCCCCCGCGCAGCGGGGGAAGGGGCGAGGCGCGGTCCGCGGAAGCGAACGAAACAGGCCGGTGGCCTGTTTCGAGCAACGAGCGCCGACGGCCGGAAGGCGCTTCAGAATAAATCCTCCCGGCTACCCCGGCTTCACCGCCGCCAGCAGCTTGAGCCTGGCCCGAACCGTAAACCCGACCTGCTCGTAGAGGCGGATCGCCGCCGTGTTGTCGGCCCAGGCGTGCAGGAACGGCGTCTCGCCGCGCGCCAGAATCTTCCGCGCAACGAATATGGAGAGCACCCGCGCCAGCCCGCGCCCGCGAAAATCCGGATGCGTGCACACGCCGCTCACTTCGCTGAAGCCGTCGACCTTCATGCGCTCGCCGGTCATCGCCGCCAGCCGCCCGTCTATGTGGATGCCGTGGAAGGTGCCGAGCGCCTGCGCCCTCAGCGTGAAGGGTCCGGGCTCGGTGAGCTGCGCCAGCTTGAGCATCTCCGCCGCGTCTGCCTCGCTCAGCGCAACGATGCGCGCATCGGCCATCGCCTCCGGCTGGCGCGACAGGATCATCTGCACCACTTCGCCGGTGCGCACGCTGACGAGCCCCGGCGGCAAGGGCGGCGGCGCAAAATCCCACATCACCATCACCTCGCCGGGCTTGGGCAGCGCGGCGAGCGCCGCCAGGCTCTCCGCGCTCCCGTCACGCGCCGCCGCGAAGGGAATGATGTCGGGCTGGTAGCGCCGCGCCAGGTCGCCGCCTTCCGCGAACTTCGCGTGCGGACCTGTCAGCGCATTCCAGACGAGGCGATCGAGCGGATGGGTCATCGGCGGCTTTTATCGCGTTGCGATCGGTAATCCCATCGCCGCTTCCCCGCATCGCGATGTGCAACCCCGCGCCCGCTTTCCCCGCGAAAGCGGGGATCCAGGGGCCGGGCATTGCACGACTTACGAGACGGCAAGTCCCGCTCCAGTACCCACACCGCCACCCCGGCGCCTCTCCGCTCATTCCCGGGGCTGGCGCCAGCCAGCAACCGGGAATCCATTCTTTTGCAGTTCTCCCGCCTCAGACGGCTTGTGCGCGTCCCTCAAAAGTTGCAAAGAGATGGAATACAATCTTAGAGGAGGGCGGAAGATGGCGGAAAAGAAGAAGTACTGGTCGGGCCAGACTTGCCCGGAGACGGCCATATACGGGCAGTATCACGATACCAACGACGCATATGCCGGCTCGGAGCATGACCGACACGTTAAGGCAGGCGAACCCTTCCCGCCGTCGCGGAACAACCACCACTTCTGCAAGAAGTAGCCGCTTCGTCATGGCCGGTGGGCCTTCAGCCCTCGCACTTGATCCGAGGGTTGGCTCGGCCATCCACGGTTGTTCGGCCGGGATCGCCGATCTATAGGCATATGCATTAGGCGCTGGTTAGTGCCGGCGGCATTAGCTTCCGCCCGTGATAGCCGATGAGCCGCCCATCAATCTGGGTTTCGAGGAAGCCCAGTCCGCGTACGACAGCGGGTCCCAGCGCGCGCGCGTGTGGACGGAACAATGGATCGGCCGCTGGCTCTATTGTCTCAATTGCGGCGCCACAATCAACCGTTTCGCTGCAAATACGCCCGTCGCCGACTTCTACTGTCCGTCGTGCAGCGAGCAGTTCGAACTGAAGGCGCAGAAGGGCACCTTTCGCAAGAAGGTGGTCGACGGCGCGTTCAAGACGATGACGCAACGGCTGCTGGCGAGCGACAACATGAGGCTGCACCTGGACCGACGAGTGGTCGTGCGCCTGTGACGATGAATGCCCGTCATGCGGCGATGATATGTCGCCAACCGATAGCGATGATCTGACGAGGATCGTCGAGAAGCGTGGCGACATGTCTGCCGTCTTGCGCTCACCGCCATCCGCGGAAGACTCGCCGGACTACCGGCTGGTGATCGAGTTTCCGAGCCTGGAGCAGGCGCAGGCATTCTTGCGGTAACGCCGATCCGCACGCCCTCCCCCGGGGATAACTCCCCCGCTTATCCCCGCTTTCTGCCCCTCACTTATATTCTCCGATTGTCCCCTCCCGCCGAGGGCGGTGCCCGGTACCGGCACTGGTCATCGCGGAGGGGATCGGCGCCCGCGTCGGCGGAACGCCGGTGGTCCGCGTGAGCGGCCGCCGGTTCCGGCCGCCGGCCCGGGGTGCTGTCCGGAATGCCCGCCGGCACTATGACCGGCTGTTGGTGTGACCAACCGTAAGGACGCCGCGGAAGGCAACTTCAGCAGCGTCCGGAGAGCGGAACGGACGGCGGAAAGTCGCCGGGCGGGCGTTCGCGAAACGCCGCTTGAATAAAATCGGAAGGCGCTTCGTGAGCGCCCGCCCCTCGGCATGGGCACCGGGGAAAGATCAGAGGAGGGGACGAGGCAACCACCTGCGGGCCGCACCGGCGCGCGGGAATGCGGACGCGCGTCCGCGCCAAAGGGAGAACGGTCGATGAGAAATGACCCGCCGGAAATCAGAATCGAGCCGTTGCGGCCCGAGCTCGCCGAAGCGCTCCGCATCATCTGCACCAACCTCGGCATCGCCGAGAAATGTCAGTTCCGGCCGTGCCTGCGCACGAAGCGCTGCTCAACGCGCCACGTGCTCTGCTGGCAGTATCTGCGCTACGAGATCAACCCGCTCATCCAGCGCGCGCTCGCCTACAACTGGCAAGCCCGCGTCGCCGCCGGCGAGGTGGTCAATATCCCGCCGGTGAAAGAGCACGACTTTCAGCGCCTCCTCGAACGCGAGCGCGACGACAATCCGGAGGAGGCGGCGCGCTTTGCCGCCGGTGCTGCCCGGGCCGTTGCCGAACAAATCGCAGCCGAACGAAAAGCGGCGCGCAAGGCCACGCGTGACGTTGACGCGGCATCGACCGGCGCGGCCACAGCCGATCCCGTCCCGCGGCGAAGGCTCAGGGCCCGCTCGTCACCCTGATGCCGCCGATGATGGTGCCGGTGTTGACGATGGTCGACGAGCCGCCCGAACTCGTCACCACGAGCCCGGTCGAGCCGCTGATCGTGCCCTTGTTCACCACGCTCTTCGCCGCGGTGCCGGTCACCGTCAGCCCGACCTGCGAGCCGCCGGAGATGTGGCCGGTGTTGACCACGCCCGTCGCCGGCGAGCCCACGGTCGTCGCGCCGCGGTTGCCGGAGAGCGTCACCGGCCCGGCGAGCGCCGCCGCCGGTGCGAACGCGGCGACGAGCGCAAACGCTGCGAATGCTTTCATGGCGCTTCCTCCCTGTCGCGGAGCCGGAAGGGCGAACCGGCCAGATCACCGCGGTCATGCGATTCTACGCCGCCGCCGGCGCACGGCAAGTCGCTGCCACGCCGGGCCTGTGCGATGGTTAAGCGGCAGCAACCGCGCGCCCCGCGGAGCGGCAGAAATCCGCCGTTTGCCGGCAGCACGCCGGCGCCCCGCGGTCAGCGCGCGAACGTCGCCACGGCCTCGATCTCGGCGGAAAAAAGAAACTGGTCCACGGGGAGAACGCGAATGAGGCGGTAGCCACCGTCGATCAGGATGCGCGCATCGCGCGCCAGTGTGGCCGGGTTGCACGAGACGGCGGCGATCTTGCCGACCTTCGATTTCGCCAGCATCTCGGCCTGCGCCTTCGCGCCCGCGGCGGGCGGGTCGAAGACCACGGCGCCGAACGTGTCGAGCTCCGTCGGGGCGAGCGGGTTGGCGAAGAGGTCGCGCCGCCGCGCCGTCACCTTGCGCAATCCGCGCGCCCGGTTTGCCGCCTGGCCGATGGCCGCCACCAGCGCCGGGTCGCCTTCCACCGCCGTCACCGGCGCCTTCGCGGCGAGGCGAAACGTGAAGGTGCCGATGCCGGCGAAGAGATCGGCCACCGGCTGCGTGTCGCCGACGTGCGCCAGCACCGCCGCGGCGAGCGCCTCCTCGGCGCTCTTCGCCGCTTGGGTGAAGCCGCCCGGTGCCGGGGCAAGCATCGCCGGTCCGGCGGCAAGTTCCGGTTGGCGGGCGCGCAGCACCTCGGTGCCGTCGATGGTGAGCCGCGCCAGCGCCGGGTCGGTGCCGAAGCCGCCGAGCGCGTCGAGCATCTCGCGCGTCGGCTTGCCGGCCCCGGTGATGGCGACGTCGAGTCCATTGTCGGCGGCGAGCACCGTCACCCGCGCTTCCTTCCAGCGCGGCAGCGCCACCCCGGCAATTTTGTTGAGGAGCGGCAGCTTGGCGACGATAGCCGGATGGAGCACCGCGCAGGTTGACACCGGCACGATCTCGCCGGAGCCGCGTGCGTGAAAGCCGAGGATCGTGCCTTTGGCCGCGCGGATGGCCGAGAAGGTCGCCCGCCGTCGCGCCCCGGGCTCGACCGGAACCGTCGCCTCGATCTCCGCCCTGATTCCGCGCTGCGCGAAGGCGGCCGCGACCTGCGCGCGCTTCCATTCGAGGTAGGCCGGGCGCGCCATGTGCTCCAGCGCGCAGGTGCCGCAGCGCGTGAAGTTCGGGCAGAGCGGCTGGACGCGGTCGGCGCTCGCCGTCACGATGCGCACCGGCCGCGCCTGTCCCTCATCGTCCCGCTCGATCTCCACCGCCTCGCCCGGCAGCGTATAGGGCACATAGATTCGTGCGCCGGCCGCCCCGGCGATTCCGTCGCCGCCGTGTCCGAGTTCTGCGATGGTGACCGTCTCAGCCACGGTCGGCGCCGATCAGGAATTCGCGGTTGCCGTCGCCGCCCTCGATTGGCGACAGGATCACGCCGCCGATACGCCAGCCCATGTCATGCTCCAGAAAGTGCGCGATGTCCGCCGCGGCGCGCTCGCCGGCCACCGGGTCGCGCACGATCCCGCCCTTGCCGAGCGCCTCGCGGCCCACTTCGAACTGCGGCTTCACCAGAAAGATGCCCCACGCATTGTCGGCAGCCAGCGCCAGCGCCGGCGGCAGCACAAGTTTCAGCGAGATGAAGCTGACGTCCGCGACGATCGCCTGCGGCGGCTCGTCGATATCGCCAGCCGCAAGGTCACGGGCATTCAGCCCTTCGCGCGAGACCACGCACGGGTTGGCCGCGAGCTTGGCGTCAAGCTGGCCATGACCGACATCGACCGCGAACACCTTGCGCGCACCGCGCTCAAGCAGCACCTGCGTGAACCCGCCGGTGGAGGCGCCGAGGTCGAGCGCGACGTGCCCGGCCGGCGAATAGCCGAACCGGTCGAGCGCCGCGATCAGCTTCAGCGCGCCCCGCGACACGTAGCCCGCCGCCGGGTCGTCGATCGCGATTGCCGCGTCCGCCTCAACCGTCATGGCGGGCTTGGCGGCCAGCGTCCCGTTCACCGTCACATGCCCGCGCAGGATCGCGTCCCGCGCCCGCGCCCGTGTCGGGGCAAGGCCGCGGTCAACCAGGGCAGTGTCGAGACGCTGGCCCACCCTCCCGCCTCAGCTCGCCGCGACCAGCCGCTTCAGCTTGGCCAGCGCTTCGTCGGGGTTCTCCTGGTAGTCGATCGTCCCCACCAGTTGGGCATTGGCATCGAGCAGATAGACCGTCGCGGTATGGTCCATCGTGTAGGGCGCCCCGTTTTCGCCCGGCACCTTCTTGGCGTAGACCTTGTACTCCTTGAGAATCTGGTCGATCGCCGGTCGCGGCCCGGTGAGCCCGGCGATGCGCGGGTCGAAGGCCTTGAGATAGTCTGCCATCACCTGCTGGCTGTCGCGTTCGGGATCGACCGTCACGAAGTAGACCTTGAGCTTGTTTGCGTCCGCCCCGAGCTTGCTCAGATAGAGTGTCAGATCGGAGAGCGTCGTCGGGCATACGTCCGGGCAGAATGTGTAGCCGAAGAACAGCGCCGACGCGTGCCCCTTGAGCGCGGCGTCGGTCACCGTCGCGCCGGTCTGGTCGGTGAGCGAGAACGACCCGCCCACCGTTGCGCTGGCTACCGGCCCGGCCGCACCGCCAGGGCCCCGCCCGCCGACCGTCAGCCAGAGTGTCGCCCCGGCAAGAACGATCACCGCCACCCAGATCACGAGCCGAAAGATCTTCATCCCGGACATGTCTCAGTTCCCCATCGGCTTGTTCATGTCCATGCCGGGCATGGCATCCGCTGTCGCCGGCTGGGCCGCCAGCGGTCCCTTCGAGCCGACCGGCAGGATAGGCAGTTCGAGCGTAATGCTTCCCGCTTTGGCGAACGTCAGTGTCAGCGGCAGCGTCCCGCCGGCCTTCAGCGGCTGCTTCAGGCCCATCAGCATGACGTGGTAGCCGTCCGGCGCGAGCGTTACCGATTTGCCGGGATCGATGGCGATGCCGCCCTCAACCGCCCGCATCGTCATGATGCCGTTCTTCATCTGCATCCTGTGCAGCATGCCCATGCCGGCCACGGGCGTCGAAATTCCGGTCAAGGTGTCGGCGGCCTTTCCCGTATTGGTCACGATGAAATACGCCCCGGCGGTCGTGGCGCCCGGCGGCGTCGCCCGTGCCCAGCCGTTGGTAATCTCAAGGTCGCCAACCTTGATCGTGTCGGCGAGGGCGGGGGTGGCGATTGCCACCAGCGCACTGAACGCCAAAGCAAAGGTACGCGAAAGCATTTTGGATCGTCCTCGTGGAAGTCTGAAAAACGGAAGCGGTCGGGCTGCAGCGTTCAGACGGAGGAGGGCGGTCCGCGCGGAAAGTGTCGGCCGCTCCAGGCGTCTACGGCCGGTGAATGTGTCCCGAGGACAGCAGTGGCAATCCCGCCCGCAGACATTGGCGCGGGCAGCATCGGAGGTGCTGCGGCGAGCGCCGGCGCCTGCGCCAGGCACCCGGCGATGCAGCAGAGGTCGGTCGGCTCGCCGGCAGGCGTCTGGCCGCGCCCGTCGCTGCCCGAATGCGAGCAAAGCACAAATGTTGGCCGCCCGCCTGCCGCCATGGCGCCGGCATGGAAACCGCCGAGCATCGCGGCAACCAGCAGAAGCGATGCCAGGGCCGCTGCGAGACGGCGGCCGTCAGCTCCCCGCAGCACGGTCAGAACGGTTCGGCGCATGGCGGCGGTCTATCAGCCTTTGGCCATTCCGGCCACCGGCTATTGCGTCTCAGGCCGCCGCCGGTGTCTGGGTGTCCGCCGGCTTGCTGCCGGCCGTTGGGGATTCATGTTCGGCCGGCAGAAATCCCGGCTCGACCGGCGCTCCGCCGCTCACGGGCGAGGAAGCGGCAAAGTCGAATTCCGTCTTCAGCGCCTGGGCGATCGGCGGACGGGTGCGGACCCGCGCCAGCACGTAGATCGCGAGCGCCACGTGGACGCCCGCATTGAACAGGAAGAGCGTCTGCGCACCGAAATGGTCCATCAGCGCGGAGGCGACCAGCGGCCCCACGATCGATCCCGAGGCGCTCGCCACAAACAGCCCCTCGGCGGTTTCCACCATGGTGCCGGGCTCGGCATGATCGTAAGCGTGCGCGGCCGCTACCGAATAGGTCGGCGCCATCGCCGCACCGAGGAAGCCGGCCAGGACGAACCACAGCCACTCCGCATGCGGCAGCGCCGCAAGCAGCACGCCGACCGCGGCCGCCGCGATCAGGATGGCGATCAGCACGATCCGGCGATCGATGTGGTCCGAGATGCGGCCGACCGGCCACTGCGCCACCGCACCCGTCGTCGTGAATATGCCCATGAAGATCGCCGCGTCGCGCGCCGACAGCCCCACGCCCACTGCCGCGACGGCGCCGAGCGACCAGAACGCGCCGGTCGCAATCCCGGCGACGCTGGCGCCGACCAGCCCGACCGGCGACGACTTGTAGAGCCTGAGCGGACGAAACTTCACGACCGCGACCGGCGCCGGCTGCGCCTGGCTGGTGAGCGCCAGCGGGATGGCAGAAATCGACATCGCCATCGCCGACACGGCGAACAGCGTGAATTCCGTCGGCGCCGCCAGCGTCACCATGAACTGGCCGATCGCCAGCGCCACGTAGTTGACCATGATGTACGACGACATCACGAAGCCCCGGTTGGCGTTCGAGGCGCGGTCGTTCACCCAGCTTTCGAGGATCATGTAGAGCCCGGCGAGGCTGCCGCCGAGGAACAGGCGAAACAGCAGCCACGGCACGAATGCCACCCACAGCGCGTGGGCAAGCATCGCCGTCGTCACTGTGGCGGTCAGCACCGTAAAGGCGCGGATGTGGCCGGCCCTGCGGATAAGGTAGGGCGACACGAAGCAGCCGAAGACGTAGCCCACATAGTACGACGAGCCGACCGCGCCGATCTCGAACTTGCTCCAGTCGAGCGCCCCGGCGCGCAGCGGAATGAGCGTGAGCTGCATTCCGTGACCGACGATCAGGAAAAGCAGCCCCAGCAGAATCGAGAACAGCGGGCGCAGTGTGGACTTCATCGGACGTTCAACCGCCCCGCACCGGGCGGCCCTGCGGCAAGATCAGGCGAGACGGGTCGCCGGCGTGGTGTGCTCGCGGCCAAGCGCGGCGAACACTGCCGCAACAATCCCGGCGGAATCGAGGCCAGCCCCGGCGATCATCGCCTCCGGCTTGCCTTGTTCAACAAATTTATCCGGCATGGTCAGGGTGCGGATCTTGATACCGCGCTCGAGCGCGCCGGTACGCGCGAGATGAGCCAGCACCTGCGCGGCGAAGCCGCCGACGGCGCCCTCCTCGACTGTGATCAGCACCTCGTGTTCGCGCGCCAGCCGGTCGATGAGGTCGGTATCGAGCGGCTTGGCAAATCGCGCATCGGCAACCGTCGTCGGCAGTCCGTAGGTTTCGAGATCGGCGGCAGCCTTGAGCGCGTCGGCCAGCCGCGTACCGAAGGAAAGGATTGCGACCTTGCCGCCCTCGCGCAAGACCCGGCCCTTGCCAATGGCGAGCGGCACCCCGGTGCTCGGCAGCGCCACGCCGGTGCCTTCGCCGCGCGGATAGCGCAGCGACGAGGGGCGGTCGCCGATCGCCACCGCCGTTGCCACCATGTGGACGAGTTCGGCCTCGTCCGCCGGCGCCATCACGACGAAATTCGGCAGGCAGGCGAGGTAGGTCACATCGAAGGAACCCGCGTGCGTCGGTCCGTCGGCGCCCACAAAACCGGCGCGGTCGATGGCAAAGCGGACCGGCAGTTTCTGCACGGCGACGTCGTGGACGACCTGGTCGTAGGCACGCTGCAGGAAGGTCGAGTAGATCGCCGCGAACGGTTTGAGGCCCTCTGC
>Ga0265339_10001233_pt1 | contig 19225 bp, 13 predicted proteins | sample 4CB219metaG_FD_202085 | JGI IMG/M metagenome (GOLD analysis project Ga0265339, IMG submission 202085) | Rhizosphere microbial communities from Carex aquatilis grown in University of Washington, Seatle, WA, United States - 4-CB2-19 metaG | ecosystem: Host-associated > Plants > Roots >... | reverse complement strand
CAGAGGACGTAACGCGCTTCCGGGCTCACGCGCTGGAGTGTCGGTGTTCCGCCCAGCCACGCTTCGTAGTCGGCGCCGAGCTCGAGGCCGTTCAGGACGTAGTAGCCGGCGCCGCCGCCGAGGATGAAATACGTGTCGGTGCTCGACTCGCCGCTGCCGACGAGGAGCGAGATGCGGATCGCGCCTTGGCGGAAGGGTCCAGGCGACGGGCCGACGTCTTCGGTATCCATCGGCGGCGGGGGTGGCGGTGGTTCAGGTGGCGGTGGTTCGGACTGCGGTGGTTCAGGTGGCGGTGGTTCGGACTGCGGTGGCTCAGGCGGGAGCGCTGCGTCCGGCGGCGCCGCCTGCGCCGGTTCTTGAGCACGCGTCGCGGGTGCGGTGCTCACGATCGCAACGACACCGAGGACCCCGAGCACGAGCCGTGCTGACCGAGGGTGCGCCATCGAGCGCAGTCTAATCCAGCTGGGCTCGTGCGGCCGCGGCGAAGCGCCCCGCCGGATAACGGGCGAGGTACGTGGTGAGATCGGCGTGGCTGCCCGCGGCGTCACCGAGCTTCTCCCTGCACGACGCGCGCCCGAAAAGCGCCCGCTCGTCGAACGCCGTCGCCGGGTGCGCGGCGAGGACGCGATCGAAGTCGAGGTTTGCGCGCTGGCAGTCGCGCGCGGCCGTGAGCTCGGCGCGGACCAGACGCAGCTCGAGGCCGCGTCCGACGCGCTCGAGCGGCAGACGGCCGAGGAGCGCGAGCGCCGCCGCATTGTTCCCGAGCGCGAGGTTTGCGTCGACGCGCGCGACATCGGCTTCCAGCCGCAACACGCCGGCCGGGAAGTCCGCCGCGTAACGATCGAGCAAGGCGAGCGCGCCCGCCGCGTCGTGATCGCGCCGCAGCGCCGTGAGCGCGCGTTCGAGCGCCGCGGACTCACGGGCGAGGTCGCTTTCGATCGCGGCGCTCGGCACCGGTACCGTGACGCGCGCGCTCGAGCGAGGGTTCGCGGTGTCCGCATTGGGCGCGGTCGTGGCGTTGTCCGGCGGGCTTTCGGCGCCGTTCGTCGAGGTTCCGGCGGCGTTCGTCGACGTCGCGGCGGGGGCGGCGGGGAGCTCGGGTGTCGGATGCAACGACGGCACTCCGCGCGGCTTCTCGCGAGTGGAAGCGGGCTCTGCGGCGCGTTCGCGTGCCAAGAGCGTGACGAAGTGCCAGGGCGCGCCGTAGCGCCCCCACGCCGCCGCGGCGCCGCCGGCTCCAATCACGAGCGCGACCGAGAGCGCGACGGTGCGAACCAGCGAGCGCCGCGTACTCCCCGGTCCCTCGAGCCGTCGCGCTACGCGCGCGAGGCTCGCCGTGTCCAAGCCGCGCGGCGCCGGCGCGTGAGCGAACCAGCGCCCGAGCTCGTCGAGCACGGGGTCCTCCGTCGTGCCGGCGGCGAGGCGCTCCGGCTCGAAAACGGGCGGCGTGTTCCCTCCGTGCGTCATGTTCGCTCCCTTTCGGCGTTGCGCGCGACGTACGCCGCTCGCAAGCGACTCCGCGCGCGATGCAGCGCCACCCACAAGGCCTTCTCGGAGAGCCCCGCGACCGTCGCGAGCTCCGGCCCGCGCAGCCCTTCGAGCTCGTGCAGGATCAAAAGCGTGCGATCACGTTCCGACAGACGTTCGAGGAGCTCGTAGAGTAAACGCCCGAGCTCGCGCCCCTGCAGCTCTTCCTCGGGTGTGTTCGGCGCGCGTCGTTCGGCGAGCCGCGGCTGCTCCCGGCCGAGCAAGAAGCGCCGGACGCGCCGTTTGCGCCGCTCGGCGAGCACGACGCGCGCCGTGATCGCGTGGAGCCACGTGGACAGCGCCGCTTCACCGCGAAACTCCGGGAGCCTGCGCTTCACAACCAAAAAAACTTCGTGCAAGAGATCCTCGGTGTCGCCCGCGGGATCGAGCCGTTGAATCCAGACTGCGACGCGCCGAGCCTCGGTGCGGTAGATCGCCTCGAGCCCGAGTGAGCTCGCTTCGCGCGTTTGATCGCAGGTTCGATCAACCACGCTGCACGTCGCGGGCGCCTCGTGACGGGGCGTTGAAGTGCCGTGCTCTCATGGTTGCAGGAAGGTCCGCGTTTGCACCACGGCAGGCAGGAGGCTGTCGAGGCGGAGGTCGTTCCGAATGAAATCTGCCACCACGAAGTCGAGCTCGTCCGCCTGCAGCGCTCCGTGCTGGGGCAGCGTCAACGCCGTGAAGTCGGCGGCGAAGTTGCGAATCACGTCGCAGGAATAGAGAAACTGCGGCGCGAGGTCGTCGATGCTCGTGAACGAGAAGGTCATCTGCTGATAAAACCAGCCATCCCGATTCGTGAAGACGCCGGATGCGTCGATGGGATTGCCATTTTCGTCCCGCGAGCGGTAGTTGCCGTTGGCGTCGATGTTCGCGAGGCTGTCGCCGAGCGGATCGATCTGCGAATGGCAGCCGGCGCAGGTCGGGTCGGCCGCTTCGGCGGCCTCGAGCCGTTGCCGCTCCGTGAGGCGCGAGTCCGGCAGAGGGACAGTCATGCCGTCAGGCGCACCAATCGACGAGCGGAACAGTGCGCCGAGCATGAAGGTGCCGCGGTCCGGGATGGTCGTTCGGATTTGGTTCAGCGTGGGACTCCGCCACGCGCCGATCAGATCCGCGAGCGTGGAGCCCGGCGTGAGGAAGAACATGGCAGTCGGGATGGCCACGCTCCTGTTCGTGTCCGAGTTGTTGTCGAGCCCAATCCAGTCGAAGGTGAAGTTCGAAAGGACGAATGGCAGGCTCTTCTGTGCTGCATCGTACGCCAGCACGGCATCGATCATATTCACGGCCGCTTCGGGCGTCGTGGCAGTCGGCGGTGTCAGGGGCGCGCCGCTGTCGCCGGCGAACGTGCCGATGCGCTGCGCGAGCACGTCCGGTGTTACGAGCGTTCCGTAGGTGAAGGACGTCGGCGGCAAGTCGTACCCCTCGACACATGTGGGGTTTTGCCTGCGGTCCGGGCTCCGGCTCGGGTCCGTCGCACCGAGCGGGTGAGAGCCGCCCGTACCCGCGTCGGTGTTCGAGCCCCCCGTCGACGTTTGCGTGCTCGTGCCGCCGGTGCCCTCTTGCGTCGAGGTCCCGCCCGCTCCGCTGCCGGGGACCTCGCCGATGTCGTAGCGGGCACCACACGCGGCCAAGTAGGCGAGGAGCAAGGGGCTCACTCGCTGCGCGTACGTCATCGTGCGTCCGTTCATGCTGCTTCGTGTCGCAGCCTTCCCGAACCTTACGCTTTCGCTCAGCGGACGAAAGCGACACCCGCCGACAAGGTGAGCTCGCCTCGAGGCAGCGCCACGCTCGGCTGCGTCGCATCGGCGTAAACCCGCGCGGATCGCAGCCAGAATAGCGCGGCGAGTTCCGCGAACGGCTGGATCGGCCCGCCCGTTCCGAGCGCCCGTGCGGCCGCAAAAGTGCCGAAGGTCGCGTCGTCCGCGCTGTGGTCGGGACTGAACGAACGTCCCGCAACGTGGAGCCAGCCGAGCGCGCCGCCGCCGTCGAGCTCGAGCGCGACGCTCGGTGCCTTGAAGCGCAAGGTCGCACCTGCTGCAAGCGGCCAGCGAAAGTAACGCACTTTGCCGCCGGGCACGTCACGCTCCCGTGGGGTGACGGCGCTCGCGCGCAGCGTTGCGCCGATTCCCCCGTGGTTCGGAACGAACGCAACGGACAGCGTGCCCGCGAACGCTACGGGAGCGCTCAACACGGCCGCGCCGACGGCCGCGCCCGCGCGCAGTCGCCACTCGCGTTCGAGGTGGACGCTGCCGCTCGAACGCATGCTGCCGCTCGGCCGCGTCACTCTCGCCACGGCTTTGCCGGCGTTCGAGCCGTTCGCCGCGCTCGTGCGGGTCGCGCCGTCGGTAGTACCTGCAGCGTTGGCGACCGTTGGCGCGGACGGCGTGGCGTTCGCTCGCTGCGCCAACCGTGGGACGAACTCGGGGTGCACGTCGCTGAGCCACGTCGCGAGCACGACCGCGGCCGCGCGTGCGAGCTCGTCACAGTCGCCCTCGAGCGGCAGCGTACGCGCGCCGAGCACGCGTCCTTCGGTGTCGCGCAGCGTGACGACGAGGCCGCCGTCCGCGTATGCGAGCCGCGCGACCTCGCTCAGGTGCTCCGTCGCCGAAAGGCCGAGAATCTCGCCGAGCTCGCGGCCGAGCACGTCCCCGCGAGGGCATTGCGTGTCCGCAGCCACTTCGAGCGGGGGCGACGTGGCGGCGGTCGTCGCCGGCGGCTCCGCCTGCGCGGTTCCCGCTCCTCCCGCCAAGCCGACGAGCGCCGCCGTGACGCAAAAGCTGCGAGCGGCGCCCGTCACATCGTCGCCGCGGTCACTCGGCTGCGGCGACGACCGGTTCGTGCGCGGCGCGCGGCGCCGTGAACGGCAGCACCTTCGCGAGGCGATCGCGCGCGGCGTTCACGGCCGATTCGGCCATGCCCGGCGCCTTCTCCTTCGCGATCTCCGCGAGCTCGGCCGCCGCTTGCGCGAACAAGACGGCCGCCGACTTCGTGCTCGCCGGTGCGTCCTTGGCCGCGCTCGTGAGCGCGCCGAGCATGGCCTTGGCGTGCTTGCGGGCGAGGTGCAGCGTGCGCTGCGCAGGCGTGAGATCGACCACCTCGGCGACCTCGTGCACGAGATCGGCCGGCGTGCTCGCTGCGAAATGCGGCGCCTTGTGCAGGCCCGCTGCGTACTTCGGGTTCGCCTTCAAGAACGCGCGGAGCTTCTCCACCGTCATGCCCGTCTTCGAGAGCGCCCGCTCGAAATCCTCGACGGCCGCCTGGCGCGCCTTGAAGAGGTACATCTGCACGCGGCTCTGGAAGTTGACGGCGCCGTCACCGCTCGTCTCGACGGCACAGTAGATGGTGCCGGGATAACGCTCGGTGATGAGCGACTGCACGCCGTCCGACACGCTCGAGCTCGGCATGCAGCCGAACGGCTTCACGCTGAGCGTCATCGTGGCCTTGCTCTTGACCACGTTCAAAATCAGCTTGCCGACTTCCATGTGCCCTTCGCCGCCGCGCAGGTCGTTGTTGTAGAAGGGCGCCGCCACGTCCGCGACTTCGTCCATGTCCGCGAGGTGGTAGCCGTAGAAGCCACCGACGTTCGCGAACGTCTGGAACGCGACGCGGATCGCCTTGTCCGCCGCCCACAGCGAGGCCTTCATCTTGAAGGCGTGGAAATCGCTCGTGCCGGCGAGGCCGGTTTTGGCCGTGTCCTTACCGCGCAGCTGCGTGCGGTTCTTCGTGTCGAAGCGCACTTCCCACACGTTGTAGAGGAGCCACGCCGTGATGAACTGGATGTCGCACTCGGCGCCCTCCGCCTCGAGGAAGCGCTGGAGCTGGTAGTTGCCGTCGCCCTCGGTCGTCATCGCCCAGAACTCGCCGATGATCGCGACCTTCGGCTTGGGGATCGTGCGATCGACCTCCACCTTCTCGAAGATCTTCCGCGACTGATAGAGCGCGCGCAAAATGCTGCGCTTCTCGTAGAGCGCGTCGTAACAAATCTTCTTCGCTTCCGCGATCGCCGCGTCCGTCGAGCCCGGCACCACTTCGTACGGGCGCAGCCGATACGCGATGCCGTTGATGACGTCACCGGCGATGAGGCCCTTCAAGAGACCGATGAAGAACGGCGGGTTCAGCTCGAGCCCGCTCTCTTCGCCCGTCGCCTGGCTCAAGCCGCCTTGTTGCTGGAACAGCATCACGCGGAAGCCGTCGAAGCCCGCGTCGCGCAGCGCCTTGCGATACTCCGTCACGTACATGCCGAAGCGGCAGGGTCCGCACGCGCCGGCCGTGAGAAACACGAAGTTTTCCACGACTTCCTGCGACGTGAGGCCGCCCTTGTCGCGCACGTGGATCAGGAATTTGATCAGGTTGCCGACCGTGAAATACGTCGGGTTGCACTGTCCGCGGTTGCCGAACTCCTTGCCGGCGCGCAGGGCCTCGTAGTCGGGCGCGTCGAGCGGCACCACGTTGTACCCGAGGCTCCGGAACGCGCCGGAGATGAGGTAGTCGTGCGCCATCGTCAGGCCGCCGATGAGGAGGGTGATCTTGCCCTTCTCCTTCTTGGTGAACATGAGGTTCGCCATCTTCTCGACCCATTGCTCTTCGTGCGCGAGGCCGAGGCGGGCGCGTTCCTCCGCCTCGAAGCGAGCGAGCTCGGCGTCGACGTCGAGGGCTTCGGTTTTCCGGCCCGCGATGGGCAGGCTGCGCTTGGTGCTGTGAGCTTCGCTTGTCATCGATTGGGTCATCGGGGGTCTCCTAACGACATACGCTTTGAGTTTTGCAGTCTTTGGAAAGCAAGATCGCGACCGTCTTTTGCGGGACTACGCCACGCGAGAACCGGCGAGGCCGGTGCGTGTTGGCTTTCAGCGTGCTCGGGTCGCCGTGCGGGATCAGCGAACCAGAGCCTTCCGCGACTCTTCCAATCTGCTTGCCAGCCATGCGCCGGCCTCGCCGGTTCTTGCGTGGCGGCGTGCCCGCTCGCGACGATCGCGATCTGGTCATCCAAGACTGCCAAGTTGCACTCACGGAATCATTCGGCCGCACTGGCGGCGACTTCGGCGTTGGGTTTGGTGGGGGTGGGTGCGGCGCCGTCCGACACCGTTTCGATGCGCTGGATCGAGCCGTCCGGCATCTTCTTGCCGAGCTGCATCATGCCCTTCGGGGGCTCGAAGGCGGCGGGCGGCGCCTCGTAGGCGCGTACCTTTTCGGCAAGCTCCGCGATGCTCTGCTCGAGCACGGGGTCCTTCTGCTTCATGCCCTCGAGCTGCGCGTGCTTCATGCGCAAAAGCTCGAGGCGCTTCTCGTCGAGGCGGCGCGTGAGCTCACGCTTCTTGCTCGAGAAATCCTCGAGCCGCTCCTGCTGGAGCAGCAGCGAGTGCGCGTACGTCTTCACGCGGATCTTGATCGAGCCGCCCGGCTTGTTGGCGTCGAGGTCGTGCAGCGCGGCGGCAGGCGTCCGCGACGTCTGCAGGATGTCGGTGATCAAGCCGTACGTCGGCGCGTCGTGGCCGCACTTGAAGCTCGAAAGGTCGAGCACGGCGACGTTCGGGTGGTGCGCCGCGAACGCCGCGCCCCACACCTTCTGCGCGCTGTTCACCGAGTAGTTCTCGGGCCACACGTGGTTCAGCTCGAGCGGCGTCTTGATCACGCCGCGCTCGAGCTCGTCCTTGTAGTAGCGGTCGAGGTACTCGCGATCCTTCGGGATCGAGCGAATCGACAGGATCGGATAGCCGAGCACCTGGAACTCTTCCGGAATGCCGTGGTTCAGCCCCGGATCGGAGTGGTACGGCCGATTCAGCACCAAAATCGCGATGCGATCCTCGGCCTCGACCGTCTCGAGGATGGCGCGGCCCTTCTCCTGCAGGTCTTTGTCGAACGCCTCGAAGGCGTGCCACGCCTCACGACAGGCGTGATCGTTCTCGTCTTCCGTGATGTCGAGCCGCGCGCCGAACGTCTCGAACATGCGCTGCGCGAGCAGGATCGGCTCCTGGAACGAGAGCGCTGGTGCGAGGTATTCGATGCCGCGCTGCGCGAAGAAGTCGACCTCTTTGGTGAACGCCGCCTTCATCACGTCGGGCGTGCCCGCGACGATCGGACACGAGGCGTTGTCCTGCGTGTCCGCCACGAAGTTGTTCACGTGCGTGAGGATCGGGAAGAAAATGTAGTTGAGCTGGCGCTTCCGTTCCGGCTCGTGGTGGTGAAAGAGCAGGTTGTGGACGTGCGCTTGCGCGACCTTGCTCGGGAAACACGGATCGATCGAGCCGTATTTGCCGCCCTCGACCCACATCTCCTCGCTCGTCTGATCGCTGAAGACGATGTTCGAGCGTCCGAGGCCGAGCGTCTCGAAGTAGGCGCGGAAGAACGGCGCCGTCGAGTAGACGTTCAGCACACGCGGGATGCCCACGCGCAGAGTCTTCCTGCGCTGTGCGGCTTCCGCGCTCGAGCGCCGGAACGGTCGCGTGACCTTCTCGTGCTTCACACGGAACAGGGATTTGACGACCTTCACGTCGTCGATGAGCGTGCCTGCGGCCGGGAGCGGCGCCGAGTCGTAGAGGTGAACGAATGCGCGGTTGGCTTCGTAATCGACCAGGTTCGGGAACGCCGCGGCCGTCTTCTTGCGCTCGGCCATGAGCGCGAGCATCGCGTCCTTGCTCTCGACGGTGCCCTTCTCGCACGAGAAGCCCGAGATGTAGCGCGAGGTCGAACCGTCGGGTCGCGTCGCGTCGATGAACGTACGCTTGCACTCGTTCGGACAGAAGTGACACGTCGTCGAATCGTTCGTCGTCGCCGTGTACTGGAGATCGAGCACGCCCTTGAGGCCGATGAACCGGCTCTCGCCCGTGCGCTTGTAGCGCCGCAAGGTCTCGATCGCGGCTCCGATGGCGCCCGCTTCGCCCGTGTGCGGATGCACGAACACTTCCGCGTCCGGCACGCGCTGCTTGATGTAATCCACCTGCGCCTTGACGGCCGCGAGGTTGTATTGCGTGCCGCCCTGCAGCACGAACTTGCGCCCGAGCGACGCGAGCCGCGGGATCTGCACCACGTACTGCCAGACGTTCTTGGGCAGCACCTGCGCGAGGCCGGCGAGGAGCTCTTCCTTCTGGTAGCCCTCTTTCTGGAAGTTCACGCGGTCCGAATCGAGGAACACCGCGCAGCCGTAGGAGAACTTCGGCGCGAGCTGCGCTTGAAACGCGGTCTCCGCGTACTCGGTCACGGGGATGCCGAACTGATCGGCCATCGCCTGCAGGAGCATGCCGTTGCCGGCGCTGCAGGAGTTCGACAGCTTGAAGTTCTGGATGTCGCCGTTCTTCATGAACAGGACCTTGATGTCCTGCCCGCCGATATCGCAGACGACGTCGACGTCGCCGAAGAAGTGCACGGCGCTCATCATGTGCGCGACCGTCTCGACGATGTTCACGTCGGCGAGCACCGTCTCGTCGAGCACGTCCGCCGCGTAACCCGTCGCGCCGAAGCCGAGCACTTCGAGCGTTGCGCCTCGCTCCTCGAAGTGGTCGACGAGCTGCTTGATGAGCTCTTTCGTGTCTTGGAGCGGGTTGCCCTTCGAGAGCTGGTACGCCTTCGCGAGGATCTCGCCGTCCTCGCCGATCACGACGGCCTTCGACGAGGTCGAGCCGCCGTCGAGGCCGATCACGCCGCGCACGGTCGTGCCGGGCGTGATGGCGGGCGCCACGAACTTCGGGACTTTGTACATGTCCACGAACGTCTTCGTCTCGCCCTCGTTCGCGGAGAGCGGCGGACCCGCCTGCTCGCCGAGACGCGCGCGCCGGCCGTTCGTGATGAAGTCTTGCAGGCTCGCGATGCTCGTGAAGCGCCCCGCTTCACCGCCGTCGGCGATGCCGTAGACGGCCGCGCCGAACGCCGCGTAAAGGTCCGCGTTCTCCGGCACGAAGATGAGCTCTTCGACCGGCACGTCCTTCGGATAGTCGTAGCCGCGGTCGCGCCACGTCTCCGGGATGCGTTTTTGCCAGCACTCGCGCAAGAACGGCAGGTACGTGTTGGGCCCGCCGAGCAAGAGCACGCGCGGCTTCAGCGTATTGCCGCGCGTGAGCACGGACAGGTTCTGGAGCACGATCGCGTCGGCGAGCGAGTTCAGGACCTCGTCCTTCGGGATGCCACCCTTCACGAGGTTCACGATGTCGGTCTCGGCGAACACGCCGCACTTGGCCGCGACGTGATGCAGCGCATCGTCCTTGAAGTGCAGCGCCGTCGCGAAGCCGGGCTCCGCGCCGACCTTGATCATGCACTTGTCGATGGTCGCGCCCGTGCCGCTCGCGCACTTGTCGTTCATCGAGGTCGAGGCGGTGCGTTGGCCCGTCTTCTCGTCCTGCCGGAACATGATGATCTTCGCGTCTTGTCCGCCGAGTTCGATCACGCTGAGCACGTCCGGGTGCTTGTGCTCGACGGCGAGCGTGACGGCGTTCACCTCTTGCACGAACTTGCCGCCCGTGGGCGCAGCGAGCGGCCCGGAGCCGGAACCGGTAACGAACATGCGCCAGCCGTCCGCGGGCTGCTCGGGGAACGCGGCGAGGATGCGCGTCAGAAACTCGAGCACCTTCTCGGGCTGCTTCGTGTGGTGCCGCTGGTAGTCGTTCCAGAGGATCTCTTTGGTATCGGGTCGGATGACGACCGCCTTCACGGTGGTCGAGCCGACGTCCATGCCGATGACGAGATCGCTCATGCGCTGCCCTTCGTCACCCCGAGGGAAAAGTGGCCGGGTGACACGGCCGTCAGTAAGCACCGAAACATGTTCCGGAAGCAAGCGAAGGGCGCAAATATTCCCGGTGACGCTCGTGTCAGTCACGGGGCAGCCCGGTGCGGAACCTGAACGGATTCTAAGGTTTTCGCGTCCGGTTGCGCGCCCGCACCCGAAACGAGAAGCTCTCGTCTCCGCCATGCCGAGCGCGCCCAAGCCTCGTCCGCGCGCCGCGAAGCAGGCGAGCGCTCCGAAAGCCGCGCGACCCGCGCCCGAGCCGAGACCGAAACCGAAACCGAAAGCCGATCGGCGTGCGCCGGTCCCCAAGGCCGAACGTCGCCAACAAATCTCGTCGGCGGCGCGCGGCTTGTTCGCGAAGCGCGGCTACCACCTGACGACGATCGACGACATCGTCGCGCAGGCGGGCGTCGCGCGCGGCACCTTCTACCTCTACTTCGAGGACAAGCGCGCCATCTTCAGCGATCTCATCGATCGCTTCGGTTCGCAGCTCGCCGTGGCGATCGTGCGCATCGTCACGGACGATCCCACGCGCAGCGTCGGCGCGCAGATCCACGAAAACATCCGCCGCATCATCGGCACCTGCCTCGCCGAGCGCGCGATGACGAAGATTCTTTTCACGGACGCGGTCGGCATCGATCCGCTGTTCGATCGCAAGCTCGCGAGCTTCTACGAAAACATGGTGCTCCTTCTGGTGGAAACCCTGAAGGACGGCCAGAAGCTCGGCATCGTGGCGGACGGCGAGCCGCGCGTCCTCGCCTACATGGCGCTCGGTGCGTTGAAGGAGCTCCTCTATCAGGCGGTGACGCTCGGCCTCGCCGAAGAGAGCGCCGAGGTTCTGACGCAGCAGATCTATGCGTTCCTGTGCGACGGGTGCCTGCGGGTGCGCTGACATCCCGTCCAAGCTGGCCGGCCCAGCGCGCGTGGGGTACTTGAACCGGCGACGCGCGCCATGCAGAGGTTTCGGCGTTGACCCAGCCTTTTACGGCCGACGAACGGCCGACGCGCGCGCACGGCACCGCCACGGCGCTCGCTCAGGCCCACGCGCAGTTCGCGCGCGCGGCGCTGGGCATCTACCTCGCGGCCGCGGCTGCCGCGCTCGCGCTCGTCGTCGGCGTGCTCACCACCGAGCGCGCGCACGAGGAGGAGCAACTGCGCGAGCAGCTGCTCGCCGAAGCGAACCTGCGCGGCCACTACCTGGTTCGTTACCTCGATCTGCTCGTGCAGCAGCTCCGGCGCCTCGGCTTGCGCTCGGACGTGACGTTGCTCGACCAGAACCTCGCGCCCGAGCGCAGCTTGGTGAACCTGTCGCACCAGAAAAGCGCCTTCTTCAACCTCGGCGTCGCGATCCTCGGCGTGGACGGCCAGGTGCTGTGGGAGGGGCCCGAGCACTTCTTGCCGCGCGCAAACTTCCTCGATCGCGAGTGGTTCGCGAGCGTCGAGAAGAGCCGCGCCGTGCACATCATCCCCGTCGATCCCGAGCGCGCAGAGGACGCCGTGCTTTACGTCGTCTCGCCGATCGTGCGCGGCGGCCTCGTCACCGGCGCGCTCCTCGGCGCCGTCGACTTGAAGCACGGCGACGTGCTCGCCGTGGGCGGCACGCGCACGAACCTGAACACCGTGCTCGCGACGGGCGAGGGGACGATCGTCTACCCGCCGGCGCCGCCCGCTTTCGCGCACGAGCCGAGCTGGGTCCATCTCGCGTCCGACGACGCTGCGCTCGGGCACGTGCGGACGATCGAGCTCTCGGGCGCGCGCACGGCCGTCGCGCTCTCGGCCATCGAGGGCACCGATCTCGAGCTCGCGCTCCTGGTCCCCGAGCACGAGCTCTTGCACCAGACGCGCGCGCGCATTCAAAAGCGTATCGCCGTCGCGCTCGCGATCGCCGCGGTGCCGCTGCTCGCGCTCGTCGTCTTGCTGCGGCGCTCGCTCTCCACGTTCCGCCGCTCGGAGGAGCGCGCCGTGCGCGAGGAGCGGCTGCAGCGCGTCGGTGAGGCCGCGAACCTCATCGCGCACGAGGTGAAGAACTCGCTGAACGGCATCCGCATGGCCGCGGAGATGGCCTGCGATCCCGGCGCGACCGGACGCGAGCAGGCGCTCCACGAGCTGCGCGGGGAAATCTCGCGGCTCGCGAACTTCACGGCGGAGCTCATGACGTTCTCGAAGGGCGTCGTGCCGCGCAAAGTGCGCGTGAACCTCACCGAGTTCGTGCCCAAGGTGACGAGCTTGCTCGAAAAGTCGGCCAAGGAAGCGGGCGTCACGCTCGAGCTCACGCTGCCGGCGCAGGACCTCGACGCGGAGCTCGACCCTCAGCTCTTGCACATCGTCGTCTCGAACCTGATCACGAACGCCATCGAGGCGCTCGGCGCGAGCAGCGACGAAAACCCGCGCATCGACGTACGGCTCGAGCGCGACGACCAGGAGCCGGGCGGCGTGCGGCTCGAGGTTTCGGACAACGGACCCGGCTTGAAGGAAGAGATCGTGGCTCAGCTTTTCGAGCCGTTCCATTCGGGCAAGCCGAGCGGTGTCGGTATCGGACTCGCGCTCTCGCAGCGCATCGCCCGCGCGCACGGCGGCAAGCTCGTGCTCGTGCCGTCCCCCAAGGGCGCCGTGTTCGTGTTGAGTATTCCTGGAGGTGTGAGTTGAAACCGAGTGTCCTCATCGTCGACGACGAGCAGATCTTCCGCGTGCTCGCCGAGAGCGCGCTCGCATCCGAAGGCTTCGACGTGCGCGTGGCTCCGAACCTCGCGCGGGCGAAGAAAGAGATCGATCGCGCCGTTCCCGACGTCGTGCTGCTCGATCGACGCTTGCCCGACGGCGACGGCATGAACTTCCTGCGCGAGATCCGCGCGGAGGGTGGTCAGCCGCCGCTCGTTATCCTCGTGACGGCGTACGCCGACATCGCGAACGCCGTGGAGGCGCTGCGCGCCGGCGCGGTCGATTACCTCGCGAAGCCCGTGCAGCCGACGGACCTCTTGCTCAAGGTCAAAAAGGCGCTCGAGGTGCGCGGCCTGCGCGACCGGCTCGAGCTCTCGCAGAAGCTCGTGCCGCACGCGGTCGAGCCGAAGAGCCTCGCCATGCGTACGTTCATGCGGACGCTCGAGCAGCTCGCGCAGAGCCCGTTCACGCCCGTGCTCTTGATCGGCCCCTCGGGTGCCGGCAAGCAGTACGCGGCCGAAGCGCTGCACCGCTTCACCTATCCGCCCGCCGGCTCCGATTCGCCGTTCGTCGACGTGAACTGCGCGGCCATCCCCTCCGACCTGATCGAAGGCACGCTGTTCGGCTGGGAGCGCGGCGCCTTCACCGACGCGCGTACGTCGCGGCGCGGACTCATCGAAATGGCCGACCGCGGCACGCTCTTCCTCGACGAAATCGCGGAGCTGCCCGATCACTCGCAAGCGAAGCTTTTGAAGTTCCTCGACGCCCAGCGCTTCCGGCGCCTCGGCGGCGAGCGCGAGATCGAGGTTTCCGTGCGTGTCATCGCCGCCACCAATCGTGACGTCGACGCGTTCGTCAAAGCGGGCAAATTCCGCGAGGATCTCTATCATCGACTGAGCGTGTTCGTCTTGAACGTGCCGGCGCTCGCCGAACGCACGGAGGAGATCCCGGAGCTGGCGCAAGTGTTCATCGAGCAATGCGCCAAGCGCATGAAGAAGCGCACGGTCGGCCTTTCGAGCGACGCGCTCGCGAAGCTCGGTCGCTACGACTTTCCCGGCAACGTGCGCGAGCTCAAGAACATCATCGAGCGCGCCGTGATCCTGAGCGCCGACAGCAAAATCCAGCCGAACGACATCGTCCTGCCGCAACCTGCGCGCTCCGAGGTGCCCTCGAACGTCTTCTTCGGCGTCTCGCTCGGTCAGGACGGCGCGCCGCCGCCCGTCGATCAGGTGGAACGAGCGTACGTCCAGCGCGTACTCGAACACATGCACGGCAAGCGCGGCGCCGCCGCCGAAGCGCTCGGCATCTCCTACCCGACGTTCTTGCGCCGGCTGCGCGAGCTCGGGATCGACCGCGACGCGTAGGGCGGCCGCCTCACAGCCCGTACACGAGGCCGAGCGACGGCTCGAGCGCGAAGGCGGACGCCGGGAACGTGGCGACGGCATTCACCTCGAGCTCGACGCCGAGCTCGTTCCACAGCCGAAGCTCCGTGCCGGCGCGCAGGTCGACGAAGCCGAGCCCCACGCGTTGCCAGGCCTCGACTCTGGGGTCGGCGGCATTGCAGCCGTCGCTCACCGTACTGCCGCTGAGCCCGCACGTCGTGACGTAGCTTTGCTTGGCGTCGATTTGCATGACGCCCGCGCCGAGCCCCGCGAACCCGCGCACGCGTTCGTTCGTGAGCGGCGCGAACCACCAGGTCGCCCGCGCCTCCAAGTGAAACGGGAAGAACGGCTTGGAACCCAGGTTTGCCGCGCTTTCCGTCAAGAGCGGGTTGAACGCGCTCGTGGCCTCGGCGTTCGGTCCGCCGCGCAAAGCGACGCCGACGCGGCCGCCGAGGCTGAAGGCCGGTGTGAAGGCGTAGTCGTACGACGCGAGCAGACGCGTCGTGGCGACGCTGAAACCGTTACTAACACTTCTGGGTGATGAATTCGCGTTCGGTCGATAGGGCACGTTCGTGCCGGCCTCGAAGCAGCTGAACGTGGTGTGCGGACTGGGATCGCACAGCACGGCATTCGGATGCCAAAGCAAGTCTTGGGCGACGTGGAGGCCGAGCCAGTGACGCCGGTACTGCACCGCACGTTGCCCCGCCGTGCTCGCGTCCGCGGCGGGCGGGACTCTGATTTCCGGCGCGGGTGGCGCCGGCGGCTCGACGAGCGGCCGCTGATCGCGCGCGAGGTTGCCGGCGATCAGGCGCAAGAGCTCCGGGACTTGGCGCGTGTCGGCGGGCAGGGGCACGCGCCGTTCGGCCTGGTCGTACGCGGAACTGAAGCGCACGACGAGCGCGCCCGCTTCGACGCCGATCGACAGCTCTCGCCGCGCAGCGACGACGGTGCGGCCCGGGGACACGCCGAGCTCGCGCCCGATGGCGTCGCGAATGGCCGCTTGGGGCAGGTCCTGAGCGCTGGGTTCGAAGACGACGGCGACGTCCGTGCTCGTAGTTTGGGGGGGATTGGCTGCCGCCGGGCGCGTCCACGCGCTCACGCCCATCCACGTCGAAACCACCAGCAAACTCAGCTGCCATCGCATGCACACCGATTCCCCTCGGCTTGCCCCGCGTTCATTCCCCACGAACTTTAACGCGGTTTGAACGTTCGGGCAGGGTCGGGGAATAATGGACCGTGCGAGAGTTCTCGGTGCTCGAGGCGTTCACGCCCGTCGCCGCCCCGGGGCGGGCGCGTGACGGCAGCGCGCCCGACGAGTTCGTCGCGCGGCTCCGCCGGGGCGAGGTCGCCGCGGTGGCGGCTGCGTACGACGAGCACCAGGCCGCGCTCTGTTCGTTCGCCAAGCGCCTCTTGGGTGACGATCACGCGGCCGAGGATCTCGTGCAAGACGTGTTCGTCGTCTTACCCGACCTGGCGCACCGGCTTTTGCCGGGGGCACTCTTGCGTTCGTTCTTGCTCGGCATCGCCGCCAATCGGGCGCGTCACTATGTCCGAGCCCGCACGCGCCGTCACAGGTTTGCAGACCGCCTCGAGCGGGAGCCGTGCGAGCCGACGCCCGATCCCGAGACGTTGAGCGAGCGCCGCCGGCTCGCCGAACGCCTCGCGCGCGCGCTCGAAGCGCTCCCCCTCGATCAGCGGACGACGTTCGTGCTCAAGGAGATCGAAGGTTACGCGGCCAAGGAGGTCGCCGACATTCTCGCGATCCCCGAAGCGACGGTGCGCACGCGGCTGTTTCACGCCCGCAAGCGCCTGCGCGGCTTTCTCGACGGAGCGCAAGGATGAGCGACGATTTCGCAGCGCTCATCGCGGCTTACCGCGCCGAAAATCGCGGAACGGCGCTCGACGCCGGCGCGGTGCGCGCGCGCGTGCTGGAGGCGACCGGGCTGCGCCGTCGCCGGCGGTCACGGCGCGCCGCGTGGCTCCTGCCGATCGCGGCGGTGCTCGTGGGCTCAGGCGCGCTCGCCGCCAGCGCGCCGGCGCGTGACGTCGCCACGCGGTTCTTTGCGGCGTTCGCCGGGGTCTCTGTCGCGCGCGTCGCGCCGCCGCCGGCTCAGCGAGCCCGTCCGTCAGCGCCGTCCGCAACCTCCGTGCCGATCCACCCCGACGCCCTCGAGCCTGCCGCCGAACGGCCTGCCACGTCGAGCTCCACGTCCGCTGCGCGCCGCGCCGGACCGCGCGTTGCGAAGAGCGTGATCGCTGCGGTCGCCGCTGCGGCGACGCCGACTGCGACTGCAACGAACGAAGTGCCGGCCGTTGTCGTCGCTCCGAACTCTGGACCCGACTCGGCGCTCGACGGCGCGCTCGCGGCCGACATCGCGAGCTACCGCACGGCGCACGAGCTTCACTTCGTTCACGCCGACTATGGGCGCGCGCTCGCGGCGTGGAACGCTTATCTCGCGCGCTTCCCGCACGGGACCTTCGCTCCCGAAGCGCGCTTGAACCGCGCGGTATGTCTGGCGCGGCTGGGCCATGCGGAGCAGGCGCTAGCCGTGCTCGGCGCGCTCGCCGAGAGCGAGGACGCTTACACGCGAGCCAAAGCACTCGGTCTACGCGCGGCGCTCGCCGGCGCGAGCTCGCCGCGAGACCGAGATTGAGGGGACACCTTATAGAGCGGGCAACAGCCACCCAAGTGGTTGGCGGCCGATGGGCCGATTCGTGGCCGCCCTCCGTTCTCGGCCGGCTTCGCTCGCATTTTGCGCCGCCCTGGAGCTTGCTTGACCGCGAGCCGTACGGGGACCAGAACGCCGAGTTCCGCGAGCATTCACAGCCATGGAAAGCTCTTTCGACACGCTGAGTCTCCCGTTCGTCGAGCAGCTCTACGCCGACTTCTTGCGCGATCCCGCGAGCGTCCCCAACGCTTGGCGCGACTACTTCCGAACTCTCGGTACGGATTCGGAATTCTCGCGTGAGCCGCAGCTCGGTCCCTCCTTCAAGCCGTCCACCGTGTTCGGCGGGCGACCGAACGGCAACGGTAAGGCCAACGGTTACACGAACGGCCACGCGAACGGCAACGGCGCCGCGCTTGCGTCGAGCGGCGTGCCCGAAGTCGCGGTCCGCCAGGACCAGGTGGACGCGCTCATCCGCGCCTACCGCGTGCGCGGCCACATGATGGCGCGCATCGACCCGCTCGGCTTGCCGCGCCCGAGCTGGCCGGAGCTCGATCCCGAGTTTTATGGACTCGGGCCGAACGATCTCGATCGCAAGTTTTCGAGCCGCACGGTCGCGGGCACGCCCGTGCTCACGCTGCGGGAGATGCTCGAGCGCCTGCGCAACACCTACTGTCGCTCGATCGGCGTGCAGTTCATGCACATCGACGATCTGAAGGTGAAAAATTGGCTGCAGGATCGGATGGAGAGCACCGAGAATCGCATCGAGCTCTCGCGCACCGAGCAGCTGCGCATTCTCACGAAGCTGACCGACGCGACCATCTTCGAGGAGTTCATCCAGAAGAAATTCGTGGGCGCGAAGAGCTTCTCGCTCGAGGGCTCCGAGAGCCTGATTCCGCTGCTCGCGTTCCTGATCGATCGCGCGGACGACCCGCACGAGGTGGACGAGATCGTGCTCGGCATGGCCCACCGCGGGCGCCTCAACGTGCTCGCGAACATCATGGGCAAGAGCCCGCGCGAGATCTTCCGCGAGTTCCAGGATCAGGATCCGGAGCTTTATTTCGGCAGCGGTGACGTGAAGTACCACCTCGGCCACAGCTCGGACTTCGTCACGGCGACCGGTCGCAAGGTGCACCTCTCGCTCTGCTTCAACCCGAGCCACCTCGAGTTCGTCGACCCCGTCGTGCTCGGCCGCACGCGCGGCAAGCAAGATCGCGTGGGCGACATCGCGCGCAGCAAGAAGCTGCCCGTGACGATTCACGGCGACGCCGCGTTCGCGGGCGAGGGCATCATTCAGGAGACCCTGAATCTGAGCCAGCTCGACGCGTACACGACGGGCGGCTGCATTCACATCGTCATCAACAACCAGATCGGTTTCACGACGCCGCCGTCGCAGGGTCGCTCGACCACGTACGCGACCGACGTCGCGAAGATGCTCCAGATCCCGATCTTCCACGTGAACGGGGAGGATCCCGAGGCCGTCGCGCAGGTCGTGCGGCTCGCGATGGACTTCCGCGACACCTTCCTGCGCGACGTCGTGATCGACATGTACGGCTACCGCCGTCACGGTCACAACGAGACCGACGAGCCCGCGTTCACGCAACCGCTGCTTTACCGCGCGATCGCCGAGCGCAAGAGCGTGCGCGACGGTTACCTCGAGCACCTGCTCGAGCTCGGCGGCGTCACGCGTGAAGAAGCCGATCGCATCGCGGTCGAGCGGCGCGAGCACCTCGAGCGCGAGCTCAGCGAAGCGCGACGGCCGGACTACGTGCGCACGCAGGATTGGCTCGGCGGTTTCTGGAAGGGTCACCAGGGCGGTCCCGAAGCGAACGTGCCGGACATCGAGACGCGCGTCGCGCCGGCGCGACTGGCCGAAGTGCTCGAGAAGCAGACGGTGCTGCCCGAGGGCTTCCACCCGCACAAGCAGATCGATCGCTTGCTGCAGGGCCGGCGCCAGATGGCGCACGGCGAGAAATCACTCGACTGGGGCGCCGGTGAGGCGCTCGCGTTCGGCACGCTCGTGACGGACGGCGTGCGCGTGCGATTCACGGGTCAAGACGCGGCGCGCGGGACCTTCAGCCACCGGCACTCCGTGCTCTTCGACGTGGAGAACGGCCGTACGTACATGCCGCTCTGTCACCTCGCGCCCGATCAGGCGCCGATCGAGATTTACAACTCACCGCTCAGCGAAGCGGCCGTGCTCGGCTTCGAATACGGCTACAGCCTCGATTGGCCCGACGCGCTCGTGATCTGGGAAGCGCAGTTCGGTGATTTCGCGAACG
>Ga0265339_10001232_pt1 | contig 19233 bp, 12 predicted proteins | sample 4CB219metaG_FD_202085 | JGI IMG/M metagenome (GOLD analysis project Ga0265339, IMG submission 202085) | Rhizosphere microbial communities from Carex aquatilis grown in University of Washington, Seatle, WA, United States - 4-CB2-19 metaG | ecosystem: Host-associated > Plants > Roots >... | reverse complement strand
CCTTCCACTTGCTCTCTGACACGGGACACAACGTGGTGAACGACTACGGCTCGCTGGGGCACTTCGGCGATGCCACCATCGCCTTGCGCAACACGTTCCTGATTAACCCCGAAGGCAAGATCGTAAAGGTGTGGACCAAGGTCAGCCCGCAGGGCCACTCCGACGAAGTGCTGGCCGCGCTGAACGAGTTGGAGCACAAGTAGCTGCTCCGGCACTGACCTACATCCCCTCAGACTCCAGACACAGAAAAGCCCGGCGCGTGCCGGGCTTTTCCTGTCTTGGATGGTAGATGACTACTTCTTCTTGCCGGCCTTCTTCGCAGCCTTCTTTGCAGCCTTCTTTACAGGTTTCTTGGCTGCAACCTTCTTCGCCGGCTTTTTCACCGCAACCTTCTTGGCGGCTTTCTTTGCGGGCGCCTTCTTTGCAGCCTTCTTGGCCGCCTTTTTGGCCGGAGCCTTTTTCGCGGCTTTCTTTGCGGGCGCCTTCTTTGCCGCTTTTTTGGCCGGAGCCTTTTTCGCGGCCTTCTTTGCCGGGGCCTTCTTGGCCGCAGCTTTTTTCGCGGGAGCCTTCTTTGCAGCGGCTTTCTTGGCGGCCTTTTTGGCCGGCTTCGGCTTGGCTGGGGCGGGCACTTGCACCACGATAATGGCCTCGTCCACCACAACCTCGTCGTCGTCCGAAGAGGTCAGCACGCTGGAGGTTTCAATTTCCTCGTCTTCTTCCATCATCCCCTCATCGTGCTCCGGATCCACCTCTGCGGGCTCGTTGTTGTCTGCACTCATTGCGTACATCTTCAACACTTCATCCATCGCATTGCCTCCAGCGACTTGGCGCTGTCATATCGTGATTTGCGGACCGCTCCGCATGCGGATGCCATTTTAGCAATAGCTCGCGCGCACCTGCCATTAAAACACAAATCTCCTTCGGCTCAATGCGCTATTTTTGTTTGGCTGATGTGGCGGCCGCGTGCGATGAGCTCGTTTGCTTCTTTCGGCTCGTATGCGTCGTCCCCTTTTCCGCGGCCTTCTTGGGATGCAGATCCTCGGCGGTGATGGTGGTGCGGGAATGCCGTCGCTGGTGGGCCGTGGCTGGCTCGGCCACATGCAGCCGGCTGCCCGGCGCCACCCTTACCTCTCCCGCCGGCAGGTGGTTCCACCGCCGCAACTGGTCCAGCGAGAGCCCAAACCGGTCGGAGATTGAAACCAGCGTGTCTCCCCGGCGGACTGTGTACATCACGGTGTGCCCTGAGGGCTGGGCTGAAGGCGCAACCGGCACCACCAGCGCTTCCACCCCCGTCAGGCTGTCCTTCTCGCTCAACTGGTTCACGTCCGCCAGGTCCGACTCGCTTACGTGGTAGGTCCGCGCCACGCCGGCCAGCGTGTCGTCCGCAGTCACCCGGTGATACCGCCAGGAGTTGCGGTGGCTCTCAGGGACGGACGCGATCTTGTCCTGAAAAATGGTCGCCGTACCCGCCGGCAGGTGCAGATCGAACGATGTCTCCGGCGGAGTGACCAAGCGCAGCAGGCTCGGATTAAGAGCCTCCAGCTCATCAATCGGCGCGTTCACCAGGTCGCTTACCAGGTGCAGGTCAACCGAGTAGTTAATCGTCACCGTGTCGGTAAGCACCGGCGGGTCTAACGCCAACTCGTCAAAACCATACTGGTGGGGATTGTTGGCGATGATGATCGCCGCCAGGATCTCCGGAACGTAATTCTGCGTCTCGGCGGGCAATTCGTGACGCCGATAGAGCTCCCAGAAATCGGCGTAGCCGGTCTTTGCCACCTCGCGCTGGATATTGCCCGCGCCATGGTCGTAGGCCGCCATGGCCAGGTACCAGTCGCCCAACTGGTCGTAGAGAAACTTCATGTAGCGGGCGTAGGCGCGCGTGGATTTCTCCGGGTCAAAGCGCTCATCCACGTAACCGTTCCGCGACAGCCCGTAATTCCCGTGCGGCATGAACTGCCACATTCCGCCTGCGCCGGAGCGCCGGTTGACCGCCCGCGGCTGGAAGCCCGATTCGGCTACCGCGAGGTAGATCAGGTCCTGGGGCATTCCCTCCTCGGCCATCACCCGCTCAATCATCGACTTGTAGCGGCCGGCGCGCTGAAACGAGTGCAGCAGCGTGTTGTGGCCGCGCTGTGAGTTGGCAAAGAAGTTAATGAAGCTGGAGACGTACTCATTCACCATCAGGGGCAAGTCGGAATGGGTGGTGGCCAGTTCCGTTCGTACCTTGGCCTCGATGTCCGGGTTGGCGGCGATGGGTACGTCGCTGGCTACCTCGGCCGGCGTCTCTTCTTCCTTGGGCACAAACCCGTTGCCCACCTTCAGCGCCTCCATCTCCAGCGCATTCACCTGGTCAATGATGCGGTTGAACTCGTCTGCCAGCGCCGGCTCGTTCTTGATGTCGAACCCGCTTTTCAGCATCAGGTCCACGGCCCGGTCGAACTGCACCTTGGCCTCCGGCAGCATGCCTTTGCGGTAAGCCGCGTCGCCGGCCGCGTAGGCCGCGTTCACCTGCTCAATCAGCTTTTGGATCTGCTGCTGGTGGACCGCCTCCGGCGAAGGCTGCTCGGGCGCCGGCGCCTGGGCGGGCACGGCCAGCGCCACCGGAGCGGTGTCTTGCGGCGGCTGCGCCACGGTGGGCGCCTTGTCGCCGGGACACCCCGTCAGAAGCAGCACCAGAGCGGCGCACGTGAGCCATCGATAGCGAAAAAAAACCATAATCAATACATCCGCGGTCATTCGCGCGCGGCAACACAACTCCGGAATGGAGGATTGAACCCTTAGGCGATCATAAAGGATGGACCGGGACCGTGCGCCCAGCGCCAGGGAGGGCCCGGGCACGCCGATGCCGGGGGCTGACGGCGCGGCCAGGCGCGCAATACAACAAGACGCAAAAGGCGGCCAGGTTCTCGGCAAATCCATTCTGCGGTAAGATCGTCTTACCATGCAGACGAAAGTTTCCACCAAAGGCCAAATCGTTATTCCCGGATCGCTTCGCCGACGGCTGGGCATTCGCCCCGGCGATCCGCTGGATGCAGAGATTGAGGCCGGGCGGATCGTGCTGACACCGCAGAAAAAGCCCACCTTTGAAGCAAGGATTATCCAAGACCCGGTTACCGGCTTCCCGGTGCTTTACGCGGGGCCCAATGCACCAACCCTTACCAGTGAGATGGTCAAAGAGCTGCTCAAGGACTTTCCGTGAGATACCTGCTCGATGTGAATGCTCTTGTCGCGCTTGGGATCTTCCACCATCAATTTCATGATCGCGTAAACGCGTGGATCACATCCCAGAAGGATGCGCACTGGTTGACCTGTTCAATCACGGAACTGGGATTCGCAAGGGTAATCGCGCAAACGCCAGACTACGGTTTCACTGTCCAGCAGGCGCGCACTCTGCTGCTTAGCCTCAAGACGAAGACCGGACTGCCGCTTATGTTTTTACCGGACGGCAACGACATCGCGCTACTTCCCGGATGGGTAATAAGTCCAAAGCAGACGACGGACGGTCACCTCGTGCAACTGGCAACCTCAAATAAAGCGGTCCTGGCGACATTCGATGAGGGCATTCCCGGCGCGTTTCTGATTCCTTAGATTCCAGGCAGCCAGCTCCGTGTAGCCTCCTCTGCAGCAGCGCCTGGCGCCGGCCAGGATCTCATTCGCCCGAATGGTAATCTATCCTCCAGAGGCATCGCGCGCAGATTCGCTCCATTCGCGCCTTTGAGCGCTGCCCTTAACTCCGCACGAAAGCGCCGGAAAAGATACTTTCGCCTTCCCAATGGACGTTCGCCTCATCCGCAATTTCGCCATCATCGCCCACATCGACCATGGAAAGTCGACGCTGTCAGACCGCCTCCTCGAGCTCACCGGCTCGGTCACCGGACGCGAGATGCAGGCCCAGATCCTCGACGACATGGACCTGGAGCGCGAGCGCGGCATCACCATCAAGGCGCATGCCGTGCGCATGATGTACAAGGCCCACGACGGCGAAACCTACCAGCTCAACCTGATCGACACCCCCGGCCACGTGGACTTCAGCTATGAGGTCTCGCGCTCCCTGGCCTCCTGCGAGGGCGCGCTGCTGGTGGTCGATGCCAGCCAGGGCGTGGAGGCCCAAACGCTGGCCAACGCCTATCTCGCCATCAACCACGGCCTTGAAATCATTCCCGTCATCAATAAAATCGACCTGCCCTCCGCCGACATTCTCCGCACCCAGGAGGCGATCGAGCAGGCTGTCGGCCTGGACGCCACAGACGCCATTCCGGTGAGCGCCAAGACCGGCCAGGGCGTTGCCGACGTGCTTGAGGCAATCGTGCACCGCCTGCCCGCACCCAAAGGCGATCCCAACGCGCCGCTTCAGGCCCTCATCTTCGATTCCTGGTTCGATCCCTATCGCGGCGTCATCGTGCTCGTTCGCGTCATGCAGGGCATCATGCGCAAAGGCCAGCGCATCCGCCTCATGTCCATCGCCAAGGCTTTCGATGTCGAATCGCTTGGCGTGCTCATGCCCAAGCCCGTGGAAATTGGCGAGCTCACTGCCGGCGAAGTCGGCTTCTTTGCCGCCACCATTAAAACCGTCAGCGACACCCGCATCGGCGACACCGTAACCGATGACGCCAATCCCGCCGCTGCTCAGCTGCCCGGCTTTGAAGACATCAAGCCCATGGTCTTTGCCGGCCTCTATACCGTCGACTCCCACGAGCACACCCTGCTACGTGACGCCCTCGAGAAGCTCCGCCTCAACGACTCGTCCTTCTTCTTCGAGCCGGAAAGCTCTGAGGCTCTCGGCTTTGGTTTTCGCTGCGGCTTCCTCGGCCTGCTGCATATGGAAATCATTCAGGAGCGCCTGGAGCGGGAGTACGAGCTGGAACTGATTACCACCGCACCCAGCGTCCGCTATCACGTGTCCATGACCGACGGCTCCGTCCTTGAGGTCGATAATCCCTCCCGCTGGCCCGAGCCCACCAACATTGAGGGCATCCGCGAGCCCGTCATCGCCGCCAAGATTCTCACCAACGAGGAGTACGTCGGCGGCATCCTCAAGCTGGTGGAAGAGAAACGCGGCAAGCAGGTCAACTTCGAATACGTCACGCCTACGCGCGTCCTGCTCACCTACGAGCTGCCGCTCAATGAGATCGTGCTCGATTTCTACGACCGCCTCAAATCCATCTCCCGCGGATACGCTTCGCTCGATTACCAGCTCACCGGCGAGTGGGAGTCGCCCATGGTCAAGATGGACATTCTGGTCTCCGGCGAGCCCGTGGACGCGCTCTCAATCATTGTCCACCGCGACCATGCTTACGAGCGCGGCAAGGCGCTGGTCTCCAAGATGCGCGAGCTCATCCCGCGCCAGCAGTTTGAGGTCGCCATTCAGGCCGCCATCGGCGCCAAAGTCATTGCCCGCGAAACCGTCGCCGCCCTCCGCAAAAACGTGCTGGCAAAGTGCTACGGAGGCGACATTTCTCGCAAGCGTAAATTGCTGGAAAAACAGAAGGAAGGCAAGCGCCGGATGAAGCGCATCGGCAAGGTCGACATTCCCCAGGAAGCCTTCCTCGCGGTGCTGCGCGTAGGCGAAGACCAGCAGAAATAGCCGCCCTGCCCGGCTGGACGATGCGCCCGGCGGGTCATCTGTTGTTCACATCGAACTGTGGAAAGGTGCCTTCGGCAGGTAGGCCGGCGGCTGGGTGACCCATCCCGTTTCCGGGATGGGTCGGAGTTACGCTTCCGCTCTCAAATCAGCAACTTACAGCGAGTAGCAGAAGTCTCCTCGATTTGACAAGAGGGGAAATTCAACAATTTGTAGGTAGTTGTCTGCGGTATTCCACATTTTTTTCCACAGACAGTGGTGATTCCTGGCTACTTCGGAGGGGGCTTGGTTCCCGGTCTGGCCGCGGGAGCTTTCGGCGCCGGCGTAGCCGCCGCGGGAGTTCCGGCCGGCGGCGCAGGCACGCCCGACTTCACGTTGTAGGCCGTGACGATCTCCTTGGTAATGTCCATGGTGGGCAGCGCATACATCACCGGATTCTCCTGGCTGTTGGCCACGTCCAGCACCAGCGTGTACCCGCGTTGCTGAGCATAACTTGAAAGCACGTCGTAGACCTTCGACCCCGTGGTTTGGAACAGCTGCTGCATCTCCTGGGAAAAGTCGTTCTGGTCGTCTTGCTGGTCCCGGTCGAACTGCTTCTTCTTCTCGTCGAGCTGCCGCGCTTTGGCGGTCTTTTCCTGCTCGGTCAGCTTGCTGTCAGTCGCCTGCAGTTCCTTGGTCAGGCTCTCCACCTGGTCGTTCAACTCCTTGAGCGCAGTCCGCTTGGGCGTGTACTTCTTCTGCAAGTCGCCAAACGAGCGCTGAAACTCGTTGGTTGAAGTCACTGCCACCTGGAACGCGATGACGGCAATCTTGGCTGGACCCACGCTGGTTGGCACAGCAGCCCCAGATCTCCCCGCCGGGGCCGGCGCCGATGGCTGGGGCGCCGACGGCATCTGCGCCGCAGCTCCCACGGTGAATGCGGTGACCATTACGACAGGAAAGCAAATCGAGCGTTTCATCACGTTCTCTTGAAACTCCTTAGCTGGTTCCTCTCCGGCACTCGCCCACAACCTTGGCGGGATCCAAGCCCATGCCTTCCCCCTCAACTGCTTCTCTCGTCTTTATGGGGAGTGCCCGCTCAGGATGGAGTCCGGCGGAACAAGACGCGAAAGGAGGCGCACCAGGAACTAACAAGGATTATAGGAGTGGGGTGTGGGACCGTCAAACCATGCGGTTCCGGCCAAATGGCTGCGCCGGCGCGCCGGCATCATCAGGGCATCTACCCGTAAAATAGGAATATGAGCCACGAAGGCATCCGCGTTTCCACCCCGGAAGAACTGGCCCGCGAGGCCGCGGAGGAGCGTCCGCTGGGCCGCGAGGCGGTGACCCCGAAGAAAGTGCGGGTGTTGCTCTCTGAGGGCAAGGGCCTGGAGATCGACTGGGCCGACGGGCACCGCAGCGCCTGGAATTTTGCCTGGCTGCGCAATGCGTGCCCCTGCGCTACCTGCGTGGACGAGCGCACGCAACAGGGACGCAAGGCCGGGCAGCCAAAGTCGAAAGCGGCCGAGCTGCTGCCCATGTATGCGCCGCCCGCCAAGCCCGCCAGCGCCCATGCCGTGGGCCGATATGCCATCCAGTTCAACTGGCTCGACGGCCACTCCGCCGGAATCTACTCGTTCGAATACCTGCGCCGCCATTGCCAATGCGGCCAGTGCAGATTCGGCCGCGTCGAGACCACCGGCGCGCCGAACTAACGCCCCGCAACCGCCAATTGGCTTACACTGGGGAACAACTTCCCCGGAAGCGGTGAGCCATGCGGATATTCTCCGGGACCATCTTCCTTTGCCTCGCATTCGTCGCGGCGGCGCGAGCCGACGTTGCGGCAATCCACGCCGACAAGCTGCCCCAGGAGACGGCCGTTCTTGCCGCACTGGACGATGTCAGGCAACTCGAGCCGTACTGTGAATACTGGACGGCCGCGTCACTCTGGCAATTTGACACCCCCAGGCAGCAGGTAGCCGACCGGCTGAGCAAGGATCTCGGGTTTCTGGCGCAGGCAGTCAAGGCACACCCGGATAATGCCGAACTGGCGCTCCTCGCTGGGCTTGTCGCAGTCTACGCGCACAATTTGGAAGTCCACGAGGCCTATGACACTGCGATGAACATTGTGGATTCAGCGGGCAAGCTGGCCCCGGCTGATCCACGAGTTGCCTGGTTCAGATCGACACTTCACTGCCAGTCCACCGAAATCGAGGAGGGCGCCAAGGGCTTTCTGGCGGTGGAAGCTGCCGGGCCAGCGGAGCGGCTGCCACCTGGCTTCTGGAGCGATTACATGGAATGCGTCCTGCTGTCGAACATGCCGGTTCATGTACTGCGCGCCGCCAGCTACGTGGAGAACGCGCATGCGCCGCAATCGGATCGGGAGAAGGCGTACGTTGAGATCGCCCAAAAGCGCGTCGTGCCGTTCGACGCGCAAAAGGATTACGAGGCGAGCACGGTCTGGCTGGGACCCGATGCGGCAAATAATATCGAGGTGCTGACCGGCACGAGCTTCGGCGTCCAGATGAAGGTGCATGCCGACTGGGAAAAGGAGGGCTTCCAGTTCAAGGGTGACAAAGGCACAACGCTCGTTTGCAGTGGGCCGTACCCGGCAAATAAGGGGACGCTGAGGCCATGCATTCTGCTGCTTGTCCAACGGGCAAAGCCGGGCCAGACTCTTGAGGAGTTCTCCGCGAGCCTTGGGAGAGATGGAACTTTCGTGCCCTACACACCGGCGTGCTGCCCGGCAGAGAGATGCATCGCGGAGAAGGGCATCCAACCAGGCATGTACCACAAGAATGGCGACGGACACGGCAGGCTCGTTCTCTTTGAACGCGAGCAGCCCGAGTTTCCCGGCCTTATCTTTGAAACTCCCTCTGCGCTTCACCACAAAGAGGGTGCCCACGGACCAGAGACATTCCGCTTTGCACCAATCCAGCAGCGCATGCCCGGAACGCTCTTCTACATGGTCATGCTGGATACAGCAGCCTCCATCGAAGAACCGGCGATGAAGGACTTCGATTTCTTCCTCCAGAATCTGACCGTGGAATGACAACTGAACGGGCGAACTCCGCATGCTCTCAACGGCTCTCTCTACAATAAGAAGCGCATGCTCCTTCAGGCCGCCCACCCGCTCGTCCACTGGCAATCCCTGTGGCTCGTCATCGCGGCCTTTATCGCCGGAGTGCTCAACGCCGTAGCCGGCGGCGGTTCCTTCCTGCTCTTTCCCGCCATGCTGGGCACCGGCATGCTCCCCGTGCACGCCAACGCCACCAACACCGTCGCCCTCTGGCCCGGCCAGCTCACCTCCATCGCCGCCTACCGCGACGACATGCGCCGCCACCTCCGCCTCGCCGTACTCATGGGCCTCGCCGGCCTCATCGGCGGAACCGCCGGCGCACTGGTCCTGCTCAACACTCCCCAGCGAACCTTCATGGCCCTGGTTCCCTGGCTGCTGCTCGTTGCCGCAACCATCTTCGCCCTCAGCCGCCCTATGACCCGCTGGCTCGACGGCCGCAAAGCCGCCCGCCATGCCCGCGCCGGAACCGCACCCGGACCCCACCAGCCGCACCGCCTCGGCGTCTTCCTCTGCAATATCGTCGTTTGTTTTTACATCGGCTACTTCGGCGCCGGCGCGGGCTTCCTCATTATCACCCTGCTCTCCCTGTTCGGCTTTGATGACTTGAATGAGATCAACGCCCTCAAGGTCGTGGCCACCGCCATGGCCAACGGCATCGCATTCATCATCTTCGTCATCAGCGGCCAGGTGGAGTGGCGCTACTGCCTTCTTGCCATGGTTGCATGCGCCATCGGCGGATACTCATCGGCACGCTTCGCCCGCATGCTCCCCCAGTCCGCACTCCGCGCCACCGTCATCGTCATCGGCTTCGGCATGGCCGCATGGTTCTTCTGGAAAGGCCATTAGGCTGTATCTGGCTGGGGCCCCAATCTGGGGCGTATCATTTCGCCTCGAAGGATAAGCCCGCAATCGAATCGTCCCGGATCGAACTCTTTTTAGAGATAAGGAAGAAGTATGACCCGCATGCTTAAGTTGGTTGCATCCATCCTCGTCATCATCGCCGTTGTTGCCGGCGCGCAGGAGAAGACCACGCCCGATCCACTGAAAAGCGGCTTCCAGAATCCGCCCCAGAGCGCGCGTCCACGCGTGTGGTGGCACTGGATGAACGGGAACATCACCAAGGAAGGTATCAAGCTCGACCTGGACTGGATGCATCGCGTCGGCCTCGGCGGCTTTCAGAACTTCGACGCCGCATTGCAGACGCCGCAGGTTGTTCCTCATCGCCTGGCGTACATGACGCCGGAGTGGAAGGACGCTTTCAAATACGCAATCACGCTGGGCCGGCAATACGGCATGGAGATGGCCATTGCCGGGTCGCCCGGCTGGAGCGAGAGCGGAGGCCCTTGGGTGCCCGCCTCGCACGGCATGAAGAAATACGTCTGGAGCGAGACCATCGTGGAGGGCGGCAAGCCTTTCTCCGGAACCCTCCCCCATCCTCCCACGCAGACCGGCGCATTCCAGGATCTCGGAATTTACGATTCATACGATTCGAACAATGCAGGCAAAACTCCCCACTTCTACGCGGACTCCGCGGTGTTTGCTTACAAGAGGACTCCTGTTGACCTGTCCGTGAAAGACATGCACGCAAAAATCACTTCGAACGGCGACTCCCTCAATCCCGCCATGCTTTCAGACGGCGATCTGGCAAAGACCACCCCGGTGCCGATTCCGGCGGAAGGCGAGACATCCTGGATTCAATACGAGTTTCCCCAGGCGCAGACCATCCGCTCCGCCACTTTCGCGATGAAAAATCCGAGCGAGTTTGAGCAGTTGATCGCAAGAACGTCGCTTCCGGAGATCAACCTGGAGGCCGGCGATGACGGACAGAATTTCAGATTCGCGGCCAAACTCGCCACCAGCGATTCCCCGCAGCACACTATTGCTTTCGAGCCTGTCACGGCCAGATACTTCCGCGTAACATTCAAGCGCACACCCCCGCCGCCCATTCCTTCGTGGGCCGCCGGCATCGATCCATCGTCATTCGGCAACAAGCTTCCCCCGGCGCCAAAAAACTACGAGATCGCCGAGCTCGCGCTTCATCCCGGAGCACGCGTGAATCACTTCGAGGAGAAGGCCGCGTTTGTTCCGGAGCCTGACATGTATGGCTTCGCCACGCCCGCGGTCCCCGCTGAAGATGCGATTCCGACCGCCGACGTCATCGATCTCACATCGAAGATGAGCCCGGATGGGAAGCTCGATTGGACGCCGCCGCCCGGTAACTGGGTTGTGGTGCGCCTGGGATACTCGCTGCTCGGCATCACCAATCATCCTGCCACCCCTGAAGCAACCGGCCTCGAGGTGGACAAGCTCAATCGCGCTTACGTGAAGGACTATTTCGAGAAGTACCTCGATAGCTACAAGCAGACCGTGGGCCCCGGCCTGATCGGGACCAGGGGCATCCATTACGTGATCAACGACAGTTGGGAGGCCGGCTCGCAGAACTGGACCGGCGACATGCTCGCGCAATTCAAGAAACGGCGCGGATACGATCCAACTCCATGGCTGCCCGTGCTCACCGGCCAGGTGGTCCAGAGTTCCGAGGCAAGCGACCGCTTTCTCTGGGACTTCCGCAAGACGATTGCCGACTTGATTGCGGACGAGCATTACGGCCAGCTTGAAGCCACGCTGCATGAGTGGCACATGGGCCACTATGGCGAATCGCATGAGTCCGGCCGGGCATTTGTCGCGGATGGCATGGAGGTAAAGAAGTTCAATGAAATCCCGATGAGTGCCATGTGGACGCAAGAGCCGGGAGTCAACCACGTGAAATACGACTACAACGCCGACGACCGCGAATCGGCTTCGGTGGCCCACATCTACGGACAGAACCTCGCCGCGGCGGAATCCATGACAGCGTCGGCTGCGCCCTGGGCGTGGTCGCCGGCCACTCTGAAGCCAACCGCCGATCAGGAGTTCCTGAACGGCATCAACCGCTTTGTGATTCACGAGTCGGCCCATCAGCCGCTGGTGGGCAAGGCTCCGGGCATGACCCTGGGACCGTTCGGCCAGTGGTTCAATCGCAATGAAACCTGGGCCGATGAGGCAGGCGCGTGGGTCGACTACCTTGCGCGCACCAGCTTCCTGCTGCAGCAGGGCAAATTCGGCGCGGACCTGCTCTACTTCTACGGCGAGGACTCGAACCTGACCGCAATCTTCTACAACAAATCACCGGACGTGACCGCCGGCTATGGCTTTGACTACGTGAATGCGGATGCATTGATTCACCAGTTCCAGGTGGCAAACGGACGGATTGTCACCAGAAGCGGCATGAGCTATCGACTGCTCGGCCTCGATCCCTACAGCGAGCACATGTCGTTGCCCGTGCTTCGCGCCATCTACAACCTCGTGGAAAGCGGCGCGTCAGTAGCCGGGCCAAAGCCCAAGGACGATCCGAGCCTCGCTGATGAGCAGGGCGAATTCAGGAAGCTGAATGACCAGCTCTTTGGCGATGGAACCGGCACACACAATGTGGGCAAAGGCACCGTCTACGCGGGCCAGAACATCACCGGCGCTTTTAAGCAGATGAAGGCTGCGCCGGACTTCGACTACACGCAACCCGCGCCCGGTACCCATTTCGAGTTCATCCATCGCAGGCTTGCCGACGGCGATCTCTATTTCGTGGACAACCGGGGAGACGCCGCCAACAATGTTGAAGCGACCTTCCGTGTCTCTGGAAAGCAAGCCGAGCTTTGGCATCCCGAGACCGGCAAAATCGAGCCGGCAAGTTTCAAGATCGCGGACGGACGCACTACCGTTCCTCTCGATCTCGAACCCTGGGGCAGTGTCTTCGTTGTCTTCCGCAAGGCAACCACGCTGACCAGCCGCACTGTGCCCGCGGGAGAGGCAAGGGAACTGGCCACCATCGACGGCCCGTGGAAGATCAGCTTCCAGCCCGGACGCGGCGCGCCCGACTCCATCACCGTGGACAAGCTTGCATCCTGGAGCGACAGTTCCGATCCCGGCGTGAAGTACTTCTCCGGAACCGGAACCTACACCAGGTCCATTGACGCTCCGGCCGCGTGGTTCGCCAGCCGGGCCCAGGTCTGGATCGACCTTGGGGACGTGAAGAACCTTGCGGAGGTGCTGGTAAACGGAAAGTCCCTGGGCATCGTGTGGCACGCGCCGTATCGCGTCAACGTCACCTCCGCGCTCAAGCCAGGCGGCAATCAACTCGTGGTCAAGGTCACAAATGCGTGGGTGAACCGGCTCATCGGCGATCAACAGCCGGGAGCCGTCAAGTACACGTTTGCCGACGTGAAACCGTATCGGGCCAATTCGCCTTTGCTTGCTTCCGGCCTCATTGGTCCGGTCACTGTGAACTCGATTACGAAATAGCGATGGCTGAGGCGAAGGCGTCCTCCCTTCCCTCAGCCTCTCGTTCCCTTGTTCCCTGGTTCCCTCGTTCCCTGCCTTTTACTCCGCGTCCAGCTCCAGCACAATCGCTGCGCCCTGGGGGCTCAGGTTCATGGCGGTGGCCCGTCCGCGGTTGTCGCGCAGGATCGTCGCGCAAAGGCTCAACCCCAGCCCCGCTGTTTCTCCGCCGGTCGATTGCGCCACGAAGGGATCGAAGGCGTGGTCGGGATTCTCGAATCTCGCTCCGCTGTGCGCCACCATGATCTGCACGCGCCCGCTCGCCGCGGTTGCTTTCAGGCGCACGGTCCGGTCTCCCTCCGCGTTCTCCACCGCGTCCATGGCGAATTGAAGGCAGTGCAGCACAGCCTGCCGCAACTGCTGGGCGTGCGCCCTCACCGGCGGCAGCTCGGGCGCAATCTCCAGCCGGAACTCGATGGACCGCTGGATGAACTCCGACCGGTGCAGGCTCTCCATGTCGGCCAGCATCTCGGCCACAGATACTAAGGTGAGCTGCCCGCTGGGCGCACGTGCCACCCGCTGCAGGCTCTCCAGCGTTGAGCGCATGCTTCGTGCTGAAGACAGGATCGACTCCAGTGCTTTGCGCGCCTGCACCTCCAGGCAAGGCGTCTCCTCCAGAAGAGCCGCGTAGCCCAGGATCACGGTCAACGGGTTGTTGAGCTGCTGGGTAACGTTTCCGGCAAGCTGTCCCAGCCCTGCGAACTTCTCTGAATCGATGAGCTTTTCCAGCATGCGCGTCTGGCTGCGCATGTTCTGCATGCGCGCCGTCAACATCTCCGCCGGAACCAGGTCGTCGGCGCGCAGCGGATCGCCGGCGTCTTTAAGTTCGGCCAGCAACAGCACGCCTTCATTGCCTGACCGGCCGGCCATGGGCACCGCCAGCGCTGAAGTAAACCGCAGCCGCACCAGGTCGTCTCCCGGCTTCAGCCACGGATGCAGATCCACCTTCGACGTCTGGCTTCCTTCCACTGCGGCCGGTGAAGGCGCCAGCAAGTCCGCCACCGGAACCCGCTCCACCAGGGAGTTCAGCGCCTTCGCCGTGGCGGTATCGATTCCCGCTGAGCCGGCCAGCCGGTATAGACCCGTGGGCTGCAACAGCACCAGGGCCGCCTGGGCGTATCGGCTGTTCTGAACCACGGTGCGGCAGATCTCACCTGCCTGGCGGTCAAAATCCTCCACCCGCCGCCGCGACAGCGCCAACCGCGAATACGCCTCCATCTCCTGCCGCGCGCGCCGTTCCCTGCGGCTCGCCGCGGTGTTCGCCGCCAGCTCGTTTTCCAGCATCAGCAGGATCAATCCCAGGGCGGTGGCCACTTTACCCAGTGAAATGGTTCGCAGCAGCAGCAGGTGAGGCTCCGGCGAACTGAAATAGGGAAAGATGAGCAGGATGGGCAGTGACCACACCACGAACCCAAGACAGCTGACCACCACCCCCGGCGACAAGCGGCGGAAGACTGAGATCACCAGCATCGCCGTAATGATGTAGGTGCCCGTCTCCGCCAGGATGAGCGGCCAGTAGAATCCAGTCTCGAAGTAGAGCCAGTAGCCCAGGCCGCCGAACACCATCAGCACGGCCGTGCCGGTCCAGGCGGGGAGCGTGCCCTCGGCGTGGTCCCAAAGCACGCCCGCTCCCAGCGAAATCAGTCCCAGCGCCGGGAAAATCACGTACATGATCCCGGTGGGTGGGTAGCGGTGGAAGAGGCTCTGGCTCAACGCCGCGTAAATGATCAGGGGAACGGTGTAAGGTATCGCGTACAGTATCCGCCGCTTGCCTATGTGGAACGTCAGCGGCGACAGCGAGCCCAGGAAGAGGCCTGCGGCCAGCATGGCCAACGACTCGGCCACAGCCGCGGCCCAGGGCGCATGGCAGCCGGTCACCTCCCCGGCGGCCATAAAGTAACTCAGCGCCATCCGCACTACGGTGCACAGGAAAGCCAGAAACCACAGCAGGTTGCGTGTGTCGCGGGTCCGCGCGTAGAGATACCCGAACGCGGGCAGCAACAGCGCGGTCAGGATAAGTGCCGGCATCAGGTACCAATCTTGCATGGAGCCGGATGCCTCCTTTTTTCATCCTAATAGGAAAATTGTCGAGCCGCGGACCAGCGACGCCCGCGGAAGCCAGGACGCCACGGGCTCGATTCTCTTCGCAGCCCCAAGCAGCGTCCATGCGTCTAATGTGTTAGACGCATCGGCATGGCCGCCTTGTCGCAAGCGCGGCAGCGGCTTGAATTCACTTGAGTTGGAGATGGCATTGATTCGCTTGAACAGCATTTTCCCCATTGGCGCGCCGGTGCTGCTGGCGGCAGTTCTGGCCGCCGCAGGTGGCCTTGCCGCACCCGCAGCCGCGGCCCAGGAAAAGGACACTTTTACCCCCATGCCGCTCGACTCCGGTTTCGGCCGCATCGACGCCACTCCACCGGCCACCTCGCCCGACGAAATCATCAAGCAGTTTGCCGCCAAGGAAGCCGAGTTCCAGAGCGCGCTCAGCCACTACACCTACCGCCGGACCGCCAAGGTCGACACCATCGACGACGACACTCAGAAAGTGTCCGGCGAATGGTTTGAAGTAGACGACGTCATTCTCGATCCCGCCGGCGCCCGCTCTGAGAAGGTGGTCTACGCGCCGGAAAGCACTCTGGAGAACGGCGGGATCTCCATGTCCCCCACCGACCTCCAGGACATCCAGCGCGGGTACACTTTCGTCCTCACCACCGATGAAATTCCCAACTACAACATCCGCTACATCGGCCGCCAGAAGGTGGACGCCATCGACTGCTACGCGTTCGATGTCGGCCCGAAGCAGATCGTCAAGAACCACCGGTATTTCCTGGGCCGGGTCTGGGTCGACGTCAACGATCTCCTGATCGTGGTAACCAACGGCCGTATGGTGCCTGACGACACCCGCAAAAACAGCGAAGACCTCCATCCGCCTTTCATGACCTGGCGCCAGCAGATCGACGGCCACTACTGGTTCCCCGTTTACACCAAGGGCGAGGGCATGCTCCATTTCTCCGCCCAGAATGGCGCCATGGGCCAGGACGTCCACATCCGCGACGTCATCAAGTACACCGACTACAAGCGCTACGGCTCAACCAGCAAGATCATCTACGACGGCCAGGAAGTGAAGAACGACAACCAGCCGCCGCCCCCGCCGCCGCAAAAGCCGAAGCACTGAGTACGGGGCTCCGCGCTCCCAGGTCCCGGCACAGGGGACCCGGAGCGCCCGATTTCAGTGGAGCAATAAGCCATTCCGAGAGCCGGGCCGCCCGCTCCCGTCCCTCAGCTTCCCGCCGCCCAAACAAGATTTCCGTTCACAAATGCCCGGCAAAGGGATTAAATTCTGTAGCATTGCGCTAGCCGCAATTCTCTTCCCCCGCAGACAACCGGCTACCCGCTTAGGAGATTGCAATGCTCGACTTTGTCTCCATGGGCCGCCGTCCGCGGCAGAGCTCTCCCCTTGCCTGCTTTCTGACCCGCCTTGACTCGAAATCCTCGCCTGCATCTTCACCAGGATTCGTCGCCGCGCTAGCCATCCTGCTTCTGCTCGCTGCGCCGGCGCACGCCCAGATCGCGGAATCCGCCGTCCCGCTCACCGGCCTCACCCCGGGTAAGGTCCTCAACGGCCAAGCCATCCGCGTCAGCCATTACAACCCCCAGCAGAAGTTGCGCCTGGTGCTGGCCATCCAGCCGCCGAACATGGCTGAAGAGGAGCAGTTCATCAAGGAGCTCACTGACAAGAGCTCTCCCAACTTCCATGAGTTCCTCACCGCCGGGCAGTGGAACGCCCGTTTCGCGCCCTCTGCGGAGGATGAGCAGAAAGTGGTGGGCTGGGCAAACAGCCAGGGCCTCACCGTCTCCAATCGTTACGCCAATCGCCTGCTGGTAGACGTGGAAGCTCCGGCCGGAGTTATCGAGAAAGTTTTCAATGTAACCATCAATAACTATCAGGTGGGCGACGAGGTGGATTTTGCCAACGATCGCGATCCGCTGATCCCGGCAAGCCTCTCCGGCATTGTCAGCGCCGTGCTGGGGCTGCAGAACATCGACAGAATGCATAGCATGATGCGCGGGTCGCACCATGCCAAAGGTCCGGACTATCTGCCCGGCCCCGTCTACGCCGTGGGACCGTCCGATCATGGCGACGGCGACCCTGCCCGGAAGCTCACCAGCGAGTTCTCCCCGGCGTCGCCCAATTTTTCCGCGACGCCGAACATGACCGGCGGCTTTATTGACCCCGCGAATCTCTACAGTTCAGAAGGTTATGACTACGGGGCGCTTGCGAAAGTGGATCATTGCTGCAACGTGAACAACGACTCCGGCGGCTCCCCCAATGTCTCTTCCATCGCCATCGTCGCTTTTGCGGGCATCAGATACAGCGACGTAGAGGCCTTTTTCAATAACTATGGAATGGCCTGGAACATCACCCCTTTGTGGATCGACGGCGCGGGAACACCTCCCAGTGAGTGCGGTGTCGGAGCGTCCGGTTGTACCGGGGATAAGGTCGACGATGAGGCCACGGTGGATACCGAATATTCAACGGCCTATGCCAACAGCTTCGGCTCTTATCTATATACCGCTCATGTGTATTTGTACGAAGGCGCTAACACGCACTATTCCACGCTTTATGACATTTACGACACCATATTGAGCGACGATCATGCCAAGATTGTGACCACCAGTTGGGACTGGACCGACGCCGGGCTTGGCTCGCCACTGGCAATGTTCACCCTCCATACCATCTTTAACGCGATGGTGGCGCAGGGCTGGACGCTGATCAACGCATCCGGCGATCAGGGCTCGACCTCTGGCTGCACCGCCTCAGTGCAGGTGTTCTGGCCCGCGGAGGATCCAGACTTTCTTGCCGCCGGCGGCACTGAGTTGACCCTCAACCCCACCTTGGGAACTTTCGAAAACGAGGTTGCCTGGACAGGCGGAAATGATTCGAATTCCTGCTCTACTAACGACGGTGGCGGCGGAGGAGGGGTGAGCACATTCTTCAGCCAGCCATCCTGGCAGAACGGCCTTAAGTATCTGGAGTTTGATCCTGGCGTCGGTTACATTGAGGTCTCCGGCAGTACCGGGCGCCTGTTGCCTGACCTCTCCCTCAACGCAGGCGGCACGGGGCAAAACTACTACTTCAATGGAGCCTGGAGCGGGGTGTTGGGAACCAGTATCGTCGCCCCTGAGTTGGCTGCCTTTTTTGCAAGGGAAAACACTTACCTCAATTACATCGGGCACATTTGCGGCGCCAGCGGGACCTCGGCATGCACCCCGGTGGGCATCCCCAGTCAGTTCATTTACTGGAATGGCGCAGGCAGCGACTCTCACGATCCGTTCTATGACACCGTCGATGGCTGCAATTCCAACAACATCTCCATTGAGAACCTTCTTATCGATTATTGCGCGCAGTCCGGCTACGACACCGCCACCGGTTGGGGCTCAGCCAACATGCTGCAATTGGCATGGGGCATCAACTACAACTTGATTCCGGCTTACGGCCTGCCACAGATAACTTTCTCCGGCCCAACAACGAGTAAGTGGTACAACTCTGACCAGGAAGTCAGTTGGAGCGTTAAGACCATCAATACCAGATCCGGAAGCACAACTCCCCCGCCAGGAGTTGCCGGCTTCACGCAAGGATGGGATTCCATTCCCGCCGACCCATACAGCCAGGCCTTCCCTGGCACCGGTAACTCCTTCTACAGCGGTCCCCAATACCCGCAGTCGAGTAAAGGCTGTCTTTCGTTCAGCGGCTTGAACGGCTGTTCGGCCGCCGCATCTCCACAAGGCTGCCACACCGCCAAAGTGGAAGCCTGGGACAACCAGGGCGACCATGTGACAAATAACTACGGCCCTGTCTGCTTTGACACCGTGGCGCCCACTGTCAGCGCCGGCACCAACCCGGCCACATCCTTCACCGTCTGGGCCAATAAGCCTGTAGTTGTGACTCTTACTGCAACCGATCCCGGCGGCAGCAATGCATCGGGGATTTCCAAGACTTACTATGCGATCGACTCAGGAGAGTGTAACTCCGCGAATGTAAGCGCGTGCACCGTCTACACCGGTCCCTTCACCTTCTCAACGGTGGGAGTGAACTACATCTATTACTGGACCATCGACAAGGCCGGTAACGTGTCGAACGCATCCTATCAGTGGATCAGCATCGACGAGACCGCTCCTGCCACCACGTCGAGCCTGAGCGGAACCGTTTACAGCGGCA
>Ga0265339_10001225_pt1 | contig 19286 bp, 20 predicted proteins | sample 4CB219metaG_FD_202085 | JGI IMG/M metagenome (GOLD analysis project Ga0265339, IMG submission 202085) | Rhizosphere microbial communities from Carex aquatilis grown in University of Washington, Seatle, WA, United States - 4-CB2-19 metaG | ecosystem: Host-associated > Plants > Roots >... | reverse complement strand
GTGAAAATCCGGATCGCCTCGCCCGGCTTGAGCGAAACGTCCGGCCGCCGTCCGGCGGTGAGGCGGCCGGAAACGCGCAGCGTCGTATCGCCATCAGCCTTGAGATCGGCGTGGCGCACGGCATAGCCGTCGACCGCCGAATTATCGAACGGTGGCAGGTCGACCGGCGCCTTGATGTCGCCTGCGGTGACGCGGCCGCGCGCGGCGCGCAACGGCACGCGCTCTGTCTCGCCGACCGGCGTCACGCGCTCGCCGATCAGCCGCTCCATATCGGCGAGCGGCAGCAGCGGGCCGGAAAAGGCAAAGCAATCGTCGGTCAGTTGCGCCATCAGGTCTGTCCCGCCGCCGGGATCGCGGCTGCCAGCGGCCTGGCATGGTCGAGCAAAACGTCGGCGATTTTCTCGATATCGTTGAGGTCGACCAGCGGCACCGTCGCCTCCGGCAGCGGGCAATCGCAGGCGATGGTGACGATGCTCGGATCCTCCGGAGAGAGCAGCGGCTTGCCGTTCTCGCGCCGGTAGATTTCCAGCTTCGGCACCAGCCGGTCGCGCTTGAAGCCCTCGACCAGAATGAGATCGACCGGGCACAATTTGGCGACGAGGTCGGCCAAATTCCACTCCGGCTCCTCGCGCAATTCGTGCAGCACCGCCCAGCGCCTGGCCGAGGAGATGATCACTTCGGTAGCGCCGGCGGCGCGATGCATGAAGGAGTCCTTGCCGGGCTGGTCGAGGTCGAAGCCGTGATGGGCGTGCTTGAGCGTCGACACGCGCACGCCGCGCGCGATCAGCCGCGGAATGACCTTGGTGATGAGCGTGGTCTTGCCCGAACCGCTCCAGCCGGCGAGGCCGATGATGCGCATGGCGCCCTTATAGCAGACCGGCCGCGAGTCAATCGTCCGCCGGCTGCATACCGATTGCGCGAATTCGGGCACGCGTGGCCTCGTCGCGCAAAGCTTCGAGGAAGGCCTGCACCGCCGGTCGGTCGCGGCGGCTGTCCACCAGCAGGAAATCGTAATGCTCCGGCGACACCGGCAGGAAGCCGAGGCCGTAGAGCTTCGCCACCGGCTCGATGGCGACGCCCCAGTCGGCGCGGCCCTGCGCGATCGCGGCGGCGACCGCGTTGTGCGACCTCGGCTGGTTGGCGTAGCCGGCCGGGCGGACGCCGTCGAGCAGCTTGTCGATCAGCACGCGGGTGCCGGCACCGGCGTTGCGGTTGACCATCAGCGCGGCTGGGTCGGCAAGCACGGCTTTCAGCCCCTCCTGTGCACTGCGGCCCTCGAAGCGCGCGTCGCCGCGGCGGAACAGCATGCCCTGCATGCGCCGCCAGCCGCGCACCAGGCTCAGCTCCGGCGTTACCAGATGCTCATTGTACTTGCCGGTCTCAGGATCGATCAGATGCACCGGCGCGATGTCGCATTGGCCGCGGTTCGCCGCCGCGACGCCGCCGAGGCTGCCGACCGCGAGCGTGCGTGCCGAAAAGCCACGCGCGTCGAGCGCGCCGATCACGACATCGAGCGCGATGTCGTGGCTGCCCATGATGACGACATCGGGAGCCCGCGCCGCACTGCCGATCAGCGTCACCTCGGCGCGGCTGCCGGCCTCGAGCGAATTGGCGAGCGCGTCGATCTCGAGAAAACCGTCGGCCTGCGAGAAGCTCGTCACCGAGCCGGAACCCTTGTCGGTCGGAAATGCCAACGGACCCTCGGCGCTCTCGACCAATGACACCAGCACAAATTCCTTGCGGCCGAGCTCGGAGTTGATGCGCACCGGAACGCGCGCAGTAACCGTCTGCGCGGCCTCCGGCGGCAAGCCCGCGCGGGCGCGGATCACCGGCGCGGCGAAGGCGTGGAATGTGAAGATCGCCGACGTTGGGAATCCCGGCAGCACGACAATCGGCTTGTCGCCGATGACGCCGAGACAGAGCGGCTTACCCGGCTTGAGCGCGACGCCGTGCACGAGGATGCCGGGGGCGCCGAGCTTCGAAACGATGCGATGCGACAGGTCGCCGGCGCCCTTCGAAGTGCCGCCGGACAGAACCACCATGTCACAGCGTTCGAGCGCGATGCGCACGGCTTTTTCGAGCACCGCCTCATCGTCGGGAAAGGCCCCCATCGGCACCGGCTCGCCGCCGGCTTCGCTCACAGCCGCCGCGATGATCGCGCCGTTGCTGTCGTAGACGCTAGCCGGCCGCAGTTCGTTGCCGGGCGTGACCAGCTCGTCGCCGGTCGACAGCACGGCGACCTTCGGCCGCCGCACCACATCGACGTTGCCGAGGCCGCAGGCGGCGAGCATGCCGATCTCGCGCGAGCCGATGCGGGTGCCGCGCCGCAACAGCGTCTCGCCGCGGGCGATGTCGGAGCCGGCGAAGGATATGAACTGGCCCGGTCCGGCAGCGCGCCGCACTTCGATCGCCGGCGACGCTTCGTCCAGCAGCTCGGTATTTTCGATCATCACCACGGCGTCTGCGCCGCGCGGCAGCACGCCGCCGGTGGCGATTGCGGTGGCCGTGCCCGGCGCCACTTCGATCTCCGGCGCGTGGCCGCAGGCGATCACTTCGGCATTTAGCGTTAGCCGCTTCGGCGCGTGATCGCCAGCGCCGACCGTGTCGGCCGAGCGCAGCGCGAAGCCATCGACATTGGAGCGATCGAACGGCGGCGCATCGACGCGCGCCACCACGTCCGCGGCAAGCACGCGGCCGAGCGCAACGGCAAGCGGCACCGTTTCGCCGGCGAGCGGCGAGAGGTCGAGACGGCCCTCGAAGCGCCCGCGCGCTTCCTCGGCCGAGACGACCTCGAGGAACTGCTCCTGACGCGCGGCCGCGCGCACCCGCGCCATCAGCTCGGATTCCACGCGCGCGCGAACTTTGCGTTCACGGCTCATTGTTCGCCAATCGTCATGGCCACGGCCGCATCATAACGGTTGCACCCTCCGGATAGCCTTCGCTGCCGGCGGGCACCAGGATCCAGCCATCGGCGCGCGTCAGCGCCGATAGCGGCAGATATTTCGTCGCCAGCGGCTCGGCTGTGTCGCCGTTGCGCCGCACCGGCACGAATTCGGCAAGCCCTACGGACGAAGCGACCTTGCGCACCAGCGTCAAGGCCGTCGTCGAATCGGCGTCGTTGCCGCCGGCGAGCCTCGCCAGCAACCGGTGGCCGACGGTAAGCCAGACCGCGAGCGCCGCATCGAGCCGGCCCGGCAACAGCAAGGCCGGCCGGGCGCCGATGAAGCCGAGCGCGGCGGTCTCACCTGGCGTCAGCGCCATACCATGCACGGCGAGTTCGCCCTCGCGCGCGAGCGTCTGCACGCTGGTGTCATTTCGTCCGCTGCCGGTGCCGCCGATCACGACGGTCATATCGGCATTTTCGGCAGCGAGCGCCAGTCCAAGATCGCGGCCCGTTTCCAGCCGTGCGGTGCCGCCATGTCGCTCGATATCGTCGGCCACCAGCCGCGCCGTGGCGGCGACGATGGCGCTGCCGCGCATCGGCAGGATGTGCACGCGAGGCTCGTGCACCCTGACGCGCGTCAGTCCCGCCGCCGCGGACACGGCAACATCGATCGGGCGCAGCCGTTCGCAGGCGCGCCGCAACGGAATGGCCGGATCGCAATCGCCGCCGGCCGGCAACACGCCGTCGCCCGGATTGACGGTGGTGAGAACCTCGGTGCGGTCGCGGAAGATCCTGACCGTGTCGAGCGGTGCGATGCTGTCGGTGTCAGGCGGCATCGGCTGGCCGGCTTCGATGCGCTGTGGCGGGCGCGGCAGTAAAGCAGGCGAGTAGCCGCCTGCGCCCAAAGTTTCATAGGCGCTGACCGCCCAGCCATCGAGAAGTGCGATCGCCGTGTTCGGCCGCGCCGGCACCAGCGCATCGCCCGCCAGCACGCGGCCTGCGGCCGTCGCAACGTCGGCGGTGCGCGGCGCAACCGGCTTCACGCGCAGCTCGGCCATCGCCAATACATCGGCGAGCGGCGTTAGCCGCGCGATGGTCTGACTGGTGTCGAGTGTGAGGGCCATGCCTGCTCTTGTCGCATCGAGGTATTGAGTTTACCTCAACGCCGGAGCCGACAAACCCGCTAATAAGGCGCGCCATGGCGGAAAAAACGATGAGCTTGCGCGGCCTCAGGTGCCCCCTGCCTGCGCTGCGCGCGCGCAAGGCGCTTTCGGGCATGGCCAGCGGCGACGTCCTCAGCATCGAATGCACGGACCCGCTGACCGCAATCGATATCCCCAATCTGCTGCGGCAGACCGGCGATATCCTCGAGGGCAAGGCCGAAGCCGACGGCGTCCTCACCTTCCGCATCCGCAAATGCTGACCAGCCCTAGGAAAATTAAAGAGTCCCGGCCCTGGGGTCGGGGCTCTTTTGCGTCAACCCGACAGAGGGTTCAGTAGCCCTGCGCCTGAGGGATCAGCGGGTACTGGACGTTCGCTTCAGGCGCCCGCGTAGCCTGGCGCCGTTCCTGCCGGACCGAACGCGGCGCCTGGGCCATGGCATTCCATCCTTCGTCTTGCTGCGTCTGCGTCGGGCCCGCCAGGACGTTAGCGCCGCCGAATTCCGGATTGAAGGACTGCGCGAACACCGGGGTCGCAAGCGACGCCAAGAGCGCAAGAGCAACAACTAGCTTCTTCATGGGTCTTCTCCATTTTGTTCGGGCGGCACTGTTCACCGCCGGAACCACACATGGATTTGGCAAGGCCAATGCGTTTGATGGTTCTTGTCGGAATCGTCATCCCATTGCGCAGATAAAAAAGTCCCGGGCCAAGGCCCGGGACTTTTGAGTCTCGTCCGCTGCGAGCGGGTCAGTTGTTGACGTGACGGCGATGATGAACCGGACGCGTCATCTCCTCGCCAGTCGGCGCCTGGGCATAAGCCGAAGCGCTACCGGTGTTGGAGTTGTAGCGGAACTGGCCGTCGGGATTGGCGGCCGTGACGTTCGGGGCGATGTTGCCGCTTCCGTAGCCCGGGCTGTAGGACTGGGCAAACGCCGGCGAAGCGAGTGCTGCGACGACCGCCCCGGCGAGAATGACTTTCTTCATGACTAACCTCCTCATATTGTCGACAGCGGCGAACCCGGTGTCTGTGCTCGCAAGGTAGTGATTCGGCGCGCGCGCACTTGATTGTTCTTGCGCAATCCGATCGCCGCTTGCGTTTGTCACCGCACATGGTGCTCGCGATCTTGTGATCGCGATTAACCGACTTAGGCAAAAACGGGGCACACCAAACTGCGTAAAGCAGGCGCAAATCTTCAACCATGCCGCGCCGCATGAGCGTCATGCGCCGGCCCGCTATCGACCGGGGGCCGCTTCGACATTAGTAACCCGGAGTGCGGGGCGCACACTGCCTGGAACAATAACGCGAACATAAATGCCGGCTGCTGAGGAAGCGTCCCGACGAGAGCAAAGGTGACCTTACTGGAGAACACCATGCTCCGTGCCAATGAAGCTGTAACTGAAGATCTGCTTATCGTATCACCCAACATCATCACCGCCCCCGACCTGCCGGTCGTTAACTTCGATCCGCCGGAGATCGTGCGGCGTCATGTGTTTGCCTGGAGCGGCATGCACGCTGACACCGTGCAGGTCGTCCGCAACGATCCGTTCGAGTACAACTTCCACAGCGACAAGCATTTGCTGATCGCGTCCGAGCGCGTGCAGCGCTACGACGGCGAGACCACCGTCGAGGGGCTGCCGAAATCGGCGGCGCGCGACATCATCCGCAAGCTCAGTTTCGTGCCGGCGGGTCACAAGTTTAGCGGCTGGCAGAAGCCACGGGCGCTGGCGCGCTGCACTTTTTTCTACATAGACCCAAAGACGCCGCTGCTCGATCCGGCGGTCGGCTTCTCCGAGGTCGATTTTCAGCCACGGCTGTTCTTCTTCGATCGCGCGCTGTGGGAAACCGCGATGAAGCTGCGGGCCCAGGTCGAAAGCGGGTCGGCCGAGGGGCGGCAATACACCGAGGCGCTCAGCCTGGTGCTGCTGCACGAACTGATGCGCGTCAACGACGGCGTCGCGGCGCCGGAGCCGGTGGTGCACGGCGGGCTGGCGGCCTGGCAGCAGAAGCGCGTCGCCGACTACATCGAGGAGCACCTGGCCGACGAGATTCCTCTGGCGGAGCTGGCCGGGCTGGTCCATTTGAGCCCGTTCCATTTCTCGCGGGCGTTCCGGCAATCCTTCGGCACGCCGCCGCACCGGTTTCACGTCAGCCGCCGCATCGAACGCGGCAAGGCCATGTTGGCGGACACATCGCGGTCGGTAACGGAAGTCGGCATGCAACTTGGGTTCAGCGAAACCAGCGCCTTCACCGCCACCTTCCGGAAGTTCACCGGCCGCACCCCCACCGACTTTCGCCGCAGTCAGCAATAACGCGTGTTTTTCGTCCTTCCCCGGCGGCAACCTTCCAGCAAAAGGCTGCCGCGCGCGGTATCATTATGTGTAATATGGGCCGCGAAGTTACTCATCTCCGCGGCCGGGCACATCATGAAAACAATTCTCATCCCGACGGAGGATCACGACGGCATGTTGGGCGTGCTGGAGGGCGCGCGTATCATCGCCCACACCTTCGGCAGCTACATGGAGGGCTTCGCGGTACGGCCGTCGGCCGCGACCTACGTGACGGTCGAGCCGGTCAGCAGCCTCGCGATCTCCGGCGCCTATGATGAGGAGAGCACGCGGCAGGCGCGCAGCCAGTTCGAAGCCTTCATGAAGTCGAACAACGTGCCGCGCGGCGCCAAGGACCCGGCGTCCTACTCGTACGACTGGCCGCGCCAGGACGCCGAGGAGGACAGCTTCATCGGCACGCACGGCCGCGTGTTCGACCTGATCGTTCTCGGCCGGCCCGGCCCGAGCGCGCAGAACGCGCGCACGCCGCCGCTGGAGATCGCGCTGTTCGAGAGCGGGCGGCCGGTGCTGATCATTCCGGGCACGGCACCGAAAAGCATCGGCCGCAACATTTTGGTCCACTGGAACCGCAGCACGCAACAGGCGCGCACCAACGCCTTCGCGTTGCCGCTGCTGCAACGTGCCGACCAGGTGACGGTGCTGATGGTGGAAGGCGGCACCCTCGAAGGGCCGTCGGCAGACGAAGCGGCGCAGCACCTTCGCCGCAACGGAATCAAAGCGTCGGCATCGACGGTGAAACCCGGCTCGCGGTCGCCCGGCGAGGTCATCCTCGAGCAAGCCGCGGCGCTCGGCTGCGACCTCCTGGTCAAATGCGCTTACACGCAGAGCCGCTTGCGGCAGATGATTTTCGGCGGAGCGACACGGCACATTCTGGGCCATGCAAGCTTGCCGGTCTTGATGGCCCATTGAATCACTCGCGTACCAGGAATTCGTGCAGTTGCAGAAACGGGCCGAAGACCAGAACGATGCCGCTCCGGCGCCTGTGAGCGCGAAATCGCCGGCGTTCCTCACCGTATTTCCATCGATCATGCTGCCGATGTTTCTGGCCGTGGTGGACCAGACCATCGTCGCCACCGCGCTGCCGGCGATCGTGGGGGCGACCGGCGAGGTCGAGCGCGCGTCGTGGATCGTTGTCTCGTATCTCATCGCGGCAACCATCGCCGCGCCGATCTACGGCCGGCTCGGCGATTCGTTCGGCCGTCGTCGCCTGATGTTCGTCGCGCTCGCCGTCTTCATCGGCGCCTCGATGCTGTGCGCCGCCTCGCCCACCGTCGAACTCTTGACGCTCGCGCGCATCTTGCAGGGCCTCGGCGGCGGCGGGCTGATGACGCTGTCGCAGGCGCTGGTCGGCGAGGCCATCCCGCCGCGCGAGCGTGCCCGTTATCAGGGCTATCTCGCCGCGGTCGCGGTCTGCGCCAACACCTTCGGTCCGGTGGCTGGCGGCTATCTGACCGAGCATTTCGGCTGGCAATCGATCTTCCTGGTCAACGCGCCGATCGGGCTCGGCGCTTTCGCGCTGACATTGCGGCTGCCGAATCCGGTCATCGAGCGCGTGCCATGGCGCGCCGATCCGGGCGGCGTGATCCTGTTCACGACCTTCGTGGCGACCACCTTGCTCGCGCTCGAGCAGGTGCAGCATGTCAACCTTGCGGCGCTGCCGCTCGGCGGCGCCTTGTTCGCCGTCGGCGTCATCGCCGTGGTGTGGCTGATCTATCACGAGAACCGGGTGGATTCGCCGCTCATCCCGCTCAAGCTGTTGCGCCAGGCGGCGATCTGGCACAGCGACGCGCTCGCCGCGTGCCATGGCGCGGCCCTGGTGTCGCTGATCACGTTCGTGCCGATCTACCTCGAGGTGGTGCGCGGCATGACGCCGTCGGATACCGGCCTCCTGCTGGTGCCGCTCACCATCGGCATCGGCATCGGATCTCTGGTGACCGGCCGTCTCGTCAGCGTCACCGGCCGCACCACCATTTATCCCGTCATCGGGCTTCTGCTGGCCACCGTGGTTTTCGTGATCTTCGCGCTGTGGGCGCCGGTGCTGAGCTCGGCGCAGCTTGCCGGCCTGCTGCTGCTGAGCGGCTTGTTCATGGGCACGGTGATGGGCGTGGTGCAGGTTTCCGTGCAAAGCGCGGCGGGGCGGGCGAGGCTCGGTGAAGCGGCGGCCTCGGTGCAATTCTCGCGTTCTATCGGCGCCGCGTTCGGCACCGCGCTGGTTGCGACTGTGCTGTTCGGCATGCTGGCGTTCAAAAGCCCGCAAGCCGCTGAGGTGTTCGCGACCATGATCCAGACCCGCCACCTCACGCCGGGCCTGAGTGGCGCCACGCAGGCCGCGATCCAAAGCGATATCCGGGAAGCATTTCGCGCTGCGTTTCTGCTGATGGCGGCTTTCACCACCGGCGGCTTCCTGCTCGCGCTCACCAACCCGCTGCGGCGCATTTAGCCGGCCTGCCTGCCCTATTTGGCGGCCCGGAATTTGCATGTTTAATAAGCACTTCGCAGGCAGCGATTGCAGCACGTTTTGAGGCGATAGAGTAACAATAGCCCATGTCGATCCTGGTCGGCCTCAACCACACCACCCGCTACACATATGACAAGCCGGTCGGCCTCGGGCCGCAACTCATAAGGCTGCGCCCGGCGCCGCATTCGCGCACGCGCATCGTCAGCTATTCGCTTGGCGTCACGCCGGCCCTGCATTTCGTCAACTGGCAACAAGACGCGCACGGCAACTGGATTGCGCGCTACGTTTTCCCGGAGAAGGCGACCGAGTTCTCTGTGACGGTCGATTTCCTCGCCGACCTGCAGGTCATCAATCCATTCGACTTCTTCATCGAGCCTTACGCGGATAAATGGCCGTTCGTCTTCCCGCCCGAGCTAAAGGAGGACTTGTCCGCCTTCGTCGTGCCGGAGCAAGCGGGACCGAAACTCGAAGCCCTGCTGAAGACAATTCCCCGCACCGAGCGCAGCACCGTCCAGTTTCTGGTCGACCTCAATCAGCAACTTCATTCGATGGTGCGCTACATCGTGCGGCTGGAACCGGGCGTGCAGACGCCGGAAGACACGCTCGCCTCCGGCGCCGGCTCGTGCCGCGACTCGGCCTGGCTGATGGTGCAGATCCTCCGCAACATCGGGCTGCCGGCGCGCTTCGTCTCCGGTTACCTCATCCAGCTCAAGCCCGACGTGATGCCGGTCGAGGGGCCGGCGGGCGCGTCGCAGGACTTCACCGACCTGCACGCCTGGGCGGAAGCCTATCTGCCGGGCGCCGGCTGGATCGGTCTCGATCCGACATCGGGGCTGCTGTGCGCCGAAGGCCACATCCCGGTCGCAGCGACGCCGCATTACCGCTCGGCGGCGCCGATCACCGGCATGGTCGAGCCGAGCAAGGTCGACTTCTTCTTCGACATGAGCATCAAGCGCATCGCCGAGAAGCCGCGCGTCACCGCGCCGTTCTCGGACGCGGCGTGGACCGCGCTCGACACGCTCGGCAACAAGGTGGAAGCGGATCTTGCGGGCCGCGACGTGCGCCTGACCATGGGCGGCGAGCCGACTTTCGTGTCGATCGACGATTACCAGTCGGCCGAATGGAATACCGCGGCGCTCGGCGGCACCAAGCGTGCGCGCGGCGATGAACTGGTGCGCCGCTTTTACAAGCGTTTCGGGCCGGGCGGCCTTTTGCATTACGGCCAAGGCAAATGGTACCCGGGCGAGCCGCTGCCGCGCTGGGCGCTGTCGCTGTTTTGGCTGCGCGACGGCACGCCGATGTGGCGCGACGTCAACCTGATCGCACGCGAGACGGAAGCCAGCGCACCATCGGCGGACAAGACGGAGCGCTTCACCGAAAGCATCGCCAGGCGGCTCGGACTGCAGGATTACGCGCAACCTGTTTACAATGACGTCGAGCGTCCGGAGCCTGCCGGCTACGTGCTGCCGGTGCAGCGCGAGACCGCAAAGGCAAAGCCCGGCTGGATCAGCGAGCACTGGCAGACGCGGCGCGGCAAGATCTATCTGCTGGCGGGCGATTCTCCGATCGGCTTCCGGCTGCCGCTGAGCGCGCTGCCCTATTTCAATCCGGAGGAATATCCGAATCTGGTGCCCGCCGACCCGTTCCCGGAAGCGCGCGCCGAGGCGGCGGCCGTCGCCGCGGCCGGCGGCGGAAGCACCCCGCTGCCGCTCGCGCGCGATCCGTCACGCAAGCCGACGCTGGTCGCCAAGGGCGTTCCGGTGCGGACGGCGTTGACGATCGAGACCCGCGATAAGCGCCTATGCGTGTTCATGCCGCCACTCGAACGGCTCGAGGATTATCTCGAGCTGCTCACCGTGATCGAAGATACCGCCGTCGAACTGGGCGTGAAGGTGCAGATCGAAGGCTACACGCCGCCGTCCGATCCGCGCGTCAGCGTCATCAAGGTCACGCCCGATCCCGGCGTCATCGAGGTCAACATTCAACCGGCGACGAGCTGGCGCGAGGCCGTCGACATTACCAATGGCATCTACGAGGACGCCAAGCAGACACGCCTCGGCACCGACAAGTTCATGATCGACGGCCGCCATACCGGCACCGGCGGCGGCAACCACATCGTGCTCGGCGGCCTCGAACCCGCCGACAGCCCGTTCCTGCGCAGGCCAGACCTGCTCAAGAGCCTTGTGCTGTATTGGCAGCGCCACCCGTCGCTGTCCTACCTGTTTTCGGGCCTGTTCATCGGCCCGACCAGCCAGGCACCGCGCATCGACGAGGCGCGGCAGGACATGCTCTACGAGCTCGAAATCGCGATGAGCAAGGTGCCGGCGCCGGGCCGCGGCGAGACGCCGCCGCCATGGCTGGTCGACCGCCTGTTCCGCAACTTGCTGGTGGACGTCACCGGCAACACGCACCGCACCGAGATCTGCATCGACAAGCTGTTCTCGCCGGACAGCCCGACCGGACGGCTCGGCCTGGTCGAATTCCGCTCGTTCGAAATGCCGCCGGACGCGCGCATGAGCCTCGCGCAACAGTTATTATTGCGGGCGCTGATCGCGTGGTTCTGGCGCGAGCCGCTCGACGGGGCGCTGGTGCGCTGGCGCACGGCGCTGCACGACCGCTTCATGCTCGAGCATTTCGTCTGGGCCGATTTGCTTGACGTCATCGACGATCTCAAGCGCGCCGGCTACGGCTTCGATCCGGTCTGGTTCGACGCGCAGCGGCAATTCCGCTTCCCGCATTACGGCGAGGTGCAACATGCCGGCGTCGGGCTCGAACTGCGCGGCGCGCTCGAACCGTGGTACGTGCTCGGTGAGGAAGGCGTCGCCGGCGCCACCGTCCGCATCGTCGACTCCTCGGTCGAGCGGGTGCAGGTCAAGGTCGAGGGCTTGAACGAGAGCCGCCACGTCATCACCTGCAACGGCCGCCGCGTTCCGCTCACCGCCACCGATCGCGTCGGTGAATACGTCGCCGGCGTGCGCTTCAAGGCCTGGGCGCTGCCGAACTCGCTGCACCCGACCATCAAGGCGCACGCGCCGCTCACCTTCGACATCGTCGACACGTGGAGCCAGCGTTCGCTCGGCGGCTGCGTCTATCACGTCGCGCATCCCGGCGGCCGCAACTATGAGACGTTCCCGGTGAATTCCTACGAAGCCGAGGCGCGGCGGCGCGCGCGCTTCGAGGAGATCGGCCACACGCCGGGTGTCATCGATCCGCCGGTGGCGGAGATTTCGCCGGAATATCCGACCACGCTCGACCTGCGGCGCGGCTAGAAGTCGAGCTTGTCGCGGACGGCACCGAGGCCGGCCTTGGCGCAGGCTTCGTCCTTGTCGCCGCCGGGCGCACCGGCAACGCCGACGCCTCCCAGCAGCGAGCCCCCGGCTTCGATGATGAGGCCGCCGGCGAGCGGCGTCACGCGCGGCTGCGTGGCAAGGCCGGCGCTGAGCGTGCCCTTCTTGATGGCTTCAACGAAATCGGAGGTGTTCTGGGTAAAGGTCACGGCGGTCCAGGCCTTGCCGTTGGCGATGTCGAGCGCGGCGGCCGGCGCGAAGCGGTCGCGCAACGTCACCAGCGGCGTGCCGAAACGGTCGAGCACGACGACCGCGACCTGATAGCCGTCCTTGCGGCACTGTTGCAGCGCCGCCCGCGCCAGATCGAAGGCGAGGTCGGGCGCCACCGACTTGTAGGTGACGATGGCGTCTTCGGCGTGGCTCGGCGGCGCCGCGGCCAGCAGCAGCGCGGCGACGACGGACGATGCGATCCGCTTCACGGGTCGCCTCCTCACGGCCGGATGTAGCTCCAGCCCTGCTCCTGCAATTCGGTAAGACGCACGACGCCCGACGGCATGACGGTTGCCTGAGGCACTAATGGCACTTCGTGGCCTTCCGCCTTTTCCATCCCGTCCTTGGTGATGCCGCAGGCGACAAACACCACGCTCGACGGGAAGCTGCCGTCCTTGATGCGCTGCAAGCGATCCTTCACCGGCGACTTGTCACTGCGATACATGTTCAGGCCGGGCCCATAGGCGACGACTTCGATCTGCGCCTGTTCGCCCTTGCCATGATAATATTCCATCATGTTGGAGACGTTGTTCAGCGTCTGATTCATCACCGCCGGATCGTTCTGATCGACGTGGAAGGCGATGCGATGCTCTTTCTTGTCCGCGGCGCGCGCGGCCGGGATAAAGCCGGCGGCTACCGCGGCGGCAAGCGCAAAGCGGCGTGAAATCTCCTTCATGTCATTCTCCCGGGTTCAAAGTCGCGGTTCATGGGCGCACCAGCGTATAGCCCTTTTCGGTCAGCTCCAGAATACGCCCGACGCCGACCTGCACCTTCACGGCTTTCGAGTTGATGTTGACGTGCCCGCCTTCGCGCTCGACGGTATCGACCGTGTTCATGCAGATGTCGAACTGGACGCCCTGCGAGATCAGGCTGTCGACCCGCGCCCGATTGGGGCTTTCCTTGCGCAAGAGGTCGATGCCGGGGCCGAAGGCGACGACCTCGATGGCGATCTTGTCCGGGTCGTAGGCCTTCACGAGATTGTTCGCGACGCTGAGCACCAGAAGCTGCTTGTCCGCCGCGCGGTCGGACAGCTGCAGCACGATATGATGCTCGGCGAATGGCTTGTCCGCCGTCTGCGCCGCGGCCGGCGTTGCCAGCATCGCCGCCACCGCCAAAGCCTGCACCAGCCGCACGACCATATGCGCCTCTATCCGGAGATGCCCGGATTGTTGGTCACGCCCTTGAGCGCGACCTGGTTGAATTTCTTCGGCTTCGCGGTCTTCTCGCCGCGCAGGTAGTTCGCGAACACGTCCCACACCGGCTTGCCGGCTTGCGGATTGACCGAGGCCCAGCCGGCGACCTTGTAGGTCCTGGCCGCTTCGAGCTTGCGGCCGTCATCGAGCGTCATGTCGGAAATCCGGTTGCCGACCTTCTCCGCCGGTGCGCAGGCATAGTCCATGCCGCCGACCCGCACCATGTCGCCGCCCTGCTGGTAGTACGGATCCGGATTGAACAGGTTGTCGCAGATGTCTTCCATGACCGACTTGATCTGCTCGCCGGTCATCTCCTGCACGTAGACTTCCGGATAGGTGATGGCGGTTTCCGACAGCACGTCGCCCATGGTGATCGGCTCGCCCGGCAGCATGGTGTTGCCCCAGCGGAAGCCAGGCGACAGCGCGAGCTCGGCGTCGAGCTCGTGACGCAGCGCATCGCAGATGAGCTGATCCATGGTGCCGTTGAAGTTGCCGCGGCGATAGAGTAGTTCGCCGGCGGCCGCGAGCTTTTCGCCGAACGCCGCCTGGTGCGGCGCGTTGGCCTTGTCGATGAAGCTTTGCATCGCGGCGTCCGGCTTCAGCAGCCCGGCATAGACCGGCAACAGATGGTAGCGCACATCCTTGACCGCGCCCTTGGCGAGCTCGAGGTCGAGTACGCCGAGGAATTTGCCGCTCGAGCCGCCATTGGTCACCAGCGTCTTGCCGCCGGCATTGGTCACCGCGATCGGCTGCGGAACGGCGTCGTGCGTGTGGCCGCCGAGAACGACATCAATTCCGGTGACGCGGCTGGCGAGCTTCAGGTCGAGATCCATACCGTTGTGCGAGAGCAGAATGACGGCGTCGACCTTGTCGGTCTGCCGCAAGCCGTCGACGACCTTCTGCAGCTCCGGCTCACGAATGCCGAAGGTCCAGTCCGGGGTGAAGCGCTTGGGATGGGCGATCGGCACGTAAGGCAGCGCCTGCCCGATCGCGCCGATGCGGAAGCCGCCGACCTCCTTGATCGTGGCCGGCTTGAACGCGCGCCCGCTGGCGCTATTGAAAGCCGGCTTGTTGTCGAAGGCGGCTTCCTCGGTCAAGAACACGTTCTGCGCCAAGAACTCGCCCTTGAAGCGCTTGATGTTGGCGCGCAGCTTGTCCTCGCCGTAGGTGAACTCCCAGTGCGCGGTCATCGCTTCGATGCCCAGCAAGTTCGCGGCATCGACCATGTCCTCGCCCTGCATGATGTTGGCGAGGCCGCTGCCCTGCCACAGGTCCCCGCCGTCGATGAGCAGCGAGCGCCCGGCGCCGGCCTCGGCGCGCAGCCGATCGATCAGCGTCTTGAGATGCGCGAAGCCGCCGAGCCGGCCGTAGCGGTGCGCGGCTTCATCGAAATCGAGATACGTAAAGGCGTGCGCGAGCCGCGACTTGGGCGCGATGCCGAAATGCTTGAGGAAAGCCTCGCCGACCAGATGCGGCGGCTTGCCCGCCATCGTGCCGATGCCGAGATTGACGCTCGGTTCGCGGAAATAAACGGGCGCGAGCTGCGCATGCGTGTCCGTCATGTGCAGGACGCGCGCGTTGCCGAACCTGCCGATGTCGTAGAGCTCGTCGCCTTCCGCGGCGAAGCCGATGCGCGGAACGCTGCCGGCAAGCGCCGCCGCCGTGAGCAGCTTCAGGACCTCGCGGCGACGCATCACGACAACCCCCGGAAAAACCTAGCGGACGATGGCCTCGGGCCAGAGCTTTTCCTGTTCCTTGGCCTGCGCGATCGAACCATTGGCGAGCGCCTCGGCCTTTTGCGCTTGCTCGACCGCCTCATCGAACTTGCCGGCGTCGGCCGCCGCCTTTGCGGCCTTGAGCGCGGTGCCGGTGGTGGTCCATTCGTTCTTGAGCGCGTGGGCCTGCTTGCTGGCGGCTTCGGCCTTGGCATAGGCCGCGTTGAAGTCGTCGGCGGTCGCGGCCCAGGCCGGGGTGGACAAGCCGGCGACTGAGAGAACGGCGGCGATCCGGATCAATGCACAAGTGCGCATGCGATGTGCTCCACTGTTCACGGACGTGCGCCCGGCCCCGAGATCGGCAGGCCGTTCGCCATGTAGGAGAGATAATATTCGACGTCGCGGTATTCCTCGGCCTCCGCCGGCAGCGGGACGCCGCGAATCTGGCTGTTGCAGGTCGTCAGACGGCGGCTGGTCGTTCCCATGCCGCCCCACTCCGAACGATAGATCGGCAAGGCGTTCATGATGCCGAGCGCCGGGGCCAGCACCTCGGTGCGGATATGGTTGCCGGGATTCTGGATGTGGCAGCTGGCGCACGACAGGTTGAACTGGCCGCGGCGGGTGTAGAAATATTCTTCGCCTTTCCGGTAGGCGGCGAGCGCACGCGGATCATCCGGGACCTTGATGTCCATCGGCTTGCCGCGCGAGGTAAAGGCCATGTAGGCGGTGAGCGACGCCATGTCGTCCTTCAGGTAATCCAGCGGCGCTTCGCCGTTCCCCTCGCGGCACTGGTTGATCGCAACGTCGAGCGTGACCACCTGGCCCGACTTGGCGTCGAACATCGGATACATCTGGCGGACGCCGACGCCTCCGTTGGGGAAGCAATCGGCGTATGTCTTGCCGTTCTTGAACGGCGTGGCGAACATTTCCTTGCCCTTGTCGAGGGCGAAGTCGTAGGGCGGAAACTCCTCCTTCGCCTGCCACTGCTTGCGCAGGCCCTCGTCCATCGAATACGGACCGTTGACGAAGTCGTTGAGCTGCAGCTTCGGAAAGCGCTCGGTGAAATACTTGCGGAACACCTTGAAGTCCGCCTGCGGATCGACGGCGTTGTCGGCCAGCAGAGGCTGCGCCGTGCCGGCAACGATCGCGACCGCGATGCATAATTTGCGCAGCATTTAAATCCTCCCTGTCGCCCAATGCACCGGGCGTATTGCGCTTATTGAAGCTCTATTGAATTTTGGCCACCAGTGAATCCGATGCGCCTTTGTTGTCGACCCAGCTCACTTTCAGATCGTCGCCTTTTTTGCCGCCCTTGAAGCTGAACTTGAGGTACGGGTCCTTCGATACGGCCGGCCCCCATAGCGCGGTGAAGACGGTCTTGCCGCCGTGCTCGAACTGCACGACCTCGATGTGGTGCGCCGGGATCAACTCGCCCTTGGCGTCCTTGACGAAGCCGGAATCCATCGGGTGCTGGATCAGCGATTGAACTTCCGTGCTGTCGGCGCCGGCGACGGCGCGGACGCGAATTGTCGATGCCATTTTGTTTTTCCTTTTCCCTGCTCAGCCGCCGCAGCCGCCGACGGTGACTTTGACTTCCTTGGTGGCGCTGTAGAGCTTGCCGCCCGATTCCACGACCGCGACCACCTTGGTGGTCTTGGCCATCTTCAGCCGGCTGGCGACCGCGGCCTGGGTCCCGTCCGGGATCTTGTAGGCGGCGGCGAGCGTGAACGGATTGTCCAGCACCAGGACCGCGATGCCGGTGACGTTCGGCAGCGAGCTGGTGACCGCGATCGGCACCACGGCGCCGTTCTCGGCTATCTCCGGCGCGTCGAGGCTCACCTTGTCGGACGCTTCCGCCGACTTGCCGTACAGCGCCTTGAGCGCATCGGCCTCGCTCTTCTGCTTGAAGGCGTCGGCCGGAAAGTCCTTGGCGTCGGCGTCGGCAAAGGCCGGGAACGGAAAGCTGCCGAGGCCCAATCCGATCAAGCCGCCGGCAACGGCGCTCTTGAGGATCGTGCGTCGTGCACAATCGGGCGCGTCGGGAAGTTCGTTCATTGCACTGTCTCCTTGTTGGCGCGCGGCGCCGCTATTGCGCATAGAGGTAATCGACGATGTCGTCGATTTCCTTGCTGGTCAGAATGAGATTCCGTCCGAAGGGCAGCATCACGGTTTGCGGATTGCGCTTGGTCTCGTCGTAGATGATCGCCGCGACCTCCTTGCGGTCGGCGTACCGGTCCTTCAAGTCGACCAGCGACGGCCCGATATTGCCGAAGTCCCCAATGCCCTTGATCTCATGGCACTGCTGGCAGTTCTGGCTAATGAGTTTGACCGTATCCGCCGATGCGGCGGACGCAGCGCACGTTGCGGCGCCAAGAAAGCCGCCGACCACGGCCGCCAGCACGAAGTGAGACTGTCGCAAGCGCATCGAATTCCTCCCACCCAAGCCAATCGCTTTCGCGCGATCCTATTGTGGTTGCATCGTATCAAGCGGCCCGGTTGTCCGGGGCGTCAGATCTTTTCCTTCTGCCGTCGACTCGATTCTGATCGTCTTGGGGTCGACGCAGTCCTTCATGCACTCTTTAGCCGATGTATCGGGCCGCGGATCCTGCCAGATGAAAAAGTCTTGGTGCGGCATTTTGACTTTAGGCAGACTGTCGCGGTCCGCAACGAAATTATTTCCTACAATATCGTTCAGGTTGAGAATGTAGGCCGTCATTGCGTAGACTTGATCAGCATTTAACTGGTGCGGCGACGGAAACGGCATCGCGCGGTTGATGTAATCCCACAAGGTGGTGGCGAAAGGCCAGTAGCTGCCGACGGTCGGCTCCGGGCGGTCACCCTTCAATTCGCCGCCCACGAGTTTCGGATAGCGCGTTTCGCCCTCGCCGAAGGTGCCGTGGCAGGCGGCGCATTGCTGCACATAGATTTCAGCGCCATCGGCAACGCTGCCTTTGCCAGGCGGCAAGCCCTGGCCGTCCGGCCGCACCGCGATCGACCAGCCATCGATCTCCGCTTTGGTCGGCGTCGCGCCAATGCCGTAGTGGCCGGCCGGACGCGTCTCGGCCGCCCAGGCGCCTGCGGCGCAAACCGCGGCGAGCAGCATGACAAAGACAAGCCTACGAGAGCTGAACATCATACACGCCCCCGTCCGGCTTGACCTGCCAGGTCTGGATCGAATTGTTGTTGTAGATGCCATTGACGCCGCGCACCGCGCGCAGCTCGGCGATGGTCGGTTGCACAAAGCCGGTCTCGTCGACGGCGCGCGATTGCAGCAGCGCCGGCTTGCCGTCCCAGCGCCATTCGTGCGTGAAGCGCGTCATCGCCTTCGACAGCACCGGCTCCTCGAGCCGCGCGCGCTGCCAATTCACGCCGCCGTCATACGAGATATCGACATGGCTGATCTTGCCTTTGCCCGACCAGGCAAAGCCGCGCACTTCGTAGATGCCGGGGCCCTTCACGGGTTTCTCCGGACAGGGGAACGTGATCACCGACTTTGCATAGATCAGCCAGGTGAAACCGCGCGATTTTCCGTCAGCCATCAGCTCGGTGTATTTCGCCGTCTCCTCGCGCGTGAACCACGGCTTGTCGCCGATCTCGATGCGGCGCAGCCACTTGATGTTCACGTTGCCCTGCCAGCCGGGCACGATCAGGCGCAGCGGGAAGCCTTGCTCCGGGCGCAGCGCCTCGCCGTTCTGTCCGTAGACAATGAGACAATCGTCGAGACATTTCTCGATCGGCAGGCTGCGGTCCATGTGCGCGGCGTCGGCGCCTTCGACCAGCGCCCACTTCGCTTCCTTCTTGAGGCCTACTTCCTCGAGCAGCGTCGACAGCTTGACGCCGGTCCATTCGGCGCAGCTGATCATGCCGTGGGTGAATTGCAGCGAGTTGAGCTGCGCCGCGCGCCACTCCATGCCGCCGTTCGCCGGGCATTCGATAAAGTGGATGCGCGACACCGACGGGAAGCGCTGGATG
>Ga0265339_10001222_pt1 | contig 19318 bp, 13 predicted proteins | sample 4CB219metaG_FD_202085 | JGI IMG/M metagenome (GOLD analysis project Ga0265339, IMG submission 202085) | Rhizosphere microbial communities from Carex aquatilis grown in University of Washington, Seatle, WA, United States - 4-CB2-19 metaG | ecosystem: Host-associated > Plants > Roots >... | reverse complement strand
GGCCGAAAGAGATGATGCCATGCCCCCCGGCCTCCTTCGCCGGCAGGCAGCTTGAATCAGAACCAGCCTGATTTGGGAATCCCAAATGATTCAATCTGGTCGCGACCCGCTCTAGCGGCGGTGAAAGAATTTTTCTTCTATTGGTGATGAGGACGCGACCACGAAAACGATCGAGCTCTCCACTCACGCCGGTGCCAGCATATAATGGCTCCGCCGGGTGAGCGCTGCAAAATTAATTATAGGACCGTTCAGCCATCCCCTCGGAGCCGCCGTCGCTCGCTCACCTGAGCGCAGCGTTGGCGAGCGACGGCGGCGGAGAGGGATGGCTCATCCCCTTGGTGGGCTTGAGCATCGTGAGGTGACTTCGTAATTCAAACCTGGCCTATGCGTTGTGTGACGTCGGCGCTAGAGGCTCAAGCCCCTGTTCCTTCCAAATGTCCACTCGATGCCACCGTCGTCGCGCATGAGGCCGCCGATATGCTGGCCAATGCGCCTCTCGAGGAGGGGTTGCCAGGGCACGAGCTGAAAGCCGAGCCCGTTGTCGATCATGGCAAAGCGCCCGCTGACGAGGCTGGCGACGCCGGCGAGCCGGCCACTGACATACTCGCCGGCGTTTGCTGGCATGTAGGCTAACCCGCGCTCTCTTGCCATCTGATGGCCGACACGCTCAACCTCCCGGCGCTCAAGAGTCGCCAAGGTGCCAACAGGGATGTGAACGTTGCCATCTTTTGCCGTCGCAAGGCCCATCTGGACAAGTTGCCGAGCCCGACGACTGATAGCTCTGTTGACCTCTCTGCCAAAGCCGCTGTCCCTGATTTCCGAACGGTCCTCGGCAATAATCTGTCGGTCGAGCCAGGTCGCACCGTCGCTGGCAACCTGCCGGTCGAGGCCGATGGCCGAGAGCGTTCGTATTCTTAAGCCATCGCCGCCCTGGCTGAGGTCGTAAGCCTGCCCACGCGCTACGATGTCCTTCGGGACCTTCCAATTGTCAGCATCGATCCGCTCGACAAGACCCGCCCGCCGCAGTGCTTCCAAGCGTCGGACATGGGAACGCACGAAAGCTTCGGGGTCCTTGCCCTGCCGCTCAAAGCTGTCGCGGACGCGCTCCAGGTGCCGGCTCGGTCGGTAGATGCCGTTGTCCTCCCCGGCATTGGAGGCGATGTTGCGGTCGGCAGGTCTTGGACCGGAGACGACTGGAGCCGCTTCGATGATCATGTCCCGCCCGACCTCCTCGATCCGACTCGGGTCCTTGAACTCCATGTGATGGACCCGGCCATCGATGCCATCGACGATCAGATGGACCCGCTCGCTCATCTCGTCTCCGGCCAGACCCTTGGTCAGGACCCGGCCGACGATCTTCTCGCCTAAGCTTTCGCCGTGAAGGGCGAATTGGCCGACACCACGCTCCTCGGCAAGACCATTCCTGGTAAGCTCCCGATGGATCGAGTTGATGGCCTCGTTGCGGTGGTCCAGATCCTTCAGGACTTGCTCCGCGCGATCGGAAAGGGACCATCGTCCCGGCTCAAGCTCGGTGGCCACGCCGTAGCGCTCCAGGTGCCGTACCCGGCCGATCATGAGGTTGCGGTTCTCCCGGACGAGGAAAGTCGCGCCCTCCCCCGGTCGCAGGTCGATCACGCCCTGTTCCTGCTACTCGCTCAAGAGCATCTTGTCGAGCCGGGTCACCCGCTCGGCCTCGACCTCGTTCTGCAGCTTTGTCTGAAGCTCGATCTCACTCTGGTGACCCAATTCCCGGGTCACCAGTTCGCTCGCCCGGTGGCGGACGCCATGGGCGATATAGTCTCCGGCGATGTTGAGAATGCGGCCGTCATCGAGCACGCCCCGGACGATAATGTGGGTATGCGGATGGCCGGTGTTATGATGGTCGACCGCGATCCAGTCGAGGCGAGTATCAAGATCTAGTTCCATCTGGCGCATGAGGTCACGGGTGAAGCCGCGCAGATCTCCCATCTCGGTTGAATCCTCGGGCGCGACGATGAACCGAAACTGATGGCGATCTTCCCGTCCCCGCTCCACAAAGGCCTTACCGTCGACCTCGTTGTCGAACGCCGAATAGGCCTTGCCCCGCTCGCCGTCACGCGTAACACCATCCCGTTCAAGGTAACGCAGATGGGCATCGACGGCCCTGCTCATCGTCCCGCGCATCTTCGGGCCGCGTGTGCCCCTCGCTTGAGGATTGAGCCGCACCACCCTCGCCTTGACCACGACCCGTCGAGCCCGGAAGCGGCCTGCGGAATCTCTCTGCCAACCACCGTCCCCGCCCGGCCGAGCGAACGTGGCAACGACTTTCGCACCCCGGCCACGCGCGTTGAACCGGCCCGTGCTGCCTCCTTCCCGGCCCCACTGGCCGAGCCCATCCGCTTTGGATCACCACCTGCCTTACGAACCGCGATCTGGACCTGCTTGAGGAACGGTTGCGTCCGCGGATTGATGCGTGCTCCACCGTCGCGTGACCGACCAGGCCTGACCCTAAAATTTTCGCTATCATCACGTGCCATGACGCGACGATTGGCCCCGGAAAAAGCCGACACAAGAGCTTCAGAGCATCGATCGCATCAAATCGCACTAGCGCGCATGATGGGGAAGAAATAGCGGGGCTCCTCCTCGATGCACATTGCGAGCGCCATCTCTCATAAGATTGAAGTTCATCGGAAAAAAGCGAAGGGCGGCACTCAGCACACGGTACGCAGCGCCATTTTTAAGTCGCGAAAACTTGCAAAATCCAATGTGCAGACAAGCCTTTGCGACCGAAGGGAGCCAGCGAACGCCAGTTCGCTTTATCTCGCCGTCACTCCTTGCCGTCACTTCTTACCTTCAACCCTTCCCGCAGACCTAAGCCATCAGTCTAAATGCCAGAGATTTGCGAAGCCGCGATTGCATCGCGAGCGCGGTCGATGTGCAAAAGAGCTGCGGCCGAGCAGTATGCGAAATGTCGCTTTCAGGCTGACGGAAGCGCGTTGGACGGGCAACTTGTCAAGCTCGACGCGCCCTTCATCTGCAGAGCGTGAACGGGCCAGCGACCACGATTTGATATTCCGACTCTGCTTAACGGCGAGAACGCGGTCGCGTGGAACCTGTGTGAAACTGAACAGGCAGGCGCCCGTTGGCTCGACTCCGGCGGAGGCGACGCGCTAGCAAGACCTCCGTTGCCCTATTATCCGAGCTCGAAATGCCTGAGCAGGAACTAACTCGCCGCGCTATGTACGACCTTGTATGGTCCCGGCCGATGACAAAGGTCGCCGAGGATTTGGGAATATCCGACGTCGCCCTGAAGAAGATTTGTGACAAGCATCGGGTCCCCACGCCGCCGCTCGGGTATTGGGCAAAGCGGGACGCGGGCAAACCGACAAAGCAGATTCAATTCCACAGCACGTCAGATCCGCAACACGAGCACATCGTGATTCACGGTTCGCGAAACAATCTGGCGCCAGAGATTCGCGAGGTTTTGGAGCAAGAGCGAGAACGCCGAAAGAGCAAGCCCAAGACGACCTGGCCCGCCGAAGTCGCACCGACAGTCCCGCCACAGGATGTGCACCCGGCAATCTCAGCAACGGCGAAGGCTCTGCGCAAAGCAAAGCCAGATGCAGACAAGGTCATCGGGGCGAGCGGGCATGGCTGTTGTGGGATCGAGGTTGGCGCCGCTAGTCTCGAGCGCACAATCGCTGTTTTGGATTCCATCGCACGGGCGCTTGATGCGCGCGGCCTGAAGGTTGAACCCATAGGCAATTGCATGCGGGTGGCCTTACCGCCCGACAGTCTCACTTTCTCCTTGGTCGAGCGGATCGAAAAGCGAAATCATGTGCCAACCATGGAGGAACTGGCGAGAGAGGAGCAGCTACGAAAGAAGCAAGAACGCAACAATCGGCTTGGAATATGGTCGTTCAATCGAGAACGGGCGTATTCCGAATTCGACTTCATCCGTACAGGCGAGCTCAGCATTCAAATCGCGGATCAATATGTCAGAGGACTTCGTCGTAGCTGGGGTGACGGGAAGCGGCAGAAAGTCGAGGGTCTCGTAGATGATATCGTTGGTAGGATGGTCACCTATCTGGCAGGAGCCAAATCTCGACGTGAGGAACGTGAGCGTTGGCAACGCGATTGGGACCGCCGGCAACGACTGGCAGCGCTCGCCAGGGCCCGTGAAGAACGAGAGTCGCGACGTTGCGAGTTCCTGAAGCGTTTCGTCGCGCTCTCAACCGAGGCTGATGAACTTAAGTCGTTCCTGGGGCGGCTACGTGAGCGCATGCCGGCATGTCCTTCGGGCGAGCTAGCGCGCATGACGGAATGGACCGAGGCGCGTCTTCAACGCCTTGAAGACGAATTGACGCCCGAGGGAATCGCAGCCGCCCTGCAGGAAAGGGAGCTATTCCCCGAGATCGATCAGCTCTCCGAATCTCAGATTGCTGCCGAAGAATGATCCTCAAGCGCAACGGTCTTTTCTTCGACTGCTTTGACATCATCGACCTAGGTGATTGCATGCATGACCAACGAAAAGCAGCGATTACGGCAAAGCTGCGCCGTCGGAGGCGTGGCCCTTACGTCCGGTCGTGTCGCCCCTGTGCGAGGCCTGGACGATGTTTGGCGCGACTGAGGCAACCTGTGCTGAAGGCTCAGCCTCAACTGTCAAGGCGCCTAGATTCGGTTGTTTGGTCGGTCGCTCCGCGTCAGGCGGCTTTGCACCGTCGCCGCTTATCGTGGCAAGCCGCCGAGAAAAGGCGGATAAATCGAGCGCCAAAGGTCGCAGCGTTGCCGTGAGCGCAGCGCCGCCTCTCGCGAGAAACTCGACCAGATCTTCTTGGTTTGGCTGCCCGAGCGCTAGGCGGTAGATCAGGCGCTGTTCCCGAAGAAGGTTGAACTTCTCTATGTCGCGGCTTTGCTGCAACTTAAAGACATACCGGTTGACGGCCGCGCCTTTCAGCACCCACCAGGGCGACAGGCCCGGTGCATCCCGATAACTTTCATTGGCAAGTCGCTCTACCTCGGTCCAAAGTGAGCCGTGTTTTTCGCGCGCGCCGCTTGTCGCCAGGACGCTGTCGCCGAGGGCGCGGAGATGACGCCGGACGGCGAGGCCGCCGAAGCGCTGAATCCGCCCCTCGCGCTGTTCAAGTTCAAGCGGGCTAGGACACAAATCCCAGTGCACAATACGGCTGCACCATGTGTGAAAATCGAGCCCTTCCTGTCCGACCGATGTGGTCGCCAGCACATGCGGCCAGAAGGGAGAATTAAAGGCGTTGCGAAGCTCGTCCGAACGCGGAGCCTGTTCATCAGCCGCCGAACCTGCGCGGCGCTCTTCGTCATCGCTTGAGCCGAACGGCACGGCGACGTGGCAGCGAACCCGGATTCGAGGTAATCTCTCCTTGTTTACGCTATGAAGAGAGAACGAGCCTTTAGTGACGCTCAACGCCTCCAGAAGATCGGCGGCGAGACCGCGTTCGCGGGTCGGCAGGCTTTGTCGCCTCATCCAGAAATGCTCATCGAGCACGGCTTCCAGATTGCCGTCCTGACAGGCGCGCTGCAGCACACGCACGGGCTTGCCTTTCGGCAAGCGCGCCCAGAAAACGGGATTGTCGAAGTACAAGCGCAGCCCAACCCAGGCAAGCCGTACGGTTTCGGCATAATGCTCCGCCAATAGCGCGCCCTTGAAATGGCGCAGAAGCGCACGTCCGGCAATAATGCCCGGTGATGCGATGGCCGCGCTCACAAGATCGTCGAACTCACGTCGGCTGACCCAGTCGATTTTGGAGGCAGCATGCCATTCCTTTATCAGGTCCAAGAGAACGCCATCCGTCCCGGCTGACGTTTTCCAGCCTGCCTCGGTCAGCTTGGAAAAACCGGCCGCTCGATCCAGCGCCGCGAGCAGCGACCAGAGAGGCTTGTGACGCGCGCTTTGCTTGCCCGGGCCTCTTTTGATCTCAATCCCAAGGCGCTCTAAGGCATTCGTCAATTGCGCGCGCACGCGCTCACGAACGGAAGCACCGCGAGCACCTTGCGTGGACAAGGGATCGGTTTCGCCGATCAGGAAAGGGGACGGATGGAACAAGGCAACGGTTGGCAATCGGCTGGGGCCTGCCTGAAGTCGCCGGGTCTTCCAGGTTCTGTCATAGCTTTGGCGCGCCAGATAAGCCGCCTCGGTGCGAAGGCTCGTCAACGCCGCGATGCTCTGGGGTGTCGACTTGAAGCGGCTGAACAAAAGCAGCTTCGGAACGTCCGTGATATTCGCCCAGGCTCCGCGCAGCGGCCACCACGGAATCGAGGGCTGCACCCAAGGCAGGGAGAGAGTTTCGGGCGGGATAATCGGTTCGAGCGCGCGGAGCTTCGGGCTCGGCCATTTCGGCGGCAGCCGGTAATGGTTTCGCGCATCTTCTGTCAATTTGACCAGTGACGCATCCCGCCGCATGTCCGCATCGCGCCACGCCATATAGCGAAAACCCAAGGTCTGTGCGGGCAAGGGGACGGACAGCCAGAACGGCAGCGCAAACCACGCGTGCTCTGGCTTGAAGGACGTCGCAAGATGACGGAAGGCGCGAATATCGACGGGGTCCAGCGATGCGTCGAGTTCATGGGTTCGGGCAGCTTCATCTGAGACGGGCTCGCGCTCCATGCGTGACAGGAATTTTGCCAGCATGCCTTGGATCGCATCCCGGACCGTCGAGGCTTCCTTGATCAGCCGGGCCGTTTCAATCGGATCATTATGGTTTTTGGCGATGGCCAGCAGCGATGCGCCGAAGGTGGCGAAGGCGGCTTCGGCGTCGTGTTTCAACCGGATGCCTTCAGAGCCGCCTAGGAACTCGATCAGGTCGAAGAATTCCCGGTTTGCCTCCGTCCCGCGGTTTTCTTCCAGCCGCGTAGCGAACAGCTTGTAGGGCGTCGCCGAAAGCAGCAGGAGTGCCGGACGGCGTCCGGGTCCCGGTTCGAATAGCGCGCGCACCAATGGATCCTTGCGGCCCTCTTTCGAGAGCATATCGCGATAGCGCTGGAACTCATCGAGGATCACGAGATCGGGTGGCCGGTCGACGAGAACGGTATGAGCAAGCGCCTTCCGCAGCCGGCCAACGAAGCGGCCTGGCTTTTTCTCATCATAGGCCGCGGGCAGCGTTATCTTGACCGGAGCGTCAAACTCCTGGGCAAGCGCCGCCCGGAAAGCCCGGATAAAACGGCGCGGTAGCGCGGCTACGGGAGTCCGATAGCGACGGACAAGCCCGTCCCAATCACTGGTCACGTTCCGGCGCATTGCGTTCTCCGGCAAACGGCGAACGAGATGCGGGAACGCGCGGCCCAAGAGAGCGGTGAGAAAAGCGCGTTCTTCCTTGCGGCCAGCATGAAGCCGCGTGGTCTTGCCAGGAAACGAGGTACCGGGGGTCAAGGCGTAAAGCACAACATCTGTTTTCGGCACATCAAAGAGCGGGATAATGTTCAGTCGGTCCGCTTTTGAGAGCGCCTCCTTCTGATCCTCGTCCGACAGAAAATCGACCAAGCGATTGCGGTTCTGGTGGGCAACCCGCTGGCCATTCGTAATGTAATAAACAACCAGCGGCGTGCGGCGGCCGGTACTGGCGAGGCGCTTGATCACCTGCTGCGCCACGACGGTTTTCCCTAAGCCCACCTCGTCGGCTATGAGAAAGCGTCTTGAGCCGCCAGACGCTTCAAAGCTCTCGCATGCGGCCGCGATCGCGGCGTCTTGAAAGGGTTTGGGCTGCAGCATCAGTGATCTTTGAGAAGCTCGTTGCTGACGGTCGTCCAAACGGCCTGAAATGCCGTCAAGCGTTGAAGGTCATCGCCCGGGATGGTCGCGGCATGCGCCATCACCGGTGCGAGGTAATTATCGATGCGCGCGGCGACCCGTTGGAAGACGGTGCGGTCGCGCGCCCAGCACGAAAGCATCGCATCGAGTGTGAGCAGATTCCCAATGAGGGAACGATTATACGTGCCGTTTCCAGGTTGCCCTGGTGCGTCCCACGGGTCGCTGCCGTCTCCGCCTGTTTCGCCGGCCAGTAGCGCCGCCATCCAGGCTAGGAAGGCGCTCATGCCGAGGTGATGCGCGATGGCATGACGATCGCGAGCATCATCGAGCGCTGGCGTGACATCGACGCATTGCAGCCAACTGCATTCGAGATCGCCGAGCGTCAGCCGGAACTGAAGCAACTGCGTCTGCAGGCCGGCCGCATATTCGCCGAGGGAAAGCGTCGTCTGGCCTCGCGGCCATGGCATTAGGCTTCCGGTCGCAAGCCCGACTTCCAAGACGATCGCGGGATCGGCCGGGTGCGGCAGGAAATCGGCCCAAACGGCAAATGTGTTCCCTTCCCGTGTGAGCTTGCCGCGCCATCCCGCAACGACCTCTTTCCGGGCTTCTTCCAGCTTGTCCGCGTCGCCGCCCTCGGTTGTTACGTTCATCGCTTCGAGCTCGGACAAGGAAAGAGGGCGGGCCTGCCCAAAAACCTCGTCAAGCCCGGTACGCGCGCCGATCGATGCCGAGAGCTCGGCGATCACTTCGACGTTTTTGCCCTCCCAGGCGCGTTGCGTGGCGTTTGCGCTTCCGACCCAAAGACGCAGTTTCCGGGCTTTGCGGACAGCAAGGATTTTTGCGTGCAATCCAAACGTCAATTGCTCGTCCTCCCCGTCAGCCGCTTCCGCTTCGTCTTGGAGAGCGCAAGGCTCCGCTTCAACCGCATCCGGCTCCGGAGCCTCCAGCGCAAAGAGCTTGTCTTTGAAACCGGCGAGGGGTTTTTGCACCTGAGAAGCAAGCTTGGCGAGCTCGACGCGCGTCGAGAGAAGTTGGCGCGTGGTTCGCGCGCCGCCCCATGCGCCAATCTTCCCAACAATGTTGCCGTCGAGAAAAGGACTGATCACCATGACCTCATCGGCGTTCTCGATCACTGGAAGGGCGCGGCTGCCTTTGCCACCGGTGAGATCGAGGCGTTCCACTGTAAGAGGCGCCGGTTGCGACCAGCTAATGTCCGTCAGCGCCGCGCGAACTTTGGCCGGACGAACGTCGCGCAAACCTGCAAGAGACGCCAGCCGTTCGGCGACTTCGGCGATGCCCGGCACAGGAGACGCGTTAGCAGCTTTGGGATCTGCTGCGCCGGTCAGCAAGATTCCGAAGTCACGATTGATGGCGCGCGTGAGATTGCGGCTCCCGAACCAAATCCGCCAGCTTGGTGCCGCATCACCGCTTGCAAGGCGTACCAGAGCGATCTTCGGATGCCAGCTTCGCTCGCGCTCGTCGAAGTCGACCTCCTGGATGAACTGGTCCAGGATCGCCGCGATCGGAGGAATCCGCTTCGGCCGGGCAAGGCGGCCCCGCTGTATGAGGATCTTTGCTTTGCCGCGAAGCTGCTCGACCGCCTCGGCGAAGTCAGTCTTGTTTCCGCTTCCCGCTTCGTTGTCCCTTCCGGCCAAAGCGAGGAGCGCGGCCACGATCGAGGGAAGATCGGCGGAATAGCTGGTCAAGATCGCTCCCGTTACCTCGCTTCCTGCATCGGGACGCAGGCCCTCGAGGTAGGCTTGGCTGGGCCAGGCTGCTCGCTCCGTCATGCCGCAGCCCATAGATCGTGAAGCAGTCGGGACACCTGATGCCAGCGGTAGTGAAGCGGCTCGGCCAGAGCGTGTTCATCCGCAATCCATTCGATGCGGCGCGGCGTGCCGAATAGGCGCGACAGACGGGCGCGCTGCGTCTTCCGTTTGCACTCGGCATTTTCATAGGCGTCACGCAACGCCATCGGGCTTTTTGCACCGGCTTTTAGCCATGCGAGCGTTTGCTCGATGACTTCCACGACCTCTGGCGGCAGCGACCCGGTATCTTCCGTGAGTGCACCCAAGTTGACGCGGCCTGCAATCGCGCCGTGTCTCGCCAAGACGATCGGAAGGTGGTCGCGATGGCGTCTACCAGTTGGCTGATGATCTTCTTCCTCGCGCAACGTCTCGACCTGAGCCGCATAAACGGCGCGGCCCACGGCGGCGAGTGACGCCGCGTAGCCGGCGCGGCGCAACTTTGGTCCGTCCTCTTCGGCCAGGTCGATCAGGCCTGGCTCCCAGCATCGGTCCGCTTCGACTGGTGCGCCCGCAGCGAGACGGGCAAGCAGGCTCAATTGCTTGGGAGACCGAGCGGGCCGCAAATCAGAAAAGCGGGCGTGCAAGAAGGTGGCTTCGCGCGGAAGAAGCTTGAAATCGAGTGGGCCGGAGCCAGGCCAAGCTGGGGGGCGCGGCGGGAGCGCAACAAAGGGGAGTTCTGTCCGCGCCATGGCCTGGCCATCGTCATCTATCGCCCGGCGATGCTTGGATTGAAGAATCCCATGGACGTAGGCGCGGGAAGGCCAGCGGCCGTCCTGTTCCCGTAAAATGCCCCAGGTGCCCAGCGCGCCCCAATAGCTGACTGAGGGCGGCTGGCTAGTGGGATCGGGATAGCTCCGCCCGCCGATCACGCCGTCGTCTCTCGACGTTTGGTTCAAACGTCCCGCCAGGGAGATCTCGGATTTTTGCACGCCGTCGCGCGCCGAAGCGGCCGCGCCTTCTTCGTAAAGCGTAAGATAAATCCACGGCACGAAAAGCGCGTAGCGCAGACGCGTATGCAGGACCGATGTGCCCGGAAAGAAATAGTCCGCATAGCGTTGGTGGAGGATCAAAAAGCCGATCTCATCCCGCACGCCGTCGCCGGTGCCCAAGAGCTGCCGTTCCGCCCGGCGCAAGGCGTCGCGCGATAGATACGTCCACCCGTAGCTCGACATGACCTCCCCGCCCCCAATGGCTAAGGTAAGCTAAAACGCCTGGTTGCCGCTAGAATATTCTGCAATCTACCAAAGTTGGCTTGACGGCCTTTCAAGGACTTTCGCGGTGGTACGCACGATTGGAGATGAGACGGATGAGTCGAGGTGCTTGAGCAGCTCAGGATAACGCCACGGGGTTGTCAAAAAGGCCAAAATGGCCAAAAGTTGCGTGATTCGGGCGGGACAGAACTTGCAAAACATATCGGCCAAAGACGCCAAGTATGGCTTTGGGCGCCTCATTGATTTGGCGCGTGCGGAGCCCGTCACTGTTGAGAAGCACGGGCGGCCGGTCGTCGTTGTGCTCTCCATAGAAGAATACCATAGGCTGCGCGACGGCGCGAACGAGGCGGGTTCGCCGAAAAAGCGTCGCGCGAAGCCGTCTGGAAAGTCCAAGGGTCGGTCAAGACATGAGTAATGGTGATTTGAACTGGATCGCAAACTTCATCTGGGGCATCGCCGACGATGCCCTGAGGGACCTGTACGTGCGCGGCAAGTACCGCGACGTCATCCTGCCCATGATGGTACTCCGTCGACTGGATGCGGTGCTGGAGCCGGCGAAGGCGGCGGTCCTGGCGATGAAAGACAATCTCGACAAGGTCGGCGTGACCAATCAGGACGCGGCGCTTCGACAAGCGGCAGGACAGGCCTTCTACAACACGTCACCTTTCAACCTTCGGGATCTGCGCAACCGGGCATCGCAGGCCCAGTTGAAGGCCGACTTTGAAGCCTTTCTCGACGGCTTCTCGCCGAACGTGCAGGTCATCATTGACAACTTCGAATTCCGCAACCAGGTGCCGAAGCTTTCGAAGGCTGACGTGCTTGGCACATTGATCGAGAAATTCCTCGACAGCTCGATTAATCTCGGACCAAAGCCCGTGCTAAACGGCGACGGGTCGGCGAAGCACCCCGGACTCGATAATCATGCGATGGGCACGATCTTCGAGGAGCTGGTTCGCCGCTTCAACGAGGCCAACAACGAAGAGGCAGGCGAACACTGGACACCGCGCGATGCCGTGAAGCTTATGGCCAAGCTGATCTTCGTGCCGATCGCCGATCAAATCGAGTCCGGCACTTACCTCCTCTATGACGGCGCTTGCGGCACAGGTGGTATGCTCACCGTTGGCGAAGAAACGCTGAAGGCGCTTGCTGATCAGCATGGCAAGCGGGTCTCTACACATCTGTTCGGGCAGGAGATTAACGGAGAGACTTATGCGATCGCCAAGGCCGACTTGCTGCTCAAGGGCGAGGGCGAAGAGGCAGATAACATCGTCGGCGGTCCGGAATGGTCGACTCTGGCGAACGATGGTTTTCCGTCCAAGGAATTCGACTTCATGCTGTCGAACCCGCCCTACGGCAAGAGCTGGAAGAGCGATCAGGAACGCATGGGCGGAAAGGGCGGCATCCGCGATCCGCGGTTCGTAATCGAGCACGCGGGCGATCCGGAATATAGCCTTGTTACACGCTCCAGTGACGGGCAGATGCTGTTCCTCGCGAACATGCTGTCGAAGATGAAGCATGACACCCCCCTGGGATCTCGCATTGCCGAGGTTCACAACGGGTCTTCGCTGTTCACTGGTGACGCGGGCTCGGGCGAAAGCAATGCGCGTCGTTGGATCATTGAGAACGACTGGCTCGAAGCCATCGTCGCCCTGCCATTGAACATGTTCTACAACACCGGCATCGCTACTTATGTCTGGGTGCTGTCGAACCGTAAGGCTGGTCACCGGCGCGGCAAGGTGCAACTAATCGACGCGACCGCATGGTCTCGGCCGTTGCGTAAGAACCTCGGCAAGAAAAACTGCGAGCTGGCCGACGTGGACATCGAGCGTATCGTTCAGCTCTTCACCGCATTCGAAGAGAGCGAGCAGTCTCGTATCTTCGACAATGCTGAGTTTGGCTATTCGAAGATCACGGTCGAGCGGCCCTTGCGTGCCCGAGGAATCGATGCAACTCGGGCCTATGCTCCAAAAGAGATCAAGGCATTGAAGGAAGAAGGCCGGATCGCGAACGACGGATCACCGATCATTCGACGTATTCACAAGCCGGGCAAGATTCAGGCCGATCCGCTGCAGGGCCTCTTCCCCGTCAACATTGGTGGTAAGGCGCATGCGGTGGAATATGAGCCCGACAGCGAATTGCGCGACACCGAAACGGTGCCGCTAAAGGAGCCGGGCGGGATCGAGGCCTTCATCCGGCGCGAGGTATTGCCGCACGCCCCCGACGCCTGGATCGACGAAGCAAGGACTATGATTGGCTACGAGATCAGCTTCACGCGCTATTTCTACAAGCCGCAGCCGTTACGGCCTTTGGAAGTTATACGCGCTGACATCCTGGCGCTGGAGCGCGAGACCGACGGCTTAATGGCCGACATTATCGGGGCTGCGCGATGATTGACGGCTTGCGTCCTTATCCCGAGATGAAGCCGAGCGGGCTGCCGTGGCTGGATGACGTGCCCGTGCATTGGGACGTACGGCGCATAAAGATACTGCTTCGTGAAATCGATCATCGCACAAAGACCGGACAAGAGCGGCTTCTTTCGCTGAGGATGCGGCAAGGGCTTGTCGACCATATCGAAGCTGGTGGAAAACCGATCCCGGCGGAAGCGCTGGTGAACTTCAAAATTGTTGAGCCTGGACAGGTGGTGATGAACCGCATGCGCGCCGCCGCTGGTTTATTCGGCGTGGCCCATGTGCGCGGATTGGTGAGTCCGGATTACGCTGTTTTCGAGCCGCGGCCGGAAGCTTTTACCCCTTATCTCCTTCAGGCCTTTCGACTTCCATCGCTCTCGGCGGTGTTTCGGGCGGAGTCGAAAGGACTCGGAACAGGAGAGTCGGGTTTTCTAAGGCTCTACACTGATCGCTTTGGTCCTATCCCGGTTCCATATCCGCCGCTCGACGAGCAGCGGCTGATCGTGCGGTTTTTGGATTGGCACGGGGCGCAGACTGCCAAACTGCTCCGTGCGAAGAAGAAAATCCTCGCTCTCTTGAACGAGCAGAAGCAAGCAATCATCTATCACGCCGTTACCCGCGGACTCGATTTGAATGCCAAGCTCAAGCCCTCCGGTAGCGCTTGGCTCGGCAACGTGCCTGAAGGGTGGGAGGTGAAGCGGCTTAAATGGGCGATGCGGCTGCAAAGAGGTTTCGACCTCCCAGCAGAGAAGCGTGTCCCAGGACCTTATCCAGTTGTGTCGTCAGGCGGCGTCATCGACCATCACGCCGAATACAAGGTAGAAGGCCCGGGCGTCGTCATGGGACGATACGGTTCGACAGATGCGGTTTTCTATGTCGAAGATAATTTTTGGCCGCATAACACATCGCTCTTTGTCACAGACTTTTTGAGAAATAATCGCTGGTGGTGCTTCTATCTACTTCGAAGCATTTCCAAGCAAGACCATTCAAGTAAGGCGGCTGTTCCAGGCGTCGATCGGAAGGACCTGTTCGATATCGTTGTCGCTGTTCCGCCTCTGTCAGAACAGGGCGACATTGTGAGGGCGATTGAGGATCGCTCGCGAGAGTTGAACCAAGCGAAAGCGAGCATCACTGGTGAGATTGAGTGCATTCAAGAATTTCGTACACGCCTAGTTACCGATGCCGTGACCGGCAAGCTCGATGTGTGTGCGCTCGCTTCTACACTGCCCGAATTCGTTGAGGAGCAGGTGATCGAAGAGACGATTGATGACCAAGAATTCGATGAGGCGACGGATGATTCTGAGCGCGACGAGGTTGCCGCCTAACCATGCCCGTCCCCGCGCAGCCCAAGATCTACCACATCGTCCATGTCGATCGATTGGCTTCGATCGTCGCGGACGGGTTTTTGTGGTCGGATGCGGTGATCGTTCAGCGCCAAGGAACCGGTACGACGATTGGTATGAGTAGGATTAAGGCGCGGCGCCTTAATGAACTTAATCTGAGCTGTCATCCAAATCTGCGCGTCGGGCATTGCACGCCGTTCTACTTTTGTCCGAGGTCTGTTATGTTGTACCTGATCCATCGTCGCAATGACGAGTTGACCTATCAGGGCGGCCAAGAACCGATTGTCCATCTTGAAGCCGATCTTCATGCGGCGATCGCTTGGGCTGGGCAGAATGGCAGGCGTTGGGCGTTCACGCTTTCGAACGCGGGAGCGTACTATTTCGAGGATCGGTCGGATGTCGCAAGCTTGGGTGAAATCAACTGGGATGCAGTCCAGGCTCGCCAATGGGCCGGCAGTCGCAAAGAAGGCAAGCAGGCGGAGTTCCTGATCGAACACGCGTTTCCATGGCATCTTGTAGAGCGCATTGGGGTGTATTCGCAGGCTTACGTTCAGCCGGTCTCGAAAGCCATGCAAGGTGCGGCTCACCGTCCGGTGATCGAGATCAAGAGAGACTGGTACTATTGAGGGAGAGATGGCTGTGATCGAATTCACGACCGGTGATATCTTAAGGGCCGACGTGGAAGCTCTTGTCAACACGGTCAACTGCGTCGGCGTGATGGGCCGTGGCATCGCGCTCCAATTCAAGAACGACTTTCCGGAGAACTTCAAGGCTTACGAAGCTGCCTGCGCACGTGAAGAAGTGCAGCCCGGCAAAATGTTCGTGTTCGAAAGGCATACGCTTACCAATCCGAAGTTTATCATCAACTTCCCAACCAAACGCCACTGGCGCGGCAAGAGCCGGATGGAAGATATCGAGTCGGGCCTCAAGGCTCTGGTCCAGGAGATTCGTGAACGCGGCATCAGATCGATCGCGATTCCGCCGCTTGGTAGCGGTCTTGGTGGGCTCAACTGGGCTGATGTGCGACCGCGTATCGTCAGAGCATTGGAGAGCCTCACTGATACACGGGTGATCGTATTCGAGCCAAACAGTGCGCCGGTAGCCACAAAGTCGCGAGAGGTCCCGAAGATGACCGCGGGCCGAGCTGCGCTCGTAGGATTAATGCACCGCTACCTCGGCGGTTTGATGGATCCGTTCGTCACCTTGATCGAAGTTCAGAAGCTCATGTATTTCATGCAGGAGGCAGGAGAGCCGCTTCGGCTGAATTTCATCAAGCATCACTACGGTCCCTATGCCGACAATTTGCGGCATGTACTTACGAAGGTCGAGGGTCACTTAGTCTCAGGCTACCATGATGGCGGGGACGCGCCGGAAAAGCAGCTTGAGCTGGTCCCCGGAGCGGTCAAGGACGCCGAAGCTTTCTTGAGTGATGAGAGGTCGACCAAAGCCCGGTTCGACCGTGTGGGCGCGCTCGTTGAAGGCTTCGAGACTCCATTTGGGCTCGAACTGCTCGCGACAGTACACTGGGTGACAAGCCGCGAAAAAGCTGCAACGGCCGAAGAGGCGATCGCGAAGGTCTACGCCTGGAATGACCGCAAGAAGCATTTCTCTCCTCGTCAGATCGGCATCGCCTTCGAGGCGCTTCGATCGAAGGGGTGGCTGGCGGCCGCATGAAGACCGACACCTCAGAGAAGGGATTGGAGGCCCTCATCGTTGCCGACATGACGGGATGCCGGATTGAGGGATCCGGAGTTGCGAGCGGCGGTGGTCTCTCCGAGAAACCCGAGCCTTTCGTTGGGATGCACAATTGGCTTGTCGGCGACCCGCAGGCATATGACCGAGCATGGACGGTCGATCTGACCCAGCTCCGTACTTTCATCGCTGCCACGCAACTGCCTCTGGTGAGTGCGTTCGATCTCGATAATGACAGTCCCACACGCCAGAAGTTTCTTGCCCGCCTTCAGGGCGAAATAGGCAAGCGCGGCGTCATCGACGTGCTGCGTAGGGGTGTGAAGCATGGTGCACACGACGTTGATCTGTTCTACGGCACACCATCGCCTGGCAACCTCAAGGCGGCCGAGCGCTTTGCGCTGAACCGCTTCTCGGTGACCCGTCAGCTTCGTTACAGCCGGGACGATACCGCTCATGCGCTCGATCTCGGGCTGTTCATAAACGGGCTGCCAGTCGCCACGTTCGAACTGAAGAACAGCCTCACAAAGCAGACCGTCGAAGATGCGGTCGAACAATACAGGCGCGACCGCGACCCGCGTGAGAAGCTGTTCGAGTTTGGACGGTGCATTGTTCACTTCGCGGTCGACGACGCGCAGGTGATGTTCTGCACGCACCTTAAGGGCAAAGGATCGTGGTTTTTGCCCTTCAACAAAGGCTGGAATGATGGCGCGGGCAACCCGCCGAACCCGACTGGGCTGAAGACCGATTACCTCTGGAAGGATATCCTGACGCCGCTTGGCTTGACGGACATTATCGAGAATTACGCCCAAATCGTCGAACGCAAGGACCCCAAAACTAATCGGACGAAGCGAGATCAGATTTTCCCCCGCTTCCACCAGTTGGATGTCGTTCGCAAGCTCCTGGTTGATGCCAAAGCCAAGGGCGCTGGCCGGCGCGTGCTGATTCAGCATTCGGCCGGCTCTGGCAAATCGAATTCAATTGCCTGGCTGGCGCATCAACTCGTGGGTCTGGCGAGCAGCGCCGGTCAGGTCTTCGACTCGGTGATCGTCGTGACCGATCGTCGCATCCTCGATCAGCAGATTCGCGACACGATTAAGCAATTCGCTCAGGTCGGCGCGACAGTTGGCCATGCCGAGCATTCCGGCGACCTGCGGAGTTTCATTGCCGACGGCAAGAAGATCATCATAACCACGGTTCAGAAGTTTCCTTTCATCCTGGATGATATCGGCTCGCAGCATCGGGAGCGGCGGTTTGCGATCATCATCGATGAGGCGCATTCGAGCCAGGGCGGCAAGGCCGCCGCCGCCTTGAATGCTGCGTTGATAGGCGCCGAAGACGGTGACGAGGACGAGACGGTCGAAGACAGGATCAACGCCATCATGGAGCAGCGCAAGATGCTGCCAAACGCGAGCTATTTTGCATTCACCGCAACTCCAAAGAACAAGACGCTTGAGATTTTTGGCGAGTCCCATCCGGAAGGCGATGCCGCTAAGCACCGTCCCTTCCATAGCTACACCATGAAGCAAGCGATCCAGGAGGGTTTCATCCTGGATGTGCTTCGTTATTACACACCCGTCAATAGCTACTATCGCTTGGTCAAGACGGTCGAGGCTGATCCGGAATTCGATACCAAGCGCGCAACTAAGAAGCTTCGCCGCTATGTCGAGAGTAACGATCACGCCGTCCGTCTCAAGGCGGAGATTATGGTCGATCACTTCCACGAACAGGTGCTGGCACTGAACAAAATCTGCGGTCAGGCCCGCGCAATGGTCGTGACCGCGGGCATCGAGCGCGCGATCCAGTACTATCAGGCGGTGAGCGCTTACCTGGTCGAGCGCAAGAGCCCGTATCGCGCGATCGTTGCGTTTTCAGGAGAGCACGAGTTCCGCGGCACCAAGGTCACCGAAGCAAGTCTCAACGGCTTTCCATCGAAGGATATCGCGGACCAGATCGAGGTTGATCCCTATCGTTTCCTGATTTGCGCCGACAAGTTTCAGACCGGCTACGATCAGCCGTTGTTACACACCATGTATGTCGATAAAGCTCTATCAGGCATCAAGGCAGTTCAAACGCTGTCACGCCTCAATCGAGCGCACCCGCAGAAGCACGACGCGTTTGTTCTTGATTTCGCCAACGATACTGAGACGATCCGCGCGGCATTTGACACGTTCTATCGGACGACAATCCTCAGCGACGAGACCGATCCGAACCGCCTTCACGATCTTAAGGGTACGTTGGACGGTTATCAGGTCTACGAGTCAACTCAGATTGAGCAGCTTGTCGGCCTGTATCTTTCGGGCGCGGATCGTGACCGGCTTGACCCAATTCTCGATGCTTGCGTAGCGACCTACAACGATAATCTCGACGAAGATGGTCAGGTGGATTTCAAGGGTAAGGCTAAGGCATTCACGCGCACCTACGCCTTCATCTCTTCAATTCTGCCTTACACCAACGCAGACTGGGAAATGCCCTCGATCTTCCTGAATTTCCTGATTCCCAAACTGCCGGCTCCGCGTGAGGAAGACCTGTCCAAGGGGATTCTAGAAGCCATCGACATGGAGAGCTACCGTGTTGAGAAGCAGGCTGCCCAAAGGGTTCAACTCTCGGATCAGGACGCAGAGATTGATCCGGTGCCGGCCGACGGCGGCGGGCACAAGCCCGAACCCGAATTGGATCGGCTATCGAACATCATCCGCAGCTTCAACGACCTATTCGGAAACATCACTTGGGCGGACACGGATCGCATTCGGCAATTGATCGCGACGGAGATCCCAAACAAGGTTGCGGCAAACGAGGCTTACCAAAATGCCAAGAAGCACTCGGACAAGCAAAACGCTCGTATCGAGCACGACAAGGCGCTTGCAGGTGTGATCATCGGATTGATGAAGGATGACACCGAGCTGTTCAAACAGTTCAGCGATAATCCCGAATTTAAGCGCTGGCTTACCGACACTGTCTTTTCGGCAACGTATAATCGTCCGACCACGCCAAATTCCTAAGCGGCGATCTCGTCGGCCGAGATCGAGTCCCTGCACCGAAGCGCGCATTGCGAGCATAGAGGGTTCGGCAGCCGATCTATCCTGTTAATAACTGACCG
>Ga0265339_10001217_pt1 | contig 19372 bp, 22 predicted proteins | sample 4CB219metaG_FD_202085 | JGI IMG/M metagenome (GOLD analysis project Ga0265339, IMG submission 202085) | Rhizosphere microbial communities from Carex aquatilis grown in University of Washington, Seatle, WA, United States - 4-CB2-19 metaG | ecosystem: Host-associated > Plants > Roots >... | reverse complement strand
CGACAAGGGAGGTTTGGCAAACGATGACGCCGAAAGAAGCGGTCAAGTTCGCGAAGGAGAAGAAGGCGGTCTGTGTCGATCTGAAGTTCATGGACTTCCTCGGCACGTGGCAGCACTTCACGATTCCCATGAGCGAGTACGGCGAGGCGCTGTTCGAAGAGGGCAGCGGCTTCGACGGCTCATCGATCCGTGGCTGGCAGCCGATCAACGCCTCGGACATGCTCATCGTACCCGATCCGACGACGGCGGTGATGGATCCGTTCTGCGCCGCGCCGACGCTCAGCCTGCTGGGCAACGTCATCGACCCGATCACCAAGGAAGAGTACTCGCGCGACCCGCGCCACATCGCCAAGAAGGCCGAGGCGCACCTGAAGTCGACCGGCGTTGGCGACGTCGCCTACTTCGGCCCGGAACCGGAGTTCTTCATCCTCGACGACATCCGCTTCGACCAGAACGCGCACAGCGGCTACTACTTCCTGAACTCCGACGAAGGCATCTGGAACTCCGGCCGCGAGGAAGGGCCGAACCTCGGCTTCAAGCCGCGTCACAAGGAAGGCTACTTCCCGGTGCCGCCGATCGACTCCCAGCAGGACATCCGCCAGGAAATGGTGATGATGATGGAGCAGGTCGGCATCCAGGTGGAGAAGCAGCACCACGAGGTGGCGACCGCCGGCCAGGCCGAGATCGACATGCGCTTCGCGCCGCTGGTGAAAATGGCCGACAACCTGATGTGGTACAAGTACTGCGTCAAGAACGTCGCCAAGAAGTGGGGCAAGTCGGCGACGTTCATGCCGAAGCCGATCTTCGGCGACAACGGCAGTGGCATGCACACCCACCAGTCGATCTGGAAGGGTGAGAAGCCGCTGTTTGCCGGCAACGGCTACGCCGGCATGAGCGAGATGGCGATGCACTACATCGCCGGCATCATCAAGCACGCGCCGGCGCTGGCGGCGTTCACCAACCCGACCATCAACAGCTATCGGCGCCTGGTGCCGGGCTTCGAGGCGCCGGTGAACCTGGCGTACTCCAGCCGCAATCGCTCGGCCGCCATCCGTATCCCGATGTACTCGCCAAGCCCGAAGGCCAAGCGCATCGAGGTCCGCTTCCCCGATCCGATGTGTAACGGCTACCTCGCCTTTGCCGCCATGCTGATGGCCGGCCTCGACGGCATCGAGAATCGCCTCGCCGCGGGCGATCCGCTGGACAAGGACATCTACTCACTGACGCCGGAGGAGCTGAAGGGCGTCGCGGGCATGCCGGCCTCGCTGGAGCAGGCGCTCAGCAACCTGGAGAAGGATCACGCCTTCCTGCTCAAGGGCGACGTCTTCACCGAGGACGTCGTGCAGACGTGGATCGAGTACAAGACCGCCAACGAGATCAACGCCATGCGCCTGCGCCCGCACCCGTACGAGTTCTTCCTCTACTACGACGCGTGATCGGCCAAGCCTGATCGCTTCAACGGCCGGCGCGGGTTCCCGCGCCGGCCGTTTTTGTTTCGGGTGCTTTCGCAACCCTGTCGGGGGAGGTGGAGGCTCCGGCCGAGCGCTGAGGAAAGCACGGCAACTTCCACTCCGACTCCTCCGTGGCGGCGGGCGCTCGACCCGCCGCCGCTCGATGGTCAACTGCTGCTGGTAGAGGGGGAGTCGAACAGACTCCATGGCGAGCCTCTTCCGATAGACCCGACACCGGTCCGTCCGCTCACAGTCGCCATCAGTTCGCGCTCGCGCGCCGCGCTGATCAAGGGCATTCTCAAAACCCAGCTCGGGCGCTTGGATCCCGCGGTCGTCTGGCAGGTCGTCGAGTCGCCGCTCGGACCGCCAAAGCAGCCCAGCGCGCGCGGGACGGATACCGGGCCTTAAGGCGCCTTTCACAGCTAATTCGGACTGGCCGCGCAGGTACCCACGAACCACCTCGTTACCTCGTCGACGAACACATCCTGCTCTGTCACCGTCGCGCACGGATGGCGGATGACGTACTGCGTGCGCCAGCGTCTCCACGGTCGTCGCGCAGATAAAGGTCGCGGTGTCCAAGCCCGATGGTGTGTCCAACGGGTCGCTGCGGACCCGCGCAAGCCGAATGGCGTGTCAAACAGGTCGCTGCGGGACCGGCGCTGGCGTGTCCACCGGGTCGGTACCGGACTCGCGCAAGCCGAATGCATCATATACCGCCTCCGCCGTGCCCTTCGCCCGCCGATTCCGAGCTGGCGCCTGCCGTGGTCGGAGGGCGTTCGTTTGCGGCGGCTCGGGGTGCTCAGCCGGCGAGGCGTCGTGTGGCATCGTCGACCGGCAGATCGACGAGCTGCTCGACCACTTGGTTCAGGTGCATGCCGTTGAGCCCGGTCTCGGTCTGCTGCAGCGCCGCCACCAGGAAGGCCTTGAGTATGTCGATGTCCTTGCCGTGCGCGCGCGCGACGTCGGCCAGCACCCGGCCGGCGTCCAGCAGCTGGCTGATTTCCCTCTCCGGCCGTTGCAGGTAGCGCGCCGCGGTGGCGACGACGAGCGGGCGGCGTTCCGGCACCTCATCGAGATAGCCGAAGACGTCCAGGCCGCCGCGCAGGCTTCTAAGTACCAGGTCCATCGAGATCCTCCTGTCGAGCGCGACGGCCGTTGCCGCGGCCCGCAGCTCTCAAGACGTCGCCACTCCGGATCGGTTGACCTGCCGGCGCTGGCAGTTGCGCACGCAAGCGGGGGGCAGGAGGAGGCGAGGGTGAGGGCGATGGCGACGGCCGCGCACCAACTCATCGATGGTGACGACGCTACCGTCGCGCGCGCAGAGCCGATGCGCGACGACCTTGCACCCCAAAGGGGTTCACACTGAGCCGCGGATGCAAAAACGCGATGGCGCGCGGGTCACTTGACACCAGACCGTGAACATTTGCATTAAGCAACTATGTCGATTCGGTACTCTTCCGAACGGAAAGCGACTGCCGCGCCGCCAATCGCTCGGCGGGCGCGACAGCTCGTCGGGCATCTGGACCGTCTGATGCGCGTGCTGGTGCTGGGCGGCGAGGTCGAAGACATGCCGCAGCGGATCAGCCGCTCCGAAGTCGCGGTGCTCGATACGCTCGGGGCCGAGGGAGCCATGGCGATGGGCGAGCTGGCAGCGCGCGTGCGCATGCCGCTCAGCACCGCGACACGCGTCGTCGATCGGATGGTCGAGCGCGACCTCGTGCAGCGCGAGCGACCGGAAGACAACCGGCGCGTCGTGCGCGTCGCACTGGGACAGGCGGGGCAGCGCTTCTACGACGAAGCACTGGCGGAGCGCGTCGCCGGAACCGAGCGCATGCTCGAGCACTTGACGGCGACGGAGCAGGACGAGCTGCTGCGTCTGTATCGCAAGATGGTGGACGGGCTTCTGCCGCAGGCGGACGCGGAGAAGGCGCGATGACCGGCACGGCGCAGTGGCGCGTCGTGATGATCGCGTGCGCGACAGCCTTGTCGGGCTGCTTCATGGCCGGGCCCGACTACGTGGCGCCATCGCTGCAGGAGCTGCAAGTGCCGCCGCACTGGAGCAGCCCCGTTGCCGACGCCACGCAAGGCGGCCTTGACGTCGCCGAGTGGTGGCGACAGCTCGACGACGAGCACTTGACGAGCCTCGTCGCGCGCGCCTTGGCAGCGAGCCCCGATATCGCAGCCGCGCGAGCGAAGTTGCATGAAGCGCGCGCGCAGCGGCATCTCGCCAGCGCCGAATTGTGGCCGAGCGTGAGTCTCAGCGCTTCGGGACAATATGTGGATACCAGCGCCAGCTCTGGCAATGGCGACGGACAACAGCTCTACAGCGCCGGATTCGACGCATCGTGGGAGCCGGACCTCTTCGGCGGCCGGCGTCGCGCCGTGGAAGGAGCCAGGGCTGACGTCGCAGCGGCGGCCGCGAGCCTGCGCGACGTGCACGTGACGCTGGCGGCAGAAGTGGCGCGCAACTATGTGGAATTACGCTCCACGCAGGCCCGCATCACGATCGCGCGCGCCAACCTGGCGAGCCAGAGCGAGACCCTCGATCTCACCCGCTGGCGTGTCGAAGCAGGACTGGCAAACTCGGTCGACTTTGAGCAGGCGAATACCAACGTCGAGCAAACTCGCGCCGCGATTCCGGTGCTCGAGACGTCGCGCGCCGAGGCCGAGCATCGGCTGGCGGTCTTACTGGGGCTTTCCCCCGCGGCGTTGTCCGACGAGCTGTCGACATCCGAACCGATTCCCCAAGTGCCCGCGCCGCTCACAACCGGAATTCCTGCCGACGTCCTGCGTCAGCGTCCCGACGTCGTGGCAGCCGAACGCACGCTCGCCGCCGAAACCGCGCGCGTCGGAGAGGCGACGGCCGCGCGGTATCCCAGCCTGAGTCTCTCTGGATCGCTCGGACCTGAGGCGCTGGCGATCGGTGCGCTCACGAATGGCAGCTCGATTGCCGCAGGCATCGCCGGCAGCCTTGCGCAAACGGTCTTCGATGCCGGCAGGATTACAGCACAGATCGACACGCGCGACGCGATCGAGGCGCAAGCCCTGGCGGCGTATCGCAAGGCCGTACTGACTGCGCTGGAAGACGTCGAGAACGCACTCGTCACACTGGTGAAGACACGCGAGCGCAGCGCGGCACTGGCGCGCGGCGTCGGATCGGCCCGCAACGCCGCCGTGCTGGCGCGGCAACGCTACGCCGCCGGCCTGATCGATTTCCAGACTGTACTCGATACGGAGCGCACCGTGCTGACCATCGAAGAGAGCCTGACCAGCGCGCAAGCGGACGACACGCTCGCCGCGATTCAGCTTTACAAAGCGCTCGGTGGCGGATGGACGCCGCCCCCGATTGCGACAAACGACACCGCCCAGAAGACGCCGTCATGATGCCGCCGGCCGCGCCGAATGCCTTGGTGACTGCCGTCCTCGATGCGCATGGTTCGGGACGATCGCGCTGGTCGCGGCGCCGATGGATCGGCACTGCGGCACTGATGCTCCTGGCGTGCGGTGGGGCGCTCGTCGCCACCCGCCCTTACCGGGACAGCGGCGCCCCACGCTACGAAACGGCGACGGCGAGCCGCGGCGGCCTGCTCGTCACGGTGTCCGCCACCGGGACCATCGAGCCGACGAATCAGGTCGACGTCGGCAGCGAGCAGTCCGGCCTCATCGAGGCCATGACGGTCGACGAGAACGACCACGTCACGAAAGGGCAGCTCCTGGCCCAACTCGATCTGTCGAAGCTGAACGACGCGATCACGCGCTCGCAAGCAGAGCTCGCCTCGGCGGAAGCCAAGGTGCTGCAGGCAGCAGCGACGGAAAAGGAGTCGCGCGTAAAGCTCGACCGGCTGCAGACCGTCTCGAAGCTCTCGGGTGGCAAGGTGCCGTCGAATACCGAAATGGAAACCGCCGAGGCGGCGTTGGCGCGGGCGAGTGCGGACGTGCGTGCCGCCAAAGCGACCGTCGCCGAAGCGCGCGCGACGCTCAACACGGACCGCACGAACCTCGCCAAGGCGTCGATCCGCTCGCCGATCGACGGCATCGTCCTCGCGCGCAAGATGCAGCCCGGACAAACCGTGGCGGCGTCCTTCGAAACGCCGGTGCTGTTCACCATCGCCGAGAATCTCTCCCAGATGGAGCTGCAAGTCTCGGTCGACGAAGCCGACGTCGGCCAGGTGCGCGACGGGCAGCGCGCGACGTTCGGCGTCGATGCGTATCCGTCGCGCAGCTATCCGGCGACGATCACTCGCGTCGGATACGGCTCTACGACGACCGACGGCGTCGTGTCCTACAAGACCATCCTGCGCGTCGACAACGACGATCTCAGCCTCCGCCCGGGCATGACGGCCACCGCGGAAATCGTCACCGCGCAACGCGACGACGTGCTGCTGATCGCAAATGAAGCGCTGCGCTTTACGCCGCAGGAAGCGACGGCGCCGGCGCGCAGCCGAGGCATCGTCGGCAGCCTGCTGCCGGCGCCGCCGCCGGAACAGCCGAAGCGTCAGCCGGCAGCGGGCGACAGCCTGCCGGGCCGGCGGACGGTCTGGGTCCTGCGCGATGCCCAGCTCACACCGGTGCAAATCACCACCGGCTCGACCGATGGGCGACAGACCGAGGTTACGAGCGGTGAGCTCGCGGCCGGCGACCAGGTTGTGACCGATGCCATCACCCCGGCTGAATGAGCCCGTGAGCCCGCGCCGGGCACACGTGGTCGCGCTGAAGGATGTCGTTCGCACCTATGGCAGTGGCCCGAACGCATTCGAGGCGCTGCGCGGCGTCGACTTGGTCATCGACGACGGCGAGTTCATCGCCATCATGGGGCCGAGCGGCTCCGGCAAATCGACGATGATGAATATCCTCGGCTGCTTGGACGTGCCGACCAGCGGCGCGTATGTGTTCCGCGACGTTCACGTCGAGACGCTCGACCGCAACCGACGCGCGCTGCTGCGGCGTCATTTTCTCGGCTTCATTTTTCAGGGATTCAATCTGCTTGCGCGCACGTCGGCACTGGAGAATGTCGAGCTGCCGCTTCTGTATCGCGGCGAGCCCAGCGATCAGCGTCGTAGCGCGGCTCGCGCCGCGCTCGACGCCGTCGGGCTGGCCGCGTGGGAGTCGCACACCGCTGCCGAGCTATCAGGTGGCCAGCAGCAGCGCGTTGCCATCGCGCGCGCGATCGTGACGCGGCCGAGTCTCCTGCTCGCCGACGAGCCGACCGGCAATCTCGACAGCGAGCGCAGCCGTGAGATCATGGATCTCCTTACCGCACTCAACCGCGACCAGGGCATCAGCATCGTGATGGTGACGCACGCGCCGGAGATGGCGGCCTATGCGCGCCGCGTCGTGCACCTCAGCGACGGTCGCATTACGCAGATCACGGGTTCCGCATCCTGATGCTCGCGAACACCGTCCTCCTCGCGCTGCGGGCGATCCGGCGCAATCTCGTCCGCACCGTGCTGACCGTCTTGGGCGTTGTGATCGGCGTCGCGGCCGTCGTGACCATGGTGACTCTCGGCAACGGCGCGACGCGCTCGGTTTCGCAACAGGTCGCGAGCCTCGGAAGCAATCTGTTGATGGTCATGCCGGGCCAGCGGCTCGGTCCCGGACGCAGCTCGGCCGGTGCGCCCTCATTCAAGGTCGCCGACGTCGCCGCGATCGAGGCGCAGATCGGCTCGCTGAAGGCGGTCGCGCCGAGCACCAGCACCGGCGTCACCCTGGTCCACCAAGCGAAGAATTGGGCGACCAGCGTGACGGGCACGTCGCAGCCGTACTTCACTATCGGCAACTGGAAGCTCGCGGCGGGTCGCATTTTCAACACCGCCGAGGAGGCGGCCGGCAAAGCTGTCTGCGTGATCGGCGAGACGGTACGCCGCGAGCTGTTTGAGCACGAGGATCCGGTCGGTGAGAAACTGCGCGTGAAACAGTTCTCGTGCACCGTGATCGGACTGCTGCAGAGCAAGGGGCAGTCGGCGATGGGCAGCGACCAGGACAACGTCGTCGTCATGCCGCTGCGCACCGTGCAGCGCCGCCTCACCGGCAACCAGGACGTCGGCGTGCTGCTGGTGTCGCTGCGAGACGGCGCCTCGAGCGACAAGGTGCAGGATCAGCTCGTGCAGCTCATGCGCGACCGACGTCGCATCGCGGCGAATGAGGAAGACAACTTCAGCGTGCTCGATACACGGCAGATCGCCCAGGCACTGTCCGGAACGACTCGCGTCATGACCATGCTGCTAGGCGCTGTCGCCGCCGTCAGCCTGTTGGTCGGCGGTATCGGTATCATGAACATCATGCTGGTCTCGGTGACCGAGCGCACCCGCGAGATCGGACTGCGCTTGGCGATCGGCGCGCTCGAGCATGAGGTGCTGCTGCAATTCCTCGTCGAAGCCGTCGTACTGTCATCGCTCGGTGGACTTGCCGGCCTGGCGATCGCGCTGGTGGCATCCATCGGGCTCGCGCACCTCATCCAGGTTCCCTGGATGTTCGATGCGCGCATCAATGCGCTGGCGTTCTTCTTCGCGGCCGTGATCGGGGTGCTGTTCGGATCGTTTCCGGCACGGCGCGCGGCGCGGCTCGATCCGATTGAGGCGCTGCGTCACGAGTGAGTCTCGCGTGAGATTGTCCTCCGGCCGTGCGCGCCGCACGTGCCGGCGCAGCCCGAGTCGGTCGACCACCCGCTACTGCGGCGACGACCACGCCGACACCTCAGCGGACGCGGAGTCAGCCAGCGTCCGCCAGTGCAGATACTCTCCTTTGGCCAAATCGACCGGTAATCCCTCTGGATACACCGACTGGCCTCCTGCGCGGTCGGGTATGCCTCCAACACCCGCTAGAGGGCGTCGAATCGGGCGCTCTGAAAGCGATACGTCGCGCCGCGTTTGAACAACGTCGTCAGTGCGGAATGCTCCGGCAGCTCGATGGCCAGCATCCCGCTGCGGCTCTGCAACCCCGGCGGCGGCTCGCCACGCGCCGCAAAAGCGGCGAGCAACACGTAGCGGTACGGCCCTGCGCCAGCCGCGCGTACTGAGGCCATCTCCGATGGTTGCTGCGCGGGCGCCGATCCTGCATCAACCCGCGCTCCGACTGGCGCCGCCACCGGCCGACGACGCACGCGCGTCGGCGGCGCCAAGCCGGCAGCCTCCCAGCCTACGCAGACGAGAGCCAGCAGTAGCAGCCCGACGTTTCGCGCGCTGCGCGTACGGCACGACGAGAGAGGCTTCGAATGGACAGCGGTAGTCACGACTGGCCGGGGACGCTCGTGACGATGTCGATCCCGCGCCAGATGACCGGCGATGCGGACGCGCCAGAGCGTTGCCGATCGAGGACCCACCCAGTCGTCGACAACGCCGGGCAGCGCCTCGTGTACCGATGCGCGCGGAACCTCCCGCGCGTGTTCGCTACGACGAACTGCCCGCCTGTCGGATGGCGGCGGTCACGTCCGCATCGTCCTTCGCGCTCGCCTCCGCATCGTTGGTCGCCGTTTCGATCGAATCGCCGGCATCGACCGCGTCGGTGGCTTGGTTGATGGCGTCCTTGATGGTGCGGAGCTCGGCTGGGGAGAAATTTGCCAGGGCGTAGTCACTGTCGATGACGAGCCGCACAGTGACTTCACTAATCGGGCTGATGTCGACGTGCTCTCCCGTCACGAACGCCCGCATACGCGTACTGTCGCTGCCGACCCGCATAATCAGTGTGCTGGCGGGCTCCTCACCCGTCGCGAGGGAGACCGAGTACGTGCCATCTGAAGCCGTCGTCTCGGTGGTCAGCGTTTCCTTGGTACTGCCATCGCGATCGAGCCGCTCCAGCCGCACCTCCACGCCTTCACTCACGCGCTCCAGTCCCGTCATGGCGCGCGCTTCGCTGACGATCGCCGCGGCCAGGCGCTGCAACAGACTGGGCGACGCGACCGCCGCCAGTTCGCCATTGGGCGCGTAGACCGCACCGCTGATTCCAGAGGTGCCGGTGTTCCCGCAGCCGCTGGCGACAAGCGAAGCGAGGGTCAGGATCGGCGCGATCGACGAGCGACTGGGCAGCATGACGACTCCTTTGGACGAGCGTTCTGGCGACTCTGACGATGCCGCTTGGAATCGGTTGACCGCGGCATCGCACACGCCTCGTTCGGAGCGGGGGTCTGCGTCGTCCGGCGCGCCAGCCGCTGGCGCATGACGCGAGGCCACAGTCGCGCCGTCAACAACACTGGCCTCGCAAGAGGATCCAGAGCCGGTATTCGACGTCGACAGTTTCCTGATCGGCTGCCAGCTCGCCGCCCGCTCTTCCTCGCGCCCGCCGCTCGCTATCTGCAACGTCGGCGACCGAGGCCGCGCGACCGCTCGCTGCCAGCCCAGCGCCGGCTCACGTTGCCCGCGCGCGAGCGCGGGCGTCATACCCTCAAATTGCCTGCTGGCCAGGCTGCGGCGCGCCGACGCAGGCCAGAGCAGCATGATTGCTCAACTAGCTCATCGAACGCCTCATCGATGTGCCGATGGCGGAGCCGCTACACAATCTCGCCGGCTGGAGCATCTCCTCATAGTTGCCGCTCCCCAAGGACGATGGCGATGACGACGCCGAACGGCGGCACGGCGAAGAGCCTGAGGTCCTTCAGGTACTTGATGTGGTCGCCGATCGACGCGGTGCCGAACACCGCGGAGATCGCTGCAGCGCGCACCTATCCTTCCATAGCGCTCCACGACTTGTTGAACTCGGCACGCACGTCGACCTCCAGGCGTGCGTCGACTGCGGCTGTGAGCTGCTCGCGCAGGCGTGGGTCATGTCGATACACCGCCAGCGCGTTGACCGCATCGATGGCGTGCGGCACGGCGGATTCGGCGACGTGCGCCAGGAGGTAGGTGATCGACGCGTCGCTCTTGAGCAGCGCGACTGCCAGCAGCGCACTGCGGCGACGCTCGCGATCGAGGGTGCGCTCCCACCATGTCGTGAGATGCGCCAGCGCGGCCGGCAGTCGCGAGCTCCCCAGCGCCAGCGCGGCGGCATCTGCCACCTCGGCATCGGGTCGGTCGAGGAAGCGCGCGACGAATTCGAGCCCGTCGCCCGGAGTGACGCGCAGCAGCGCCAGTAGACATTCGCCGAGGACTTGCGCATCGACGTCGCCACTCAGGGCCTTGAGCCGCAAGAGCGGCGCGGCGGCTGGGTTCTCACTGTAGGCTAACGCCTGCGCCGCCGCGCGTCGCGCCGGCGCCTCGGCATCGGCGAGCAATTCGGCGAGCTCGTTAAGGTAGTCGTGGTAGTGGATGCGGACCAGCGCCAACGCGCAGGTGGCGCGCAACGGCGTCGCAGTATCGGCCTTGCCGCCCCAGATCGGTTCGAGCTGTGCGTGACGGATGCCGCGCAAGTAGCACGTCAGCTCGGGCGCGCCGATGCGGTACAACGCGTCGGCAATCGCCTGCTTGGCGGCGCAGGCCGGATCGCTGCGCACCGGATCGAGCATGAAGCGATCGAACGCCGTCGCCAGATCGGGCGTGAGATCCGCCAGCTCATGCGTGGCGGCGATCTCCGCCGCGACCGCAGCCAGATGGCTGGAACGTCCCGCCAGCGCGGCGCGCAAGCGTGTCAGGGCCTGCGGCGTCTGTGGGGCATCGCGCAACTCGCGCAACTCGGCGAGTGCCACTTCGAGCGCCTTGCGCGCCGCCATCGAGCGTTCACAACTCGATGGCGCGCAGGATGACGCGATTGCGCCGCGTCGAGAACGTCGGCTGCTCGATGCGCTCGGCGATGCGCCAGCCGTCCACCGTGCGCACGAGCTTGTCGCGATAGTAGCCGCCCTCGATCCACAGCATCATCCCGTCGCCGTCGGGTACGCCCATCGGATTCAACAACGCCGACCGACATGTGGCGCGATCGCCGTCGATCTGCACGGCCTTGTTGGTGACCAGGTGCTGCGTCATCGGGAAGCCCGACATCACCTGCGACAGCCACTCGCGCACCGCAGGCAGGGAGCCCTTGATGCCGCCGGCCGCCGTATAGTCGATGTGCGCGTCGGCCGTGAAGCAGGCGGCCCACTCATCCCAGTTCTTGTCGTCGAGGGAGGTGGCGTAGCGCGTCAGGAGATCATCGATCTCCAAACGATCGGCGAGCTGCTGCAGGGTCGTGCTGGACATGCGGGCTCCCTTCCTAGGAGCCTCGTTTACGATGCCGGGAAGGGAGGTACCAGGTGTCGGGTGTCAGATGTCAGCGGCGATTCAAGATTCGTGACGCCCCTTCGTACCCGCGCGACCAGCTAGGCCGCGTCCTCGTCAAGTTGCGCTGACCGCAGGGGGTGGGCTCGTCGCGAGTTGGACAGTCGGTCGACCAGCTGCGCGCCAAAGCGAATCGCATCAGCGATGACCGCCGTCTACCGGGCGCCGCGAAAACGGCGACGCGACACTCGGCGTGAACTAGGCGGCGGAAGACTCGCTGCGCGGTTCGCGCGCGAACAACGAGTGGGCGATCAGGATCGTGACACCAATACTGATGAACGAGTCCGCGACGTTGAATGCCGGCCAATAGAACGACCGCCAGTACACCAGCAGGAAATCGGTGACCTGGCCAAAGGCGATGCGATCGATGAGATTGCCCAGCGCGCCACCGAGCACGCCGGCAACGGCGAACAGGAGCCAGCGCTGACGCTCAGGAATCTCGCGGATGAAGTAGACCAGCGCGGCGATTGCGATCGCAGCGGCGGTGAAAAAGAACGGCAGGCGGATCCAGTCATGGGCGCCGGCAAACAGGCTGAAGGCGCCGCCCGGATTGCTGGCGTGCGTGATGGCGAAGAAACCGGGTACGACGGGAATGGCGTCGTGTAGGGGTACCTCGCGCCGCACTAGCAGCTTGGTGAGCTGATCCAGCACGACGACGCTGGAGCTGATCCCAGCGACGAAGGCCGCCTTGTTCATGCCGATTCCTGTATCGCAACCGGCAGGGCGCGCACCACCGGCAAGCAGCGCTCGCACAGGTCGGGATGGTCGGCATCGCGGCCGACGGCTTCGCTGAAGTTCCAACAGCGGCCGCATTTGGCGCCGCGCGCCGACTCGACAACCACCGCGAGGTCGTCGGAGCTGGCCGTGGCGACGGCATCGCCCAACTCGTCGGCGAGCTCGACTTGCGAGACGATGAACAGCGCCGGCAGCTCGGCAGCCTGCGCTGCGAGAAGCGCACGGAGCCGCGCGTTCGGCACGAGGCGAACGCGTGCATCCAACGAATGCCCGATGACGCCGGCTTGTCGAGCTTCCTCGAGCGCCTTCGTCACGACCGTGCGCGCCGCCAGCAGCAGTTCCCACCGGGCCGCGAGCGCTTCATCGACCAGCGCCGCGTCGACAGCCGGCAATCCGGCTTCGAAGACGCTGCCGGCAGCGCGCCCCGGCACGTAGGCCCAGACCTCGTCGGCGGTGTACGACAGGATCGGGGCCATCAAGCGGACCATCGTGTCGAGCATGCGCCACACGGTGGTTTGCGCGGCTCGCCGCGGCTCACCGGTCGCGGCCGAGGTGTAGAAGCGATCTTTGACGATATCGAGGTACAGGGCGCTGAGATCGACTGCGCAGAAGTTCACCAATCCCTGTACGACGTGATGGAACGTGAATTCATCGTATGCCGCGACGGCACGCGCGACGAGTTGTTGCGCGCGATGCAGGATCCAGCGGTCGAGCTCGGGCAAGTCGGCTACGCGGACGGCGTCGCGCCCTGGATCGAAGTCGGCGAGATTGCCGAGCAGGAATCGGCACGTGTTGCGGATCTTGCGATAGCTCTCGAGCAGCGGCGTGATCAGGTTCTGCGAGAAGCACGTGTCGGCGGTGAAGTCGACCGACGCAAAGAGCAGCCGCAAGATATCGGCGCCGTGCTTATTGATCACCTCGTCCGGCGCGATGACGTTGCCGAGTGACTTCGACATCTTCTTCGAGTGCTGATCGAGGATCAGGCCGTGCGTCAGCACGCGCCGATAGGGCGCCTCGCCGACCGTCGCGACGGCCGTAATCAGCGAGACTTGAAACCAACCGCGATGCTGATCGACGGCCTCGACGTAGAGATCGGCGGGCCAGCCGAGATGGCGTTCGTTCAGCACCGCGTCATGCGAGCAGCCGGCGTCGAACCAGACGTCGAGAATGTTGTCGTCGGGTGTAAACGAGGTCCCACCGCATTCACAGCGGAAGTCGGCTGGCAGAAGCTCGGTGGCGGAGAGCTCGTACCATGCGTCCGAGCCGCGCTGCCGAAAGATCTCCTCGACGTGTGCGATCACCGCTGGCTCGGCGTGAAAGGCGCCGCAGTCATCGCAGGAGAAGGCCGGGATCGGAACCCCCCAGGCGCGCTGGCGCGACAGACACCAGTCGGGTCGGGTCTGCATCATGTTGCTAATGCGATCGTGGCCCCAACGCGGCACCCAGCCGACCCGGTCGATCTCGGACAGCGCGCTCTCACGCAAGCCGTCGTGATCAATGCGCAGGAACCACTGCTCGGTCGCGCGAAAGATCAATGGATTCTTGCAGCGCCAGCAGTGCGGATAGGAATGCGCGATCTTCTCGACGTGTACCAGTCGGCCGGCGGCGCGCAGATCCTCGACGATGGTCGGATTGGCCTCGAACACTTTCGTGCCGATGTACGGACCGCCGTCAGCGGTAAAGCGCCCATCGGCGTCGACCGGCGTCAGCGTCGGTAGACCGTACTTCTGGCCGACCTGAAAATCTTCATAGCCGTGGCCGGGCGCGGTATGCACACAGCCGGTGCCAGCGTCAGCCGTGACGTGCGTTTCGAACACAGCGCGCGAGGGCCGATCGAACAGCGGGTGGCGGAAGGCATCGCGGCCATCGAGCGCACCGAGCTCGACGCCAAAGCGACGCCCTTCTCGGCCGGCAAGGCCGGTGGCGGCGAGGAACGCATCGGCGAGGCGCGCCGCGACGATGACGATCTCGTCGCCGAGATCAATCGCGGCGTAGTCGAGCGTCGGATTGAAGCATACGGCCAGATTTGCCGGCAACGTCCACGGCGTGGTCGTCCAGATCACCACCGCCAGCCGTCCGCTCGCGGCGGCCTTCTTCAGCGCTTCCGCATCGGCCGTTGTGCGCGCCAGCCCGGCGGCCTCGTCAGAGGTCCCCGCGAAAGGGAAGCGGACGTAGATCGAGGGTGAGTGGTGGTCGCTGTATTCGACTTCCGCTTCCGCCAATGCGGTCGAGCAGGTTGCGCACCAGTGCACCGGCCGCAGGCCGCGGTAGATGAAGCCGCGCTCGGCCAGCTTACGGAACATCCGGATGATCGCCGCTTCATAGTCAGGCGTCATGGTCAGGTACGGGTTTTGCCAGTCGCCCAGCACGCCGAGGCGCTGGAACTGTTCGCGTTGGATCGCCAGATACTTTTCGGCGAACGCGCGACAGCGTTTGCGAATCTCCAGGCGCGACAGGCTGCGGGCCTGGGCGCCGAGGTCGCGCAACACCTGATGCTCGATCGGCATACCGTGGCAGTCCCAACCGGGAATGTACGGCGCGTATTTGCCGCCCATCAGCTGCCGCTTCACCACGATGTCTTTGATGATCTTGTTCAGCGCCGTGCCGAGGTGAACGTTGCCGTTGGCGTATGGTGGGCCGTCGTGCAGCACGTAGTGCTCCCCGCTGGCCGTGTGGGTCAGGAGGCGCTGATAGAGCGCTTCGGCCTGCCAGCGGGCCAGGATCTCCGTCTCGCGCGCCGGCAGGTTGGCGCGCATCGGAAAGTCGGTTTGCGGCAGGTTGAGAGTGGCCTTGTAATTCATAGCGTTTGAGACGAGCGAACCTTGCATGTACCAACCAGGTATCTTCAGTTCAATTCAGCGCTGTCTGGGCGGGGCATTGCCGTCGCCGTTCGTTGCCGGCGTGAACAGGAGTCGTTTTCCGTCGCCTGTTCCGCTAGGGCCTCAGCACATGGGTAAGCGAATCGTCAGCAATTTTTCTCGGGCCGGCTTTCCGAGCAGCGAAGCAATCGACGAAGACGGCCAAGCGAAGCCCTGCGTCTATGGCGTGCCGTGGGTGAATCCGGACACGCTGGCGACATTAAAGAAACACGGCACGCACCGCAGCGGACCGAAGGGTGAACCGATCGAGGGCGAAGTGCTGGTCAAGCGCGCACTGCGCTAGCGGCACGCGTCTGGCGACTGATGTCGCTTGCGACGCAACAGTCCGAGGATCCCGCCGCGCCGGCGTTACGGGTCGCGGCGTGGGCGGACATCGCCGGTCTGCAACACGGGTTTTTCGGTCGACGAGGGGGCGTCACGCCAGGAGCGTGCGGGTCGCTGAACCTTTCCGAGCGCGTCGACGACGTGCCGGCAAACGTTCGCTCGAATTGGCAACGCGTACGTCTGGCGCTTGGCGGTGTCGGCATCGTCGGTATGCGCCAGGTCCATGGTTCGCACGTCGTTCGGGTCGATTCCGCCGCGCAGCAGGTCGAGGAGGCGGATGCGATCGTCACCGATCGGCCGGCGATCGGCTTGGCGGTGCTGACGGCGGATTGTGTGCCCCTGCTCGCCGTCGCCCAGGATGCGGGCGTCGTCTTGGCCGCGCACGCCGGTTGGCGCGGCTCGCTCGCCGGCGTCGCGTTGGCCGCGCTCGTCTATGCCGAGCGGGAGATGGCAATTCCGCCAAGCGCCTGGCGCGTCGCGCTGGGGCCGTCGATCGGCGGTTGTTGCTACGAAGTCGAGCGCGCAATCGGCCAGCGCTTTGCCGAGCGCTGGGGGGCCATGCCGGATGCGTGGCAGGCCGGCGGCGAGCGAGGTCAATTGGATCTGCGGCAAGTCAATCGACAGATCCTCGTCGGACACGGCGTGCCCGACGACCAGATCTCGATCGTCGGTCCGTGTACGGCCTGTGCCAGCCAGGAATACTTCTCGCATCGCCGCTCCGCCGGCCGCGCCGGACGGCAGGCGAGCATCATCGGGTTTCAGCCCCCGGACTCGCTCCAATCCAAACCTCGGGCCGGCTGACGCCACCGTCCGGCCGCGAAATGGCAGTTGTCAGCGCTCCGACAGCCCTCTAGAGTGCGGGGCGAAGGAGTTCCTCATGAAGCGACTCGTGGCGACCTTATTGATGGCTTCGATGCTCACGCTGGGCGCGAATGCGGTGCGCGCCGCCGAGGAGCGTTACGCGGACGAAACCCAGTACGAGGACGCGTTCAGCAACCCGTTGCGACTCGCCTACTACATGATCTACCCGCTCGGTTATTCGGTAGAGTGGCTGGTCATGCGGCCGCTGCACTACCTGATTTCGCGCCCCTATCTGGACAAAATGTTCGGCTACACGCCGGTCGGCGAAGAGGGCTCGTACAACCGCATGGGCGAGCACATGTGAGTCTGGCTCGCGGGCGCCATGCTCGCGAGCAATCTCCTCAACCCATGTGCTGGCGAACGGACCGGCGCGCTTCGGCTAGCTCAAAGAGCTGGGTGACTAACGCCCGGCCGGTCAGCCCCTCAGCTTCCCACAATTTCGGGTACATGCTGATCGAGGTGAAGCCGGGGATCGTATTGAGCTCGTTCAGGTAGAGCTCGCCGCTCGATCGCTCGAGGAAGAAATCGACGCGCGCCATGCCGCTGCATTCCACAGCTCGGAAGGCGCGCACCGCCAGGTCCCGCACGCGCTCTCGCGTCGCATCGTCGAGGTCTGCCGGGATGCGCGTCTGGGCCAGGCTATCGGCCGCATATTTGTCTTCGTACGAGTAGAAGGCCGCGCCCGGCAGGATTTCACCCGGGATCGAGGCGCGCGGGGTCTCGTTGCCGAGCACGGCACATTCGATTTCCCGCCCATCGATGCCGCGCTCGATCAATACCTTTTGGTCGAGCGCGAGAGCCGCCGACACGGCTGCATCGAGCGTTGCGTCGGCGGTTTCGCTGACCCGCGTCACGCCCAGCGACGAGCCGAGGCTGGCCGGCTTGACGAACAGCGGCGCGCCGAGTGCGTGCGCCTGCTGCCGCACTTGTGCCGCGCCCGTTGCCCACGTGTGCGCGTGCACCGTGACATACGGAACGATCGGGATGCCGGCGTCGCGCAGTAGCCGCTTGCACACGTCCTTGTCCATGCACACGGCGGCGCTGAGCACGCCGACGCCAACGTAGGCGACGTCGAAAGTCTCCAACAGGCCCTGCACGGTCCCATCCTCGCCGTACGGCCCGTGCAGGACCGGAAAGACGATCTGCATGAGCGGGAGCGGAGCGGACGGGGCGGTCTGCTTGAGCAGGCCCATGCGCCCGTGGTCTCCCGATATCGGAACGACCACCGTTCCAGCACTGTGCCCGACTTCGCCGTCGAGCCGCCAGTAGTCGTCCTCTTCCAGGAGGTGCCAGGTGCCGCGGCGGTCGATGCCTATGAGCACTGGGTCGTAGCGACCACGGTCGATCGACTCGACGACAAACTGCGATGAGCGGATCGAGATTGCGTGCTCCCCCGAGCGTCCGCCGAACAGGATACCGACCGTTGTTCGCTGCTCCGACATGGTTCGTCGCTTATCCGATCTCGCGTCGCGTGCGTAGCGCCGCCGTTCACGCCGTGCGCTTCAACCTATTCCACGCTCGTGAGAGAAATTCTCTTGATCGCGCTCTATATGCAGGTGTACACACGTCGGGACATCAAGGACCAAGACTCATGCAGACGACGCACACGCAAACCCATCATCTAGACGCCCAGCGCGTCGCGATGTGGTTCGCGCCGACGACGGTCTGCACGGGTTCGGTGGCGGTAGCACCGCTCAATAAGGTGCGCCCGGCCATTCGACCGGCAGGGGCCGGTGGTCCTGCGGGAGGAGTCTCCTGAAGTAACGACTCATCTCTTCTGCAAAAGGGGCCACCGGCAAAACCGGTGGCCCCTTTTTTTTGGCCTCGAGCGCCCGGGGCCGTGGGCTGCGGCGACATGACCGGCCGGCATGATCGCCGTTGGATCCCCGAAAGTGCGCGAACGAATCACCAGGGAAGAAAATGGAGGAGAGTACGATGCAAGGGCTCGATGCGAACTTTGTGGCTGAGCGGCTGCGGGAAGTGGTGGCAGACGAGCCGAAGGCGTTCGCCTACGACATCGGCGTCAGCCTGTCGGCGGTCTACAACTACCTGAACGGCCGGATCCCCTCGACAGACGTGCTGTTCCGCATCGCCCGACACACCGGTCGGCCGATGGAATGGTTCCTGGAGAACAGCGCGGACGAACTGAGCGAGCGCAACGCCGATGCCAATGACCGCCCCGGCTTCCGTGCCGTAGCGGCGTAGGAGCGGCTCAGCTCGCTCGTAGAGCGAAACTTCGAAAGGTAGGTGTGCAATGTTCTGGGTCCCGTACACGGGCTCTATTCCCCTGACGCTCAGCTGGCCGGCTGGGCTCTATACGACAGGCCTTGCCGTCGCCGCGCTGCTCGGTGTCGGTCGGGTGGCGCTGCTGGCCCTTGCGGCGGCGCGCCAGGATCGCTCCGTGTCGGTGCCGTTCAACCCAGTCCCTCTGGACGAGGGGCAGGAGGTGAATCAGGCTGCGGCATGAACGATTCGGCGTACACGGCGGGATCTCGCCCGGGCTCCCGCCGTGTACGGTATGCTCCGCATGAACGATTCTGTCGCTTCGACGCGTGCCGACCGCTGGCTGTGGGCGGCGCGCGCGTTCAAATCGCGCTCACTCGCCGCCGCGGCCTGTGACGGCGGCAAGGTGACCGTCAACGGCGTCGGTGCCAAGCCTCACAAGATCGTGCGTCCCGGCGACGAGGTCATTCTCACCACCGACGACGGCAAGCGCGTTTTCAAAGTCCTCGCTGTGGCCGAGCGGCGCGGTCCTGCCAGCGTCGCGCGCGCGCTGTATCAAGACCTCACACCGCCAACGCCGCCGCGCGATCCGACGCTGCCGCGGCGTGAGCCGGGCAGCGGGCGGCCAACCAAGCGCGAGCGCCGACAGTTGTCGCGGCGCTGGTAACGGAGACAGCGAAGTCGCTGGGCCTCTTTCTCAGACAGGTGAAAGCCTGCC
>Ga0265339_10001206_pt1 | contig 19493 bp, 16 predicted proteins | sample 4CB219metaG_FD_202085 | JGI IMG/M metagenome (GOLD analysis project Ga0265339, IMG submission 202085) | Rhizosphere microbial communities from Carex aquatilis grown in University of Washington, Seatle, WA, United States - 4-CB2-19 metaG | ecosystem: Host-associated > Plants > Roots >... | reverse complement strand
CACCGGCAAAGAAAAGCGCATCGGGGCCGCTCGGCGTGATGACGGCGAGCATCCGCAGTTCGGGCACGCCGAGGTCTTGCGCTTCGTCGATCACGGCATGGGTGAAAGGCTTGTCGGTCCGCTGCGAGAAATACGAGGTGACTTTTCCGAAGATGGAAGGCCAGGTCAAAAGCCCTTGCGCCTCGATAAGCTGTCTGGCCCGCACAAAGACGGGCCAGAGCTTTTCCCGCTGCTTGACGCCAAGGCGGTTCTTGCGGCCAAGTCGCGGAACCTCCTGATAGGCTTCAAGGCTTTGCAACTGCCACGCATCGACGACATTGAGCCATTCCGATACCAAGAAGCGCGGCGTGAAGCTGGTCAGTGAAGCCTCGTTTGCCGCTGTTTTAAGCGCCCCGCGAATTTGATCCTCAGTCGCCGCCCTCGGGTGATGACCAAACGCGAGCGTGAACAATTCGTGCGCCACGCTTTTGAAGGGCAGAACAGTCACGCGAGGAACGATGCTCTTATCATCGCCCGTGAGAATACGCAGCTTACCCTCAAGCGCGTTGGCAAGCGGCAGGGAAAACGTGGTGAGCAACAGCCGTGCTTGCGGCTCGCGGTTCAATATGTTCGCGGCGCGATGCAGGGCCACGACGGTCTTGCCCGTACCGGCGGAGCCGGACACGCGCGCAGGGCCACCGAACGATTGTTCCACGACCTGCCGCTGCGAAGGGTGCAGGAACACCGTCCACTGATCCCAAGGGAAATCGAGGGCGCGTTTGAGTTCTTCGACGTCCTCCATGACGCGAAAGCGGCGCTGGGCGTCGGGATGCTGGAAGGGGCTAACCACCTCCGGTGCGGTGACGGCCGGTATTTGTGGCTTTGCGCCGGTGGCGAGGTCCAGTAGTGCTTCCGCCGCTTCACGCGGCAAATGATCGGCAAGATCGAGGATCGTGTCTTCGGTGGCGGCCTTTACGTCGTCAAGCCAATCGACCGGGACGCCATAGGTAAGAAGTTCTTCGTCCGTGATGCCGGGGAACAGTGGAGGCAGAACAACGCGGATCGGCGTTGCAGGCTGCTCCACCTCCACGTGCTTGTGAACAACGATTTCCTGAACGCGCTCGCGCACCTCCACGATCTGCGCCGCGCCGGTCCTTGGGTGGGTTTCGATGCGTCGGCGTTCGGCCCAGCTATAGGCGTCGTCGTGGTGGGCGACGTAGCAGATGAGGAAGCTGCCTTCCGTCCTGTGGACGATCAGGCGAATGTCACGGTTGACGCGCATCGACCAGAAATCGGGGTCTTTGGACTTGTCGATGCGGTGGAATTGAAGCCCCGGCGCGGCCGGGTTCATCTGCAAATCGAAAACAGTCTCCTTAACCGCCTTCTGTTCCTGCGCGGATAGGCGGCGTAACGCGGTCTGGAAGCTGTCGGCAATACAGAAGATCATTCGCGCCCTCGCTCCGAAAGTGTGCGCAGCCTGGGCGTCAACTCTTGAAGCAATGCGTGTCGGCCTTCGGCATTGTTCAGGTAAACGATGTGTCTATGATGCCGTAGGTCAAACGGAATATCATCAACGCGCTGGACGATGGGAATAACGGACCGCCCAAGAGTGTGAGCTATCCCTGCCTCGTAGAAGACGTTTGGATTTCGGCCGCTGAAATCGCAGATAACGACTTTCGAACGATATATTAGGGAGAAGATGTCCTGAATAATCTCAGTCTCTTCCCACACATTGTTAGCACTCAGAACGCGAAGTCCGAGCCCTTGGCCCGCCTGCCTCAACGCTTCGAAGACAGGGGTGAACTCAGCGATGAACGGTAGCATGACGGATACAAGATCATTTTCGATATGTCCTTGCGGGACACGAAAAATGGTCGGTTGCACATGGACGGGCGTCCCGATGGCATCAGGACCGAAGAGCCTGCGAAAGTCCGGTGCAAGCGCGTTTATCTGCTCAGACGTAACGTCACCCGCCGCGATCAACTCAGCCGCAAGATCGACATCCTTCACCGCCCAGTGCGTGCGATTCAGCTCATATTGCGTCAGGCCGAGTTCCCATTCGAGTGCCTGAAGGCGGTTCGGCGGAATCTCGGGCAAACCTGGGGCAAATGAATACTCGATGCGCACCTCGCCATCACGAAGACGCACGCGGTCAATCCGGCCAATGCGGGCGTTCCGTGCAACGCCCCTTTCATATGCTATGAGGGCCGGAAAGGCGCAAATTTCGTTGAGCTGGGCTTGGTTGAGGTCGTTGAATCGAGCGCGAATGTCCTCATTCGTATGCTCGAAAACACGGTTACGTTCCAACGTCCAAGGCTCTCCCCTGAGTGTTTCGTCATTCCCGCTCATTAATAGGTTGAACATGGGCACTATCCCTACACCGCAAAGACCTTCATCACCTCGTCGCCGAAGTGATTGATGACCTTGACAGCGAAGCGGCCTGTGTCGGGGCGCGGGAACGGGCGCGACTTGTCCCGGTAAAGGGTAGCCCAAGCGTCCTCGTCGATCTCTGCCTTCAACGCGGTCTTGAGCGACTTGTAGGGATCGTTCGCACCCATGAAATAGGCGTGACGGACGAAGAAACTTTCCTCGTTATAGTCCGTGTCGATGAACCACGCGGCGATGTCGTCCTTACCGCTGGCACGGACTTCGCCGGTCTTGGGGTCGAACACATCGACGCCCAAGACCTCGACGACAATTTCGCCGTCCTTGTCGAAATCCCATTTGATGTCCGGCTCGCCAAACACGACGAACAGATTGCCCGCGCCGGTGTTCTTGAGTTCGTCGGACATATGCAGTTCAGGATTCATCTTCGCCTTGAGGATCGGCAAAGGCCCCAGCTTGTTGAGTTCGGATGTATGGGCTTCGAAGTTGAAGCCACAGGCGATCAGCGCGTCGAAGCGCGCATCCAGCGCCTCGCGCGCGGCGGCGGTCAGGTCGGCGCGGCTGACCGTGCCGAATTCCGGGCCGATGAAGATCGCGGTACGTTTTTCCTTCTCTCCTTCCATGAACCGGCCGTCGGCGGCGATCCAAGTGCCGGGCCATCCGGCAATAGACGTGAAAGTGATGCGGTCGGCTTTCTTGGCCTGCTGGACACCCGAAGTTTTCAGGTGTTCCAGAATCATCGTGGTGAAGTCGTTGAGCTCGTCGGTGCCCTTGGGCAGCTTGCGTTTGCGCTTACCGCCCGCGGCGTCTAATTCCTCGACTAGATCACCTTCGCTCGACGGCACGATGCGGTGAGGCGAAAGGCTTTCGACCGTGAACGGCCCCGCAACGCGGATGCGGGATTTATCCTCGTAGGGTCGGTCGTAAAGAAGTTCGACATCGGCCTTCTTGGCAATTGACTCGTCGATCTTCCTTTGCCGCGTGATGCGCTGCTCCCACCACGCCGCATGAATGCCTTTGACGTTGGCTGACCAGCTATCCACCGCCTCGCGCGGGATTTCCCATTCTTCCCATTTTTTGCCGAGCGCAGCGTTCAACTCGCGGCGCATCGGCTCAAGCTTCGCCTGAAACTCTTCCCAGATCACGTCAATTTCGGCATTGTTCGCGATGGATTTCAGCGTGATGTGCGGCCCGCGATCGTAAACGAAGCCCTGACGAATATCGCCATGCGTCGCTCGATCAATCGGCGGCTTGCCGGTCAGTTCACCTTCCTTCTGGCGGCCTTCTTTGCTATCGGTCAGAATGTAATAGGGATATTTCGCCCCCATCACCCGCGCGCGGGCGAGCGCCAGCGCCACACGCGATGTGTCGATGGTGATCCAGCGTCTGCCCCATTGTTCGGCAACAGTGGCGGTCGTGCCGGAACCGCACGTGGGATCAAGCACCAGGTCGCCAGGATCGGTAGCCATGAGAATGCAGCGTTGGACGATGGCGGTAGATGTCTGAACGACATAAATCTTTGGGTCTGCTCGGCTTGTAATCCCGCCGCTAACGTCGGCCCAGAAATTCGGTATAGAGATGTAAGAGAAGTCGCTATAGCGCTTCTCAAAGGACAAATTCGTCCCAGTAATCATTACTCTCGAAGCGCGAGCGACCCGTGAAAGACCTTCTTGGCCTGTCCTCCAGCCCCCCGAGGAAGGGGTATAAGGCTTTCCGCGAAAGGAAAAAGATTGCGTGGTTGTTGTGCTACCTGTCCGGGAGGTCAAACCTTGATCGCGGAACAACTCTCCCCCATCCGGTATGAGGGATGTATCGGCCATTTCTTCCGGCTTTGCTTTACGAACCGTGCCGTCTGGAAAAACGATACGCTTGTACCTACTGGCTCCTTCTTCACCCGGAGTTACCGGGCGAAGTAGTGCGCGATACTTCATTCCTGACCGATTCTTTGAAAACCAGATCACGTAGTTGGAAACATTGTCTATTAGCTCTGATCCAAGCCCAACGGATGTTCGGTAAGATATGAGGCTAACGAAATTCTCCTCGCCGAAAACTTCGTCGAGCAATGATCGCATTCGATGAACATTCTCGTCGCCTATCTGCACGTAAATGCTACCGCTCTCCGTCAACAAGTCGCGCATCGCCGTCAGGCGATCACGAAGGTAGGCAAGGTATGAGTGGATGCCATCTTTCCATGTATCCCGAAACGCTTGGACTTGTTCGGGTTCTCTAGAGATGTCGTGCAGCTTGCCGTCTTCGACCTTCGTTTGACGGGTTGACACTTGCCAATTCGAGTTGAATTTGATGCCGTAGGGCGGGTCGAAATAGATGCACTGCACCTGCCCGCGCAGACCTTCGCGCTCGGCGAGGCTGGCCATCACCTGCAAGCTGTCACCGAGTATAAAGCGGTTCGACCAGTTCTGGTCGTGCTGGTAGAATTCGGTCTTGGCTTCTGGATCGATGCCGTTGAAGTCGTGGAACAGGTCGGCGATGTCGCTCTCAGCCTCGCGCCTTGCCTTGGTGCGGCGCGTCAGGTCGTCGATGATGGCCTTGGGGTGAATCTTCTCCTGAATGTAGAGCGGCGGCGCGTTGACAACGAGGTCCGACCAGTCCTGCTGGTCCTTGCCGCGCCATGTGAGTTGGGCGTCGGAAATGTCGATATAGCCAGTCTCCGCCGCTTTCTTGATCTGCTCCGGCGTCAGCCGTATGCGCGCGCCTTTCCAGACAAGCTGTGGGTCAAGGTCGGCATCGCGCGGGCGGGTTTCTCCCTGGGCAAGGGGATGGCGGCGCGGATAGACCACGGGGGCAAAGGGGGCAATTTCCTCTGCGCGTTGCGCGGCGGATTGAAGCTCGGCCGTCGGGATGTTCTTTCGCTTGGCCTCCGTGTGCGTCAGCGTTTCGACCTGCTTCGACGCTCCCGCCGCTTTTCTTCTCCCCTTGGTCATGCCCCACTCGCTTCTTTCAGTTGGTTGTCGCCATTCGCCTCAACCGCACGGTCGATCAGCGCGGCGAATTCCTTCTGCATCTCGAAAACGTCGTTGAATTCCTCGAACGTCCAGCGTCCATAGGCGCCAAGGTTGTTCACGCCCCTGATCCATTTCTGGCGCATGGTTTCGGATTTGAGCTTCACGTTTTCGCGGCGATAGCCCTTGACCTCGACGATCAGGTGCAGGGGATCGTCGGGGCCGCGCCCGTCGTCGATGTTGACGATGAAATCCGGCAGGTAGAACCGCGCGGTCGATCCGTCCTTGTACGGGACTTCAAGACCAAGGCCCTGATTTTTGACGTAAGACAGGACGCGCGGGTGATGCTCGGCCGCGCGGGCGAATTCGGCTTCCCAGTCACTGTCGCAGACGACGTAGTTGATGTGGCTCTTGGCCGGGTCGGTCGTATACAGGTCTTTGCTCGTCATGAACCCTACATGACGAGTCGAGCCTTTAGGATTGTAGGGGTCGAGAACGGCGCGGATGCGTTCTTCGTCGCCGATGGCGGCGGCGATGCCGTTATAGATGCGCTCGGCGGCCTGCGCAGCGATGGCGAGGATTTGAAGCATCCACGGGCCAGTGCCGCCCTTGCACTCAAGATAGCCTTCGTCGATCCAGCGCCGGACTATGCGCTGGATTTGATAGAACAGGTGCAGTTTGGGTTCGCCGTCGGCGTCCTTGAAATAGGAATAGAGAAGATATTTCGCCAGTTCGTAGGACACGGTGCTGGGGCGCTTGTCCTTCATTTCGGCGACGGTGAGGGTCACGCCTTCGCCGACGATGCCTTCGAGCAACGTCTGTCCCGGCCCGACCATATCGGGCGTTAGAACCAGTTTTGAATTCGGCGTGAATCTCGCTTCCAGCTTTTCTTCGGGCAGGTCGATCCGGTAGCCGACAACGCGCGGGAAGATCATTTCAAGCGCGGCGCGCTCGCGCACCGCCGCCACGCGCGTCATCTTCTTGGGCGGCTTTACCGGCGCGACTTGGGGCTTCGCCGTAAAGTCGAACGGGATGCCCATGATGTCGGCATATTCGACATTGAACAGTCCTTCGGAATTCAGATCATAGGAATAGCGGCGCAGGCCGCGCCCGACGACCTGCTCGCACAAGAGCTGCGTACCGAAGGCGCGAACGCCGAGGATATGGGTGACGGTGTTGGTGTCCCAGCCTTCGGTCAGCATGGCGACGGATACGACGCAGCGCACCTGTTCGCCAAGCCGCCCTTTCTTGCCGACCGTATTCATGACTTCGCGCAGCAGGTCAGAGTCAGAGAGCTCCCCGACTTCGCCCGCGCCGGAGCGCTGCGCTATTTCACGCTTAAATTGCTCGATCTCAAGGGCGGCAGCGCGTCGAAAATCGTCGTCGAGCGCTTCGCCGGATTCAAGCTGCTTGCTATCGATCAGCAGCGTGTTGGGACGGGCAAGGCGATTTCCGTGCTCATCGAAATTGCTGAACAGCGAAAGATGGCCGTGGTGGACGGTGCGCAGTTCCTCGCTGTCCTCGGCGACGGGGCGCTGCCAGCCGGAGATCCATTCGTAGACCAGCTTGGATGTGGATGTGTTATTGCAGACGACAATGAAGACGGGCGGCGTGTCGATGCCGGACTTTTGCCATTTCTCGAAGGTCTCTGCGTAGTGGTTGTAAAGAGCGACAAGCGCGGTCTGTAGTTTCGCGGCAATCTCAGCGGGATTGAGGTCGCCCTGACCTTTGCCGCGTCCCTTCTTGGGCATGTCGTCGCGGATATGTTCCCACAGGTCGCGGAACACCGGAACGTCTGCCTCGGGGATGTTGTCGGCGGTAGGAACGCGCGGCAGTTTCACGATGCCGCATTCGATGGCGTCCATCAGCGAAAAGTCGCTGATCGTCCATGGAAAGAGTGTCCCTTCGGCATAGCCCGAACCGCGCAGGAAGAACGGCGTGGCGGAGAGGTCGTAAACGGCGCGAACGCCAAGCTTGCGCTTGAACATTTCGATGCCGCTGATCCAGAGCCGTGCGGCTTCGTTTTCCTCCTTGGCGATGGCTTTGTCGTCGCCGGTCAGGTCGTCGATGTCCTCGTTATTCGGCTTTTCCCGGTAGCAATGGTGGGCTTCGTCGTTGATGACGACAATGTTCTTGAGGCCCATCAGTTCTTCGGCCACACGGCGAACCATCTGGCCTTCGGTTTCCTTGGTGGCAATCGGCGCGTGACGGCCTTGGAGAAGCGAGCGGCCGACCTTGTTGACTTCCAGAATCTCCTTGAGCGCGAGCGCGTGGAAATTGGTGATGACGATCTTGGCCTTGCTGATGTCGTCCAGCATATCGCCGGGAACGAGTTCGCGGGCGCGGTAGTAGCTTTCGATGTCGCTGGGCAGCAGCACACGCAGGCGGTCCTTGATCGTGATGCCCGGCGCGATGATAAGAAAGCCGCGCGAAAAGTTGGTGCTGGCGGGTGCTCGCGAAGCGTTGACCGCCTGCCATGCTATCAGCATCGCCATCACGGTGGTCTTGCCGGCGCCGGTCGCCATTTTCATGGCGAGGCGAAGCAATTCGGGGTTGGCTTGTTCGTTGGCCCCCAGGACGTGTTCCCAGATATGGACATATTGCTTTTTGTTTCGCGCAACTTCCGTCAGCCAGATGACGGTCTCGACGGCTTCCACCTGACAGAAGAATGGGCGCACCCCCTGAAACTGATGACTGCGCCAATAGGTAAGCAGCCGCGCCGTGGCAGGCGTAACGCCCCATGCAGCAGGATTTGAGCGCCGCCATTCGCCGACATGGATGCGGATTTCATTGATGATCGGGGTCGGGTTGTATTCCTGTTCCTCGGTCGAAAGCCCATCGTCGTTTTGCAGGTTGAGATTGCCCTGATCCTTGGTGACGCTCTTGCGCTTCTTCTTGCGAGGCTTTGGAACGGGCGTAATCAGTTCGGATTTTCGCCGTCCCGCGCGCGGTGGTTCGTTGAGCGGCTGCCCCTCGGTATCAAGGGGGTGGTGCCGTGCCGGTTCCTCATAAGGGGAATTGAGGATGGGCTGCTCGAAGAACGGGCTGCCGGACGTCGTCATGGCTGCGCGCACCCCTTCTTCGCGGTAGCGGGGACAGCGGCTAGGTGCCTTCCGTTCAGCGCATCGGCGAGTGATTTGGCGTGGTACTGGATTGTCACTCCCGGTTGCCCCCTTGTTGTTGTTCTACCTTACGCTTTATCCAGTTTGCGATTTCCTGCCGGTCGAACCGCCACGATCCGCCGACCTTAAAACCGGGAATTTTGCCGCCCGCAGCCAGCCTGTAGGCCGTCTTCTCGTTGATCTTAAGAAGGTCTGCCACCTCCCGGATCGTGAGAATCTCGTCGCTCATAAGCCTTCCGGAATCAGGACCCCGGCCGGAATTATAAGGAAAATTCCGGAGAATCAGAGAGAATTCTTGATCCGGCGGAATTGACGTAATGCGAACAATCCCGCCAGCGATCAGCGACCCCGGTCGAGATCGCGGTCCCTGCGCCGCCTGCGCGTTGGCTCGGTATCATCGGATGGCGGACTGTCACTCTCGCCGTCACGATCCCTCCGCCTCGATCGCGTCGACCGTTCAGCATCAGGTGCGCGGTCACGCGTGCGACGGCGGCGGCGCTCAATCTTGATCTCCGCTTCGGGCGCCGGGTTCTGCGCTGCATCGCCGGACGCATCGCCGTCGCCCTCGCCGGACCCCGACGCCTTCTCGAACGCGGCGGTCAGGTCGATCGGCGGCTCTGCCGCCCGCTTGAACGCATCCGCAGGATCGGGCGCGGGTTCGGCTGGCGCCGCCTCTGTGCAGGCTTCCTTGAATGCGGCGGTTAAATCGAACGGCTTCTCCGCCGCCTTGTTGAATTCCTCCTTGCGTGCCGGCGTCGGCTCCGGCGCAGGCGGGGCACGGCCCGTCCGTTCGCGATCCTCGATCCGGCGCTCTTTCAGGAAGGTCGATTCCAGCGACCGCAGCTCGCGCTTTTCGACCTGTTCGAGCGCATGGACACGGCGCTGCATCGCAGCGCGTTCCAGTTCATGGCGACGTTCGAACGCCGCTACGTCGCGCTGCTGGCGCGCGGCCAGCTCCGTTTTTTGCGCGAGAAACAGCTTGTACCGGGTGGCGTCGCGGTACTGGTGAATCTTCTTCGTTATCAGCTCGACGCCGGTGATGCGGCCGATGAAGGCGGCAAGTCCCGTGGGCCGGTGCGCGGCCCGGTGGGCCTTGATGCGCCGGCTCTCCTGCAAATACCCCTGCCGGAACGTATGGCGCTCCTGCTTCTGCCGCTCCGAAAATTCCTGCCGGGCGAGCCGCTGGCGCTCGGCAAGGCCCTTCGCCTCCTGCTCCACGGCAACGCGGCGCGGCTGCTGACGGCGCTGCAAGTCTTCGCGGCGTTCCTTCTCGACGGCCTCGCGTGAAGCGCGTTCCTCGTTCTTGCGGAACAACTCCATTGCGGCGCGGTGCGCCGCGGCGAGCGCCCGCGCTTCGTCCACGGTCGGCAGGGAGTCAGTCGGGAAGTCCTTGCCGAGAAATTCGCGGACGTGTTTCACCCGAACCGCTTTGTCATCGATCAGCTTGGGCAGGGCGTTCATGTTGCCGAAGCGGTCCACCAGCACATAGGGACGTTCGCCCGTGGCGAGGATGTATCCCATATCCTCCAGCGAGCGGACGAAGGCGCGCGGCGTGTCGCGGCGGTTCCATGCTTGCGTCACCTGCGCCTTGTGCTGGGCCATGGTGACGCCGCCGTAGTCCTCTTGCTTCTTCTCGTAGACGGTCATCTGCCGGCCCCGGCGGCGGTCCTGTTTCTTGTCCTTGTGATAGCCGTCGGGCAGCCGCAGGCCGTGGTCGCGCGCGAACTCACGCGTGACCGTCATGAGCTTTTCATAGTCGTAGGCGACGTGACGGGCCTTGCCGCGTTCCACGTCGATGCGGGACCAGATGACGTGACAGTGCTCGCGCGGGACACCCCGCCCGTCCTTCTTGACGTGGAACACGATCGCGCGCGGCTGGCCCGAGAACCCGAGCCGCTGTTCGACGCGCTCGATGTAATCGAGGTACTGCTCCTTGGTCAGCCGTCCCTGCCGCTGGTCGGGGTTGATCGAGAGGCTGTAAAGGTAGTTGGTGCAGCGCGTCCGATTGTGGGCCTGCGCCTCCCATTCGGCGAACGCGCCGTGCAGATCGCGGGCAACGGACCCCCGCACCTGCGCCACCTCCAGCCGCTCGTTGTCCTGCGCGTTGAGCAGGTGTGTGGCGAGGTCCTGCCCGCCGGCGCGCTGGCTGCCGAACGGGATCACGGCGTCCGCTCCATCATCTTCATGAGCGCGGCGCTGATGATCTTCAGCTCGGCATAGGCCGCCTCGACCGCCGCCGTCCGCGCATCCTCGCCGGAAACGCGGGTCGCATTGTCCAGAGCGTCCCGGATTGCCCCGGAGCGGCCGAGCAGATGCGCGAGCAGTTCCTTTTCGGCGGGGGTGTGGCGGGTGCCGCGTGGTATGGCGGCGTTGAAGATCGCGCGGGTGATATAGGCATTGACGGGAAGGCCGGACGCTTCGACGCGGCGACGGAACTCGTCCGCCAGGTCTGCCGGCGGGCGGTAGGAGATCGGTGCGTCACGTTTCCTGTCAGGCTTCTCCGTCATGCCGTTCAAGCTAGGCGCGTCCGTCCGCCTCCCGCCTCGCACGAACCTCGCGCGATCCTCGCGGGCTCCGGGGCCGCGCCTGCCCCGGTCGATGGGTTGCCCAAGGGAGAGCCGAAGTCTCCCGGGACGAAGCCGGTGCCGGAACACCGGGAGCAGGTCTCGGGGCGCGATAGCCCCGGACGCCGGTTACAAGGGGCTGCGGTGGAGCCCTTTGTTCGATGGGGATGGGGGAGAGCCGAAGTCTCCCCGATCGCGCGCCAGCGCGATAACGCGCAACGTCACACGTTGCGCTCAGCCGGCATGGGTTCGATGCCCATGAACGATAGTGGCCGGCTGACCCAACCCCTTAGCAAGCGCGCCGCCAAACGGCGCGTGAGCTTAGGGGTTGCCGCAGGGGGTCACTGGGGGATGCGTAAGCCCCCAGCAAGGTAGGCGCGGTAGTACCGCGCATACCTTGTAAACGTCACTAAGCTATCCGTGTGCCCCATACTACGATTGTAGCCGGGAAGAATTAATTTGGAGTGTGCATCACTTCATCTGTTCTTCGATTTGCGATGCTCACCACAAACACTATCGCGAGGTTGGCGCGAGGAAAAGCGGAATCACCACGGCGCATCTTGAGGATGACGCCCGCCGATACATGACTCCATCTGTGATGTTCATTCCAGATTTTGTGATGCACATCCCGGAGCGAACCGGAGACGGGCGGAGCCAAGCGGAGACCGCCATGTCTGACTCAAACACTCAATCCGTCAAACCGACGCGTGAAACATACGACCCTTTGCAGCAGGCGTATGAGACTCTGAACCGCTCTCTGTTCGAGGGCGAGTTGCCGAACTGCCTTATCACGCTGCAACGAAGCAAGAAGAGTTACGGCTACTTTTGCGGGGATCGATTTGGTCGTGCCGACGGCACCCTGACCGATGAGATCGCCCTTAATCCCACTCACTTCCGCGACCGGCCACAGGAGGATGTGCTCGCGACCCTCGCCCATGAAATGGTCCACCTGTGGCAGCACCACTTCGGCAAGCCGGGCCGGGGCCGCTACCATAACCGTGAATGGGCCGAGAAGATGAAGGCGATCGGCCTCCAGCCGTCCTCCACCGGCACGGAGGGCGGCGCCGAAACCGGCGATGTGATGGGCCACATCATCATCGCGGACGGCCTGTTCGAACGCGCCGCCAAAAAGATGCTAGCGAAGGGGCTTGTCGTCGCATGGATCGAACAACCTGAAACGCACGCCGATACCGGCGATGAAGACGACGAAGCCCCCGAGGCGGAGAGCAAGAGCGGCAAGCGCGTCCGCTATGTCTGTCCGCACGGCGACACCAAGGCTTGGGCCAAGCACGGGGCCAAGCTGGTCTGCGGCGAACATATGGCGGCGATGGAAGTCAACCAGCCGACGCCGCGCGGTTTCCGGGATATCACGCCGACGGCAGAAGAGCCGGCGTCCGAAAATCCGGCTGCTGAAGAAGAAGCATGAAATGCGCGGCGCGGGCCTAACGGCCCGCGCCTTTTTCGTCTGTGAAGGCCGCCCGAGGCGGGGGTTAAGCCCCCGCCTCTTCGTCTGCGCCGCCGTCATCGACGGGGGCGGCTTCGTCCGCCGCGGCGTCCTCCTTGTCCTCGATCTCGTAGAGGTAGACGCCGCTATCCACGAGCTGCTTGCCGTAGAGTTTCAGGTAGAAGCTGCCGTCGTCGTTCGAGAAGAGGACGCCGATGCGCTCGTAGGTGGCCTTCTTGCCCCAGCCGTGGCGCACCTTGGCGACGTGGGTCGGCAGTTTGGGCTCGTTGTTGCCGCGGGCAGAGGTTTTCGTTTGGTTAGTCATGGTCTTCTCCTTTGTTGCGGGCTGGCTCATTCCAGCCTTACCCGCCCTGCTGCACTCCGCCGGGGACGTGTCCGCCAACACGGGAGGCCCGCAGGGCCGAACGGAGCGGGCAGGCGAAGGACACGCCGCCGGAGGCATCCCCGCCGGAAGTGCTAAGGGGAGTCTCGGGTTACGGCTGGGATGAGATCGGGCTGCTCTGAAACAAAGGATAAGAGCGTGATCGGCTGACCGATGAAAACCGTCGCCCGGTCTCAGGCAACGGCGAGGCCAGGCTGGCGACCACATTAAATCCGTCGCCGCGCAACGGCTGGGGCGGGAAGGACGCCGGCATTGGCGGTCTCTGAAGAACGTTCCTCTCGACGGCGCTTCCCTGAAAACCTGCGTGCATGAAGGTCGGCGGTGTTTACCTCTGAGAGATCGGGGACACGCCGCGCGGGCGAAGCGCTCCGGCCATGCCGGAGCGCAGACGAAGAGACGGCGCGACAAGCGCGGTCGCGGGCGGCTTTCACAGACGGCAGCGGGCCGTGAGGCCCGCGCCCTCCTTCTGAAGCAGACGGGTGCGAGGTTGGCGCGAGGAATTGCGCGCGCCCGACAGGACAACATCGCTGCGATCGGCCGATGACGGCAGCCAACGGAGATGCGGCGATGAACGGTTTTCTCGAAGATTTCACGCGCGACATACCGCGCGGCCTCAGTTCGCGTTACCTCAAGCAGCAGACGGCGCCGCAGGCGCGCTGGCAGGCGCCCGAAGTCATAATCGAGCGCCGGGCGCTCGATTATGACCCGCGCAATCCGGGCGGAAAAATCCTTATCGGCGCCTTCGGCCCCAAGCTCGTCGGCATCGAGGATAACCGGCACGTCCTGACGGTTGCCGGATCGCGCGCGGGCAAGTCGGTCACGCTGATAAATAACCTTCTGTTCTATCGCGGTAGCGTGATGGCAACGGACCCGAAATGCGAACTCGCCAATATCACCGCCGCGCGCCGCGCGGCGCTTGGGCAGAAGGTCCATGTCCTCGACCCGTTCGAATCTTCATCACCGCGCATCGCGCACCTGCGCAAATCCTATAACCCGCTCGCGGCTCTCAAGCTCGAAAGCGCGACGATCATTGAAGACGCCGGGTTGATTGCCGATGCGCTTGTCGTGCGCACCGGCAACGAAAAAGACCCGCATTGGGATGAAAGCGCCAAGAACTTCATCGAAGGCGTGATCCTTCACGTCGCGACGGAGCCGCGCTACGCGGGACGGCGCAATCTCCTGACCGTGCGTGATCTGATCCGCACGGCGCTGGCCCGCGAACCGGCGGTCCTCGTCGATGACGACGAGGAACCGCTGTTCCTGCTGGAAAAGGAAATGCTCCAGAGCGCGCTCAAGTTCGCGAGAGAGCCGAAGACGGAAGACCTCGCAGGCGCGCTCGAAGGCGCGGCGCGAGACTTCTATGAGAAAGGCGACAATGAGCGCGCCGGTGTTCTCTCAACCGTGCGCCGCCATACCAAGTTTCTCGACTACACGGCAATGCGCCGTGTGCTGGCCGGGCATGATTTCGACCTCGCGGATTTGAAGCGCGACCGCAACGGCGTGAGCGTCTATCTCTGCCTGCCCGCGAGCCGTATGGGCCTGTGCAACAGGTGGCTGCGTATCTTCATCAACCAGCTTCTTGACGCAATGGAGCGCGAGAAGACCGCACCGGCCGCGCCGGTGCTGGTCTGCCTCGACGAATTCCCTGTCCTTGGTCACATGCGCCAGTTGGAGGACGCAGCCGGTCAGATCGCGTCGTTCGGGGTCAAGCTGTGGACAGTCCTGCAGGACTGGGGACAGGGCAAGGCGCTCTACAAGGAGCGCTGGGAAACCTTCGCCGGCAACGCCGGCATCCTCCAGTTCTTCGGCAACAACGACCTTGAGACGCTGGAATACGTCTCAAGGCGCCTTGGCAAAACCCGCATCGAGGTCGCCCGGCAGGGCGAGGTTGCGCCTGACCAGGCGCAAGCCGGACTGTCCGGACGCAATTCCAGCATGGAGCTGCACGACCTGCTGACGCCCGACGAGGTCGGCCGTCACTTCGCCCGCAGCGACCGGCTAAAACGCCAGCTCGTCATATGGGCGGGGTTCGACCCGATGATTTTGCAGCGGGTGGAGTATTTCGACGCGCAAGGTCCACATTATGGTGCGTTTAACGGCACGTTCGCTCCCAACGCGTAGTCGCTGCCCGTGGTATAATGCTCGCCATGAAATACCCCGTCACACGCTTCAAGAGCCTGAAAGTCGCTCTTAAGGAACTCGAACCCTTTATTCGCAACGGTCAGCACCTTCAGACCGGCAAGCCCTTCGCGCGAATGGGCGATATGCGCTCACGCGAAGCGGTGGCGAATTGGCTCATGTGCGTGGCTATCAACTCCAACGTCCAAGCCGACCGCCTCACTTTCCTCAGTGATCCGCTCGGCGGAGATGGAATCATATACGACACGATGACTGAAGAGACGTGGCCGACCGAACACGTCATGATTCCTTCGGCCCGCGGTGGCGAAGACACCGATGTAGAAGCGCTGATCTTGGGAGCTATCGAGCAAAAACGGAATAAGGGCGGAGCTGCATATGCTGCCGGCAAAACCCTCGTCGTGTTTCAGAACGCGGCCGGCCAGCCGTGGAAGCCCAATCGTGTCGCCCGCCAGCTACCCGATCCCCTTCACTTCGACGCTGTGTGGGTCGTCGGACTTCAGGGGGTAGAGGATGGCAGTTACGTCTATCAAGCGACCCGCCTAGACCTAAGCCGAGGCAACGCGCCGGCATGGCGCGTGCGCGTCAGCAAAGATTTCGATGACTGGCGGGTAGAGCCGATTCAATGATCTTGACCCGGCGTCCCCGTCTACGGTCGCCGCGTAAGCGCGATGCCCAGCGCCTCCGCCTGCTTGCGCTCCTTGATGCCAAGCAGGCGGGCAGCGGCGGGGTCGCGTCCGAAGAGATAGGCGAGTTCGGATGCGAGCCGCCCGCCCTTGTCCCGCAGCAGGAAATTGCAAAGCCCCGAATCGAGCAGGACGCGCAGAACGTCGCGTGCGCGCGCTCCTGCGGACGCAAGCAGCGCCGTCTCTCCCGTCCGCCGGTCCTGATAATTGGCGGGGAAGCCTTCCTCAAGGTAGGCGCGGACCAGCGGCGCGTTGCCGCGTTCCGCCGCCTTCAGGAATTCCCGACCAAGCCGGTTTAGGACCGCGTCGCCGCGAAGCTGCGGCAGCAGCGCCTCGTCGAGGTAGTTCCCGTCCGCAATTTTTTGCGCGCGTTGCGTCCTTACATCCCGCCAGTGCCGCCGCCGTTCCTGCACGGTCGGACCCGGCTCCGGCAGCCAGTCGGCGGCGCGACGCTGTTCGATGCGCTCGCGGAGTTGCGCGACGGCTTCAGCAGGAGAGGTTTGCGTCGCCATCGCTACGTGATCCGGCTGAAGAGAGCGGTGTTGCCGCCCATCCATTCGATGATCGGCGGCAGATTGCGGGGTTCGAGCGCTTGCCCGTCATCCCTTTCCATCGGGTACTCGTGCCGTAACAGAGCCAGCGCCGAAACCGGAGCTTCCAAGGCGTGCCAGTTCTGCGAGGCCACGGTCAGGTAATAGCAATTGTGGCCGTTGCGCTCCTTCTTGAGGAACATCAGAAGATTGTCCTCGGGCGTGAGGATCGCCCAGCCTCCATAGAGGACGCGGCTGCCGCGCACCTTGTCGCGCTCTTCCGGCGACAGGTCGTCGAACAGCATGCCCTCGTGCAGGTCGTAGCTGTCTTCGACCTGCTCAAGCTGGATCAGCCCGTCGTCGGTAGCGCGCTGCAATGTCAGCTCGCGCACGAGGAAACGCTCTTCTTCGATACGCCCGACGCGGTAGGTCCCTTGCAGCACGGCCGGCGGCAGGATGCGCTCGGTGTCGTATTCGTGCCGGAGATATTCGAGAAGCCGCTGCGCCGCGTGCCATGACGGCTGATGCTCTTGCAGCTCGGCTTCGGTCAACAGCCCGTACTCCTCCTCCGTCGCGAATTTCACGATCGCCTCGATCCGGTCGTCCTGCATGGTGCCGAACGAGCGGAAACCGCCCGGCATCTTCTTCCCCTCCACGAACTGCCGCAGGCGCTCGGGCGGAATCGTCACGTCGGTCGAGAGGCTGATCGCCTCGCTCACGTCCTTCCAGTTGAAATACTCGCCGTCGCTGCCGCGCCCGAACTGGTGATAGGCGCGCAGGGCGTTTCTCAGCCGGTCGAGTTGCCAATCAGAAAGCCGCATGCGCCCGGTCCCAAAGCCGCGCCGCCGCTCGCCGCGAGGTTGGCGCGAGGAATCTGCCGAAGCCGCCACCTTACCTTTTGCTCGTCTGAAACGACAGACGAACTGAAAGGAAGCCCCAATGAACACAAACGACGCATGGAAAAAGGGCCGCGACGCGGCCCGTCAGGGCAGCGGTTTCTCGCTTCCGAAGCGGGTCTACTACCCGGTCCGCGAGGCCGCCGTAGCCGGTTATCTCGCCGGTAAACGCTCCGCCAAATAGCACAACGAATAGGCCCGGCCCCGCACGGGGCCGGGCCGATCTTTTCCGAGGAACATCCCATGAAACAGACAGTCCGTTCCCCCTTCGCCGGCAAGCCGGCGACAAGGCAGGTTTTGGACCGCAACGGCCAGCCTGTCTTCTACGTCTCGCCGCGCGTCCTGACGCCGGCGCGGGCCTATACGGCGAGCGCTTTGGCGAAACTCGGCATGATCGCCGGGCTCGGTTACAGCCTCGTCGGCTTCGCCAGCATACAGAACCCGGACAGCGGCATGCTCACCGCCGCCCTCGTCGGCCCCGTCGCCGGCGGTTTCGTTCTGTACCGGGGGCTGTGCTTCCTCTTCCGCCGGCGCGTCCGCCTGATGCTGACGGTCGAGCGCTTCAGCGTAAAGAAGCTGCTCGGCTGGAAGCATTACGACCGGCAACTGCCGCACCGCTTCGCGCTGGTCCCGCACGACTGGACGCGGGCGGAGCAGGATGAAGGGGAGTTTCAGGCGGCGAAGGCGCAGCTCAAAAAGCAGGTGATCCGCAGGCAGCGCTGGTACGCCAACGCCTTCCACCTCTCCTTCGACTATCTCGGCCAGCGCAACGATATCGCGACGGTCTACGGCCAGAAGGAAGCGGTGGCGATCGCCACGCGGCTGAAGGCTTGCGACGACGTGCTCGATGCCTTTGCCCGCCGCGGCCACGGAACTCCTATGAGCCCCGATCAGGAATGGGCCGACCAGCCGGGCGAAATCCCGGAGACGGTCTAGGTCCGGAGACGACGCCATGCCCCGCGAGCCAAGCCGCGACCTGCGGCAGGAAGCCGAGATGAGGGTGGAACAGCGTTTCGCGCAGCAGCGCGAGGCGCTGTTCGCCTTGCAGAAGGAGCAATACGAGCGCGACCGGCGCGCGCAGGAACAGGCGGTCGAGCGCATCGCGCAGCAGCAGGCGCAGATCGCCGACCAGAAGCGCGAGATGCTGGCCCGGCACGAACGCCAATGGGACCAGATGCGCGACCGCATCGCCTACAAGCCATCGCCCGCGCCGTCGCCCTTCGGCTGGACGCCGCCGCGCGATCTCGACCGCGAATACAAGGAAATGCGCCGCCAGTGGCTCGACCAGCGCGAGACCATCGAGCAGGCGTACAACGAGCGCATCGAGAAGTGCCAGACAGCGCAGGACGATCTGCGCTTCGCCTTCGACGCCGCCAACGAGATTCAGGCGCAGAAGAACCGCACCGATTACGAAACGCTGGTCCAGACGCAGGACCGGACCCGCGAAAGCACGGTCCAGCGCGAGGAATCGAAGCTCGAACAGTCGGTGACGCGCGAGTTCACGCAACGCACCCGCGCACCCGACATGGAACGCGGATTGTAGGAGGGCTGGTTATGTCGGAGCGCAAGACAATCGAGTGGAATCTCGGGGTGCCGTATGCCGGCGACCCGCCGACCCTGTCCGGCTACCGGCAATACGCCGCCACAAGGAGCGGTAACGATCGTGCGGCGAAACGGGCGCTGGAAGAGCGGCAGGACAAAGCTTCCCGCGAGCATTTCATCGGAGAAAAGCCGGCCGTCGTGCATTACGAAAGGCTTTATAATCGCGAGCAACTCCTGCGGGATCATTCAGGCGGCGACAATTACCTTACCCGCATGAAGGCGTTCATCGCCGATGTACGCGACAATCAGCTTCCGCGCCTGAACGATCCCCGCGACCGGAAGGCTGCCGTCTGGCACATCAAGTCCGAGTACGAGCAATGGGGCCGCGAGCGCAAGGACCTGCACGCTCGCCAGCGCGCGGCGTTCGAGCGCAAGGTTGAGCAGTCCCTGAAGGAACAGCGCGAAGACCCGTGGGACTCGGATGGCCCGGACACTCAGGCGTTCTTTGCGCGCGAGGAAGTCGTGGAGCAATACGGCCGGCAGCACGAGGAACTCAATAACCGGCTGGAGCGCGAGATCACCGGCTATATCGATAGCGGCGTCGCGCGACAGGTCGAGCGCAACCGGCAGAGCATAACCCGGTGGGAGGGTGCGACGTTCGAGGAGATCGTCGGCCGCGCGCGCGAGACCGGGCGGACGCGGGATAAAGGGCCGGATCGCGGCCTGTAGGCCGCCGATATGATAAGATCGCGGCAGCGGAGGCCACAATGGACCAAATGACGCCCGACCAATTCCGGCAAAAGCTCGATGAGCTTATGAATGAGGAGTATTTCCCGCCGGTGGCGA
>Ga0265339_10001205_pt1 | contig 19501 bp, 20 predicted proteins | sample 4CB219metaG_FD_202085 | JGI IMG/M metagenome (GOLD analysis project Ga0265339, IMG submission 202085) | Rhizosphere microbial communities from Carex aquatilis grown in University of Washington, Seatle, WA, United States - 4-CB2-19 metaG | ecosystem: Host-associated > Plants > Roots >... | reverse complement strand
CCAGTGTCGGATGTCGCCAGCGGAGCAGTGCCTCGGCACCCGCCAGCGCATCGCTCCTGAGGTCGACTTTCGGCTGGTAGTGAAGCTCGAACTCATTGCGCTCGAGGGCGCCGCGTAGGCCCTCCTCGATCTTTTGGCGCTCCCCCGCGCGGACGTTCATCTCGGCCTTGAAGAAACGGAAAGTCTGCCGACCGTTCTCCTTGGACTGGTACATTGCGGTGTCGGCGTTCTTGATCAGCATCTCGGCATCGAGGCCATCGCCGGGAAAGATGCTGATGCCTATGCTTGCCGAGATATGGAGGTCATGGCCGTCGATTGCGTGCGCTCCCGCCACCGACGCCAGAATGCGGCGCGCCGGGATTGCGGCGTCTTCCGCGTGCTTGACTTCCGACAGCAGCACGACGAATTCGTCGCCGCCCTGACGACTTACGGTATCGGCGCCACGCACGCAGCCGACCAAACGCATCGCCACCGACTGCAGCAGCTTGTCGCCGGTCGCGTGGCCAAGGGAGTCGTTGATGTGCTTGAAGCCATCAAGGTCGAGATAAAGGACGGCCACCTTCTGGCGGTGCCGCGGTGCCGCGCCGATGGCCTGGCCGACGCGGTCATTGAGCAGCATGCGGTTGGGCAGGCCGGTGAGAAAATCGTGGCGGGCCGAGTGCGACATCTCCAGCGCCAGGGCCCGCGCCGCACCGACATCGCGGAACACGATCACGGCGCCGGTGACCAGACCCTGGCGGTTGTGAATAGGCGCCACCGAGTCCTCGATGGCGATCCGGGCCCCGTCGCGCCGTACGAGGACGCAATTGGGCTTGAGCCGGCCCTCGTGGTCGCGCGTCATGGCTCGCACCATCGGGTTGGCGACCAAAGCGCCGGTTCCGGCGTCTTCGATGCGCAGTACCTCCCCCATCGGCTTCCCCTCGGCGTCGGCCGCCGACCAGCCCGACATGGTGGCGGCGACACGGTTGAGGAACGTGATGCTGCCGGCGAGGTCTGCGCAGGCGACAGCGTCGGCGATGCAGTTGAGCGTGACCTCAGCGCGCTCCTTCTCGGCGAACAGCGCGTCTTCCATGCCCTTGCGCTCGACCGCGTAGCGAAGCGCCCGCGTCAGCCCCCGTGTGTCGATCTCGCCTTTGATGAGGTAGTCCTGCGCGCCCAACTTCAGCGCTTGTGCAGCGAGCAACTCGTCGTCCATCCCGGTCAGCACCACTAGCGGCACGCGCGGCGCCGCCGTGTGCGCCCGACGAACCGCCTCGAGCCCCTGTGCGTCGACGAGGCCGAGATCGAGCAGGATCGTATCAACGGCGTGTCCGGCCACGTACTCCTCGGCGGCCCGTATCCCGTCAACATGCACGAGCTTGGTGTTGTGCGCGCCCTGATCGTTGATCATCTCGCGCAGCAGCCGGGCGTCGCCCAAATTGTCTTCGACGACCAACAGGACCTTTGACGTGCCGATCACATCGAGCCTTGTTGCAGCAGCGGGCGCCGCAGCGCGGACTCACGGACGCCGCGAAGCAGCTCCTCGAGATCATCGAACAGGACCGGCTTGCTCACATACACGATCGCGTGCAGGCCCCAGACGATATCCTCTGTTGCCGCGGAAGTAGTGAGCGTCACGGTTGGAATGAGCTCCAAGTTTTCGGCGCTCTTGATCCGGCTCACTACCTCGCCGCCGCTCGGTCGCGGCAGGTTGGGGTCGAGCGGGACAAGCTTGGAACGCGCCGGATCAACGCGCTCGTTCCGCCGGCTGAAGAAGTCCTTGGCGTCAACGTGCTCGACCCCGACATGCATCTCGATTGACGTGTCGGCATTGCGGAACGGGTCTTCTGTCAGCCGAACGGCTACAGGACTGTCCTCAACGGGGAGCGACGTCTTCGACCTATTGAAGCTCACTGTCGACATCCTCTGCGGTAGATTGGCCGCCGTCAGCCAGAAGTCGTCGGTGAGCTGAATCAGTCCTTCAAAGTATTCCAGTGCGACGGGCTTGGTGAGATAGGCGCCACCATCGACCGCGACTTGCAGACGTGAGGTCGAATTGACCGCCTGAAAGGCCTCGCGGGTCAGCCGAACGTCACCAGGGCTCTCTTCGACGAGGAGGACATTCAGAATTGCGCCAGCCAGCTCAACGCGGCTCATGGGCTGCGCTCACTGACGGGAAGGGTGAACAGGAACCTGGACCCCTGCCCCAGGGCAGACTCGACGCTAATCCTCCCACCGTGGCGCTCAACAATCTTCTTGCAAATGGCAAGGCCGATGCCGGTGCCGGCGAACTCTTCACGCTTGTGCAGTCGCTGGAACATGCCGAAGATTTTCTCGAAGTACTGCGGATCGATGCCGATGCCGTTGTCCTCGATCGAGAATAGCCATCTCTTGGCTCCGCTTCGCGCCGCGGAAATATGCACGGTGGGAGTTCGGTGATCATGATACTTGATCGCATTGCCGATCAGGTTCTGGAACAATTGGATGAGCTGCGTTTCATCGGCGACGACCATCGGCAGCGAGTCGTGGGTGACCACAGCACCGGTGTCTTCAATGGTGCCTTCGAGGTTCATAATGGCCTGCTGCAATGCCGCCTGGCTTGGCATGTCGAGCAACTCTTGCGCGCGCGAGCCGACTCGCGAGCACGTCAGCAGGTCCTGGATCAGCCGCTGCATGCGGCCCGCGCCATCGACGGCAAAAGCAATGAACTCGTCAGCGTCGCGGTCTAGTTTACCCTTGTAGCGCCGGGATAGCAGTTGCGTGTAGCTCGTCACCATCCGCAACGGTTCCTGGAGATCGTGCGAGGCGATGTTGGTAAACTGCTCGAGCTCTTCATTGGACCGATTGAGCTCCTCGATCTTCTGCCTGAGATTGCTCTCGGCACGCTTGCGCAGGCTGATGTCGCGGATCGCCGCGGTGACCAGCGTCCCGTCTGGGCGTTCCAGCGGGCTGAGCATGATCTCGATCGGAAACTCGTTGCCGGCTCGGTCGCGGCCGGAGAGTTCGATACCGGTGCCGATCTGTTGCGCCAGTGCGTCCTCGGCGGAACGAAGCGCGTCGGCGACCAGGCGTTCGGCAAAACCCTCGGGGATTATGTTGGTGACCTTCTGGCCGAGCAGTTCGTCGCGCCGATAACCGAATTTCGTTTCGGCCCGCGCGTTGAGCAACACGATCTCTCCCTTCTGGTCGACGACCACCATGGCGTCGGGCGCCGCCTCAAGAAGGCCGCGGTAGTGGGCCTCCATTTGCGCAAGAAGCAGTTCGGCGGCGCGGCGAACGCTAATATCGCGGATCGCAGCCGTCACCAGAATGCCCTCAGCGCTTTCGAGACGGCTCAGCATGATCTCGATGGGGAACGAACTGCCGTCCTTGCGTTTGCCGATCAATTCGATGCCGGTACCGATCTGTTGCGCGAGAGCCTCAGCCGCCGTCCGAGTGCCGTCGGCCATCAGCCGCTCGGCAAAGCCGACCGGAATAATCTCGGTGACCTTCTGGCCGAGCAACTCGTCGCGGCTGTAGCCGAACTGATTTTCGGCTTGCACGTTGAACAGCACAATCTTGCCGCGCCTGTTGACGACGACCATGGCGTCGGGCGCTCCCTCGAGCAGGCTGCGATAGCGGGCCTCCATTGCCGCTAAATGCCGGTCGGCCGCACGGCGAACGCTGATGTTGCGGATGGCCGCAGTGACCAGAATACCCTCAGCGCTTTCGAGCGGACTCAGCATGATCTCGATCGGAAATGGGCTGCGGTCTTTGCGCTGGCCAATGAGTTCGATGCCGTTACCGATCTGCTGGGCAAGCGCCTCGGCGGCGGTGCTGGTGCCGTCGGCAATGAGCCGTTCGGCGAAGCCTTTTGGAATGATGCTCGTCACCCGTTGCCCGAGCAGCTCGTTGCGGTCATAACCGAACTGTTTTTCAGTCTGGGCGTTGACGAGGACGATTTGTCCGTCCTGGTCGACCACGACCATGGCGTCAGGCGCCGCCTCGAGTAGACCCCGATAGCGACCCTCCATCGTGGCGAGGTGAGCGACGTGGGCAATCTCGGTCGGAACCCCGCGACCGGCCGAATGGTGCGGCGGTGGCCGGGGTGGCGAACCGGCTCCGGACAGGCCTTCCAGCGCCTCGGCGGTGTGGCGCAGCCCGTCCTCGATCACAAGTGCGCGGTACTTTCTCTCGAGGGACTTGCTCTTAGCGGGGTCGCGGATTGGAATTTGCATCTACTGCTTCCGTGGTTCGGCGCAACGCCAGGCGAAGCGTCCGCGAGCGGTCAGGTCACCCGGTCCGCGCTGTCGACCGCGTTGGCATGGAGCGGAACGAGGAGATGCATGCCGTTGGCGAGACGCGTTGAGCCAGGCGTGAAGTCGTCGGGTACGTTGCCAGTGATGCGGGCAAAGCTCGACATCGCCGCAGGTCGGCTGAAGAAGAAGCCCTGGATGAACTCGCACCCTTCGTTGATGAGGATCGAAAGCTGCCCCGCGGTCTCGATACCCTTGGCGGCGACGGGCACATTCATCGATCTGCCGACCTGCACAATCATGTGGATGATCGAGCGTGCCGAAGGCGAGACTTCCACATACTCCACGACGGAGCGGGCGATCTTGATTTTAGAAAACGGGTAGTCTTGCAGGTGAAATGGCAGCGCAACGCCAGCGCCGATGTCGTCGAAAGTAAGCCGCACGCCAAGATCCGCCAACCTCAGGAGCATCGGTCCGTGCCGCTTGGCATTTGCCAGTAACGTGGCTTCCGTGATTTCAAGTTCGAGCCGCTCCGGAGCGAGGCCAGTCTCGGCGAGGATGGCCGCGACCATGCCTGGAACGTCGTCCTGCTGAAATTGCACCGGCGACAGATTGACGGAAACCTGCAGGGGTCGGCGCCAGCAGACGGCGTCGAGGGACGCCTGCTTAAGAGCCCAACGCGACAGCGGCAGGATAACACCGCAATTCTCGAACACCGGTATGAAGGCCTCGGCCGAGATCGCACCGCGTTGCTGGTGGTGCCATCGCATGAGGGCTTCGAAGCCCAGAATATTACCCTGCGTGTCGGCAATCGGCTGGTAGTGCAGCGTGATGGCGTCGTCTGCAAGTGCCGGCAGCATACCTCACCTCTGAGTGCCCTGTAATTCGGCCATGATCGTCTCAAACGGCCAAACATGCACTCGTAGTTCTGCAGGGTATCCCGGACGTCTTTGGCGAGGTGGTATCTAAAACAAGAACGACAATTTGATCCGACGAAAAACAACCTGGACTCAGTGGGGAGTTATTTGGCGCCCGTCCAAGACAATTCGTACAAGATCGGCTACGTTTCTCGCCGAAAGTTTTTGCATGATGTTGGCACGGTGAAACTCGACGGTCCGGGCGCTGATGCCCAGTCGTTTGCCTGCGGCCTTGCTCGTCGCGCCCTGCAGGACCAGGTCGAGAACCGCACCTTCTCTAGCTGTGAGCTCAACTCCCGAAATCGGAGCGTTCATGCTGAAGACCTACCGATCGCCTGTTCGCGGTCCTGCTTGACGCTCAAGATGCGTCCCGACTCGTTTTGAAGCGCCGCAACGCTCAGCATACACTTCAGGTGCTGTCAGCCTGCCGGTAGAAACACTTGATTCGCACGTCACGAGCGCTTGCGGAGCCAAAATAAGAGCTGGGCAAGTGACGAAAGACGCTAGGGCGGGGTTCTGCTCGACCGCGCGAATGCGTCGACTATTAACCACCGCGACGATACTCTTCCGCCGGCTCGAATGCAAACCGAAGCCTGGGCCTGCCGTCCGTAATATCGTTTTAGTCTAGTTGACGGCGTTTACGTCGTATGGCCCGAGGATATCCTCGTCGAGCGGAAGGTGTCCGGAGAGACGCAGCTCGAACAGTGCTGTGCCGATCGCGTCAGTGACAACTACTCGCAGATGCTCGCCTTTCCAGAACTTCGCGCCGCTGGCCGCCACCGCCTCGGCCCCCTTTTGCAGAGCGCGAGCGGAAGCCGATTCCCAATCGGGCAGTTCCATCCCGTCGCGGTCGGCGACAAAATGACCGTCATGTAGATGGAAGAAGTAGCGGGCGATCGTACCTCCTTAGCGGCAAAACAACCATGTCCTGTCGGCGTTGGCGTCACGACCTGATGCTAGCTGGCCGGTCGTAGGCTCGGCGGCAAGATCGTCTCAACCGCAACACCTCCGCCCGGATATGGTTCCGGGCGGGATCTCGGGACGGTTACCCATGAGGACGAGAAGGCGTGCCGTTTTGCGGACAGGAACATTTCCCGTCAGGCCCGCTTATGATCTGGCGCCTTACGCGCCGGGAACACTTGAACATGGCGAAGTCAACCAGAGAAGGGCCGCGCCGGGCTGTCTACGGCGACCAGCAAGACGTTCGCGGCGCGGGCGGCGAAGCCCATCAAACCGCCGAGCAAGGATACGACGCCCTGACTGACCAACAGGGACATCCGGTCAGCGACGATCAGAACTCCCTAAGACAGGGTCGCCGCGGTCCGGCACTGATCGAGGACGGCCATTTTCGTGAGAAGATCTTTCATTTCGACCACGAGCGCATTCCCGAGCGAGTGGTTCATGCCAGGGGCTACGGCGCCCACGGCTTCTTCGAGACATATGCGCCGATCCCTGAACTGACCCGCGCGGACCTGTTTCAGCGTGCCGCCGAGCGCACGCCGGTGTTCGTCCGGTTCTCGACCGTGGTAGGAAACAGGGGCTCGTTCGACTTGGCGCGCGACGTGCGCGGCTTCGCTGTGAAGTTCTATACGCAGGAGGGCAATTGGGACTTGATTGGCAACAACATGCCCGTGTTCTTCATCCAGGACGCAATCAAGTTCCCCGATCTCATCCACGCCGCCAAGCAGGAGCCGGACAAGGACTTCCCGCAAGCCCAGACCGCGCATGACAACTTCTGGGATTTCATCTCGCTGGCGCCCGAGTCGATGCACATGATCATGTGGGTCATGTCGGATCGTGCTCTTCCACGCTCCTTCCGCATGATGCAAGGTTTTGGCGTCCATACCTTCTGTCTGGTCAACGCACGGGGCAAGTCGACCTTTGTCAAGTTCATCTGGAAGCCCAAGTTAGGCTTGCAATCGGTACTGTGGGACGAGGCTGTAAAGATCAACGGCGCCGACCCAGACTTTCACCGCCGCGACCTGTGGAACGCCATTGACTCAGGCAACTTCCCCGAGTGGGAGCTGTGTCTGCAGACCTTCGACGATGTGTTCGCGGCCAACTTCGATTTCGACGTTCTCGATCCCACCAAGCTCATCCCTGAAGAGCTCCTGCCGCCACAGCCCGTGGGCCGGTTGGTGCTCAACCGCATGGCCGCGAATTTCTTCGCCGAAACTGAGCAGGTTGCGTTCATGACGCAGAACATCGTTCCAGGCGTGGACTTCTCCAACGATCCGCTGCTGCAGGGCCGCAACTTCTCCTATCTCGATACTCAGCTGAAGCGGCTAGGTGGACCCAATTTCACACATCTGCCGATCAACGCCCCCAAGTGTCCGTTCCATAACTTCCAGCAGGATGGCCAAATGGCGATGCACAATCCCGTCGGCCGCGCCAACTATGAGCCCAATTCATGGGGTGGCGAAGTTGGTGGTCCCCGCGAGACTGCCGCCGGATTCCACTCGCTGCCGATTGAAGGAGATGGGCCCAAGGTCCGAGCCCGCCCCGAGAGCTTTGCCGACCACTACAGCCAGGCCCGGCAGTTTTTCATCAGCCAGTCGCCGATCGAGCAACGCCACGTCGTCGACGCACTGGTATTCGAGCTGAGCAAGGTCGAGGTGGGCGCCATTCGTGAGCGCGTGGTCGGGCACCTCATCAACATCGACAAGGCCCTGGCCCGGGACGTCGGCAATGGCCTCGGCCTCGATCGCCTGCCAAAGGCCGCGTCCCCTGCCGTGCCGACCCGTGCCGACCTCGCGCCCTCCGGCGCCCTGAGCATCTTGAATAACCCGCCGGGAACTTTCGAAGGCCGCAGGCTAGGTGTGCTGGTCACTGACGGCGTCGATGCCAGACTGCTTCAGGCGCTGCAGGCTGCAATCGATGCTGCCGGCGCAACGATGGAGCTGATTGCCCCCACTATTGGTGGCGTCACGGCCGGCGACGGCACACTGTTCGCCGCTCACCACAAGGTCGCAGGCGGCCCATCTGTGATCTTCGATGCGGTAGCGCTTTTGATCACCGATAATGGGGCTCTCAGTCTGACCAAGCTTCCTGCCGCGCGGGACTTCGTTGCCGATGCCTACACCCACTACAAATTCATCGGCTTCACCGACGGGGCGGCAAAGCTTTTTGTCAAGGCGGGTGTACCAGCAGTTCTCGATGAAGGGTTCGTGCCGTTACGGAATGCGAAAGACGCAAAGCGGTTCGTAGCTGCGTTGAGAGAACTGCGCTTCTGGGATCGTCGCGACGCGGCATAGACGTGCTCTATCACTGCCAGCCCTCGATCTGACCCTCCGCTGCGACAAAGGCAGGATCAAGGACGCCAGCGGTCCCTGGCAAATGTCCGCCCATGGGCCAGGGGCGGCGAGTCTGTAACAGCGACGTACTCGCGGCGCCCGGCGGTTGTTTCACCAAGACGTGCTAAGCTAAGATAGGCTACCGCCGCAGCGCACCAGCTCACTTCGTTGCTCATGGCGCACGTTGTGCTCCTCGGCGCTGGTGCTAGTCGCCCGTGCATGTCTCAGTCGACGACAAAACTTCGTTCGCGTATGCATCCGCAAGCGCACGGCAAGCGGATTGAGCTGACGCCGCGCGATCTCGCCATTTTTCGTTTGCTCGATCGCTATCGTTACCTTCCATCGAACTTCATCCGCGCCTTCGTCGGCGGCAATGCCGGTTACCACAAAGCCCGCATGACCGATCTCTTCCACGAGGGCTGGCTGGCCAAGCCCATCCCGCAATGGGAGGCGATGAACGCCCGCTATCGGTTCGACAGCTACGAACTCGGCCGCAAAGCAACGGCCGCGCTGGTCGACCGTGGCCCACTCGAAATCCATCGGCTGGGCACCGGTGGCGCCTTCCGGCACGAGCTAATGGTTTGCCTGGTCATGGCCTCGATCGAGCTCTCGGCGCGTGAGCACGGGATCGCGCTGTTGTCCTGGAAGGATGTTCTCGCCAATGCCCCCGAAAGTACCAGGGATGCCGAGGCACCGTTCAGCATCCCGATGTGCTTTACCCATCGCGGGCAGAATTTCGGTCGGCCGCTGCGACCGGACGGCCATCCGTTTGGACTCAGGGCTGCGCGCACCTTCTGGTTCGCCGGTTTCGAAGCCGATCGCCATACCGAGCCGCTGCATCCGACCGATCTCAGCGCCCGCAACTCCTCGATCTTAGGAAAGATTCTGCAATACCGGCACATGGTCCGCGATCGCCTGTTCGAAAGCCATTTCGGTATGCGCAACGTCTTCGTGCCGATCATCACCGTCAACGACGAGCATATGCACAACATGATCGAACTGGCGCTGCGACTGACCGATGGTCACGGCTTCAAATGGATGCTGTTCAAGAGCGTACCGGACTTTGCGTCGCTGGAAAAAACCATTCAGCCAAGCACCGACTTTCTTGCCGAAGACTGGCTCCGCGCCGGCAACCCGCCGCTCAATCTTTTGGAAGAACTCGCCCGTGTCGAGAACTAGCCGCACCGGCGGCAAGCGCTCATCGCTCAGAGTACAGTGTTCGGCGATCGGCTGGGGGCGACCCTTCCGCGATCCCGGCCTCGATCTGTCGGATCGCCTCCTCAACACAGAACTCTGCCGCTGCCAGCTGCGCGTCCGTGAGGTTGAGCTCCTTCCCCTTTTGCACCGTCTCGCGGGCGCGGCCGTAAAATTGCTGGCGCGCAGCGACGTCGAGCGCTTCGGGATGGGCCCGAGCCAGTAGGGCCCGGTAGCGCTCCACCGTCGCGGCGTCTGGTGTCGGAGTTGCGGGCTGCGGCTGCTCGAGGTTGGGTGACTCCGCCTTCTGCGGAAGTCCCTGAGTGCGAGGACTCTCAGGCTTGGAGGTCACCGGCGGAACGTCTGCGAGGCGGGCAATCGCTGCGATCCGCTGCTCGATCGGCGGATGGGTCGCGAACAGCCCGCCCCAGCCGAAGATCGCATTGTCGAACAGCATCGCTCGCACCCCCTCGACGCTCGTCTCGAGCGTGCTGTTCCCCAAAATCCTGCGCAGCGCGGAAATCATCGCTTCGGGCTTGCCGGTGATGGCCACCGCCCCGGCGTCGGCCATGAACTCCCGCTGGCGCGACAGCGCAAACTGGATGACCAGCGAACTGATCGTGCTGACGAGCCCGATGACGTAGGCCGCTAACTTCCCCACCCAGAACAGCGCGCCATACCCCAGCTCCGCCAGCATCTTCGAGAACGGAAAGGGCAGCAGTGTGAACACGGCGCGGTAGAAATTGAGCGCGCCCATCACCACCGCCCAGAACACCTTCATGGCGACGTCGTGCACCATCGGGATGGTGCCGACCAGCACCGTCGCCACCACCATCAAACGGACATCGTGGTTGCGGATATGAGTGAGCTCGTGCGCCAGCACCCCCTCAAGCTCATCGTCAGTCAGCGCATCGACCAGCCCGCGGGTGACCGTCACCGAGTAGCGGCCTTCCTGCAAACCCGAGGCGAACGCATTCATGATGTCGGTGTCGATGACGCGCAGCGCCGGCAGGCGCATTCCGCACTTGCCGCATAGCTCTTCGAAAATCGACCATAGGCGCCGGTCTTCCTGTCGACCGAGGAGCCGCGCATTGGTCGCCTTATCGATGATCCATTGATTGAGGACGTAGCCGATCGGCAGCCAGACGATTGTGATGATGACCATCACCACCAGGCTAGAGACGAACAGACCGCTCGCTATAGCCATAGCGTTGCGTTGGCCGAAGACGCCGAGGCCGAGCAACGTGAACACGAAGACCACTGTCGGCAGCACGAACGGAAATCCCGCCACGAGTGCCGCCGACTTTGTCGCGTTACGGCGAATTTGTGATTGCAGTTCGCCTGAGTCCATCCGTCACCCCGGACCCTTCGACGCCACAGACTATCAAGACAAGCCGCCGACTCTCAATATGCGCGGTTCCGCATCTGCAAGAAAAAAGGCCCGTTCCGTTTGCTAAGCGGCCGCATCCGCGTCGGCACCACTCCCCTCTTGAGCGTCCGCGGCAGTTTCAACCCCAGGTGCGCTCTCTTCAGCGCTCCTCGCGTCGAGGGGGGTCTCGTCGTCCTGGCCCGCGATCCGATCGATCTGGGGCGTGGCATCGAGTCCAGCGTCAGCAATGTTGTCGCGCTGTTGACCGACGGCCTCTCCGTCCGCCGGCTCCGACCTCTCGCTGCATTCATGGGGGTGAGCGCCATCGAGCCTCCGGGATGGTTCTAGCGTTTCGAGCCGCTCGCCAGCGGCTCTATTTGTTCGCACCTCTCCCAGCCCCTGCCGGGAATTGCGGGCCGCGCGTTCCGCGTAGCGCTCCGCGGCAAGCACCGCCCGTTCGGAGGCTGTCAAGCTGTTGGCTTCGACCAAGTCGAGGAGCCGGCCGGCCAATCCCCTGCGCCTCCGCAACGGTGGATCGAGGGGACCCAGCGACCGCGATTGTGTTCGCATGCGCGTGCCCTGCCGCCAAGTCCGCTGCTCATAAAGGTAGCGCCGGCCCCGAATTGTCTTGATGACCAGATAGCTCATGCCGCCGCGCTAGCAGGCCGTTAGCAAAGACGCATCTGAACATTTGGTGACAGTGGAACATACGGACACATAGCCTCGCGTAAGCGGCCCAGCCGCGCTTCGTGGGGCGAACCATGTCCGATGAGGTCCCATCCAATCGCGACTCTTACAAAAATAGGACCGCGCCGATGACGCGATCCTGAGCCTATTGGTTGGCGATGAACGCCTCGGCCCGCTCGAGCAGTTTGGCGGCGTTGAGGAGATCACCGGCGCCGAGCTGGTCGGTGTCCTTCCAGTCCTCGCCGTCCTTGTAGGAGCGGACCAGAACGACATTGTAGAAGTCGTCGTTCTTCCACACCGTTGCCGTCACGTAGCCGAGCCGGAACTTTGCAGCAGGTTGGTTGCCTTTTGCCATGGGAGCCTCCTTTCAGCATCCACGGCCAATCGTACCATGGCGGGGATGGTACACTGGGGTGAGCTGTTCCTAACGGAGGCTCTCATGAGCTACATCGATTTCGCCGACCTCAAATCCCGCGTCTCCATTGTCGATGCGGTCGCACGGCTCGGGATTACCCTCAGGCCGAGTGCCAATGGCCAGTTGCGCGGCCAGTGCCCGATCTGTCACGCCGACAGCGAACGCGGTTTTGTTATCACCCCGGAGAAGAACCTGTTCTTCTGCTTCGGCAAGTGTGGGGGCGGCGATCAGATCAAGTTGGTCTCGCTGGTCAAGGGCATTGGCGCCCGCGAGGCCGCCCTGTTTCTGCAGGGCGAGACAAGTTCTGTGACGACGGTCACAACACTTCCCCAAGAGCAGAAGGCGGGGCTGAACCCGCTCACCTATCTGGAGGCATCCCATGCGGCCGTACGAGCCCTCGGGGTGTCTCCGGAGACGGCAGCCCTCTTTGCCAGCGGCTTTGCCCCCAAAGGCGTACTGCGCGGTCGGTATGCCGTGCCAGTGCATGGCAAGGACGGAACCTTGGTTGCCTATGTCGGGATCGCCGTGAGCGCCGAACAAAGCCCGAAGCTCATGTTCCATTCCTTCGATCCGGCCGGCGTGATCTTCAACGCTCACCGGGTGGCCAAGGGCGGCGATCTTTTCGTCTGTCGCGATCCTCTGGCCGTTGTGCGGGCGGTCGAGAATGGCATCGCCATCGACAGCGTCGTCAGCTTCCTCGCTCCGATCAGCGCCATGAGCCTCGAAGCCCTGGCGGCATTGATGGACGCGCGACAGGTCGAAAACGCTGAGCTCGCTTAGGTCTCCTCCGGGAGACCTCTTTCTTTTGTGATGAAGTGCCAACGCTGCACATATCCGCGCACGCAATGACGTTCCGTGACATGGCGCACGGTTACAGCACCCAGCCAGTGTGAATGTTGTCGTCCCTCCTGAGAGGAGGGAACGATGAACGTCTTGCTGACCAATCGACCACTCGATATCGAGCTCAACTGCGCCATCCTCGAAATCGCCACACGAGTTCCGCCCGGAGGTTTTGACGTGGCGGAGGAGGCACCCAGCACTTGGGCCGAGCTCAAGACGCACCTGGATTCCGGGAAACGGCTTGTCGTCTATTCAGGGGGTTCCGAGGAGACGATCTACGTTGACCCGGCGGTCAACTACGCATTCCGCGCCTGGCACGACCATCTGCACTACATCAACCAATTCGACTTCTCGCTCGACGGCGAAACCGCCGTCTGTGACGAACAATGCAGAGTGCTTGCGACGATGAGCCGTGACGAACGACAGGCATCCCGATGGTGTCGGATCATCCAAGCTGAGGTGATCGGCCAAAAACTATATCACCGGCTCTACGACCTCTTCCCTGCTGATCAGCGGGCGTTCGTGCTGTCGTATCTGGAAAACCCTGACAGCGCATTGGCCGCAAGATGGTGATGACGCATGGTACAATTGGAAAGGAGTTCCACAAGGAGGTTCCTTCCCATGACTCTCATGCTTCATGCCGGCGCCAAGCCGGTCGACTATGATGGCCTGCGGGCCCTGGTCACCCCCGAGCCGACGGAGACCCATATGCCGATCCCGCATTATCGCGTGGTCGACCTCATCGCGCACAGCCTCGGCTTTTTCGGGCACGAGATCGTCGAGCGCGACTTCGGTGTCACCGAGGACGGGATGCGCTTCTTCGGGGTCCTGACTCTCAGGTCGCCGTACACCGGCTACACGGACACGGTTGGGCTGCGCAACAGCCACGACAAGAAGTTTCCGATCGGGGTGGGCTTTGGCAGCCGCACGTTTGTCTGCGACAATCTCGCCTTCATCGCCGACCAGGTGATCAGGCGCAAGCACACCACGAACGCCAAACGGGATCTGCCCGGCCTTATCGCCGAGCTGATCGAGCCGCTACAACTGACTCGTGAAAAACAGCACCGGGCATTTCTGGCCTACCAGCAGACACCGGTGACCGAGGTGCAGGCCGACCACGGCATCATGTCGATGTACCGCGAGGGTGTCATAAACGTGCAGCGGGTTGCTGAGGTCGATGAGCAGTGGCAGCGCCCGACATTCGATTGGGGCGGGAAAACCGCGTGGCGGCTCTTCAACGCCGCGACCTACGCGCTCACCGGCCGCGTCGTCGAGAACAGCGACGCAACGCCAAAACTCCACACGATCATCGACGGCATGTGTGCGCCGTTGGTGGCATGAGGAGGGGGCGATGCTTGCCAATGCGAAGCGGAAGTACGCGCTCGCCGACTTCTCGGTGGAGTATCGTCCCGGCAAGGGCTGGTACTTCGGCAGCCAGCTCGAGGGGTCGGCGGCCTTCCGAGGTCCATACAAATCCATCCCGTCCGTCACCCTCATGATTGCGCGAAAGTTCCGCAAAGAAATCGAGCGACGAGACAAACCGTTCACTCTCCCAGAGTGAACGCATGTCCACGGAAGTGCAAAACCTCCGCGATGCTGCCCTGCCAATCAGCAGGGCATTTTTCTTCCGATCCCGATCCCGTCCATGGGCCAGGCGGCGATCTCCTTGTTTTGCCGCGATCCGCTGGCCGTCGCCCGACGCTGTGGTATAATCGGGCCATGACCACGAACATCCTCAAAGACCTCGTGCAGCAGGCCGGCGACTGGCCCGAACAGGACCAGCAGGAGTTGGCTGACTTCGCGCGCGTCATCGAAGCGCGACGCACCGGGCTCTATCGCGTCACCGACGCGGAACGCGCCGCGATCGCCGAAGGTCTCGCAGAGGCCGAAGCGGGCGATTTCGTCTCGGACGCCGAACTGGCTGCCGCCCATAAACGCCAGCGGGTATGAAGCTCAAATATACCCGGCGCGGCTTTGCCGATCGTGAGGAGATTTTTGCCTTCCTGGCCGAACGCTCGCCGGTCGGCGCGAAATCGGTCATGGCGCGCGTCGATGCGGCGATTGACCAGTTACTGGCCCAGCCCATGAGCGGCCACGCTACCGACGTACCGGGGGTTCGGGTGCTCTTCGTGCGTCGCTATCCCTATAAAGTCTTCTACCATTTGCGCGGCGACGTCCTCGAGATCGTCCACCTTCGCCACACCGCCAGGCGACTCCCGGACGACCTTTGAGCAGCCGTCGAAGTAAAATCGCCGGTGTCGAGCCTTGGCCGCAAGGTGAGTTCGATCTTGATCTTTCTGGCACTGGCCCGGTACGCTGCCAGGGCTGCGGGTCAGGATCATCCGTTAGAGTGCCGAGATGCGCCGTGGAGCGGGGATTATGTATTCGGCAAACCCGCAGGCGGTTTGCTATGACTACGGTATGGGGCGCGCCGCCGACATCGGAAACATCATCGCGATTTTTGGTCTCGCGGGGAGCACTCTCTTGGGTGCGCTGATGCTCCTGCATCAGGACTGGGTGGGTCCGATTGCAGACGGGCGGCGTTCGTTTGCGTGGTCTGCATCGCTGCTGGTCTTTTGCTCCTCGTTTGGCCGCGCCAAGCGCCAAAACCCACCGATCCGGTCGTCGCCTCACTCATAAGGTTCTCGTCCGGCAAAGGGCGGCTCACGAATTCGACTATCTCAGGGAATACGATTGTCGCTCACGGGCCGGTAAACCTTATCTCCGGCGTCGGGGAGATTAGAAGCAGCGGCATTACGGACAACGATCTCTGCTCCCCAGCCGGGCTGCCACAAACTCTAGTTTTCAGCCGAAGGCAGTTGCAAACCATCCGCAACGCAATCTCAAATATTCATTTGGGGATTGAGATTTTGCGGGATCTATCAAGCCCCGGCTTGGACATCCCACATCGGCAAATCATCTCTCTTTTCAAAGAGGCCGGCTGGATAGTGCACGACTGGGTGCCAATAGGCGGCGTCACGCCACCTAACGATGACCTGACTCTTTTTATCGGGCCTCAAACGCGATCTGATGCCGTCAACAGCATCGTAGCGGGTTTCGGAGTCGCCGGCTTACCGCTCGAGGTGAGGCAGGAGGGCGATTCCGAAAGGATCATGCCCCGGTTGTATTTTTCGGCGGCTCGCGACTAGGCTTCGTCACCTTCAGAGCCCTGTCAGAAGCCTTTCTCGGGGTCGCCGCCGGTGTCTTCCGGCTTTTAGGTCCGGTGGTGAACTACTCTATCAGAAAGTTCTGGCCGCAATGACGGGATCGCCGCCCGCTGCGCGGGCGCCACTTCGAATGAAGACCAGCCGTTGCGAGGTGCCGATGCGCATCATCTTAGCCGTAGCCTTCAGCCTGTTCGCGACGGCTGTCCAAGCCGAGCGGTGCACCTACGTGGACTCAATGAACGACAGGGCGACATTCGACTTTACCACACGTGATCTCGATATCGTCTGGGCGCCAGCGAACGGCGCGCCGAGCATAGCTGAACACTGCCAGACTCTGCCAGTCGGCACTGGGATGATTCAAACCGATGCGGTGTGTGGGACCAATGCCTATTGGTTTGGCATCGGGCCGTCCTACAGGGGCGGCCACGACCTCGACATCATGGCCCTCGACGGACTGGTCTGGTACAGTCACTGCAAGTAGTGATGCGCTGGCTGTCAGTCCGGTAGGGATCGAGCTCAGAGGCGCGTGCTCGAACTCGCCTTGACCATGCGACGGCCTAGACTGACATTTCCCTGGATGTGCGGTCGCTTCACAGACCAGATCACCTGGACCGAACACCGCGAGCTCTACGAACTCGCTGTCAACACGACGGCGATGTCGAACATGGAGCCGATTTGACGCCCGAGGGCAGGCTAGAGGTCGCAATCCATGCTTGACGACGGACTGAACGCGCTACGGGCAGAAATTGGCATCAAAGAGATTGCGTCGCTCGTGGAGCGCACGGCGCGCTGGGTAGCCCCCGAGACATTCCGCTATCTGCCGGTATGGTATCCGGAATACGCAAGACGAATGCCGCTCTACAAAGCCAATTGGTCCGAGCCTCGAACGAACACAAATCGTGCGAGTGGGACAACGGCTCAAAAGTGGGAGGGCAACGTTACCGCCAATGCGGCGCTAACCTATGCGTTGGGATTGCGCAAGGCGACGCGGCCGAACTGGTCCTGCTGTCACCTTTGGGGGGTCGACGATGACAAGTTTCAGAAGTCCAACGCAGTAGTTTCTGATCATCGCTTCTTTTCATGTGTCGGCAACATGGTGCTGCTTCCGACCCCGCTGAAGGCCTTCACCGATACGATGCCGGAGATCAAAGCGATGCTGAGACTCTGTGCTCGAAACCTCTACGGCTGGCAGTGCGACCACGAGGGTATGGCGGCAATAAACGAGGCGCTCGACCTCTGGGGTGATTGGTCAGCGTGGCCCGCGAGCTGGCCACGCAAAAGCAAGACTAGCCCGCCGGCAGGAACGGTGCCGTTTTCGCCAGATATCAAGCGCTTCGCAGATCGAAGACTAGCAAGGGTGAGACGTGATTTGATCGAGGCCGGCGCGTTCTATCCTCGCGATAAGGTCCTCGAGGCACTGGACTATTGGCGGATACCGATGGTCGCCAGTTGAGCTCGGTACAAGTCGCGCGACATGCGGCTAAACCATATCTCGCCAGGACAGCAGCAGGGCGGCCAGCGTCACAAGCACCGATGCGCTAAGCGGTACCACGAATGATAGCCAGAAGCGCTCGACGCCTTCGTCGGTAACGATCGCCCTGAGTTGTCGCTCGACCTTGCCGATTGTCTCGGTGTTTTCGTTCACCGCCTTCGTGAGGGCTGTCGACTGACGGGCCTGAACGTCGACAATCTCGTCTCGAACGCGAAGCAGTTCGGTTTTTGTCGTCGCCGCCAATTCGTCAAACTTGCCATTGCCGATTTGAAGGTCAGAGAGCATCCCTCGCATTTCGTCGGCGAGTTGGTTCATCCGATCGAGGTTCGGCCTAAGTCCGGCCTCAACCGGCGCAAGGATCTCCTTGCCGATGTCCGCTGGCGAGCGGAGCAAGATGGCCGTCAGCTGGTTCGGCAGTCTGTCGATGATTGACTGAATGACATCGGCGGGTGTCGTTATGCGCTTCAACGAAGCCTCGACGCTTTGCATGATCACGTTGAAGTGGTTTTGGTCCTGAGTGCCATTTAGCGTCGCCGATGTCTCGAGGTTGCGGAGGTGTTCCAGGAACTCTGGCACCTTCGCCATGGGGTCGGCGTTTGTTAGCGCCGACGTGAACTCGTTGAGGCCTCGAATGATGTTGTCGACGCGTTGAGCATGGTCGATGAACCGGCTGGTCTCGACGCGGTAGCGATAGACGAAACTCACCAGCGAGTAGATGAAGAAGAGCAGGAGCGGGTATAGCAGTTGCCATTTTGGGACGTCACCTTTGAAGCCCACCAGCGGAAGGTGCTCAAGGTCGATAGTCCACGCAGAGCACGCGAGTAGCAGCAGCGCGGCGACGAACATTTCGGCGCGGACCCTGACGTAGGTCGACGACCATTCGAGATAGCGGTCTGCCATTCATGCCCTTTCTCGACCAAGCGCCGCATTGCCTGTTGCCGCGATGGCTTTGCCCGGCTGCGCCATCACCGGCCGATGTATCATGGCAACATCTGCGGTCTGCCGCCGCGCCGGCAATGTGGGATGCACCTCAGGCGAGCGTGTCCGCCGTAGCGCTACGCTGCCGCGGACGTTGCCCCGCCGGCTAGAGAGTCAATCTTGCCGAGAGCTTTCTGAACGCGAGAGTCGGAGAAAGCGATCGGCGTGACGGTTGAGCGGCGAGTGAACAGCGATCGGATCACGGCCCCGTGCAGGTATGTAAAGGCAGGCGGAACAGCCTCGCCAACCATCGCGCGAACGTTTGTGAGTCCGAACTCTTTCGGCACCGATCCCCAATGGAAGGAGGAAGGGAAGGTCTGTAGCGCGGCACACTCCAGCACGCTCAGAAGTCTATTTTCGGTCGGGTGGATCGCGTTATCACTTCCAATATGTCCGCTGGCCGTAGTGATCGTCGCCGAAGGTCGGTCGGACCTCATGCGGCGGTAGCTAGTTTTGAACCCGCGGACCAAGCGGTGCGATCCGTTTGCGAGGCGCACAACGGGGCGGAGGAGAGGGCCACCGCACCTCGGGCACTCAGCGTCGCCTGTACCGACATTTACGCTTCCACATGCCCCGCACTTCTGGTTGTTCCAAGCGCTCTCCCCTTCGGGCATCGCCTGCACCATTGCGTAGACTCGCGGTGACCAGACGGGAACCGTATGAAGGCCCTTGAAACCCGGGGCCAGCGACCTCTCTTCACTCGAGGCATCCAAAGGGGGCAGGTTTAGAGCCTTCATTGCTGCAGCAAACGTAATTTGAGGGGCGTCGGTCCCGCCGCCATGTGTAGGGCGAGGAAAGGGTGCCCTACCCATTGAGCGCATACGGGTAAGACCAGGATTATCCCGTCTGACGAACGTGAGGAATGTTCTCACTCGGTTTTGAGGGATGCCATAGTCGGCCAGGTCGGTGATCATCGCGAAATGATCGTAGTCTTA
>Ga0265339_10001204_pt1 | contig 19501 bp, 22 predicted proteins | sample 4CB219metaG_FD_202085 | JGI IMG/M metagenome (GOLD analysis project Ga0265339, IMG submission 202085) | Rhizosphere microbial communities from Carex aquatilis grown in University of Washington, Seatle, WA, United States - 4-CB2-19 metaG | ecosystem: Host-associated > Plants > Roots >... | reverse complement strand
CGGCGTCAGACGCGACAATGCATCCCGTGCGTCGTTCTCGGTGAACAGTGGCAGCGCAGGGTGATGCTTTGAATAGCGGTGGCGATTGGCATCCTCGGCAGCGCGCTCCTCGAGGTGACCGGCGTCCGGGAGAAGGATACCGCACAGATCGAGCGTCGCCGGCGTGCAGTACACCCGGCCCCGAAAGCCGTGTTTCACAAGCAGGGGAATATATCCTGAGTGATCGATATGAGCGTGCGTGAGAACGACAGCGTCGAGCGTACGCACGTCCGTCGGCAACGGAGCCCAGTTGCGCAGGCGAAGTTGTTTGAAGCCCTGAAACAATCCGCAATCCACCAGAATCCGGTGATGGTCCGTTTCAAGTAGATATTTCGAACCTGTGACCGTTCCAACGGCTCCGAGGAATGTAACACGCATCACAATTCTACCTCTCGAATCGCGTCCGCGAGTTGCGCGGAAATGTCGATGCCGTTGGTGGGATGTTTGACCGTGTTGGTGGTGACGATCCGCGCCGGACGCGCGGCGAGAAGGCTCTCATAAGCCGCTGGCGCAAAAATCGCATGCACGCCCATGCAGACGGCCGGTTTCAACTTTGCGTGCCGCAGATGGCCGAGCGTTTCGATCATGGTTCTGCCCGTCGAGATGATGTCGTCGACCAGGACCGGGGCGTAGTCGCGCCATTTGGAGCTTTCGGGGACCGACACTTCTACGTCTTGATCGCCCTTTCGGATTTTCGCGAGAACGACGAATGGTGCTCGCGCGCCCTTCGCCACCTCGGCCACCCACTGGGCGCTTTCGGAGTCCGGGCCGATGATGACCGGGTCTTGCACATTGTCGACGATCCATGCCGACACGGCCGGGGCAGCGTGCAGCACGCGCGTCGGCATCGTGAAGATCTCCCCCAGCGCGTGCACGCGGTGAAGATGCGGATCGATCGTCACCAGCCAATCGAAGTGCGGCGAAAGCTCCGATGCAAAAATCTTGGCCGAAAGAGCCTCGCCGGGCTGAAAGCGTCGGTCCTGGCGCATGTACGATAGATAGGGCGCCACCAATCCCACGCGCGCTGCACCAAGATCGCGTGCCGTTTCGGCTGCAAACACCAGTGGCAGAAATTTCGAGTCGGGCCGGTCGAGCGTACACACCAGCACGACTTCTCGGCCGCGCAGATTCACGTCCAACTTGAAATATGTCTCGCCGTCCGGAAACGCTCGCGTGACAGGAAGAACCATCTCTCCGCCGATTCGGCGCGCGAGGCTCGCTGCCATCTCGTCATTGCCCGGCAGTGGCACAATGATCGGCGTGTTCATGTGCGCGCCAGTCCGATGATGTCCGGATTCAGCGCGACATAGGACATGGCGTATTCAAGTTCGCCTGGGCTCTCGGCAAAGACGGTATAGGCCGGCTCACCGCGGCTGACCGGAGCTCCCAGACGCAAGTGCAATTCGACGCCCGCCGCCTTCGCATCCGGCGCGCCAGCGAGTTTGGCTACGCGCGAGAGCTTGCGGCTGTCGATGCGTTCGACCAGTCCGCTGGTTCGCGCCTTCACCACGTGGTGATGCTGCGCGACCGGAGGCGTCCGCATGCCGCCCTGGGCATCGCAGATTCGCTGGAATTTTTGCCATGCTTTGCCGCTCGCAAGCGTTTCAGCGGCGAGCCGCATTCCTGAACCTTCCGGCGCCGCACCGCCCAGCTCGAGCAGCGCGCCTGCGAGCGCAAGTGCATGCGAACGCAAATCCGACGGAGCCATAGCTTGCCCTTGTAGCACGGCGAGCACATCGCGCGCCTCGAGCGCGGGACCGATCCCGCGGCCGACAGGCTGCGTGCCGTCGCTGATGATGACTTTTGCGACGAGACCGAATGCGCGCCCGACTTCGACGAGACTGTCGGACAGCGTTTGTGCAGCCTCATAGCTGCGCACTTTTGCTGTCGGACCGACCGGCAGGTCAAGCACGAGATGCGTTGCGCCGGCGGCAACCTTTTTCGACAGGATGGAGGCAACCAACTGGCCCTCGCCGTCAAGGTCAAGGACACGCTCCACCCGGATCATGATGTCATCGGTCGGGCTGAGGCCCATCGCACCGCCCCACGCGATGCAGCCGCCTTCTTTGTCGACCACCCTTCTCATCGTCGCGAGATCGAGATCGACAGGCGCCATAGTCTCCATCGTATCCGCCGTGCCCGCCGGAGACGTGATCGCGCGCGACGACGTCTTGGGAATTGTCAGTCCGCACGCAGCCACAATCGCAACGACGATGGGCGTGGTGCGGTTTCCCGGCAAGCCGCCGATGCTGTGTTTGTCAACGATAGGTTTACTGGGCCATTCGATGCGCTCTCCGACATCGATCATGGCGCGCGTGAGGTCCCGCATCTCGTCATAGTCCAACGCACGCGCGGCGCATGCGGTGATAAACGCCGAGAGATGAATCGAAGAATAACGTCCGGCCTGGACGTCATTGATGATGTCGCGCAGCGCCGTTGCGTCGAGACGATTGCCTAGAACCTTGCCGCGTATCGGACTGAGAGACTCCAGCGGTGGTGCGTGGCTCACGCTTACCTTCGCGCCGATGCCGAGACCAAGTTCGCCCCACGCCCATTCCGAAAGTCCGGCTTCGTTCAATCCGACCAGACCTGACGTGACATGATAGAGCGTCGCGACGACAGACTTCGTACCGTGCGAGACCACGACGCGCGAGCGCGCGGCGAATCCCTCTGCCCGGCATACGTGGCAGTCCTTGTGCATGAAGATGTGCGCTTCGCTCGGCGTCTCGATGCCCAGCCGCAGCGCAGTCATGACATGTCCGGCCATCATGGAAGAAGCATCTCGCTCTGAAGCCTGTTGGAATTGTACGCTCATTCCGTATCAGCTTGAAATCCCTCGCATCTTGATCTGACGCAAGGAGGTCCGACCCGCGCGGCACCATACTATTTGGAGTGATAAGCGAAGTGCGCGTCACACTTCATTTACGGGAGAATTCATGAGCGCGGCCAAGATTGCACAGCAACATGTCGATCAGGCCCTGGCAGAAGCCAAGGCCGGCGGCTTCGACCTCGATGCCACGGCGCGTTACATGCTTGGAGCGATCGTGCGGAAGTATCTGGAGTATCGCCCGATCCAGGACGTTCGAGCAGAACTCGAATTCGTGGCCGAGAACTGCGACCCAGATACCGATTACATGTTCATGCGGCCGTGACAGCCTGCATCGCCTGTCGCTTTGCCGGCGAGCGGCGTCTAGGATTGTGAAATGGACATCTATGCTCTGCTCGAACGGCTGCTGCTGGCTCTCGCCATCGGATTCATGATCGGCGTCGAACGCGGCTGGCAGGAACGCGAAATGAAGGACGGCGCGCGCGCCGCAGGTGTGCGGACCTACGCACTCATCGGTTTGCTCGGCGGCGTCTGTGCTTTGCTGATCCCCTTCGCAGGCAGTTTGTTTCTGGGCGCCGCATTTGTCGCATTTGCGGCCAGCCTTGCCTTGTTCGAATGGCGCGAAGCCAACGTATTCGATAGCGCCTCCGCAACGGGAATGATTGCCGGCCTTATCACCTTTGCGATCGGCGCCTATGCGGCAGTGGGCAACATGGTCGTCGCGGGGGTATGCGGCATCGCCGCGACGTTCATTCTCGCCGAGCGCAAGGCGTTGCACGCATTCGTCGAAAACCTGAAGTGGACCGAGCTGCGCGCGGGACTTCTCTTGCTCGTCATGTCGTTTGTGCTCTTGCCGCTTCTGCCCGATCACCCGATCGATCCCTGGCAGGCGCTCAACCCGCGGCAGCTCTGGCTGATGATCGTGATCATCGCCGCGCTTTCCTTCGTAGGCTACATAAGCGTCCGCGTGGCCGGAGAGCGCGCAGGTCTGATCTATGCGGCTGCTGCAGGCGGATTCGTCTCATCGACCACCGTCACCTGGACATATGCGCGTCTTGCACGCGCGCAGCCCGACAGCAGCATGCCACTCGCCGCGGGCGTGACGACATCATGGGCGGTCTCGCTCACGCGCATGAGCGCAATCGGCATCGCTCTGGCGCCGGGGCTCCTTTGGCCGTTGGCCTCGGTCCTGGCGGTACCGGTCCTGCTGCTCCTGGGCGCCTCGTTCTTGCTCTATCGACGCGCAGCCGTGGAACAAGAAAGGTCGCCACTGATCCTGACGAACCCGTTCGAATTGAGCGAAGTGCTGAAATTCGGCCTTCTGCTCGCGGCCGTGACCTTCATCGCCAAGGTAACCGGATCAGGCACAAACCAGCTGGGATTGATCCCGCTGGCAGCGATTTCCGGTCTGGTGGACGTCGACCCCATAACGCTATCGACGGCCAAAATCGCAGGCCAAGCCGTGACGCTGCCATTCGCGGCGACCGTCATAGTCATCGCAGGGGCCGCAAATCAGCTATGCAAGACCGTTTTGGCGATAGTGCTCGGATCGCGCGCGTTCGCGTTCTACGTCGCCGCCGCGTCCGCCATAAGCGCAGTAAGCGCCGCCGTACTGTGGACGGCGTTGCGCTGAAGAGAGCTATTGGTCGGCGCCGGCAACCCACGAGCCATAGGCCAGGGCGAGTGCAAAAACCGAAAATGTGGCGATAACCAGAATCAAGAACGCATGTTCCATGAACGCAATTCCCCAAGTGACATGGGGGACCTTGGCCAATCCGATCTGGCTTGAAATTGAGCCAAATCAAGAATCGGGAGCGTTCAATGACGCGGGTCGAGGGACCGTATGTAAACGACTATGAGGTCGAGGTCGCGCGGCAGAAACTGTTGCTCGCGCATCGGATGTGCAGGCGTGCGAATAAAGGCGCGAAGCGCAGCCGTATTCTTGCCGTACTTGCGAGAAATCTCGACAAAGCTTGGTGCGGCGACGTGTTCGAGCGTGTCGGGATTGAACACCGGCCTCGACGGCGACTGTGTTTCAGTCACCTGGTGACATGCCGAGCACGCCTGGATCGCCAGCGTACGGCCTTCCGCGATCGCAGGAGGGCGGGCGTGGGCCGCGCTGAAATTACCTACCGTGAGTATCGCAAACGCAGTGACCCGAAAAAGATTCCATCTCATGCACGCCTCCTATTTTCCGGCCGCCGCGAGCCGTCGAACGGTCGCCAGGCAATTGTCACGGTGCCGTTCCGACAATTCGATAGCGCCGAAATAGGTTTTGCGCACAGGCCATACGCCCGACAGGCGCAGGATCCCCCGTTCGAAGGCCTTTTCACCATAGCCGCCAAAAATGATGCGAAACGCGACGGCCGGCATGCCCATCGTGACGATGAGCCGAGCGGATTTTCCGGTCAGCGCCCGTTTGGGGTTGCCGGCCGTCCCCGTGTCAAAGGCAAAACCGCCACAGGCGACCCGCTCCACAAAAGCCTTCAGCATCGCTGGAATGGTGCCAAGCCAGAGAGGATGGATGAAGACCAGATGTTCGGCCCACAGAATATCCTCCTGTGCCTTGCGGATATCCGCATTGTCGATTGCCGTCTGGAACTCCTCGAAGCGGACCAGTATTGGGAATGTGAGCGCGCCAACATCAATGCGCCGAACTTCATGCCCCGCCCCGGATGCGGCGTCGACGTAGGCCTTTGTAAGGCCGGAGCAGAAGCGTTCTTCGCGCGTATCGGGATGGCCATTTATGACTAGAATGCGCCTGGGCATGTGCCTCGCTCCGCTGCGAAATACTGCATATTGCAGCCGACCTGCGTTTGACGAAGATCAAGCCGTGCAGCAAGATTCGGCACTGGGAGCATGTCTGGCCCCACATGCACGAACTTAACCGCATGATAGGCTGAAAGACTTCTGAGGGCCATGTAAATGCCGGTCGTACGCCAATCTGCGGGACGCGTTGCGGAGGATAATTCGCTGTTCGACGCGCTGATCGCCACGGCGGTCGACGGAATCATGGTCATCGATGAGAAGGGCAGCGTCCGAATCTACAATCAGGCCTGCGAGCGGCTCTTCGGCTATACGGCCGCCGAGGTCATCGGCCACAGCATCAAGATGCTGATGCCTGCTCCGTACCATGACGAGCATGATGGGTATCTCAAGCACTATGTCGCCACTGGCGAGAAACATATCATCGGCATCGGACGCGAGGTGCAGGGACGCCGCAAAGACGGATCCGTTTTCCCAATGAACCTGTCCGTCGGCGAAGGCGTGATTCGCGGTGAGCGCATCTTCCTCGGAATTATTACCGACATCTCCCACCGCATAGAACGTGAGCGCCGCATTCTGGATCTGCAGTCCGAAATGCTGCACGTCAGCCGCCTCACCGACATGGGGCAAGTGGCGGCCGGCCTCGCCCATGAACTCAATCAGCCCCTGACTGCCATTCTCAACTACACCAACGCCGGCCTCGACATTGCCGATGAGCGTGGCGACGACGAACTGAAGTCGGTGTTCGCCAAGGTCGCGGAACAGGCTTCGCGTGCGGGTAACATCATTCGCCGCCTGCGCGCATTCATCGAAAAGCGCGGTCCGAACCGAACTGATGAAGACATCACGCGCACGATCGACGAGGCGATCCGCCTTGGCCAGATCAACGCTGCCGAACGCGGAATCAAGCTGCGCGTTTTGTTCGAGCAGGGCTTGCCGCCCGTCTCGGTTGACCGTGTCCAGATTCAACAGGTTCTGATCAACCTCATGAAGAATGCAGCCGAAGCCATGGAGGGACAGGAACGGCGCGAATTGACCGTCACGACCAGCCGGATCGCGCCCGAGCTGCTGCAGGTCTCGGTGGCCGACACCGGCCCTGGAATTTCCGATGAAATGGCAGAAAAGCTGTTTCAGCCTTTCGTCACGACCAAGGCCACCGGAATGGGTATGGGCCTGAGTATCTGCCGCGGTATCGTCGAAGCTCACGGCGGTCGGTTGTGGCTGGAGGCAAATCCGGGCGGAGGCGCCGTGTTCCGCTTCAACGTTCCGGTCGCACAGGATGCGAAATCATGAGTGGCGACAAGACCGTTTGCATCGTCGATGACGATCCTGACGTGCGCGACTCCTTGCAGATGCTGCTTGGCCGTTCCGGCTATCGGATTCTCGCGTTCGAATCCGCCCGCGCATTTCTGCAGGCCGGCATAAAGGCCGAAGGTACATGCGTGTTGGCCGACATCCGCATGCCAGAGATGGACGGTCTTGCGCTGCAGCGGGAAATCAATCGAACGATTCCCGGCCTTCCCGTCATCGTCATGACCGGGCATGGCGACGTTCCGCTCGCCGTTCAGGCAATGAAGGCCGGCGCCATCGAGTTTTTGGAGAAACCGTTCGAGAAGGCGACGCTGCTCGAAGCGATTGAGACTGCGTTTCAGCACGTCAAAGTTGCCGCCGAATTTTCAAAGTCTCGCTCCGACGTTCGCCCGGAACGCGTACTGACCGAACGTGAGAAGGAAGTATTCGATCTGCTCATTGAAGGTCAGCAAAACAAGGTGATCGCGCACAAGCTCGGAATTTCCGCACGCACAGTCGAGGTGCACCGAGCACGGGTGATGGAAAAGCTCGGCGCACGAAACCTCGCGGACCTCGTGAAGCACTCTATGTCGCGGCGGCGTACGTAGTCGCCACGGGTAATGATTGATCCGGATCAGCGTAAACACTCATCTCATCCTACTACTGTGCTTGCGCAATTTGGATGATGGCGCGAATTCGGCGCGCCTAAGATCAATGACTGTCATGCAGCAAAAACCGCTTGTCGGCATTTTGGAAGACGATGCGGCCGTGCGCGATTCCCTTCGCCTGATGCTTGAACGCAACGGCTATTCCGTTCAGACCTTCTCGTCACCCAATGACTTTCTTCTCACCAGGGAAATCGACCGGTTCAACTGCCTTGTGCTCGATTTTCAGCTCCCGGGAATGAGCGGGCTCGAATTGCTGGAGTTGCTTCGGCTGCGCGCTTACTCAAAACCGGCCATCATGATCGCGTCCGCGTCCGATCCGCAGCTTGAGAGTCGCATGCGAAAGGTCGGTGTCGACGACCTGTTGCGAAAACCGATCGCCCCGGACACGCTTTTGGGCGCCTTACGCAGCGCCATGGGGGGAAAATCGGAACACACGGTCGCACTACGTACGTAGTGACCCCTACGTCTTTGGTTCCGTGGTGGCCAGATACGTAGAGGTAATTCGCAATATTCGCGCAGGCCGCTGTGCGTCAATCTCTCCGTACTGAAACTGATCTGGGAGAGATCGATGTCCGTAGCAGTCCATGAGATCCGCACCGCGCAACACCCCGCCGCAGCATCGCTGAGGGTGACCGACGCGAAGTCGCCGCTCAGCGCCTTTGGAACGGTATCGCACTACTCCCGCAACAACACGATCTTCAGCGAAGGCGACGACGCAGAATATTCCTATCGCGTCATGACGGGCGCCGTCCGCCTCTCCAAGATGATGCCGGATGGCCGGCGTCAGATCGCAGAATTTGCCCTGCCCGGCGATTTTTTCGGGCTCAACTGGCTCGAAGATCACGCTCTGACCGCAGAGGCGCTCACCGATGTTACGCTGATCTGCTACGGCCGCGGCCGTCTCGAGAGGCTGGGCGACGAAAACCGCGAGGTCCGCGCCGAACTCTTCTCGACGCTTCGCCACGACCTGTGGGCCGCGCAGAACCATCTCGTCATCCTTGGCCGCCAGAGCGCCAATGAGCGGGTTGCCTCGTTCCTCATCCAGCTTATGGGACGCAGCAAGCAGGCCGATAAGCGGTCCATCGACATTCCCATGACGCGCCAGGACATCGCTGATTATCTCGGACTGACGATCGAAACCGTGTGCCGCACGCTTACCAAGCTGAAGCAGAGCGGACTGATCGACATCCCCAGCCGCCACGAAATCGTGGTGCGCAACGCCGCCGCTCTGCGCCGTGCAGCCCAGCCGGAGGAGCAGAACTGAGCACGCGTTCCGACGCATCTTTGGGAGTTGTGAAGGTGCCATACAGTATTCAGGGTTATCAGGAACGTGCGGATGAGTGCGTCCGGCTGGCAAATCTGGCGAGTGATCAACTTATCCGGAGCGAGTTGTTAAAGCTGCGCCAGACGTATCTTCATGTCGCCGAACGGCTGAAGCAACAGGGCTTCGAATCGGAGCCGCGCCGCCAATAGGGAATTTTTGGCCATGAAAGCGACCGGAGGCAGGCTGATACATTGGGCTCTGCTCGCCGGCTTACTGATCGCGGCAACTCTTATTGTGCTCGTTTGGAGCACGCATAGCGTAAGCTACCCCAATCCCGCGGATGCAAGGCGTTCTGTCGACCAATTGTCCCGGAACGGAACGCGCGACCGCGAGTTCGCCGTGACCCGCCTGCTACTCCTCTGTCTGGATGATTTGTCGAAAGGTGACAATGGTGGAGCGGTCGCCCAGTGCAGTTCGGTCACGATCATAGATCCGCAGAACGTCACCGCGTACAAGCTGCGCGGCAATGCGTACCTTCATTCCCGCCGCCCGCAACAGGCCGTTGAGGATTTCACGCGCGCTCTGACACTGTCGCCAGCCGATGCGGATACCATCCGCTTTCGGGCGAATGCCTACGCTGCGCAAAAGCGGGACGCGCTTGCACTTGCGGATTATGACCGCGCCATCATTCTGACTCCGGACAATCCGATCAACTTTCAGCTACGCGGATATCTCTATCAAATCCGCGGAAAGTACCACCTCGCGATCGCGGACTTCTCCACCGCCATCGCAATGCAGCCGCGACTTGCCGCAGCCTGGAATTCGCGCTGCTGGACGCGCGGTGTGGCCGGCGTTGACCTTGCCGGGGCGCTGGCCGATTGCGACAAGTCGATCGCGCTTGCCGCCTCCAACGCCAATGCATGGGACAGCCGTGGTCTGGTGCTCTTGAAGCTCGGCAGATATCGCGACTCTATCGGTAGCTACACCAACGCCCTGAAGCGTGAGCCCACACTGGTCACGTCGCTCTTCGGACGCGCGGTTGCCAAGCTTCGTATCGGCGACCCGACTGCGCCCAAGGACCTTGCGGACGCGAAGGCGATCCAGCCCGGAATCGAGGCAGAATTTCTCAGGTATGGCATCAAACTGAAGGCGAACGGCCCACCGGGGACCTAGCCAGGTTGATCCGGGTCAAGACGGGCTGCCAGAAAATTCCTAGTGTAAGAAACGGTAGCGGCAGTTTTGCGCATGAAGCACGCAGTTATCCTTGCCCATCCCAGGAGCGACAGTTTTGTCGGCTCCATAGCCTCGGCCTATCGTGAGGAAGGTTTGGCGCGCGGACACGAGATCCTGTTTCGTGATCTTTACCGGATGAAATTCGACCCCTGCCTGCATGAAAGCGAGATTCCCTGGTCGAACCATTTCGCGTTGCGCGATGACGTTCTGGCCGAACGGGAACTCTTGAAGGACGTGAATGTCTTCGTCCTGTGCTATCCGATCTGGCTCAACTCCCCGCCGGCAATACTGAAGGGTTATCTGGAACGCGTGTTCGGCATGGGCTTTGCCTTTCGTCGCGAGGCGACCGGCAATGCTCCGCTGATGATGGGGAAGAAGTTGATCAGCTTCACATCATCCGGCGCTCCGACGGAATGGGTGATCCAGTCCGGCGCCTGGCAGGCCATGCGGACCTTGTTCGACGGTCACTTCGCGGCCGTGTGCGGCCTGCAGTTGGTCGACCATGTCCATTTCGGCGGCGTAGTGCCGGGTATTCGCGCGGATTCCGTCGAAGCCGACATGGAAACAACACGAAAAACCTTCGACAGGCATTTCCTCGATTAGCGGTCGATTTGAGCGAGATCAGTCGACCGCTTCAAAAACCAGATAGCCTGTACAAATCGCATAGACACGGAGATATTCGATGCCTCTCGCACGGGTACGTCTGGAACTGGGTCGGGTCGAAGGATTTCCAGACGGAAGTTCGCAACACGGTTATGAGTTCGTCGCGCCGCTTACAAAAGACGGGCACATCGATGCGTCGGAATGGACGGCGCACAAGGATCGTTGCCGCGTGCGTCGTTTTTGGGGGCCGGAACCGGAGGAAAACGGCCTGCTGAAGCGGCACGGCCAGCATGGCTGGTATTTCGACTATCCGGCCCATCCTCCAGAAGAAGATGAACCATTTTTCAGGCTCGACCGCCACCACCTGTCCAGCGGAGCCTATGTTTCGATCACCGAGCACGATGGCGTTCAGCGGCCGTTTAAGGTCGTGGAAATCACACCGATACTGTAAAATGCGTCGCGTTCCGCGTTGATACTGTCACCGTCGGCAACCGGGGAAAATGCGTGAGCGTTCGCAATCTGGATTCCATTTTCAAGCCAAAATCTGTTGCCCTGATCGGCGCGAGCACGCGCGCGCACTCCGTCGGCGCCGTCACGGCCGACAATCTGCGCAGTGCGGGATTCGACGGCCAGATCATGCTGGTCAACGCCAAGCACGCCGATGTCGCTGGAACCACAGCCTTTCCCGACGTCGCTTCCCTGCCGCAGGCGCCCGATCTCGCCGTAATCTGCACTCCTGCGCCGACCGTTCCGTCGCTCATCTCCGAGCTCGGCGCGCGCGGCACCAAGGCCGCGATCGTCATCACGGCTGGATTTCGCGAGGCGGGCAATGCCACGGGCGTGGCGCTTGAGCAGGCGATGCTGGACGCCGCAAAGCCCCACCTGATGCGCATCATTGGGCCGAATTGCCTTGGCGTCGTTTCGACCCCTTCAAAACTGAACGCCTCCTTCGCACAAGTGATGCCGCAGATAGGCGGTGTCGCATTCGTCGCGCAGTCCGGAGCCATGGTGACGACTGTGCTCGACTGGGCGACGGGTCGCGGCATCGGCTTCTCGCACCTCGTCTCGCTTGGCGACATGAGCGACGTCGATTTTGGTGACATGCTCGATTATCTCGCAACGGACAACGATACCGGCGCAATCCTGCTCTACATCGAAGCCGTCACCCATGCGCGAAAATTCATGTCGGCCGCGCGCGCGGCGGCGCGCCTGAAACCGCTCATCGCGATCAAGGCCGGTCGCCAGGCCGCCGCTGCCAAGGCCGCCGCTTCGCACACCGGAGCACTGGCCGGGATGGACGCGGTCTATGACGCCGCCTTCGAACGCGCGGGCATCGTGCGCGCATACGATCTGGACGAAATTTTTGATGCGGTCGAGACACTCTCGGTTCGGCCTCGAGTGAGAGGCGACCGCCTGACGATCCTGACCAACGGCGGTGGCGCAGGTGTTCTGGCAACGGATTCGCTGATATCCCAGGGCGGCACGTTGGCCACTCTCTCAGACGAGACAGCCAAACAACTCAACGCCGTTTTGCCCGCCACCTGGTCCCATGGCAATCCGATCGACATCATCGGCGATGCGGGTCCGAAGCGCTATTCCGATGCGTTGACGATTCTCCGGGCTTCTGCCGATCATGACGCCATCCTGGTACTCAACTGCCCGACTGCCGTCGCCTCCGGTTTGGATGCGGCAACCGCCGTTGTCGAAGCAGCGCGCGATTCCAGCGTTCCGATCCTGACGAACTGGCTTGGTTCCCAGTCTGCAGAAGCCGCGCGCGCAGCATTCGAAGCCGCGAAGGTTTTGACTTACGACACGCCCGAAAAAGCGACCCGGGGTTTCATGCACATGGTGCGTTATCGGCGGGGCCAGGAAACGCTGATGGAGGTGCCGCCATCGATCCCGGAAGGGTACCAGCCAGACCGCGCGAAAGCCGCGGAGATCATCAAACAGGGACTAGCGGACGGCTTGCCCTGGCTCGACGCCCTCGCGGTGCAGTCGCTCCTCGAATGCTACAGGATTCCCATCGTTCAGACGGTGCATGCCGCGACGCCCGATGAAGTCGCGATCGCCGCGCGCCGGATCGGCGGCCCCATTGCGCTGAAAATACTTTCCCCGGACATTAGCCACAAATCCGATGTTGGCGGCGTGATCCTGAGCATTGTCGGCGAGGACGCGGCACGTTCGGCGGCCGCAAACATGGATGTGCGCATCGCGAAACTGTTGCCTGGCGCCCGCCTTACCGGATTCATCGTGCAGCAAATGGTGCAGAGACCTCATGCCCAGGAACTGATCCTGGGCATGGCGGCTGACCGCACGTTCGGTCCATTCGTTCTTTTTGGTCAGGGGGGCACGGCAGTCGAGATCATCGACGACAAGACGCTCGGCCTGCCGCCACTCAATCTCAAGCTGGCACGTGAAATGATCGCCCGCACGCGCGTGCACCGCAAACTTGCGGGTTATCGCGACACGCCGCCGGCGAAGTTGGATTCGATTGCGCTCGCGCTGGTGCAATTGTCACAACTGATCTGCGACTTTCCGGAAATTGCGGAGCTCGACATCAATCCGCTCCTCGCCGATGAGAATGGCGTCATCGCGCTTGATGCGCGGGTAAAACTCGCCCCGATCACCGGTGCAGACCGTGATCGGATCGCCATCCGTCCCTATCCCGAAGAGCTTGTTGAACGTTTGATCATCCCCGATTTCGGCGAGGTGCTGTTGCGGCCCGTTCGACCAGAGGATGCGCCCTTGTTCGTCGAGTTCTTCTCACGTCTGGCGCCTGAAGACGTCCGCATGAGGTTTCTGTCCCCGTTGAACTCACTGCCGAAAACGATGCTCGCGCGCCTCACCCAGATCGATTATGACCGCGAAATGGCTTTTGTGCTGTTTGACGCTGCGAATGCCATTGCCGGAGTGGCGCGGATCGCGGCGGATCCTGACAATGCCCGGGCGGAATTCGCCGTTACAGTCCGCAGCGACCTCAAGGGTCACGGTGCTGGGCGTTTCCTGATGCAACGCATCGGCGCCTACGCCAAAGATCGTGGTATCGGTGAACTGTTCGGCGACATTCTGGCCGAAAACACCAACATGCTCGCACTCTGCCGTGAGCTCGGCTGTTCGATTTCCTCCGCCCCGCACGACCAGTCGCTGATGCGGGCAACCCTGAAAATCTGACGGGAATGGGCTATAAATCACCTTAAACCGGCCTCTTTTTTGCGCAGCGCCTGACCTAGGTCAACGTGCCTTTGCTCTTATGCGCGAAACTTCAAAAAAGAGACGAAAGGCGTTTAAACGTGGCAATCGCCAAAATCCTGGTACCAGCAACCGGAACACCGCGTGACGACGTGGCGATCGCGGCCGCACTGCAGGTGGCAAAGCTGTTCAACGCGCATGTGCAGGTGCAGTTCGTCCATCCCGATCCGGCGGAGGCAGTTCCCCTCGTCGGTGTCCCGCTGTCGGGCGAAGCGATGCAGGCGATCATCGACGGGCAGACAAAATTCGCGCAGGCCGCGGCCGGCCGCGCACACGAATCGATGACTGCCGTTTGCCGGCATGAAGGAATCGCTGTCCTGAAGTCGCCGGAATGTCATGCGAACGCCACCTGCTCCTTCCGCCAGCTTTGGGGCAATGCCGACCGGACCATCTGCGATGCGGCCAAGCTGAGCGATCTCGTCGTATTCGGCCCCGTGCGTTGGCGCGACTCTCCGGAGATCAATGAGGCATTTCTCGATGTGCTGCGCACTGTTCGGCGCCCCGTTCTGGTCGCCAACCACGCGCCACATGGTCCGTTCAGGAAAATCGCCATCGGTTGGGACGGCAGCGCGTTTGCCGCACATGCGATCTGCAGTGCGATGCCATTTCTCCAGCACGTCGAGCGCATTGTCGTGATCGTCGTGCATCGCCGCGGTTCGGAGCCCGTCCCAACCCAGGAAGTTGTCGACTATCTCTCACGGCACGGTGTTTCGCATGAGCTTCGCATCGTCGACGCCGCCGGAAAACCGCCGGCCGAGGCTCTCATGGCCGAAGCCCGCGTTGCCGGCGCCGACCTCCTCGTCGCAGGCGGCTACGGCCACGACCACTTGTGGGAGACATTTTTCGGCGGCGTCACGGAAAAATTGCTCGCCCAATCAGATATCCCGGTACTATTCGCGCACTAGGCGCTTTCAATTGGAGTTGAAAATGACCCACCACTTCCACGCCGTTGTCTGGATCGACCATCGCGAAGCTCGCCTGTTCGAACTGGGAAAAGACGATGTAACGGAGAAGCACATTCTCGCCCCCGCGCACGAAGGTCACATCCATCACAAGTCCGGAACCGTCGGTTCGGGACACTCCCATGACGCAAAGGCCTATCTCACGGATATTTCCAACGCACTGATGAACAGTCAGGAAATTCTGATTGTCGGTCACGGCACGGCAAAGACCGAACTGGCGCACTTCATCCGCGATCATGTACCGGCCCTGGCGCCGCGCATCATGGGCGTCGAAGCTCTTGATCAGCCCACGCCGGGTCAGATCGTGGCCCATGCTCGCAAGTTCTTCGAGGCCAAGGACCGCATGACGCCGCAACGCTGAGCTGGACGTCGCAACATGGCTATTGCGGACATCTTCGTTCCCCTCACCGGCGCGCCCGACGACGCGGCGACGCTGGCTACCGCCTTCGCGGCGGCGCGGCCATTTTGCGCACATGTCAATGCTGTCTTCGTCTCTCCCGACGCGCGCGAAACAGTCGGCATCTCCGACTGGCATGCGTCTCCCGCGGCTGCGCAAGAGCTGTCTGAAGTCCGCATAAAAATGACGGAGCAGTCCCAGCAGAATGCGCGGGCTGCATTTGCTGCTGTCACGCTTCAGGCAGGCGCGCGGATTGCACCACTCGCCGAACGATCGGATTTGGTCACTGCGTCCTACCGCGAGGAAACAGGCCGTTTGTCGCGCGTTCTTGACGCCAGTACGCGATTTGCAGATCTCGTGGTCTTTCCGCCAATGGCAGGGTCACGCAACGGACAGTTGCACGACGCCTTCATCCACATGCTGTTGCGCGCCGAGCGTCCAGTGCTCTTGTCGCCCGAGATTGCGCCAGAGCAGATCGGCGCCAAACCCGCGCTCGGCTGGGACGGCGGCCGCGCAGCGGCTCACGCACTCGTCGCGGCACTGCCATTTCTCGAGTCAGCCGGACGAGCCGATCTATTGTGCATTGGCCAGGACGCCGCCGGGGAATACGACCTTTCCGAAGTCAAAGAGTATCTCGCCCTTCATGGCGTGAAGGTGGCGGAAAGACGCGTTGTGAAAAGCGTGCGCCCCGTCGGAGAAGCCCTTCTCGACGCGGCCGCGAGCGCGGGCTGCGACCTGGTCATTGTCGGCGGATACGGACACAACCGAACTCTGGAAACGATTTTCGGCGGCGCTACCGATCACATCGCTTCGCATCCGCGCATTCCGATCCTCATGGTGCACTGATCAGGCAAGGTTTGCGCGCGAATGATCAGCGGCGAGCGCGATTCGCACCACTTCTGACAAGCTTCGCGCATGCATCTTGTCCATGATATTGGCGCGGTGGATTTCAATCGTTCTCGGTGAGATGCCAAGTTCGTATGCGGCGACCTTGTTCGAACGCCCGGCGACCAGTTTTTCCAGCACATTGAGCTCGCGAGGCGTCAGCAATGCGACAAGTTCCTGCGCCGCCTTTGCTTCGGCATGGCGGGCGCGTTCCTGATGCCCGATCAGAAGGGCGCGCTGCACACTCGCCAGCATGCCTTCGTCGTCGAACGGCTTTTCGACAAAATCGAGCGCACCGGCCTTCATCGCGCGAACCGCCAGCGGCACATCGCCATGGCCCGTCATAATCACGACAGGAATATCCATTCCCCGCCTGGTGATCTCTTCCTGCAGTTCCAGGCCGTCCATATCCGGCATGCGGATATCGGTGACGAGACACCCGCCGGCGGGTAGCGGCTCCTTCAGGAAAGCCTTGGCGGACGCATAATCCTTGACCACATAGCCCGCCGACTCCAGGAGCGCACGCATAGAGTCGCGTACCGCCGGGTCATCGTCGACTACAACCACAATCGCCTTGTTTGTCATGCTGCAGCATCCAAGTTTCCGGACAGGGGCAACCGGAAGCGGAAGCCCGTGCCTGATGGCATGTCCTGGAAAAGCCAGATCTTTCCACCATGCGCATCGACGATCGACTGGCAGATCGTCAATCCGATTCCCATACCCCTGTCCTTCGTGGTCTGGAACGGTTCAAACAGCCGCGAGGATATGTGCGGCGGCAGACCCGGCCCGGTATCGCGTACGGTCACATTTGCAAATCCCGGGTCGCCATGTCCTGTCGCCAGCAGCAATTCGCGTTTTTGCACGGCCAGCATCGCTTCGATGCTGTTGCGGATGAGATTTATCAGAACCTGTTGAATCTGAATCTTGTCGATCAGCACAGGCGGCAGCGTTGAATCCAGATTGAGTTTCAGTTTGACGTTCTTGTCGGCCGCCCCGACAAATGCCAGCGCCAGCGCTTCCTCGATGACCTTGCTCAGATTTTCCGGCGTGCGGTTGGCGTCTCGTTTTTCGACGAAGTCACGCAGATTCCTGATAATTCCACCGGCCCGCAAAGTCTGCACGGCCGCCTTGTCGATCATGTCCTGGGCGCGGACGATCGCGTGCGGATCGGTCTCGCGCGAGTCCAGCGTGCGGCGCGCGGCCTTCACATAATTGGTTATGGCAGTCAGCGGTTGGTTGAGTTCATGGGCGATCGCCGCCGTCATTTGGCCCATGGCGCTGCGGCGTGACACGTGCAGCAATTCGGTCTGAAGTTCCTGCAGCCGGTGCTCGGTATCCTGTCTTTCGGTGATGTCGCGCACAAAGCCGGTAAACAGCCGGCGCTCCCCGCCGTGAACCTCACCAACCGCAAGTTCCATCGGGAACGTGCTGCCATCGCGGCGCAAGCCGACGACAATGCGCCCCTTTCCAATAATCCGCCGCTCGCCCGTTCGCCCATAGTGCTCAAGATAGCCATCGTGCTGATCGCGATACGGCGGCGGCATCAATATTTTGACGTTTTTGCCGACCACCTCAGGCGGTTCGTACCCAAATAGGCGTGATGCGGCCAAGCTGAAGGACTCGATGATTCCCTTTTCGTCGATCGTGATAATTGCATCGGGAACCGTGTCGAGAATAGAGCGCAGCCTCGCCTCGCGCTCGCGCACTGCTGCTTCGGCTTCCTTCTGCTCGGTCAGATCGTGAATGATGCCGACAAATATCTGGCGCTCGTGGATGCGTCCTTCGCCGACGGACAGATACATCGCAAACGTCGAGCCATCGTTGCGGCGGCCGACAACCTCACGTCCAATTCCGATGATCTGCTTTTCGCCCGTAAGGTGGTAATTCTGCAGGTAGCCATCATGCTCGGCATGATAGGGCTCAGGCATGAGCATCTTGACGTTTTTGCCGATTACTTCTTCCGGATTGTATCCGAACAGCTTCTTGCAAGCAGCGTTGTAGACTTGCACAATTCCATTGACATCAATGACGATAATGCCGTCTACGGCGGTCGCGATGAGCGCGCGCGCCAGCGTGTCGCTTTCCATGATCCAGATGCTTTGTTCGACCGACCTGTTAGCCCCCTAACAACTACGGCCCCTGAGCCGTATCGGTGAATACTAACTCAACTGTGCACTTTCGTACTATTAAATATTGACGTGATTCACATTTGTATTGACGGTTTGTCATTCAAATAAAAATCTCATCTAGACTTGTGCTATTTGAATGTAGACACGCGTCACGACGCGCGCATTCGCAACGAACGCTCGTTCTGTTGAGAGCAGCTCAGGCTTCAACCTGACGGCGTCGTCCGCGTGTAGGCACTGTCAGAAGCCCTGCAACGCAGCGAATTCATCGACTGGCGCGCGCTCAGTCCGAAGGCGATTGATCGGATGAATACGGTCCATGAAACCCAATGCCATACCGCAAAAGAGCATCAACTCCTCGGGCATGCGGACAAATTCGGCGACAGTCTTAAACCAGAACGACCAAGATTCTAGCGCCGCCGTGTGAAGGCCGTGCTCGCGCGCGAGCAGCATCACGGATTGCATGAACATCCCCAAATCCGCCCACTGGCCTTGCTGCATCGACCGGTCGATAGCGAAAAACATCGCCACGGGCGCGTCGAAGAACGTGAAATTTCGCGCCAGCTCCTGCATCCGCTCCGGCGCATCGTCCCGCTCCACACCGATCGCGGCGTACATCGCGGCACCGGCCTTGAACTTTCGCGAGAGATACGGCTCCTTCATGTCCGGCGGATAGATCGAATATTCCGGCCAGCCATCGGCAAGCTGCCCTGCTGCGAACTTTTCAGCGACCACCGCTTTCAGGCGAGAAAGTTCATTGCCGGTCAACACCCAGACGCGCCAGGGCTGAAGATTGCCCCCGGACGGTGCGCCTGACGCGCCGGCGAGTATGGCGCGGACTGTCGCTTCCGGCACCGGCGTGTCGAGATAGGCACGGCACGTCATGCGCGTTTGAAGCGCTTCGGACACCTTCATCACGCGCTCCCCAAAGTCCCACAGAGCAGCAGCCCGAACATCCGAGCAAGGCCGCTTCGGCCTCACAGTACTGTCCAAGACTGGCCGACCCAACGAGCGGTCATGTTGACGTGAGTCAACTCCGAAGGGTCAGAATCTTCTGGCGGTGGCGTGATGTTCAGCGTCAGTCAATTTCAACACTGAACTGGCAACGGCAAACTGAGAGTTCAGACCAGACGGGCGCGCGGCTAGACGCGAACACAGCTTCGGATCAGGCAAACAAGTCCGCGCGGCGTCC
>Ga0265339_10001201_pt1 | contig 19519 bp, 11 predicted proteins | sample 4CB219metaG_FD_202085 | JGI IMG/M metagenome (GOLD analysis project Ga0265339, IMG submission 202085) | Rhizosphere microbial communities from Carex aquatilis grown in University of Washington, Seatle, WA, United States - 4-CB2-19 metaG | ecosystem: Host-associated > Plants > Roots >... | reverse complement strand
TCCGCGATCGCGGTGATAATGCCCACGCCCCATGCCGTCCTGGGTACGGAGAGGGCCACCGCGTTACGCAGTATCGCGCTGAGGTGTCCGATCACTCCGGTGTGGACCAAGGCCTCCACCATGACGAACAGGCCTCCCACCAGCGGCAGCACGCTCCACGACACGCCTTTCAGGACCGGCCAGGGTGATTGACGGCTCAAGGCCAAGACCGCCACCGCCGTGACGAGGCCGCAGATGAAAGTCGGCAATCCCAGTTGGATATCGAGCGCGGAAGCGCCGATCAACACGACCGCGATGGCGCCGATGCCGATGGCCGCGAGCTTGCCGCCGTGGCTGAGATGCGGCCTGGCGACCCGGCTCTCGATCTGTTCTTCGCTGAGCGCGCGTCGCTGGGTCAGGCGAAGGACGGCGTAGGTCACGACGATGGACGCGACTGACGGCAGCGCGAACTGGCTCAGCCATTGCGCCAGATGCGGCATGCGTTCGCCAAATACAACGAGGTTGGCGGGATTGGAGATCGGCAGCACGAAGCTCGCCGCGTTGGCGATGAACGCACAAACAAAAAGGTAGAGCAGGGGGCTGGCGCCGGCCGCGCGCGTGGCCGCGTAGACCGCCGGTGTCAGCACGATCGCGGTGGCGTCATTGGACAGGAAAACGGTCACCAGGATACCGACCGCATAGACCAGAAGGAACAGCCGCTGCGGCGAGCCGCGCGCATGTTCAACCGCAAATGCCGCGAGGTAGTCGAACAGACCTTCGCGCTGCGCGAGCTCTGCAATCAGCATCATGCCGATGAGAAAGAGATAGACATCGACGCCCTTGCGCAAGCCATCGAGCGCATCCTGCGGCGGTAGGAGTCCAAAGATCACCAGTGCCGCGGCGCCCGCAACGGCCCAGACCGCTTCGGGGAGGCGAAAGGGGCGGATGATGACGCCCGCAGTGGCCAGAGCGATGATGCTCCAGGCCAGAATTTCGTTTTGCGGCATCGTCACGTCATTCCCTGAAACAACGGCCAACATTCACGCGGCAGCGATAGCCGAAGCGGACGGCGCTGTCTTGCCCTGTCGAAGCGGTGGAGACTGCCAATGGGAAGCGACAAACTCAACGCATTGTCTTTGCTGCCACCGCTTTCCTGAGGATTCGCGACAGCGATTCCACCGAGTAGGGCTTCTGTATGAGCTCAAAACCCCGATGGGCGTTCTCGGCAAGCACATTGCTGTAGCCGCTGGTCAGGACCACGGGCAGGCCGGGATAGCGTTCGCGAATGATGCCGGCAAGTTCGACACCGTTCATGCCGGGCATGATCACGTCGGAGAATACGAGGTCGACGGCAAATTCGTCCTCCGCGAGGATTGCGAGCGCAGCGCCGGCATTGGCGACGCGCCTGACCGTGTATCCGAGATCTTCCAGAAGCTCGGTGGAAAACCGCCCGACCTCGTCGTCGTCTTCGACCACCAGCACACGGTAACCGCGCCCGGTGGTTGTGGGTTCGCCGCCGATCGCGGCGCTTCCCGCGGCACTGGCAGGCGCTGTGGACTCCGGCAGGTAGATGGTGAAGGTGGCGCCCCGTCCGAGCGTGCTGGATACGGCGATGTCGCCGCCGGACTGCTTGGCAAAGCCGAAGGCCTGGCTCAAGCCAAGCCCGGTGCCCTTGCCGACCTCCTTGGTGGTGAAGAACGGCTCGAAAATCACGGCGAGATTGTCAGGCGCAATGCCGGTCCCGGTGTCGGCGACCGAGATGGCGATAAAGTCTCCGCGCCGCGCCGGCTGCCCGCGCAACGCGGGCAGCGCATCGACCTTCCTGACCGAGATCGTCAGACGGCCTTCGCCGTTCATGGCGTCGCGGGCGTTGATGGCGAGGTTCATCAGCGCGGTTTCGAACTGCGCCACGTCGGCAATCGTGAAGGTGTCGCCGGCCCCGATATCGGTTTGGATCTGAATTGTGCTGCCGACCAGGGGACGAATGAGCTGCGCGACATTGTCGACCTGGGTGGCGACATTGAAAATCTGCGGCTTGAGCGGTTGACGGCGCGCAAAGGCGAGAAGTTGCGCTGTCAGCTTGGAGGCGCGCTCCACCGTCTCGGAAATCGCGTCGACATAACGGCGGCGGCGTTCTTCCGGCAAGTCGCGCCGGCGCAGGAAGTCGGTGGCCGAACGGATGATGGTCAACAGGTTGTTGAAGTCGTGCGCCACGCCGCCGGTCAGCTGTCCGACCGCTTCCATCTTCTGCGACTGGCGCAACGCCTCTTCGCCCTGGCGGCGCTCGGTAATGTCGACTGCTTCCGGGACGGCACCGGTGACCTCGCCGTGCTGATCGAGCAGCGGCCGCATCGCGAAATCGAAATAGCGGTCACCGATTGGAAGGTGCAGCATCATCTCGATGCGCACCTCGTCGCCCTTGAGCACGGCCAGGAAGGCGTTGTGGACCGCCTCCGGCATGTCGTAGGTTGCGGCAAACCACGGCGTCTCCCAGAACGGCTTGCCGATCACGTCCGTCGCGTCGGCGCGGATGCCAGCCAGCGCGGTCCGGTTGACATGGATCAACTCGCCCTGCGTGCTGAGCAGCCCCTGATATTGGTGGCTGGTCTCGAAGATGGCGCGCATCCGGGCTTCGTTGGATTCAAGCTGCGCGGTGCGCTCACGGATCCGCAGCTCCAGCGTTTCGTTCAGCCGACGCAACTCGATCTCGGCCTGCTTGGCGGCGGTGATGTCGTGCGCCACGCCGATGAAGCCGATGTGCCTGCCGGTCGGGTCCCGCCGCGGCTGCGATTCCGAGCGCAGCCAGCGCCATTCGCCGTCGGCCCGTCTGTAGCGCGCCTCCAGCACGAAGGGTTTCAACGAGGATTCTCCGGCAATCTGCGCCTGCAGGATGCGCTCCAGATCGTCCGGGTGCAGCACCTTTCGCCAGTCGAACACGACGGCCTGTTCGTAGGGAAGGCCGAGGAAGTCGATATAGGCCTGGTTGGCGAATGAGCGTGTACCGTCCAGCCTGGTCACCCAGATCGGGACCGGCGCGCTGTTGGCGATCAGACGGAAACGCTCCTCGCTTTCGCGAATGGTTTCCAGCGCCAGCATGCGGTCGGTGATATCGATATGCGCGCCGACTAGACGGATTGCGCGGCCATCGCGGCCGCGCTCGATCTTGGCAACCGCTCTGATCCATCGGGTCTGGCCGTCATTGGGCCGCACGATCCGGTATTCGGCGGAATAGTCCTCGCCGGTTCCTGCGATCGCGTCGTAGAAATGCTTGAGGGTCTTCTCACGATCCTCGGGGTGGACCCGTTTGATCCAGTCCTCATGCATCTCGTTGACCGATTCCGGCGGAAGGCCATGGAGGAGCAGGTATCCGGGCGAGCGGTGATTGCGGATGCCATTGCGCAGGTCGACTTCGACCCCGCCGACGCGGCTGATGCGCTGGATACGCGCAAGTTCGGCCTCGCGCTCCCGCAACGCGCGACGCAGATCGTCGCGTTCGCGCGCCAGCGCTTCGAGGCGCCACCGCAAATTTTCTTGCGCAGCGGTCTCGGGCGGGATGTCGTGCGATGCGTCCGAACCGGTCATGTGAACCCGCGATTTCAAGGGCGATAGTCACACGGGCGACCAGCCATGGCTATTGTCCGGTTGGCCCTGATCCGCGGAACCGCGCCAGATGCGCCGGCAACGCTGCGGCTGCCAAAGCGTTCCGCGCGAGCGGTCCCGCGAGGTGCAGGGACAGGCTTCCTTCAGGTAAAACACAGGCTGACGCCGCGGGTTGGGATGCCAAAATCTCCCCGGGACAGTCGCTTGGCGCCATATCAGACGTTGCCTCCGCCCGGTTTTGCTGTAGACGGAATTGTGACGTCCGCCCCCCGCATGCAAGATTGCGGGATGGAGCGCGGCCAGCAAACGGCCAGCAAGAGTGGTGGCCGGTCTGCGTCCGGGCGCGCTCCAAATTATCAAGTCGGCGCAGGATGTTATCGCCAAATCCGGCCACGGTTTGGCAGATCATGCGCTGAACCCGCCTGAAGGTTGCAAACAAGAACATGTTCAAACGAATTCTGATCGCAAATCGCGGCGAGATTGCCTGCCGGGTGATCAAGACCGCCCGCCGGATGGGGATCGAGACGGTCGCAGTCTATTCCGAGGCCGATCGGGACGCGCTCCACGTCGAGATGGCTGATGAGGCGGTGCTGATCGGGCCCCCGCCGGCCGCCGAAAGCTACCTTTTGATCGAGAGGATCGTCGAGGCCTGCCGCAAGACCGGCGCGCAGGCGGTGCACCCCGGCTATGGATTCCTGTCGGAGCGTGAAGCCTTCCCGCGCGCACTGAACGAGGCGGGTATCGTCTTCATCGGACCCAATCCGGACGCCATTGCCGCGATGGGCGACAAGATCGAATCCAAGAAAGCCGCTGCCAAGGCTGACGTCTCGACCGTGCCGGGTTTCCTCGGCGTGATCGAGGACGAGCGGCATGCGGTGAAGATCGCCGACGCAATCGGCTATCCCGTGATGATCAAGGCCTCAGCCGGCGGCGGCGGCAAAGGGATGCGGATCGCCCGTTCGAGCTCGGAGGTTGCCGAAGGTTTCACTCTCGCGAAGGCGGAGGCGAAGTCCTCGTTCGGCGACGATCGCGTCTTCATCGAGAAATTCATTGTCGATCCCCGTCATATCGAAATCCAGGTGCTCGGCGACAAGCATGGCAACGTCATCTATCTCGGCGAGCGTGAATGTTCGATCCAGCGCCGCAATCAGAAGGTGATCGAGGAAGCGCCATCCCCGCTGCTGGACGAAGCCACCCGCCGCAAGATGGGCGAGCAGGCGGTCGCGCTGGCGAAGGCGGTGAAATACGACTCCGCAGGCACCGTCGAGTTCGTCGCAGGGCAAGACAAGAGTTTCTATTTCCTGGAGATGAACACGCGCCTGCAGGTCGAGCACCCCGTGACCGAACTCGTTACCGGCATCGATCTGGTCGAGCAGATGATCCGGGTCGCCGCGGGCGAGAAGCTCGGGATCGCGCAGAAGGATGTGACGCTGACCGGATGGGCGGTCGAATCGCGCGTCTATGCCGAGGACCCCTTCCGCAATTTCCTGCCATCGATCGGGCGGCTGGTGAAATACAGGCCGCCGGCCGAGAGCAGCGCCGGCGGCATCACCGTGCGCAACGACACAGGCGTGCAGGAAGGCGGCGAGATCTCGATCTTCTACGACCCGATGATCGCCAAGCTGGTCACCCATGGGCCGTCGCGCGCGGCGGCAATCGAGGCACAGTCGATCGCGCTGGATGCGTTCTATGTGGACGGCATCCGCCACAACATTCCCTTCCTCTCGGCGTTGATGAATCATCCGCGCTGGCGTGAGGGAAAACTGTCCACCGGGTTCATCGCGGAAGAATTTCCGAGAGGATTTTCCGCGCATCCGCCCGAAGGCGAGATTGCGCGCAGGCTGGCCGCGGTCGGGGCCGCCATCGATCACGTGCTCGGCGAGCGCAAGCGGCAGATTTCAGGCCAGATGATCGGCCGCCCGGTCAGGCGCGAAGGCCGCCGCGCGGTCTGGCTCGATCGCGGCGAGATCATTCTCGACATCGCACGCGAGGACGGCGCCATCGCGGTACGGTTCGTGGGCGACGACGGCAGGCCCGGCAATCCGCATCACCTGGTCTCGCCATGGGTGCCGGGCGAGCCGGTCTGGCACGGCACGATCGACGGGCTGGTCGTAGCCGTGCAGGTGCGCCCGATTCCGAACGGAATCCGGCTCGCGCACCAGGGTGTCGAAGTTCCGGTCCATGTCTTCACGGAATCGGAAGCCGCGTCGGCGCGGCTGATGCCGGTGGTGACCGCGACCGATACCGGCAAGAGGCTTCTCTGCCCGATGCCCGGGCTGGTGGTGTCGATCGCCGTCACCGAAGGGCAGGAGGTCAAGGCCGGCGAGACTCTCGCAGTGGTGGAGGCCATGAAGATGCAGAACGTGTTGCGCGCCGAGCGCGATGGCACGGTGAAGAAGATTCACGCTTCCCCCGGCGCGACGCTGGCGGTGGACGCGTTGATCCTCGAGTTCGCATGAGAACGCTGCCTCATGGCGAGCGAAGCGCCTCGCCATGACAATGTAGATTCTCGGAGCATCACAGTTCAGCAGAGGTTTTGATGACCTTCCGTCGACGTCGAGAAAAACTGCGTTCGATCCTGTCGGGACCGGCCTGCATTCGTCCGGGCTCGGTCTATGACGCGGTATCGATCCGGATTGCCGAGGATCTCGGCTTCGAACTCGGCATGTTCGGCGGCTCCGTTGCGTCGCTCGCGGTGCTTGGCGAACCCGACATTGCCCTGATCACGCTGACGGAACTTGCCGAACAGATGCGCCGCATGTCGCGTGCGGCAGCGCTTCCCGTGCTGGTCGATGCCGATCACGGCTATGGCAATGCGCTCAATGTCCGCCGTACCGTGCAGGAACTCGAGGTGGCGGGCGCGGCCGGTCTCACCATCGAAGACACCCTGCTGCCGCAGGCTTTTGGCGAAGCAGGGACGAAGCTCATTTCACTCGAGGAAGGCGTCGGCAAGATGAAGGCGGCGCTCGACGGCCGCGGCGATCCCGCTCTGGTGATCATGGCGCGCACGGGCGCGGCGTCGATCACCTCGCTTGGCGACGCGATCGAACGCGCGCGGGCCTATGAAGACACCGGCGTCGATGCGCTGTTCTTCACCGGCATCAAGTCGCGCGCGGAACTGGATGCAATCTCGGTTGCGACACGCCTGCCGATCGTGCTCGGCGGCGCGCCGGACGAGATGAGCGATCTCGATTATCTCCGCGAAAGGCGCGTGCGTGTCGCGCTGCAAGGCCATGCGCCGTTCGCCGCCGCGACGCTTGCGGTCTACGAGACGCTGAAGGCGTTGCGTGACGGAACTTCGCCAAGACACCTGAAGGGCCTTGCACCGAAGGACTTGACCAACCACGTCACGCGGGAGGCCGCCATGAGCGCGCGGTTGGTTGAGTTTCTCGGTTTGAAAAAATGAGACACGCAATCCTCCTCGTCACGATCTACGGCCGGGTGCAGGGCGTCGGCTACCGCGCCTGGGTCGAGTACCAGGCGATGACGAGCGGACTTGAGGGGTGGGTACGCAACCGCCGCGACGGCAGCGTTGAGGCCTTGTTCTCGGGGCCGGCGGGGGCAGTCGCCGATATGGTCGCGCTGTGCCGGCATGGGCCGCCGGGCGCGCGCGTGGATGACGTTATCAAGGAGCAGGCGGACGAGAACGATCTCGATTTGAGGCCGGCGGGCGAGGCCTTTTCGGTGCTCGGGACGATTTAGCATTTCCACCGGATCATCGGCGGAATCAATACATTCGCAATTTTGCTTTCGGCGGGTCCGATCGGCCCGCTATCGGAAGCCTGTTCATTTCGTCAGCTTGGCGATCGCCTGGCTCAATTGGTGGATCTCGTAGGGCTTGCGCAGGATGGGAAAATCGCCGCGGACGTTCACCGCCGCATCGCTGTAGCCGGTCGCCAGCAGAACCGGCAGATCGGGGCGGATTTCCCTCAGGCGGCGTGCCATCGCTAGACCGTCGAGCTTGCCGGGCATGACGATATCGGAAAACACGAGATCGATTTTGCTGCGGACAAGTTCGCGCAGCGCCGTCTCTGCGTCCGGCACCTTGCGGACGACATATCCGAGCTGTTCAAGCAGGGCACGGCTGACGGAAGCAACATCCGGATTGTCTTCCACCAGAAGCACCGTCCCGCTTCCGCCGACCTCCACGACCGTTGCCTTTTCGGCGGGTTGGCAGCTCTTGCGCCGCGGCAGCAGAAGCGTGACCTTGGTTCCCTTGCCGAGTTTGCTCTCGACGTTCACCGCGCCTCCGGCCTGATGTGCAAAGCCGTGAACTTGCGAAAGCCCGAGGCCGGTGCCCTTGCCGACCGGTTTGGTCGTGAAGAAGGGGTCAAAGATCTGATCCAGAATATCGGGAGCAATTCCGTGGCCGGTATCCTGGACACTCACCGCAACGAAGTCGTTGGCGCCGTGAGCGCCGGCCGCGCGGTTGTGACCGCCGATCGTAATCGTGCCGCCGGAAGGCATGGCGTCGCGCGCATTGATGACGAGATTCACCAATGCGGTCTCGAATTCCGTGACGTCGACCGTGACCGGCCAGATATCGGCGCTTATGTCGAAGGCGAGCCGCACGGTGTCGCCCGCGCCAGTATCGAGCACCTGGCGGATGGCCTCGATCCTCTCGGCAAGGTTGATCGGCTGCGGGTCGACGCTTTGCCGCCGGGCGAATGTCAGCAGCTGGCTGGTCAGTGCCGCGCCGCGCCTGGTCGCGATCTCGATGGCCGATACCGCGCGCTGCATCCTGGCGTCGTCGCCCGCGCCGCGCTTGAGGAAGTGCAGGCTGCCGCTGATGATCATCAGCAGGTTGTTGAAATCGTGCGCCACGCCGCCGGTTAACTGGCCAAGTGCATCCAGCTTTTGCGATTCGGCGAGCTGCTTCTGTATTTGCTCGAGCTTGAGCTGGGCCTCGCGCCGCTCGGTGATATCGCGCGTGATCTTGGCGAAGCCAACCAGCCTGCCGTCCTCGTAAATCGGGTCGATGACGACACTGGCCCAGAAGAAGGTGCCGTCCTTGCGGACGCGCCAGCCTTCATCCTCGTAGCGACCCTGTTCCCGCGCGATGCGGAGCGCGCGCAACGGTTTGCCGTTGGCGCGATCCGTCTCGGGATAAAAGCGGGAAAAGTGCTGGCCGACAATCTCCTCGGTGGAATAGCCCTTGATGCGCTGGCCGCCGATATTCCAACTCGTGATGATGCCGGTGGGATCGAGCATATAGAGCGCGTAATCGGCGACGCCCTCAACCAAAAGCCGGAAGCTGCGTTCGCTATCGAGCAAACCTCTCCGCTGCTTTTTTTCTTGCGCCATCAGGACCCCGTATCGACGCGAACAAACGCGCCGCCCCCGGTTTTGTTCCTGCTGAGCAGGGCTTTTGGCCGCGCGTGCCAAGCTGGGCCAGGCGGCGTCAACAAACCCGGGGACTGGTCGGAGCCACTGGTGCAGTGCAGCGCAGGTCCGGACCGCCTCCACACGAAAATGGCGTGTGGAGGGTTCCATGGCAATCCTAGATTGTCGCTTCGGGCAGGTTTGCCTTTGTCGGCCCGAAGATGTCTTCGAATGCCTGCCGGAGCGCGACGTCGACGTCCGCCATGGTCAGGGGATGACCAAGATCGACCAGCGAGGTGACGCCATAGCGCGGGTTGGCAATGCCGCAGGGCACGATCGCGGAGAAATGCGACAGATCCGGGTCGACGTTGAGGGCGATGCCGTGCAACGATACCCAGCGCTTCAGCCGCACGCCGATCGCGGCGATCTTGTCCTCGAAGCCCGGGCCCTTGTCCGGCCGTTTTACCCAGACCCCGATGCGATCTTCGCGCCGCTCGCCGCGCACGTTGAAGGAGGCCAGGGTGCGGATGATCCACTCCTCCAGGCTCGCAACGTAGGCGCGAACGTCCGGCCGCCGCTGCTTCAGGTCGAGCATCACATAAGCCACCCGCTGCCCGGGGCCGTGATAGGTGAGTTGGCCGCCGCGGCCGGTCGTGAACAGGGGAAAGCGCGGGGCGAGCAGGTCGTCCGCCTTGCCGGAGGTTCCCGACGTATAGAGCGGCGGGTGCTCCAGCAGCCAGACCAGTTCGCCCGCCTCGCGGGAGGCGATTGCAGCGGCACGTGCTTCCATGGCCGCCACGGCGTCGGGATAGGGCACCGGCGATTCCGAAATCCGCCACTCCACGATGCCGCCGGGCGGGCTCGCGAACGTCGTCAGATCAAGGTCTTGGCGGGCATTAACCATTGGATAACCATAACGTGGTGATGTCTTACCATAAGCCATCTAGTCCCGGTTCGGCGGTCCGAAAGTGTCAACCCTCGATAAAGTCACCGTCGATCTCATGGTGGTCCTCGGGACGACGACCATGCCCATTCATCAGGTGCTGCGATTGTCGCGCGGCGCCATCATCGAGTTGGACGCCACCGAGGCGGACGAGGTCAAGGTACTTGCCAACAGCCTGCCGGTCGCCAGCGGCGTGGTGCTGGTCGACCGAAACCGCATCGCGGTCGAAGTCAAGCGGATGCTGCCGAAATCGCCGGATGGCCGGTAATCCGCCGAAAAAAAGCCGCGGCAAACTCTCGATTCGGGCTGCCTTCAGGCCTTGTCCCCCCATGGTCGATTTGTTACATCGGCGCCGTTGATCCGCGCCAAACCCGGTGCCGGTGACATTCGCGCTCGTGGCGGAATTGGTAGACGCGCTGCCTTGAGGTGGCAGTGAGTAACATCGTGGGGGTTCGAGTCCCTCCGAGCGCACCAAGCCAGTAACTCATTGAAATATAACGTATATTCCTTCAAAAGTTACGCGAAAAGCACCTTACGAGCCGCTTTGCTAGTGTAACCTCTTGAAATTCTTCAACAGTGATGCGCCGCCGGCTCAGATGGGTAGGCCGGATCTTCAGGGTGCTGTTTCGGTGGCTTCGCCATATCGCGTTTTCCTAGCCTATGGCCGCCGGACCTTCGATCACGGTTTCGCAGTTCTAGGCGGGCCCGAGATGCAGCATTAATCTTGGGGTGAGTGGTTCAGATGACCGGTTCGATGGTGGGATTGAACGGTCGCTGGCGTCCAAAAGCGGCGATCAATTGCCGATCGACCAGGGTACGGGCTTCGCGACGAGGGCTGGATGTAGTTCACGGGTAGCACAACGCGGATTGTGCCTCGCTGAGAGGCGTCCTCGTTCTGGCGAATCGGATTCAGGCACATTTCATGCTTCGTCATCCGCTCAACGTTGATCATCGCGATATTTGCCGCTTGATCCGCGCCGCTAAGGAAGCTGGCGCAACGGAAGTGATCATCGATAAGGAGGGGCAAGTCCACATTGTGTTGTCGTCAGACGCGCCGTCGGTTTCGCCTGCCGTACCGAAGGACGACGCCGATCACGTCTGGACAATGTCCGTGCCCAGAAAAAAGAAACGGTGGTCATCTCGAGATGCTACTTCTTGGCGGGATATTCCAAAGCGCCTGCTCAGACCTTGATACCCGCGTGCATCCGTTGACCGAATCCAGGTGATCTGTCCTTTGTCTCGCGTCCTTGCGGCTGACGGGCGGATCTTGGACTTTGAAATCCGTCTCACCCCAAGGCTGTGTAGTCGCGCTGGCTGGTGAGCTCAGAGCCCCGGACGGGTAATATCAACAGGCGTTTGACAGATACGAGACACTGTTGCGAATCTATATCGGTACCGAGCAGCGCGGGGTCGACCGTAGGCTTTCGCGCCGAAAACGCGATTCGGCCTGTCGTTCCGCAACCTGCTGGTCAAAGCCTTTGCCATCTCCGGTTTAGCCCGGCTCGCCATAGCAGCTGATCTTGCGGATTCCGTGCAACTTCCCGAATACGGCTGGCCATCACTGAGTCAATCGGCATCCGCCTGATTGTAGAGCCGGATGCGGGATCGAAAGCCGTCGAGGATTGTCTCTGGCTGTTCGGTACCTTTATGTGACCGCCGGAACGGTTTTCTGGCGGACAAGTTCGTATCTTGGTATCCTCTGCCTCTTTCATCGTCTCGTGATCCGAATGCCTGCAGTACTTACTTCCGACAACGTCAAAGCGATCGTAGGCAGTGGCCTCAAGCCGACGTCTGAGGAGCGAAGGGTCAGCCTGCTGGTGCTCTGCGCTCTTGCCCTTGTGATCGGGGTGATGACCGGTTTGGGCGCGGTGGCGTTCCGTGCCTTGATCGCCTTCGTGCACAATCTGTCTTACAACGGCACGTTGAGCTTCATCTACAATGCCAATGTCAGTGAAGGACCGAGCCGCTTTGGCAATTTTGTTCTGCTCTCGCCGGTGATCGGCGGCCTTATCGTCGTTTTTCTCGTCAGGCGCTTTGCCCCCGAGGCCAAGGGTCATGGCGTGCCTGAAGTAATGGACGCCATCTTCTACAAGCGTGGCAATATTCGCGGCACCGTGGCCCTGATCAAGGCTCTGGCCTCCGCCCTGTCGATCGGCACCGGCGCGGCCGTCGGGCGCGAAGGTCCCATCATCCAGATTGGCTCGGCGCTCGGCTCCGCCTTTGCTCAGTTCATCGGACTCTCGACGCGGCAGAAGATCACGCTGTTGTCCGCTGGCGCCGGCGCGGGAATCGCGGCGACTTTCAATACGCCGCTCGGCGGTGTGTTGTTCGCCCTGGAAATTCTCCTGCCGGAGGTCTCAAATCGCACTTTCCTTCCCGTCGTCGTGGCGACAGGAGCCGCAACGACGATCGGGCGAATTCTCATCGGCCCCGATCCGGCCTTTGCGGTGCCGGACGTTCAATTCTCCATGGTTGCATCGTTCAGCCTTCAGGAGGCGACGGCGTTCGTCCTGCTTGGATTGGTGTGCGGAGTGGCCGCTTGGGCATTCATCCGCCTGCTCGTGTTTATGGAAGACGGGTTTCCGAAGCTGTCGGGTAACGAGTATGTCCAGAACATCGTCGGCATGACGGTGATCGGTCTCATGATGGTGGCGCTCATCCACGCCTTCGGTCATTCCTACATTGATGGGGTGGGCTATTCGGTCATCCAGGACATTCTCGACCACAAGATGACGGCAGCGGGCCTTCTTGCGCTGCTATTTGTGCTGAAGCTCATTGCTACGACCGTCAGCCTCGGCTGTGGGGCTTCGGGTGGAATCTTCTCACCCTCGCTCTATCTTGGCGCCACTCTGGGCGCTGCTTTTGCGGCCGCGACCAGTTCGATTCTTCCTCATTCCGGACTGACCCCATCCTCGGCAGCCATTGTGGGAATGGCGGCTATCGTCGGAGCGGGAACAGGCGGCGTGATGACGGCCATCGTCATGGTGTTCGAAATGACGCGGGATTACGCGATTATTGTCCCGGTGATCGTCGCGGTAGCGTTGGCAGCGGGCGTGAGACGCGCGCTCGTCAATGAGACGATCTACACCGTCAAGCTGCGCCACCGCGGGCACCGCATCCCGAAGGAACGACATATCAATCTTTATCTCGTGAAGCAGGCACAAGACATCATGGAGCGCCGCTTCATCGTAGCCAGCGCGGGTACTACGCTGAAACAGGCGATGGCTGCGGAAGACACCGATGACGCGCGCGCTATCGTGGTCGAGCGGGAAGGGCGGATCGTGGGTCTCATTCCGCCGCGTTCCGGCCTGTGGGTGGAATCGCAAACCAACCCCGACCTCGTCGTCGAGTCTTTCGCCGAAAGGCGGCTGGTCATTTGCCGCGATCAGGACCTTTTGAGCCTGGTCTTTGCGAGGCTGAAGCGCCACCGCGCTGGCGCCGCTATTGTTTTTCGCGGCGGCGCCCGGCCGCATGTGAGCGATATCGTCGGCATCGTCACCAAGCGGGTCATCGCCGACGCGGTTATCGATGGTTTCGAGGACTGATCTACCGCGTCGCAGTTGCCACGGGCCCGGTCAGTGCCCGCCGATCCTTGACATAGGCAATCGCGACGCCGAGACGGTTCACGATACCCACCACTTTGCCGTCGAGATCGCGATCGCAATTCATATGGGTGGGCGCGATAAAAAACTGAGACTGATCCCATCGCGGCATGAAATCGTAGCGCAACTGCCGCAGCGTGACCGTCTTTTCGAATGATAGGCGGCTGCCGCACACAGCGACCGAATACACTCGTACTGGCCGACGGCCCGCACTGACCGGATCCGTACGCTGAACATAGGCCTCGAGCTCATGGATCGCCTCGGGCATGCTGTCGAACCAGTAGTCCAGGACATAGCGCCGTGACGCGCCCTGGAGCCCTCCTACCAAGGGGTTGTAGAACAGGTATTCATAAGGGTGGAGTTCGACCAGCGTCAGTGCGTTCCAGAGGAAGCATCCGCTCATTGCGGCGAGCGCTCCAAAAGCCACCATGCGGCTGCGCGCCAAGAGGGTCGTCACCACCGCATCGAGGCCGATGCCTGCAAGCACCGCCAGCGCGGGTATCACGAACAGGAAATGGCGCAATCCGGTGAACGCCGGGCCGTCCCAGATCACCTGGCAGGCCAGTGGAAAAACCGCCGTTAGCCCGATCAAGATGGTCTCTCTCTGCCGCGCTTGCGTCCAGCCGGCGGCCAGGCGCGGCATCACCGCGAAAGCCATACCCAGCACTGCGCCGAACAGCGTCAGCAGCGGTACGCGGATCAGAATATAGGTCGGCACATAGAGCCGCGGTACGTGCGCCATCTCGTAAACCTTGCCGTCGAGGAGAGTTCGGATGGCGTAGTGAAATTCCGAGAACGCGAACAGCCCCCGGACCGGATTAAGCGGCGCCAATGCCGCCCAGGGCCACGTCAGGATCATGATGACGTAGGCGAGGAGCAGCGCCGGCACAAAGCGCCATGACGATTCAACCACGAAATGCCAGCGCGCGCGGCCCTGGGCTGGCCATGGCTGCAACACCTCAAGAGCGATGGCGAAGCCGACATAGATGAAAATCAGCAGCCCCAAGACCCGCAGGCCGAGCGCAGCCCCGGCCAGCAGGCCGAAGGCTGCGATATCGCCGGCGCGAGGCCTTGGCAAACAGTGCACAACGCGGATCAGGAACAGGGTGGCCCCCATCATCGCCGCGGCAAACGGGATGTCCTTTGTGTGGTTGAACATCGAGCCGTACCAGACGCCGCAGACGCTCAAGGCGATTGCGGCGATCAGGCCGGCGCGCGGACCCGCGATCAGCCGCGCAGTTGCTGCGGCAGCGGCGATCCCGCCGACGCCGATCAGTGCGCAGAGAATATGACGGAGTTGATACGGATCAATCGGGAGCAGATGGCTGAGGCTGACGGCGATGATATCGAACAACCCGCCATAGAGATAAAGGTTGTCGAAGCCGAATACGCTGCGGTCGCGGAAGCCGCTGCCATAATAGCGGAGAACCAATTCGCCGTAGTGATGTTGCACCAGTTCGTCGTTGGAAATCGCGTACTCTTTGAATGTCAGGAACGCGAGGACCACCAGCACGGCGAAGAGAACGACAGTGAGGACATCATAGGCGCCACAGCGGCGGGCCCACCGCACCGGTTTGATCAAGAAGGCTTTCGCCGTGCGGCCGGGGATGCACGGATCGGTAGGCTTTTCGGTCGCGGTGTCAGTCATGCCATCGGGGCGGGTCGATCAATTCAGCAGCGGGCAAGTTCTGCGGGTCCGGTTCGGCGGACCCGATGCTGGAAACTTGCCCAACATGGTAGGAAGCACAGCACGACGATCCCGGCAATTCCCCCAAGACGAAAGGATGATGCCGCTCGTCGGCGGGGCGAGGGCTGGCTGGACCGCCGAGCTAAGCTGTCTTGCGCTCCTTCGCCGGCAGCACGGGCAGGGTGGCGAGCCGGTCACCGGCGGCTGCGCTGGATGAGGTAATGCGCTGACGCTGACGAAGGCGCGCCGCGTCGAGCAGCATCTGGGCTGCCCACCGATAGACGTTGCGCTCGCGCACCAGATTCCGCATGAGCCGCATGCGGTCGCGCTGCTCCGCAGGCGGCATGCGCAGCGCCTGCAGGAACGCTTCGGCCATCCCGTGGGTGTCGTAGGGGTTGACAATCAGCGCCTCCGGCAGTTCGCGCGACGCACCGGCGAAGCTCGACAGGATCAACACGCCGTGTTCGTCGTCGCGCGCCGCCACGAATTCCTTGGCGACGAGATTCATGCCGTCATGCAGGCTGGAGACGATGCACATGTCGGAGCATCTGAAGAGCTCGAAGACTTCGTCGGGTTCATGATGGCGAACCACGAGACGAATTGGCTGAAAGCCGTCCCTGCCGTGCCGCCCGTTGACCTTGCCAACGAGTTGCTCGGCCTCGGCCTGTAGCGCGCTATAGGTGCCGAGCTTGCTGCGGGTGGGCGCTGCCGCCTGAATGAAGACGAAACGCCCGACCCATTCAGGATGGCGGGTCAAGAGATCGTCGACCGCGCGGATGCGATCGAGGATGCCTTTAGTGTAATCGAAGCGCTCGATACCAACGGCGATGCGTACATCGGGGGGCAGCGAGAAGTGCCGCTGAACTGCGTCGCGACATTCGCGTACCGGTGCCTGCCGGGCGAGCGCCGCCGGAGGCCACTCGATCGATATCGGATAAGGTCTAATCAGCGTTTCCTGCCCGCGGAAAGTGACAGATGCGTGCTCGCGATCGATGCGGCTCTCCATGAAGCGGTCCGCCGCTTCCAGAAAATTGTTGCAGTGGAATTGAGTGTGGAAACCCAGGATTGTACTTCCCAACAGACCGTCGATGATGTCCTGGCGCCAGGGACAGATCCCGAAGGTTTCGGCGTTGGGCCAGGGGATGTGCCAAAAGGTGATGATGGTGGCCTTCGGCAGTCTGTGACGGATCATCCGCGGCAGCAGCGCAAAGTGGTAGTCCTGCACGAGCACGACCGGATCGTCGCAGGTCGCCTCCTGAACGAGCGCGTCCGCGAAGCGCTCATTGACCTTGCGGTATAGAGCCCAATCCTCCTCTCGAAAGGTCGGGCGGACGAATGCGATATGGCAGAGTGGCCAAAGGCCTTCATTGGCGAGGCCGTAATAGTATCCGTTCTGCTCCTGCTCCGAGAGCCACATCCGCCGGAGCAAATAAGCGGGGTTGGCGGGAGGCACACGCAATCTGTCCTTGGCATCGACGGTATCGCGATCGGCGGAGCCTGAGCCATGCGCGATCCACGTCCCTCCGCAGGCCCGCATGACGGGCTCGAGCGCGGCGACCAGACCACTGGCTGGAATCTGCGACGTGATGACTCGGCCGGAGCGGTTATGAATGTAAGGCTCGCGATTTGACACAACGATGACCTGAGCCCCCGGCAACTCCTCGACAAGCAGGCGGTGCAAGGTCTTGGGCGACCATTCGATATGGATTCCGCTCGCAAAGCGGCGCTCCATGCGCAGTTCAGTGAGTGCGGCGTGGACCTCGCGGCTGACCGGAAAGTTGCCCCGCTGCGAGGTCTCCGCTGCCGTATCGTGCTGCACCTCAATGAGAGCGCTGCGGATCGAGCGGGTCCATGCGCGCATGAGCGCAAACACGGTCGCGGTCGCGAGCAGGCCCAGACCGAAGGTGACCCCAACAAGGGCGAGCAGAGTATAGAGCCGTACCTCGCCAGCACGCTGATCGATGAAAGCCAGATCATGCAGCACCAGGAGGTGGCCTGTCGAAGCGCCAGCGGTGATCGGAAAAGAGCTGATATGGACTCGTCGGCCGGAATCCATCGCAGTTGAGAAAGCGCCGGACTTGCCGCGCTTTACGCTGTCGCAGGTGACGGATTTCGGAAATTCCAGGGTCGCATAATGTAATTGCCCCTGCGCGGTGCAGAAGCCGAGCGCAAGGATGCGTTCGTCCTCGGCAATTCGTTGGAATACCGGCACGAGATCGATCTCGGGCTTCGCCGTCATCGCCATCGCCACCTGATCGCGGATCGACCGGAAAACGAGCTGCGAACGGAGGTCGATGTCGCGCTGGGACCAGTCCTCGACCATGACCGACGCGAGGAGGGTGAGCCCCGCAATCACGAGGCCGATGGCCGCGAGTGCAAGGATCACGTACCGAGCGACAGGACTGCCGAACAGCCAGCCAGCACCAATGCGTCGCACCAGGCTACGATTGCCCTGGTTGAATCCGCTATGAATGTGGCCTGTTCGATCAGTCATCGTCACGACATCCAGCCCGTCCGAGACCCGCCATGGTAGGCGATACGGTCAGTTTAGAGGATCCGCTAATATTCGGGTCTCGATGCCCTCGCATGGCTGCTCGCCTGGTCCTTGGATTCGCTCACCTTCCGCAGGTAGGCGATGATGTCGTGGCGAGAGGGAGCATCAAGCACGCGAACCGGCATTCGAACTCCGGGCACCATTTTCTTGGGATTGGCCAGCCATTGGTCTAGATTGTCCACCGACCAGGTGAGGCCGGCGCTTCTCAATGCCGGCGAGTAGTTATAGTCGGCAGCAGAGCCCGCCGCACGGCCGACCACCCCATTCAGCATCGGGCCGATCTTGTTGCGGTCCAACGCGTGGCATGCGCTGCAGCGCTGGCCGAACAGCTCTTGGCCGTGGATCGCATCCGGTGCGGCATTGGCCAGAAAGCGCGACAGGTTCTTCGCCTGCGATGGGGTTACCGAGCGGCCGAACGTGTAGCTTAGCGTGATGGTGTCGACGTGATCCATGTCCGAGTCTTTCGCAAAGGCGGGATCGACATAGAAGACGACGGGCATGTCGACCTTCTGATGCGGATCAAGCCGCTCTTCATTGAAGCAGAAGCATTGGATCTTGTTGAAATAGATGCCGCTCGTCTCCGGCGTGACGTTGAACGTTGCGTGACCGACCGTCGTCTGGTCGCCGAGATTTTCAGCGCTGAAGAACACGAGCTTCTGTTCGCCGAGATGAACGGTCACAGAGCGTTGCTCCGGTTCGAACCGCCACGGCAGCCCGGACGAGACGTTGCTGTCGAACGCAACGGTCACGGTTCGCTGGGAGGTGGTCGTCGGATCGGTATAGGCCCTTTGCGTCGTGCCACCATATCCCGTCGCGCCGCAGAACGCCCGATACAGTTCCGGCGAATAGGCTACCAGGCCGGACATGATGGCGAGGGCGATGAAGCACGGCAGGAGAACGTTCAGGTTTTTCCGGTAGCGTGGCTCCATTGTTATTCCCTAAGGCATTTCCAAGCCGGCTGCCCCTGCCGCTAAAAGCTGTTTAGATCGAGAGCTGCAGAACGTCTATCGGGCTAGCGCTCCGAATTTCGCAAAAGTGCGATGCCAACCAACGTTTCGGAGTCTTTTGACGATCTTGTGATCCTTGATAATTGTCGATGCAAGGAGGTCCTGTCTGCTTCAAAACAGATACGAAGCTTGCAGAAAAGGCGCCGAGATCTAGCCGGAGGGACGGCTCGGCTCTCGACCCGAGGATATTGATCGCCGGGCAACGTTGGACGTGATCGCTGCGTCTACTTCAGGAGGGGAGTCGTTATTGTCTGCCGACAGCAGATGGCGGCGATATTCGCGTTCAATCAATCTAAAACATTCGCAGCTTAGCTTCGATAGCCCGACAGCGTCCTCCACCGTCACCCAGCCTCGCTTTGTCGAAATCGTTCCCTCTTTCTGGAAGACTTCAAGGCATTCGGTCACGCTGGCGCGGCGGATGCCCAACAATTCCGCCAGCATCACATGTGTGAGCGGCATCTCGTCGGCGCCGAGAGCGTTTCGGGCAACGAGCAACCAGCGGGCAAGCCTCTGCTTGAGACCGTGGTACGAATTACAGGCGCCCGACTGCGAGGTCTGCACCAGTACAGCGGCCAAGTATCGGTCCACGACCGAACGCAAGCGAGGTAGTTCTTCGAGAACTTTGGAGAAATCGCGGGTCCTGATTCGCAGCGCTTCGCCTCTCACTTGAACGGTTCTGCGGTGTAAAGGCACGGTCTTGGCCGCAAGCAGGACCGGTGCGCCGACCAATCCTTCGGATCCGATGAGCCAGACCTCGACGAATTTGTCGCGACCTACGCGCGCCGCCACAGACACAAGTCCGCTTTCGACGAAGTAGACATGCTC
>Ga0265339_10001197_pt1 | contig 19550 bp, 19 predicted proteins | sample 4CB219metaG_FD_202085 | JGI IMG/M metagenome (GOLD analysis project Ga0265339, IMG submission 202085) | Rhizosphere microbial communities from Carex aquatilis grown in University of Washington, Seatle, WA, United States - 4-CB2-19 metaG | ecosystem: Host-associated > Plants > Roots >... | reverse complement strand
CCACGCCGGCGACGTCGTCGGCGTCACCGGCTTTGAGGAGGTCTTCATCGGGGAGACCCTCGCCGACGGAGGGGTCCTGCAGGGGTTGCCGTTCGTGCCAATCGATCCGCCGACGATCCAAATGCAATTTGCGGTCAACGACGGCCCGCTGGCGGGCATCGACGGCAAACTTGTCACCGCCCGCCATATCTGGGAGCGGTTGCAGAAGGAAATCCGCACCAACGTCGCCATCCGGATCTCGCAAACCGAGGCGCCCAATATTTTCAACGTGTCCGGCCGCGGCGAAATGCAGATCGCCATTCTCGTGGAGCAAATGCGCCGCGAGGGCCACGAAGTGCTCGTGTCGCGCCCGGAAGTCATTTATCACAAGGACAACGACGGCAAGCTGCTGGAGCCCATCGAGAAACTTTTCCTGGAAATTCCCAAGGAATCGATGGGGCCGACGATGGAAAACCTCGCCCAGCGCAAGGCCGATATCACGCACATGGACCATCATGGCGAAGAAGTCACCATCGAGGCGCTGATTCCCATGCGCGGCCTGATCGGTTTCGAGACCGATCTAGTCAACATGACCCGCGGGCTTGGCGTCATGAGCCATCTGTTCCACGAATACGGCCCGGACCGGGGCGATATTATCGCCCGCAAAAACGGCTCGCTCGTCAGCATGGAAGACGGGGAAGCGATGGCCTACGCCCTCAACATGGTGCAGGAGCGCGGACGCCTGATGGTCGAGCCCGGCGACAAGATTTACAAAGGCATGATCGTCGGCGAAAACGCGCGCGAAAACGACATTCCCGTCAACCCGTGCAAGGCCAAGCGCTTGACAAATATGCGCTCGCAGGGCGACGGCAAGGGCATCCAGCTCGGCGCGCCTCTCAAGCTCTCGCTCGAACGCGCCCTCGAGTACATCGGCTCCGACGAATACGTGGAAGCCACGCCCAAATGCCTGCGCCTGCGCAAAAAGATACTTGACGAAGTCCTGCGCCGCCGCGCCTCGCAGACCCGCGCCCCCAAAATCGTCGAAGCCGCCGCCTGACCGCGAAGTCACAATCCGTAGCAGACGGCATAAGCGGCTCCTAGTGTGGTGTTAGCCAAGTCATTTCTATAAATCCGTCGGCGAGACGCCGACGGATGCGTGCGAGACGCCCGCGCTCCCCGGACCGGGGAATTCTGAAACGGAATTCACTAACACCACACTAGCTAGTATATGATTCCAGAGGAAATCAAAGCGCAAGCGGGGCGATACACGAAGTATGTCAAATGGAGCGATGAAGACCAATGCTTCATCGGCCGTTGCCCGAAGCTTATGTTGGGCGGGGTCCATGGCGACGATAAGGCGAAAGTGCGTGCGGAATTGTGCGACGCCGTTGAGGAAATGGCCGGTTTCGTGGCCTGCGCGACGAATTCGTGATTTGCAGCAGCCGGCGAACCAACGGCTCCGCTCCGCGCCACACCTTCACCTACGACCCGCACGCCGCGGACGCGTGGCTTTTCGAATTTGTGCCGCCTCCAAATTTTTGACTGTCGCCCGCCGCGGCGCTAGATTCAGTCAATTATGAAACTGGCTGCCCTCGCCATTCTGATTTGCATCGTCGTAGCGCTTCTCCTTCTGTTCATCGCGGCGATGGCCTTGAGCGCCACGCGGCGCGCCCGCCTCCGCGGCGAATCCAAGGGCGAACTGGATTTCAGCGACTCCGAAACGGTGCAATTCACGCGGGACGCGCTCGAAGCGCGCCGGCAGCGAAGAGAATCCGAGGACGAAGACGCCTCACTGTAGCTTATACGGCAGCCCGGCGACCGTCGCGTAAAGCGCCGACAACGTTTCCGAAGTGCCTTCGTTGCGAATCTTCGGGCCCAGCTCGAATCCCGCCGACGCCCCCGTGCCGTGCAGCCGCACGCAATAGGTGTTGTTCGCCATCACGCCCAGCAATTCGCCGGTCCGGCTCACCACGAGGTCCCCGCTCGACGGGTTGAATTTGCCGAACAACCCGCGCAGCGTGCTGCGGTCCATCCGGAAATAGTCGGGCGTTGTCAAGTCGATTTCAAACTTGCATTCCCCGTAATAACCTTCCCGCGCCCCAACCACCACCGCGTCCTGGAATTTGTAGGGGTCGTTTGACAGCCGGTACGCCTTCACGCCCAACTGCCGCGGCGCTGTCGCATCCAGGGGCATCAGGGCCACGCGCGGATCGGTCGCCGAGAACAAAATCGAATTGACCTTCACGGCCGCGCCGTTGTGGGCCAGCGAGCAATTCAGGTCGTCCCATTTGGCGCCGGGACTCCAGAACACCAGCGGCGTGTCCTGCACATGGCATACGCCAAAGACGTTCGTGCCGTCGGTCGCCAGGATCGTCGTGGCCTGCTTGTAACGGCTGGAGCCGCCGAACAGCCCGGCGCGAACTCCCGCAAAATTGGCTTCCACGCGATTGGCCGCCACGTCGCTGAAAATGGTGTTCGGCGCCAGCGGCGTGTTCTCGCGAATCTGCTGCGCCAATTCCGACGATTTCGTCGCGAGCGTCCGCACGCCGTCGGCCAGTTTGGCGTTTTGCTGGCGTTGCGCGTTGACTTCGTCGCTCATCGTCGCGAGTTGCGCCGAAGCAGCCTGGCGGGCCGATTCGCTCAATTGCAATTGGCCTGACAGGATGCGGTTCTCGGCCAGGGCCATTTCGTTGTTGTGTTGCAGGGCCTCCAATTGTTGCTGCAGCGTGGCGGCCTTCCGGGCCTGCTCCTGCGCCTGCGCTTCGATTTGCGCGCGCTGCTCGCGTGTCAGCGCGCTTTCCGCCGCGCTTGCCTGCAACCGCGCGTTGAGCGCCTGGATGTTCGTTTGCGCGGCGGCCACCTGGCCCTGCAATTGCCGCGCCTGCTCTTCGCGCCCGCGCATTTCGGCCTGGAAATTCTGCAACTGCTCCTCGCGCGCCGCCAACTGCGTTTGCGAATTGCTCACGGCCGCGCGTGTCTGCGCCAATTCGCCCAGCAACACCGCGCGGTTCTTCTGCTCCTCGGTCAGCGCCAGGCGCATGACCTCGCCCAAATCCTGTTTCGCCGCGGCCTGATTTGTGGCCGGCGCCCCGTTCATTTGCAGCCGGCTCGTCGAGCCGGGATGCGCGACCTTGTTGATGTCCACCGTCGAAAACGCCAGCAGGCTCACCAACAGGAAGTCGCAAATGACAATGAGAATGGACCGGTTCATGGCATCGTCGCTAGAGTTGAACGCGCCGCCTCGATCTCCACGGTGTCGTCCTCGGCCTGCAACAGCAGTTCGCGCTTGGCGGGCCGCAATTGGAAGATCTTGAAGATCGACACAAAAATAATGCCGAAGGATGTCGAGGAATACGCCGCCATCAGGCTTTGCTCAATGATGCCCAGCGACACCAGGATCAGCGACACAATCGTGCCGCAAAACCCAAGATAGAGCCCGGCGTCAAACAAATGCTCCTCGTTCTCCAGCAGCTTGAGCTTCACGCGCGCGACGACGTTCTGCCGGCGTATTTCCGCCAGCTTCACCACGCACGCGACGTAGATCAACGCCTGCAGCACGAAAAACAGCAGCAACGTCAATAAGGTTGAGTGGTTCATAATTGTCCTCACCTGGTTCGCGTGGGGGACTCCGGCCAGGACCGCTCCGCCCACCGTGGGCAAACGCAGTCGCATTTCCAACTTCTGGCCGCCTTGCGCGAGAAACGGCTCGCTCACAAGCAACGCCACCAGCAGGAACCCCATCGCAAATAACACTTCCCGCGCATATCGCGCTCCGCGAATTTCCAGCGGCCGGGCGCGAGCGGACGGCGCCCGCCGCGCAAGATGCGCCGCTTGCGCCAGGAAAAAGCCGCCCAAAAAATACAAGAGACACTTCAAGGTCACCGCGAACTGCGGCTTGCGCAAGCAGAACCCGTCCAGCCCCGTCGCCGCCCGGCTTTCCGCCGCGCCCGCCCTGTAAAGCCGCTCATGCCGTTTCACCAATTCCGTCACGCCGCCCGATCCATAGCGCAAACTCGCCGCAAGGTCTTCCAGGCCGCTCTGGTTGAAATCGCTCAAATAGGACGCCACCCCGCCGGGCTGTCCCGATAACGCCACCGCCGCAAACAGCGCCGGCAGTTTTGGCCCCGCATTCCGCGCCTCCTCGGCCAGAACGCTCAACGTCGCCGCGTCCTGGATATTATTGACAAATACCTCCGCCTGGTCCTCGTTCAAGCGTTGGCCCAGCGACAGGTAATCCAGCAAAATAGCCTCGAGCCCCTCGGTGTCGCCGCCGCGATTCGCAGAGCCCGCCGCCGCCTGGATCGAATCCCGCAATGGCCCCGCCACGTTCCCGTTATCGATCAAAAACCCGATCATTGCCACCGCCGCGTCAAAAGCCTGGCCGGCGGGCGAACCGGAAGGCGCGAACAAATGCGTGTTCGTGAGCCGGCGTGTCCGCAGCAATTCACGAACAGCCGGCGAAGTCGATTTTTCAAGGGCCGCCAGCGTTTGCTGACGTTTCGCCTCGCCAACGAAGACATCCGTCATCGGCGGAGCGGGTTTCTGATCATCCAGCAGCCGGTCCAGCTCGATTGAACCGGGCGTTTGCGCCTCGCGCGCCGCCTGGCGAAGCAGTTCCGCCGCGCCCGCGTGATTCTGGCGGACCAATTCCAGTCCCGCCTCGCGCACGGCCCAACCCCTCCCGCTCGCCGCCCGCAAAGCCCGCGCGTCCACCGCCCGCAGATGCGCGGGCAGAAGCCAGGCGGCCGCGGCCAAGGCGATTCCCGCCGCCGCGCACACCACTGCGAGCCTTACGGACACTCTCTGCTTCACGATAGCTAAACTAGCTCTTTGACATCACTCCTTCAAATACATGGATTGCCTATTCTACCTGACTGACATTCCCCGCCCCTTGTTCATTCTTTCTGCTGACACCCGCCCGGCCCGCCGCCGCTTAGCCCTTCGCAACCGATCCCAACTCACAGACACGCATTCCCCCGCTTGGATGGCAGTTGCTCAATTTTTGGAGTGCGGGAGCTTGCTCCCGCTTTGTTTGACAGCCCGTCGTCCCATAGGTCTGATTCATTCTGCCCGCTAAAAATGCGAAATGACGCTAAAAACGGAGGGGATCGCTCCAGAGGCGACGGGAGAAGGGCGCATGCCCGTCACGCCGCTTTGAGAATCTCGGGCTTCTTTCGGATCAAATCCAGCAGGCGGAGAGCGGCTCCCGTCGGTTTCCGCCTTCCTTTTTCCCAGCTCACCGCTGTCACTTTGGGCACGTTGAGCAAGGCCGCAAAGACCGACTGGCTGACATTTAGTTGGCGCCGTATCGCCGCCACATCGCGTGGACGAATCGGCGCTATCGGTTCTGGAAGCGTCACAGTCGTCGTCCTCAACGTCACTTTGCGCTGGCCTCGAACGTGCGCAGCCATCGCCTCCACGCTGGCGACGAGCGCTTCCGCCTCGAACTCGATTTCTTTGCGTTTCATGCCTGGAACTCCTCTTTGATAATGGTCGCCGCGTATCGCAGCCGCTTTAGCTGTTCAGCAGAGAGATTTTCACTTTTCGCTTTGGTGTAAACGTAAAACAACACAATCGTGTCGTGACGCTGTAAATACATGTAAATAACTCACGCCCCAGCGCTCTTGCCTCGGCCTGGCAATCGAAGCCGCGCCTTACGCAGTCCGCCAGAATTCTGCATCACATCTCCTTTTTCAGGCCGCCTCAGCAATTCTTTCTGAAATTCTGCAAACTGACTATCGTCCACCAGATCAACAATCATCTTTGTGAACAAAGGCAGTTCAATGAACGTCACTCCAGAAAGATATTACGCTGTAATACAATTGCAAGGACGTTCTTACACGCGCATCCACGCGCTACGCGTGGGAACTCGTCACTTTCACCTTTGAACTTTGCCCAACCGTTTTTACACTGATCCAATGGTCGATTCCTACATTCAGAGCCTTTTTGCCGAGCGCATTGGCGGAAAAAATTACGGCAAAACGACGGCGATCTACAAATTCGAGAAGATCAAGCGCGCCAAACGCGCCGCGCTTGCGGCCCATCCCGGCGCTGAAATCCTCGATCTCGGCGTCGGCGAACCAGACGAAATGGCGTTCGCGAAGGTGGTCGACAAACTTCATGAGGAAGCGCGAAAACCCGAAAACCGCGGCTACTCCGACAACGGCGACAGCGTTCTGAAAGAAGCCGCCGCGCGATATTTGGCGAATGTGTGCGGCGTCAGCGGGATCGACCCGGAAACCGAAGTCGTGCATTCCATTGGCAGCAAGGCCGCTCTCTCGATCCTGCCCGCGGCGCTCGTCAATCCCGGCGATTACGTGCTGATGACCACGCCCGGTTACCCGGTGTTCGGGACGCACAGCAAATATTACGGGGGGCTCGTCCACAATTTGCCGTTGACTGAGGCGAATCATTTTTTGCCGGACCTGGATTCCGTGCCTGGGGAAATTCTCAAGAAAGCCAAGGCGCTGGTCTTGAATTATCCGAACAATCCAACCGGCGCCAGCGCCTCGCGCGAGTTCTTTGAGCGCGTTGTGGACTTTGCCAAATGTAACCAGCTCGTCGTGCTGCACGACGCCGCTTACGCCGCGCTCGTCTTCGAGGGCAAGCCGCTCAGTTTCCTGTCCGTGTCCGGCGCCAAAGACGTCGGCATCGAACTGCATTCCACGAGCAAGAGCTTCAACATGACAGGCTGGCGCTGCGGATTCGTCGCCGGCAACGAACGCCTCGTCCGCGCCTACGGCGACGTCAAGGACAACACCGATTCCGGCCAATTCCTGGCCATCCAGCACGCTGCCGCCTATTGCTTCGATCACCCGGAAATCACCGAGGCGATCGCCGCCAAATATTCGCGGCGGATGACCGGGTTGGTCGGCGTCCTGAAAAAGGCCGGCTTCAACGCTGTCAAGCCAAAGGGATCGTTTTTTTTATATGTGAAGGCGCCCAGGGCCGCCGTGGCGGGTGGGAAACGCCTGCCCTTCGCCAACGCCGAGGAAGTCTCGCAGTGGCTTATCACCGAGAAGCTGATTTCCACAGTGCCGTGGGATGACGCCGGCGCCTACTTGCGCTTCAGCGTTACCTTCATTGCGAAGAACGAGGCCGATGAGCGACGTGTCCTTGGGGAAATCGCCAGCCGGCTGGGCGATGTGCAGTTTGAGTTTTGAGACGCCCAGGTTTTTTACACGAATTAACACGAATTCACACGAATAAGGAATTATGGAGGCGATGCTAAAAGTTCCAGACGAACACGGGCGGTTTGGCCCTTACGGCGGGCGGTTTGTGCCGGAGACATTGATGTATCCCCTCCAGCAGTTGGAGGAGGAATATTTCCGCGCGCAAGGCGACCCGGAATTTCAAAAGGAGCTGGCCTATTACCTCCGGCAGTTTTGCGGGCGGCCAACTCCGTTATACTTCGCCGAGCGTCTGACGCGCGCGATTGGCGGCCCGAAGATTTACCTTAAACGCGAGGATTTGCTTCACACCGGCGCCCACAAAATCAACAACGCCATGGGCCAAATCCTCCTGGCCCGGCGCATGGGCAAGACCCGCGTCATCGCCGAAACGGGCGCCGGCCAGCACGGCGTCGCCACCGCCACCGTCGCCGCGATGTTCGGCCTCAAATGCACCGTTTACATGGGCGAAGTCGATTGCGCGCGCCAGTCCCTCAACGTCTACAGGATGAAAATGCTCGGCGCCGAAGTCGTCTCCGTCACCGCCGGCCAGAAGACCCTCAAGGAAGCCGTTAACGAAGCCATGCGCGACTGGGTGACCAACGTGCGCAACACTCATTATATACTTGGCACCGCCTACGGCGCGCATCCCTATCCCGTCATGGTGCGCAATTTCCATCGCGTCATTGGCGAGGAAGCGCGCCGCCAGATTCTCGAGCAGGAAAACCGGCTGCCGGATTTGCTCATCGCCTGCGTCGGCGGCGGCTCCAACGCAATCGGGTTGTTTTACCCGTTCCTTCAGGATGACAGTGTCAAAATGCTCGGCGTCGAAGCCGGCGGCGAAGGCATCTTTCCGGAACGGCACGCGGCGCGTTTCCAGGGCGGATCGCTCGGCGTGCTCCAAGGGACGCGGTCGTTTATTTTACAGGACGAGGACGGCCAGATTCAATTGACACACAGCGTTTCCGCCGGGCTGGACTACGCCGCCGTCGGCCCCGAACACGCCTGGCTGCGCGACCAGCATCGCGTCGAATATACGTACGCCACGGACGATCAGGCGCTCGACGCGTTTATGAAGCTGGCGCGCCTGGAAGGAATCATCCCGGCCCTCGAATCCGCTCACGCCGTCGCGGCCATCATGGACCGCGGGCCCGCGATGTCGAAGGACCAATTGGTGATCGTCAATCTTTCCGGGCGCGGCGACAAAGACGTCTCGCAAGTGGCCGGCCGCATCCATTTGTGAAGCGAGGCGCTGGGGCTGACGGTTAAACCCTCTTGCGCCGCGGCGAGAAGATTTGCCACGCCCCGAGGAAAATCGCCCCGAGCGCCAGAGCGTTGGGCTCCGGCGAAATGACCGCCGGATTCGGCGGAATCGGCGGCGTCACGATAATCGGAAACGCGGCGCCTGGTTCATCCGGCCCGCCGACCGATCTTGTCGGGCTGTCGAATTCCGGCGACGAAATGGAACTGAATTCAATGGCGCGGCTGGATTTGGACGGCATCGGGACTGACAGATCTCGAGCGGCGCTCGCCGCCGCCACCGGGGCCGCGTTCTCGGCGTGATACGTGCCGCCGGACATTGAGAATTGGATCGGCTGGCTTTGGATCACCGGGGAATTCCAGCCGGCGACATCGTCCACGACGATCGCCGCCCGCTGACTGTCAACAACTGGGGCCAGGCCTGGAAGCTCCGTCCCGCCTGCTGCTCCCATCACCACCGGAAATATTTCCGGCTGGCTGGATTGGACCCAGGTGTCGAAAAACGAAGGCTCCCTGTCCACAAGGCCAAACCAGCGCGCAATCCGATGCGGCGTGTTGGCCAGGGCGGGCGCGTTCGTTGCCCGCCCGTCGGCGCCTTCAACGAAAACCGATTGCGCCATCGCGCCAGTTGTTGACAGGACAACAGCGGCAATGCAAAGATGCTTCGAAGCGGCGTTCATTATTTGTAGTGTCGAATATAAAACTACGAACTGAAGTCTATTCACGAACGCGCGCTTATTGCAATGTCAAAATGAATATTTCGCAGCGCTCGCGTTGGCCTGAGATTTTTGCGCACGGCGCTTAAAACGCAACATGACACCTGCCGCAAACTGGACCGGCGAAAAGAAATTATAACGTCGCGCACAAAACCAAACCGCCGCGCAACATCCTCAGTCACAACGGAAAACGTCGTCCATGACGCGAATTGTCGGATTTCGGACTACAAAAGCGTGGCGCTCGCAGCCAAGTGGCATTGCCGCTGCTTTAGGACACTTCCGATGACGGTTGATTTTATGGTTTCGAAGCGCGTGGAAAGCCGGCAGTTCGGTGACGGTCCCCGCCGCTTCGGAACCTCAAGTTTAGGCAAAAGGGCGTCTGGACACCGCCCTTTGTTTGGACCCGTCCGGTCGGCGTCTTGATCCGCCGACCGGACTTTTTAAAATGATAAGCACGAACACAATTTACGCTTTCGGCTTCGCCCTGGTCGGTATCCTGCTTCTGTTCTACGTGCTTTGCTCCAAGGAGGGGTTAGTGGGGTCAATCTGGTTGAAGCCGATTTCTTTTTTGACGCCCGCGGCGGACGCGCGCCGGCGCAAACGCGCCCGACTCTCCGTCACACGCTGGGAGGAAACCTTCTACAGCCCCGAAGTGTCAAGCGCCGAGGATGGCGTTATGCCCGCCGTTTATGTTAGCGTAGCGGCGTGATCCTTCTGCCAATCGTTGGCCGGGAACTGCGCGTCGCATCGATGTGGCACGCAATGCGCAACACAACGACCAGGCGCGCCGCCGGAGCCGCCCTGGCGCAGATCCTGATCCTTCCGTGGCTGATCTTCGGGATGTTCAGCGGACCGGCCCAGTATGTGAATGCGGGGTTTTGGGTTTACCTGAGTTGTTGGCTATTCCTCAATTTGGGCCTGGATCTCGTGCAGGCGCTTTGGGCTCGATACAGCCTTTTGGCGCATTTTCGCGAATGGGCCGCCCCGCAAACGGAGCATTCTGGTTTATTCGCCAAATTCGGGCGAATTTTGGGGACGCTTTGGTCAGGCGCTCGCAAACTCCGACCTGCGCCTGGTCGATAAACAAAATCCGTGGCGCCGGTGTCTATTATTTGACATGGTCGTTCTTCCCATTGTCGGACGGGAATTGCGCGTCGCCGCGCGGCGGGCCGCCGTTTACAGGCTGCGGATGATCGCGGGCCTCGTCACCCTCGGCCTTGGCGCCTTCTTTTTTTCGCTCGGAGACAATCTCACGGCGATCCCGACCGGGTTGGCGGGCCGCCCGCTGTTTTTGATTGTCAGCGTACTATTATTCGTCGGCGCGGTCACCGGGATGTACGCGACCTACGATTGCATCAGCGTGGAAAAGCGCGAGGGCACAATCGGCTTTCTCTTCCTCACGGACCTGAACGGTTACGACATCGTCCTGGGCAAACTATTTGCGGCGGCGGTGCCGTGGTTGTGCGCATTGTTGTCGGCCTTTCCGCTTTTGGCCGCATCCGTCGTGCTCGGCGGAGTGACATGGACAGAGGTCTGGCGCACGTGGCTTGCCATATTAAACCTGTTTTTCTTCGCGCAATCCGCCGCAATTCTGGCGTCGGCATTGACGCGAGACAGCGGCAACGCCCTGAAGTTGGCAATTGGAGTGATCGTCGGTTTCGTTCTGGGCGCGTCGCTGATTGGGATGAAACAGTTGGATCCAGGCTACGCATTCATATTGGCCATCGAGGCTTCTGTATTCAAAGGAACGGCGTTGGATTTCTGGACATCGTTGGCAGCGGTGCATTTGATGGCGTGGCTGTTCCTCGCGATCGCGAGTCAGGCCCTGCCGCGCGTCTGGACCGAGAGGTCCGAGAGCGACATCAAGAGGATTTGGCGAGGCCGAACGGAGGCGCCGGTTGACGGGAATCCATTCTTCTGGCTCGTCAGCCGCGCTCACTGCAGGCCTGCAACCGTCTGGTTTGTCTGTGGACTGATCGTCTTGGGAACGCTCATTGCGCTGTTCAGAATGCGAGCGCGCCCGATGGCAATCGTCGCCGCGTTCTTGCTTCCTCACGCGCTTCTCAAGCTTTGGACTGCGTTGGCGGCAAGCCGATCCATGGAAGATCATCGCCGGACCGGATCGCTGGAGATGCTGCTAGGCAGCACGTCCTTGTCTGTCAAAGATGTGCTCGACGGCCAATGGATGGCGTTGCGACGGTTGTTCCTTGGACCGGCCCTCGCGCTGACGGCGCTCGACATCTTTGCCACCGGAGCAACGCATAATGAAATCCTGCGAGCGTGCTTCATCGGCGGAGCCGTGCAATTGCCAATCGATGTCTTGACCATCGGCTGGCTGGCAACGTGGCTGGCAATGTCCCAGAAAAAGCCGGGACGCGCCGCCCTGACCGCCTACCTGCTCGTTTGCGCGGCGCCAGGCCTCAGTTTGCCGTTTCTGACGACGAGTTCCGCCGCCACGTTTTATGATGTTGCTGTGCCCGTATTTCTTTGGGTCATCACCGGCGTCAGCTTCGATATCGTGTTATGTTTCGTCGCTCGCGATAAACTGCGCCGACACCTTCGCGAAATGGCCTCCACGGCAGCGCATGAGAAGCGCTCGTTCAAATTATTCGACGAGACGCCGGCTGCAGCGCGAGCGCGCGTTCTGGAGGCGTAAGCTCGCTCCATTCGCCCTGCCGCAGATCCCCAAGCTCGAATGACCCGATGCGCACGCGAATGAGCCGCAACGTCGGATGCCCGATGGCGGCGGTCATGCGGCGGACCTGGCGGTTCTTGCCCTCCACCAATTCAAGCGCGATCCAGCAATCCGGCACAGTCTTGCGAAAGCGAATGGGAGGGACGCGCGGCGCAACCACCGGTTGGGGATCAAGCAGCCAGGCGCGGCATGGAAGCGCGCGCCGCCCCTGAATCGTTGGGCCCGACGCCAGACGCCGCAGCTTTTCTTCGTCCGGCATCCCTTCCAGTTGCGCCCAATAAACGCGCGGATGAGCGCGGCGCGGATTGAGAAGCTGCGCATTCAGCGGCGCTTCGTCGCTCAAGAGCAGGAGCCCTTCGGAATCGGCGTCCAGCCGGCCGATTGGGTACACGCGCGGCGGAAAACCGAATTCCGACAACGGCCGATTCGGCGACCCGTCCGGCGTGAATTGGGAGAGAACGCCGTAGGGCTTGTGGAATGCGATCAGCATCAGCGGCTTAAACTACCGGATCGCGCCGCGAAAAAAATTTGATTTTTCTTTTGGGTGGGACGGCAAATGTCTCACCCCTCTCGCTAGAGTGGTCGAAAAGAAAGGAAAACTATGATCGACCAAATGGAACTTGGATTTGCGGCCAGAGCGGCCAGGAGCCGGCGCCAGCGGGATGCCCAGCGGCGGCAACGCGCGCAATGGTGGTTTGCGCGGATGCGCGGGGTTGTGGACGCCGCGCTCGACTGGGCGCCCACGCCCGCTGCAAGGCCCGAACAAGCATTTATGACCCTGGAACAGGAGCGCGGCTGACGAACGGATTTTGGCAGGGACGACCGAGGACGCCTCGGCGAGGCGTCCCTACCAAACCCAGGCGAGGCGGCGCCTCCGTCTGTTGGAATGGCCGCCTATTCATGCTACATTTATGGGATGAATATGGCGAAATGGAGTTCCGTGGCGGCGATGGCATTTCTTGCGGGGTGCGGGTCCGCGCCCAATGTCCCAAACCCGAGCATGGGCAATTACACCGGCGACCCTGCTGGCGCCGTCAGCCGCGGCGCGGACGACCTCTCCGACAACTATGCCGCCGTAGCGCCTGTCGAAATCGATTACCGCCGGCTGCCCGGTCCCGTGCAGGACACCGTCCGCCAACACGTCTCCCGCAGCCAAATCGTCAAAGTCACCCGCGAATCCAGGCAGGGCATCGTCCTCTACAAAGTTGAGTTCCGGCGCGCCAACTCCAACCAATTCGACGGCACCCTCATCGTCTCTCCCGACGGCTCCCTCCTCGAAGGCTCCGACTACGTCGTGCCCACCAAATCGCCTTAGCCTGGTAATTCAATTGAATCACTCGCCGGGGAGGATCGAGTGGCGGGGCAGACGCGTTTAAATTGGCGCAACGTCATAACAGGTATTCGCGCGTAGACCTTTGGAGTGCGGCGGCTTGCCGCCGCTTTCGTCGGCCAGAACGACTGGTGGAAGGAGTCGCGTCCAAAGCGGGAGCAAGCTCCCGCACTCCAAGACTGAGGCCTTCTGGAGATGCTGCCCTGGATCGAGCGGCAGCCTCCCTTGACATCGGTTGGCGGCTAACGAACACTGTTGGGCTTATGGCAGAGCAGCCCAAGGCAAATGATCTCATGGAGCGCATTGTCTCTTTGTGCAAGCACCGTGGATTCGTGTTTCAATCGTCGGAAATTTACGGCGGCATCAACGGCTTCTGGGATTACGGCCCGCTCGGCGCGGAGCTGAAACGCAATTTGAAGGAGGCGTGGTGGAAGTCCATGACGCAGCGGCGCGATGATGTGGCCGGCCTGGAGGCGACGATCATCATGCATCCGAAGATCTGGCAGGCCAGCGGCCACACGACCACGTTCGCCGATCCGATGGTGGATTGTCTGCTGACCAAAAAGCGTTTTCGCGCCGACCAGATCGATCCGCAAAGCGGCGTCGCTTATCACTTTGAAGGGGCGATGTCGAAGGAGACGGGGACGAAGATCGAGCGCCCGTATTCAGTCCTGCTGCAGAAGGGCGAGCATCCCGACAGCGCCCGGAAGATCGCGCGCCAATTCTACGCGCAGGGGACGACGAATGTCGCGACGCTCGCGAGCCTCGAACTGGTGGGCGAACGCACCGAGAAGGTCGAGAATTCGACGCGATACAATCCCGAAAATGGCAGCCTGCTCACGGAGGCGCGTTTGTTCAACCTGATGTTCAAGACGTATGTCGGCCCGGTGGAGAGCGAGGAGAACGTCGCGTATTTGCGGCCTGAAACCGCGCAGGCGATTTTCGCGCAGTTCAAGAATGTGGCCGAAGTGTCGCGGCAGAAGGTGCCGTTTGGCATTTGCCAGATCGGCAAGGCGTTTCGCAACGAGATCAACCCGCGCAATTACACGTTTCGCTCGCGCGAATTCGAGCAGATGGAGCTGGAGTTTTTCATCCGGCCCGATGAAGCGGTGGAGGCGATTTACGGTTCGGTGGCGAAGCCCGGCGCCGCGGGCCATCCCGGCGAACCGCAGCCGAATTGGGGTTGGGAGATGTGGCACAAGTATTGGGTGGAGGAGCGCATCGCTTTTTACGAGAGTATCGGGCTCCCGCGCGCGACGCTGGTCGAATACTGGCAGAAGCCGGAGGAGTTGGCGCATTACGCGCGGGCGACGGTGGATATTCTTTACAAATTTCCTTTCAGCAAGCGCGATGCGCAGGGCGAACTGGCGGGCGAAGAGCTGGAAGGCGTGGCGGCGCGGAGCGATTTCGACTTGTCACAACATCAACGTTATTCGGGCAAACCGATGGGCGTGTTTGACGACGAGCTGAAGGTGGCGTGGCCGAAACTGGATCCGGCGCGGCAAGCGTCGCTGGCGGAGCAGTATGCCGCGGCGCGACAGAAATATTTGACAAAGATGGGCGAAACGCCGGAGAAGGCCGGCGCCGCCGCGCGCGAGGACGCCGCCGGCCTGGCGAAGGGTTATTATTTGCCGCACGTGATCGAGCCGTCGGCGGGCGTCGACCGCCTTGCGCTGGCGCTGATCTGCAACGCCTACGGCGAGGACCAGGCGCCGGACGAAAAGGGCAAAATGGAATCGCGCGTGGTGATGCGGTTTCATCCGCGCATTGCGCCGCTCAAGGTCGCGGTGTTTCCGTTGTTGAAGAACAAACCGGATTTGGTAAAAAAGGCGCTGGAGGTTCGCGATTTGCTGCGATCACAGATGACTGTTTTTTACGACGAGGCCGGCGCCATCGGCAGGCGCTATCGCCGCCAGGACGAGGCGGGCACGCCTTTTGGAGTGACGATCGACTTCGACACGCTGGGCGAGAAGGGTCCCGAGCTGAAGGACACGGTCACGTTGCGCGAACGCGACACCATGACACAGAGCCGGGTGAAGATCGCCGATCTGCCGGGCCTTTTGCTGGAGAGGATTCGCTGAACGGCGTGGAGTCAAAGAGTCAAATCGAGGAGATCGAGCTGGACGCAGCCGTGGAAAAGCTGCGGCCGGCGCCAACGCTGTACGCAATCATCGTGTTCAAGCTTGCCAAGGGCGCCGTCTTTTTCGTCGGCGGCGTGCTGCTTTACTGGCACGCCTCGAACGGGATTTCGGACGAATACCAGCATTTCATGCACTCGCCGTTTGTGGAATGGCTGAAGACGCTTTTGAAAATCCACCCGGAAAACCAGTTCTTCGTGAACCTCGCCTTGAAAATCCAGAGTCTCAGCGAAGCGAGCATCCGCAACACCGCGGTGGGCACCATTATCTGGTCCTTGTTTCCGCTGGTCGAAGGCTGCGGGATGATGTTCCGCTCCGAATGGGCCGGGTGGCTGGCGATTGGCGAGTCGGCTTTCTTCATTCCAATCGAGCTTTTTGAGCTGTCAAAACGATTTTCGGTGGCGCTGCTGCTGGTCACTGTCACCAACGGGCTTATCGTGTGGTACCTCTATGCCAACCGGCAGCGGCTGTTCCATCACCATCATCACCACCACCCCCGCCGGTCATAACCTTCCCTCGCCGTCGCGCGCCTGACAGGGGAGGGCTGAGAGAGCCGGCCCCCTGTCAACAGTGAGTTTCTACCTTCCCTGGATATGTGGCGCCGTTTGGATTGGCGGGGGGGCGCTTGGAGCCGTCGGATTGACAGCTTGCCCCGGCAATACTGGCTGACCGGTAGTCCCCGGCGCTCCTGGCGTTCCAGGCGCTGCCGCGCCGCCCGCTGCGCCATTGTTGGGCATGGCGGGATTATTAATATTGTTGTTCGGATTTATAGTTCCGCCCGGAACCAGGTCTGAGCCGGCAGGTTCATTGATTCCAGGGGCGGGTTGCGGCACTCCGCCGGGGAATCCGGGCGACGGTGGAACCGTGCCAGATGAGCCGGGCGCTCCGGGCGAGGTCAAGCCGGGGGCTCCGGGAGTGGATGGCGTGTTTCCAGCGCTCGGATTGTTGATGCCGGGTGTGGGATTCAGTCCGGGCGTTCCTGTGCCGGTTGCGCCGGTTCCGGGTGTGATGCCGGCGCCGGTTGTCCCGTTGGCTGTGGGATTGGTCCCGGCAGTTCCGCGGGTGTTGCCCGCTCCTCCGCCCGTCGGCCCGGTTCCGGTCCCGCCGCCTGTGGCCCCCGTGCCGGAGCCCGCTCCCGCTCCTCCACCGGCTCCGCCACCCGCTTGAGCCATCGCTGTTCCCGCTGCCATCGCAATTGCGCAGCCCATCGCTAGTATCGTTTTTCTCTTCATAAATCTCCTTTTTTTCGACTGGTTAATGGAGGGAGTTTGTCCGTGTTGGGCTGGGGAGAATTCTGCTTGACATCGGGCGCCAATGGCGTTGGTTGATTGGTCAGGCTGGGAAACCGGTTCGTGTTGATCGAACCAGAGGGCTCGCTGATCGCGTTTGTGGCGAGAGCGCCCGATGGGCGATCGTTGTGAACGATTGGGGTCGGCTGGGGCAAGCCTGGCGTGTTGGTGGACGCCACCTGCGCCAATGCCGGCGCGCAAACCACAATCAGGGCGCTTCCCACGCCCAGCGCTAAACGGAACTTCCTCATGAGGGTACGTCGACCCGAATGGGAGTTCCCGCAATTCGCCAAAACCCTGATTAACCCCTCAGATAGATTGCGGCGCTATTTGCTGTCGATTTGGCGCAAGGCGAACGCGTAGGCGCCGATGGCCACGGCTTCGCTGGTGCCCAGGCGCGACATGCCCACGCCGATGCGCTGCAACGGATCGTAGCTGACTTTTGTTTTGCTCCGCGGGACCTGGACTTCGCGCACGTCGCCTTTGAGAAATTTTTCAAGCTGCGCGGGATTCTCCAGATTAAAGGCGACGGAAGCGAGCCGTCGGAATTTGTTTCCGGAGGGGGCGGTGTAAGTGGAATTCAATTCGTTGACAAGCACCGGAAGGAACAACGAACTCGCGCCGGATATGCCGCCTCCAACGACGGCCAGGCCGTCCACAAGCGTCAGCGCCTGCGCCATCGCGTCGCCCACGACTTCGCCCAATTGGCGAAACGCCTCAACGGCGGCGGCGCGATCACCGGGCTTTGAGCCGGTTCCAATTTCGTAGATTTCCCTGGGCTCGGGAGCCTTCTCGAAGGCGATCGCGGCCTTTTGCGCGAAGACGCGGCGCACGGCGCGGATGCTCGCGCCTTCCTCGGCGTTGGTGTCCGGCGCCAGCTTGTTGCGCAGGAGCCAGACTTCGCCGGCGATGGAATTATCGCCGATGAACAATTCGCCGTTGCGGACAATGCCGCCGCCGAAACCGGTGCCGAGCGTGACGCCGAAGAGGTTCTTGTAGCGCTTCGGGCTGCCGGCCTTCGCCAGCAACTCGTTGACGTGCGGCAGAAAGCCCGCAATCGCTTCGCCATAGACAAACAGATCGCCGTCGTTATTCAGGAAGACGGGGACGCCAAATGCCTCGGCGAGCATGGGTCCGAGGGCGATGCCGCCGCGAAAGCAGGGCAAATTGCCGAGGTCGCCGATGATGCCGTTGGGGTAATCGGCCGGGCCGGGAAAGGCGAAGCTGATGGCCGCCGGAGGTTGGCGGCATTGTTTTTTGACGGCGGCGAAACCGTCAACTATATTTCCAAGGCAGCGCTCCAGGTTGTCCGCATTCGAGGGCAGCGTCACCGCCTGTCCCAGCGGCTTGTTGCCGGCGATGGCAAAGAAGCGAAAGCTCGTTCCGCCCGCGTCCAGGGCGAGGACAATGCGTTTATCGTGATCGTAGCTCATGAGGTTGACTTTCTTTTTAAGCTTTGGCCGCGACGGCGGGAGCGGCAGCGGGTTTGTGGCCGCCGCGCATCGAGATCGCCAGCAGATAGGCGAAACACGCCGCCGGCACGATGAACGACATCGCGCCCATCTTCATATCGCGCAGTTGGCCCATCAACAGGGGCACCAGCGCGCCGCCGGAGATCGCCATGACCATCAGCCCGCTCAATTCGCTGGCGCGCTCCGGTTTTTCCTCGACGGTGATGGAGAACAGCATCGGCCAAATATTCGCGAAGCCGAGACCGGACGCGAGGACACCGGGAATTGCAAGCGCCCGGGAGCCTGTCAAAAGAATACCTCCGCCGATCAACCCCAACAGGGCCGACAGCCGGAAGAACGCGCGCGGGCTCATCACCTTCGCCACGCCCCCGCCCACCAGGCGGCCAATGGTCAAACACATGAAAAACGTCGCAGCGCCGTATTTGGCCACCTCGGCGTCCGTGAAGCCCGCTTCCGTCAAAGCGGGGTTGAGGAACCGCGCCATGCATACTTCCGCGCCCACATAGAGGAAGATACCGATCACCGCCATGAGAAACACCGGTTCGCCCAACAATGACAGACAGCTTCCAATGCTCGGAGGCACATCTGCCTTGGCCTCGTCGATTTTCAGGATCCCAATCAACAGGAACGTGACCGCCATCAGGATGCAAAATACCGGGAATGTGCCCCGCCAGCCCATGCTCTTAAACAACGCAATCGACGCCACCGCGCTCACCAACCACGTGGACGCGGTGCTGCCCAGCCCTTTGATGCCCTGGGCAAACGCCAGGTTGCTGCTATACGCGCCAGCCGGGCTGACATCGCGCATGATCGGATTGCCGGCTACCTGAAGAAAGGTCGTGCCAACTCCGAGAACGAAAATGCAACTGAGCAACAGCGCGAATCCTGGCGCCACGACGCTTGGAATCAGCATAGCCAGCGCGTTCAGCGCAAGGCCAAGCAGCAGCAGTTTCTTCTTGCCGATTCGCGCCGCCAGCAATCCCCCCGGCACGCTGAATACGGCAAACGCGATGAACACAAAAAACGAAAGCAGCGTCGCCATCACGTTGCTTAATTTGTAGTCGCGCTGCACTGCGTCGGAAAGGGGCCCCATGGCGTCGGCCACGCCCATGGCAAGGAAGGCAAAGAATATTGGGAGGGTTCTAAATTGCATAAATGCTCTTTTGTTCGTGCTTTCGGCCTTTTATGCCCAAGTCCGCGCTTGTTTCCAAGCGAATCTTTCCCCGGCGGAGGGATTGCCAATAGATGGCCTGCTTGTCGCAAAATCAGACTACTGAGTCTGGAGCCTTGCCGCCGATGTCGTGTCAGCAAAACTAATTTGCTGAATTTAAGCGTGAAACTACGTACAAAACTTCTGATCGGGTTGTTGGGCGGCGTGCTCGCCGTTTATTTTGTCTCCGCCATCGTTCAGGAATGGCTCAGCGCCGGGTCGATTGGGCGGTTTTCCCGGCAGAGCCAGCTTGGCGAAGAAGCCCGGCAATGGGAATGGGTGGAACGCTTGC
>Ga0265339_10001195_pt1 | contig 19578 bp, 23 predicted proteins | sample 4CB219metaG_FD_202085 | JGI IMG/M metagenome (GOLD analysis project Ga0265339, IMG submission 202085) | Rhizosphere microbial communities from Carex aquatilis grown in University of Washington, Seatle, WA, United States - 4-CB2-19 metaG | ecosystem: Host-associated > Plants > Roots >... | reverse complement strand
AACCGCATCCGCTTCGGCGCGACCTTGTTTGGCGGGGCGATGGCCGGGCTTGCCGGCGGCTACATGTCGCTCGCCTACAGCCCGTTGTGGGCGGAGAACATGACCGCTGGCCGCGGTTGGATTGCGCTGGCGTTGGTGGTGTTCGCGACTTGGCGGCCGGTGTGGCTGCTCGGCGGCGCCTATCTGTTCGGATCGATCATGTACCTGTCGCTCTACGTTCAGGGCGTCGGGGTGCCGATTCCTTCGCCGCTGATCTCGGCGTTGCCCTATGTCGTCACCGTGGTCGTGCTGGCGATCATCTCGCGCGACCGCCGGCGCATCCGCCTCAACCAACCCGCGTGTCTGGGCAAAGCTTTCGCCGCCGGCGCCTGAACGGGGCCGGTCGGCGCCGATTTCTTTCGCCGAGCGCCTATGGATTGGGCGCCGAGGGCTCGGCTATGCTGGCGTTCTATGGCCTGCGGCTTGCTTATTCCAACGGCGCCGCCGGCGGCGGTTGGCGGGCGCCCGGTGTCGGGTCAAGATTAGCAGGAGCAATGCATGGATCGTCGGTCATTCAATAAGCTGCTGGGCGGCGGGCTGGTCGCCGCAGCGGCGGCCCCCTTCGCGCCGGGCGGGCTCGCCGCCGCGGAGCCGCTCAAGGCCGGCTTCGTCTTTCTCGGGCCGGTCGGCGATTTCGGCTGGACGTACCAGCACGACCTCGCGCGCAAAGAGGCTGAGGACCACTTCGCCGGCGCGGTGAAGACCGTGTTCGTCGAGAACGTGCCGGAAGGACCCGACTCCGAGCATGTCATCGCCGACCTTGCCGCCAAAGGTTGCAAGATCATCTTCACCACCTCGTTCGGCTACATGAATTACACGCTGTCGGTGGCGAAGAAATATCCGGCGGTGAAGTTCGAGCATTGCACCGGCTACAAGCGCGCCGCCAACGTCTCGACCTACAACATCCGCTTCTACGAGGGCCGCTTCGTTCAGGGCGTCATCGCCGGCAAGCTGTCGAAGGCTGGCGTCGCCGGTTACGTCGGCTCGATCGCCGTGCCGGAAGTCGTGCAGGGCATGAACGCCTTCATGCTCGGCATGAAGAGCGTCAATCCCAAGGCGCGGCTGAAATTCATTCTGATCAATTCCTGGTACGACCCCGGGAAGGAGGGCGACGCGGCCAAGGCGCTGATCGACCAGGGCTGTGACATCATCACCCAGCACACCGACTCGCCCACCCCGCTGCAGGTGGCGGAGAGCCGCGGCATTCTCGCCTTCGGCGAAGCGACCGACATGGCGAAGTTCGCGCCGAAGTCGGAACTGTCGGCCAACGTCAACGTTTGGGGTCCCTACTACACCAAGCGCATCCAGGCGGTGATCGACGGATCGTGGAAGAGCGAGGACGTCTGGGGCGGCTTCAACGCCGGTATGCTCAAGATGTCGCCGTTCTCCAACATGCCCGACGACGTCAAGGCGCTGGCGCAGCAGACGGTCGACGATATCTCGTCGGGCAAGAACAAGGTCTTTGTCGGCCCGCTGGTCGATCAGAGCGGCGCGACCAAGCTGCCGGCCGGCCAGACGATGGACGACGGCACGCTCGCCGGCCTGCAATGGCTGGTCGAAGGCATCGAAGGCAAGCTGAGCTGACGCGGCGCCTGGCGCCTTGTAGACGCGCTCGCCGAGCGCGTCCGGCGCTCAAGCGCCGTGGAACTTGAACTTCAAGAAAGGACGCGGCCGCCGGCCGCGTCTACAACTTCGCCCGATCTTTCCAGAAATCGTGCTGCAACGCCGCCGACTCCTCTTCCAGCAGCGGCCCGATCACTTCGACCTTCCGCTGGCCGGCGGCGAAAACCACGCGACAGGGCAGGTCGAGCGTCGGATTCTCCTCGTGCGCGCCGGTCGCCGCCTTCAGGTCCCTCTCGCTCTGGCCGTAGACCAGGCGGCCGATCCCCGCCCAATAGATTGCCCCCGAACACATCGCGCAGGGCTCGGCGGAGCTGTAGAGCGTGCAGCCGGCGAGAAAGTCGGCGCCGTAGGTCTTCGAGGCCCAGGTCGAAAGCAGGCGCTCGGCGTGAGCGGTCATGTCGACGCCCTCGGCAGCGAAGCCGTTGCCTTGTTCCTTGAGGACGGCGCCGTCGGGCCCGACCAGCAGCGAACCAAACGGATGGTCCCCGCCTTCACGCGCGCGCCTCGCGACGTCGAACGACCGGCGCAGAAACGCCTCGTGATCGAGGACTGGTGGCAGCAGGGCTTTCGACGTCTTCATGGGCGCTCGGCGTTGCGGCGAAATGGGTCCGCGCAGGCTAGGCGATGGACCTGCGGGCGGCAACCGTCGCGACGGCGTTAACGACTCGTCAACGACGCGGGCGTTCCCTGGCTACCGCCCGACGTGCGCGGCGGCGGAAAATTTACCCATGCCGCGGCAGGATCGGCGCGCCGGCCAAGATTTGACCGCCTGCAACCGGGCCGAGGTGGTGAGATGAGTGCGACGTTAAAGAGCTCGCTGTTTGACGAACCGGACGCCGCGGAAGCGTCGGCGCCACCGAAGCGGTTCAAGTTTGCCGCCACTTTCGTCATTGATCTCATCGTCTCGCTGGTCTTTGTCGCCGTCGTGCTGCCGCCGTGGTCGGCGGACTTCGATCGCGGCCTGATCATGGCGCCGACCTTCATTATCGGCGTGCTGATCGTCATGAGCTACGCCGGCAAGGTGCTGGTGATCGCCCATCTCGGCCGACGCGGCGGCGATGCGCGCACCTACGTGAAGTCGTCGGCGCTGGTCACCGACGGGCCCTACGCATGGTCGCGCAATCCGACCTACGCGCTGGCCATGCTGCAGTTTCTTCTGTGGGCGGCGCTGGCGCTCTATCTGTTGGCGCTCGGCCCGTGGCGTTGGGCGCTGGCGGTTGCGGCGATTGGCCTGCCGACGCTGTTCTTCCTGGTCAACGACCGCATCGTCATGCCGACGGAGGAAGGGATGCTGCGGAAGCTCCATCCTGAGGAATACGACGCCTACGCGGGGCGTGTGCGTCGCTGGTTTGGCCGCAAGGCGGCGTGAAGCGTCTCATCCCGAATAGCGATTGGCGACGTCCTTGGCGATGCGACTCGCCTCGTCGAGGAAGCGGGCGACGATCTGGCGCGCGGTGGGCGTGCAGGCGCGATAGGTCAGCTCATAATCGCGAAAGCCGCGGTTGAACGCGCCGGCGAGCGATTCTTTGCGCGCGTCGGTGGTTCCCTCGGTGTCGACCAGGCTGGCGAATCTAGCGCGGAACGCCGCGCCGTCGCCGTCGCCGCATAAATCGCGCAGATAGGCGAGCGCGCCGACGAGTTCGGCTAGGCGCAGCAGTTGCGCTTCGTAGGGCGGCGGGACGTCGGGTTGCGCGGGCGTCGGCGACGGCGTCGCCGCAGGCGTCGGCTTGGCGGCGGGCGCGGCTGGCTTGGCCGGCTGCGCCGTCTGCGTCTGGGCGGCAAGTGGCGCGGCCATGACGGCGAGCGCGGCGAAAGCGGCAAGGCTCAAGGCGAGGAAGCGCTTCACCGCAGGCTTCTCTCGATTGCCGCCGCCTTGGCGATAATCCATGGCAATTCCGGCGTTGTGCGATAGTCGCCGATCGCTTTCGGATCGATCCAAGCGACGGCGTCGGCCTCGGCGGTGAGGCGCGGTTCGCCGCGTCGCCAGCGGCCGAAAAACGCGGCGATAACGAAATGGGCGCGTACGCTGTCGCCTTCGCGCGTGATCGGCTCGACGTGGTCGATGAAAGCGAGAATGTCAGCCTCGACGCCGACCTCTTCGAGCAATTCGCGCTCTGCAGCTTGCCGCAGCGTCTCGCCGACCTCGACCGCCCCGCCGGGCAGCGAATAGACTCCCGCCATCGGCGCGCGCGCCCGCCGTGCGATCAGCACCAGGCCGTCGCGGAACACCGCAGTCGACGCGGCCAAGATCGGTCGGGTTGGGTAAAGACGGTCATCCACGCCGAGGCGCCTAGGTCTGAAGCTTGACGGTTATCGCGCGCCGGCGCCCGGCTCAAGGGTAAAGCCGCTGCCGCCGCCAGGGCTGGCCCTCACCCTCGCGGGTGAAGCGAATGCGATCGTGAAGCCGATATTGGTGGTCCTGCCAGAACTCGATCTGAATTGGCGTCAGCCGGAAGCCGCCCCAATAGGGCGGCCGCGGAATTTCGCCGACGCCGAATTTCGCCGTCAACGAGGCGACCGCCCCGAGGAGCTTGGCGCGCGACTCGAGCGGCCGCGATTGCTGGCTGGCCCAGGCGCCGATGCGGCTGAGCCGCGCCCGGCTGGCGAAATACGCATCCGACTCGGCTTCCGAGACCTTCGTCAGCGGTCCGCGGGCCCGCACCTGGCGGCGCAGAGATTTCCAATGATAGAGGATCGCCGCTTTCGGATTGGCGGCAATCTCGCCCCCCTTGGCGCTCTCGGCGTTGGTGTAAAAGACGAATCCCCGCTCGTCGACCTGCTTGCACAACATCGCGCGCGCGTCCGGCAGGCCGGACGCGTCGACCGTCGCGAGCGTTATCGCATCCGGGTCGTTGACCTCTTTCGCTGCCGCTTCGGCGAACCACTGATGAAACAGGGGGAACGGGTCCTCGGTCTCAGTAAAGTCACTCGAACTTAACGCATTCAAGGTGAAGATGCTCCAAATACGGACAAACCCCGCGGGGAGCGATGATAGACCTTCTGCTGGGCGAGCGCGATGCGTTTTGGCGGGCGCCTCGGCTCCTTGCACGTTTGGCCGCCTTCGCTTTTGCCGCAGTGGCGCTGGCCGGTTGCTCAATTCCCTTGCCGGGGTTCATCGACGACCAGCCGACCGGATCGATCAAGCCGAAAGCGGCCCCCGCCGTGTTGTCGTCGGCGTATGATTCGAGCGACTGGCGCCTCGCCGAACCGGTCTTGAGCGCAACCCTTCGCGCTAAGTCCGCCGACCAGCCCGGCGCCTGGTCCAATCCTGACACGGGGAAGCATGGCGAATTTCTCGCGGTCGCCGGATCGTTCGAGCGTGACGGCCATCCCTGCCGCGCCTTTGTCGCCCGCGTGGTCGGCAAGGACGGCGCGCCGGTCAAGACCTTGCAGGGCGTCGGATGTCCGCGCGAGGGCGAGGAAGCGGCGATCTACGATGTTTCCCCCTGGACAGGTCTCTAGCCGGCACTTGCGGCCGGTCGCTGTAAAGCCCAAATAAGCGACGAGACAAAGGCGTCTGCGCTTTCGGGGCGGACGCGGAAACCTGGGCTCATTATGCGCGACCCCTATGAAGTGCTGGGGCTGGCGAAGTCGGCCAGCGCCGCCGAGGTGAAATCGGCCTTCCGCAAGCTGGCCAAGAAGTTCCATCCCGACCAGAGCAAGGAGTCGCGGGCCAAGGAGCGATTCGCCGAGATCGGATCCGCCTATGAGATTCTCGGCGACGAGAAAAAGCGCGCCGCCTATGACCGTGGCGAGATCGACGCCGAAGGCAAGCCGCGCGCCCCGCAGTTCGAGGGTTTCGGCTTTGGCCGGCGGCCGGGCGCGGGGGCGGGCGGCGAGTTCCATGGCTTCAACTTCGACGTTGGCGGCGACCCCGCCGCGCGCGCCGGATTTGAGGCCGACATCCTGTCTGAGCTGTTCGGCGGCCGAATGGGCGGTCGCGGCCGTGCGCCAAGTCGCGGCGAGGACGTCGCCGTATCGGTGAATGTGCCGTTGGCGACGGCCGTTGGCGGCGGTTCTACGCGCGTCGCGTTGCCGACCGGCAAGACGCTCGACGTCGCGATTCCCGCCGGCGTCGAAGACGGCAAACAGATCCGATTGCGCGGGCAGGGGCGGCCCGGCGGGCGCAACGCTCCGGCCGGCGACGCGATCGTCACCATCCATTACGCTCCACACCCGCTGTTTAGGGTCGAAGGGCGCGACCTCAAATTGGATCTGCCGATTACGCTCTACGAGGCGGTTCTTGGCGCCAAAGTCAGGACGCCGACGCTGTCAGGCGAGGTCGAGATCGCGATTCCGCCGGGAACCAGCAGCGGACGGGTGCTGCGCTTGCGCGGCAAGGGCCTGCCGGCGTCGGGCGATGCGCCAGCCGGGGACTTGTTGGCGACGCTGCGCATCGCCATGCCGGCGCAGGAAGACGCCGATCTGGCGGCGTTGATGCGGCGGTGGCGCGACGAGAAGCCCTATGACCCGCGCGTCGGCCTAAGCGCCTAAACCGCAACGGCGCCGCGCCGCCTAGCTCAAAAAAACAGAAGCTCCCGGGTGGCCCATGGCCGACCCGGAAGCTTGTCGCCGCCAAAGTGGCGTTTTGGCCGAGCCGAGGCTCAGGCCTTCGGCATGGCGTGATGATGATGGTGGTGGTGATGATGGTGATGCACCACGTAGTGATGATGGTGGTGATGATGATGGTGGATCGGCGTAGCGGCCAGCGCCGGCGAGGCGGCAAGACCGACAACCAGCGTCGCGGCAATCAGCAGATTCTTAATCATTCGTTAAGTTCCTGATTCGAAAAGGCTCCGCATTTGGAGCGACGGCGATCTTTGAGTGAGGGCGGATGAACCCGACATGAATTGCCGTCGTTGAGGCGGCCGTCGTCGGCAACGGCCGTCGGGCGTGACTTCGGGGTTCAGATCATCGCTGCGCGGAAGACTGGGTCGACCGATCCCCGCCAGGGGCCGTTGAATCGCTCGATCCAAACTTCGGCCGGCGTGCGCCCTTCGGCCGCAATGCGCTCCAGCGGCGCCAAATAAAGGGTTTCGTCGCGTCCGGCGGCGTCGCGCCGCGCCCTTCGGGCGAGCCCGCCACTGGCGATCGCCACCGCCTGGCGCGCCACATCGACCAGGGGGCGGCCGCCGATCCGCGCCTTGAGGCCGAGGCGCGGGACGTCGTCGCGCAAGCGCTGTAGATCCCCGGCGGTCCACTCGCGTACGAGCGCCGCCGCCGCTGCGAGCGCATCTTTGTCGTAGAACAGACCGAAACAGAACGCCGCCAGCGCGAAAATGCGCTCGCGTGAGCCGACGTCGGCGCCGCGCATCTCGAGGTAGCGCTTCAGCCGCACCTCGGGAAAGATCGTCGACAAGTGGTTGGCCCAATCCGAAACCGTGGCGCGCTCGCCCGGCAACGCGGCGAGCTTGCCTGCGAGCAGGTCGCGGAAGCTCGCGCCGGCCACATCGTGATAAACCTCGCCGCGCTTGACGAAATACATCGGCACGTCGAGCGCGTAGTCGACATAGCGCTCGAAACCCATGCCCGGCGCGAAGACAAAAGGGAGCATGCCGGTTCGCGCGGCGTCGGTATGGCGCCAAATCTCCGAGCGAGCCGACAGAAACCCGTTGAGTCCGCCGTCGGTGAATGGCGAATTGGCGAACAACGCCGTGATCGTCGGTTGCAGCGCCATGCCGACCCTGAGCTTGACGACCATGTCGGCCTCGTCGGCGAAATCGAGATTGGCCTGCGCCGTCGAAGTGCGGAACATCATGTCGAGGCCGCGTGCGCCGACCTTCGGCATATAGTTCGCCATAATGCGATAGCGGCTCTTTGGCATGACTGGCGTTTCGGCCAGCGTCCACTTCGGACTGAGGCCAAGGGCGAAGAAGTCGATGCCCAGCGCCTCGCCAACCGCGTGCATACAGGTCAAATGGGCGTCGAGCTCGTCGGCGACGGCGTGGACGGTCGCCTGCGGCGCTCCAGACAGCTCGAACTGACCGCCCGGCTCAAGCGAGATCGCGCCGCCGCCCGCAGCATCGTATAGGCCGATCAGCGCGCCTTCGTCCTCGATCGGCGCCCAGCCGAGGCGTGCCTTGGCGCCTTCGAGCAAGGCCCTGACGCCACGATCGCCCTGGTAGGGGACTGGCTTCAGGTCGGCTCTGTAGAACGGGAACTTCTCGTGCTCGACGCCGATGCGGAACGACTCGGCCGGCTTGCCGCCCGCCGCCAGCCACGCCACCAGATCGTCGCGCGATTCGATGATCTCAGCGTCGACGATGTCGCGGGCCATGCAGGGTTCCGAGTGAAAAAATGGCCAAAAGGCCAATGCGGAACCCGTAAATAGGGGCGCCGGCGATACAATTCAATGAACGGCGCGCCAGCGGCCAAATGCCGCCGGCGCGGTTGCTCGAGTTTCAATTCTTGCCGCCGCCGCCCAGCGACTGCAGGATGCTGTTGATTCCCTGCTGATGCGCCGCCGACGTCTGCACGCCGGCCTGCAACATGCCCGTCAGGGCCGTCAGCCCCGCCTGGGCGAGACCGGACGCGGCCTGGCCCGATTGGCCGCCGCCGAACAGATTGCCGATCATCGAGGTGACCATGCCGGCGAGTCCGCCGCCCTGACCGGCGCCGCCCTGGCCGGCCGACGCTTCGGCGGCGCTGGTCAATTGTCCAAGCACGCCGCCGAACCCCTGCGCCGTCAGCGTGTGGGCGAGACCGCCGAGCAACATCGAGGCGAGCGCCGGCATCATCTGTTGGATGGTCTGCGGGTCGACGCCGCTCGCGCTCGACGCGTGCGCGGCGATCTGCGAAGCGATCTGCGACGAGCCGAAGATTTGGCTCAGCGCCGCGCCGCCGTTGGCCGCCGCAGCGCTCGGGTCGGCGCCGGTGAAAGCCCCCTGGTGGAGACCGCTCGCCAGATGGCCGACGATTCCGGCGAGGCTGGAAGGATCAGAAGTGACTTTCTGCAGTGCGGTTGAGAACGCCGGCGCTAGCGCCTGCACGGCCGCCTGCGCCTGCTCTGGGGTCAGGCCAAACTGAGCGCCGAGATTGGCGACGCCCTGTCCGCCTTGCGCGGCCTGGATGATGTCATTGAGATTCATAGCGCGTCTCCCTCCCTTAGATCGCGGCGAAATTTAGCGGTGATCCTACTTGGATCCGATTGCGATTGCGAGACGCGCGACGATGGCGAAGGCGAGCGCGGTGGCGGCGAGCCCGAACAACGCCGCACCGACGCCGATGCCGACGATCGCGCCTTCGACGCCGCCCCAGCGTGCGCCGACCACGACGAAGGGAATCGTGCCGATCGTCGCCCGGCCCCAATTGAACAGCATCGCCAGCAGCGGATAGCCGAGGTTGTTGAAGACGGTGTTGGCGACGAACAGGCAGGTGATGAACAGCCAGGCGGCGACGCCGTAACGGCAGAAGAAGATGACGAACGTCGCCCCTTCGCCGTCGACATCGAACATGGCGGCGATCGCAGGACCGGCGAAGACGAGCGCCGCCCAGGCGAGGAGCGCGTAGCCGACCGACAGCGTCAAGGCGTCCGACATCGCGCGGCGCACCCGGTCCATCAGCCGCGCGCCGTAGTTCTGTCCGAGGATCGGGCCGACCGAGCCAGTCAGCGCGAAGACGACACCGAAGGCGAGCGGGATGACGCGGTCGATCACTGCGCCGCCGGCGACGGCCGCGACGCCGAAATCCGACCAGACGCGGGTGACGTAGAGCGCGCCGACCGGCATGGCGAGATTGGCCAGGATCGCCGGCACGCCAATTCCCATGATCGGCGTAAGATCGCGATGGATTGCTGCCAGGCGCGGCCGGTCGACCAGATCGTGGACGCGAATCGCGCCGTACAGGCCAAAGCCGAGCATCACCAGACGCGACAGCACGATCGCCCACGCGGCGCCGTAGACGCCCAGACCGAAACCGAAGATCAGCAGCGGATCGGTGAAGACAGTGGCGACGGCGCCGGCGAGCGTCACGTACATAGCCCGTCGCGCGTCGCCGACCGCGCGCAGCACGCCCGACAGCGCCATGGCGAGTGAGAACGCGATGTTGGCCGGAACGGCGATGGCGAGAAAACGGCTCGCCACGGCCGCCGGCTCGCCGCGCGCGTGCAGCAACAGATCGAGCGCCGGGTCGCGCAGCAATAACATGACAATCGACAAGATGGTCGCCGCGACGCCGGCGATCGTCAGACCGGAGGCGGCGAGGCGGCGCGCCCGCTGCCTATCGCCGGCGCCGAGCGCCCGCGACACGGTCGCCGAAATCGCGATGGTGAGGCCGATCGACACCGACAGTGCGACGAACTGCAGTTGGCTGGCGTAGCCGACCGCCGCCTTCAAATCCTGCGAGCCGAGTCGCGCCACCCAAAACAGCGACAGGAAGTCGACGGCGAACACTGCGACCAAACCGATCGAGCCGGTTGCGGTCATCACCGCGACGTGTCGCATGGTCGAGCCGCGGGTGAATACAGGCCCGTCGTCGCGGGCGGCGGAGGCGGCGGACATGCGGCGGACCTGAGAGGGTTGGGCGAGCGGCGGCTTTTATACGTTCAGTGCGTGGCGCGCCAGCTTGACTTCGCGAGCGCGCCTTTCCAAGACACGGGCGCTTCCGCAGGGCTAACGAACGCGATGATCTTGAAACCGCCTCTCCGCATCGTTCTGTGCGCGCCGCGCGGCTTCTGCGCCGGCGTAGTGCGGGCGATCGACGCCGTCGAAAAGGCGCTCGAGATCTACGGCGCCCCGGTGTACGTGCGGCACGAGATTGTCCACAACAGACACGTCGTCGATTCGCTCAAAGCGAAGGGGGTCGTCTTCATTGGCGATCTTGCCGAGGCCCCGGCTGGCGACCGGCCGGTGATCTTCTCCGCCCATGGCGTCGCCAAGTCGGTGCCGGAGGAGGCGAGGGCGCGCAACTTGCTCACCATCGACGCCACCTGTCCGTTGGTGACCAAAGTTCATCGCGAGGCGCAGGTTCATCACAAGCGCGGTCGACACGTGCTGTTGATCGGTCATCCTGGCCACCCCGAAGTGATTGGCACGACGGGGCAGCTGCCGAATGGCGCGACAACGCTGATCGGTTCGGTCGCCGAGGTCGACGCCCTCGACTTCGCGCCCGACATCGAGCTCGCCTATGTTACCCAGACCACATTGTCGGTCGACGACACGCGCGAAATCGTTGGGGCGCTGAAACGCCGCTTTCCCTCTATCCATGCGCCGCCGCTCGAGGACATCTGCTACGCCACCACCAATCGCCAGGAGGCGGTGAAGCGCGCAGCGGCCGAAGTCGAGGCGGTGATCGTCGTCGGCGCGGCGAATTCGTCGAATTCGCAGCGGCTGCGCGAAGTGGCCGAGCGAGCGGGTTGCCCGCTTGCCGTCCTCGCGCCGAACGCGGCGGCGATCGACTGGCCGCGCTTCGCCGGCGTGCGCTCGCTCGCCATCACCGCCGGCGCCTCGGCGCCGGAAATCCTGGTCGAGGAAATCGTCGACGCCTTCGCCGAGCGCTTCGACGTCTGCGTCGAGACGCTGACCACCGCCGAAGAATCGATGTTCTTCCCCCTGCCGCGGGCGCTGCGGGAGGCGTGAGGAAGGCGTCTTGTGCGTAAGACGGTAAGTCGGTAAGATTGCTTGGACGGAGATCACCGTTTGCGAGACGGAAATGGGCGCGCAGAAGGCAAAGGCCTACTATTCTAAGTTGTCGGTGAAGAGCCAGACTGTCCTGCCGCGCGAAGTGCGCGAGCAGTTGAGGGTCGCGCCGGGCGATCGCTTGCGCTATGTCGTCGACGATCGTGGCGTGCATATCGAGAAGGCGGCGAGCTCCCCTGACGACGATCCGTTTGCGGCGTTCTCCGAATGGTCTACCGAAGCGGACGAAGAAGCCTTTGCCGACCTCTGACGCGGCGACTTACGCAGCGGGCGACGTGGTCGTCGTGCCGTTTCCCTATTCGGATCGACTTGCCGAGAAGCGCCGACCGGCGCTCGTCATTTCTAACGCGCTGCTCGCCGCACAAGGATTTGTCTGGCTAGCCATGATCACGAGCGCGCGCCAGAGCGCGCTGCCAAATGACGCGCCGATCACGGACTTGGCGCGCGCCGGTCTGCCTTCGCCTTGTGTCGTGCGGCCGACTAAGATTGCGACGGTTGAACCCTCGCGAATTCTACGCAAGGCTGGGCGACTTGGCCGCAAAGAGACTTCGAACGTGCTAGCGACAGTGAAGGGGTTCGTGGGCGACTAGAGTTCCGCTTTCGTTACGCCTTTCACCCTCCAATCAGCGCCGCCGCAGCGACGACGATCAGCGCCATGCCCAGCCACTCGCGGGCGCTCGGCCGTTCGCGAAACAACTTGAGCGACGCGGCCTGGGCGAACAGGACCTCGACCAGCGCCAGGGTGCGCACCCGCGCTGCGTCGGTCAGCGCGAAGGCGACGAACCACAGTTGCGAAGCCAACGCGCCCATGAAGCCGGCGAACAGCGACGCCCGCCACAGCGCCAGGATCGCCTTGAGCCCGGCGCGGTCGAACAGGGCGAGCCAGACGAGCAGTATGGCGGTCTGGACGGCGAGGCCGGCGACCAGCACGGTCGTCGCCGCCATGGCGATCGACGGCGTCTCCAGTCGCGTCACGGCGCCGCGAAAGCCGACGGCGGCGAAGGCGAAGGCCGTGGCGGCGACGAGCCCCATCGCAACTGGCCGCCATCCGGCGCGCGCAGCTTCCGCCCCAGCGCCCGCCATCATGAACACGCCGATTGTGGCGAGGACGATTGCGCCGATCAGCTTGAGCGTCGGCGTCTCGCCGAGGAACAGCAGCGCGTAGAGCGCCACCTGCGCCGCCTCGGTCTTGGTGAAGGCGATGACGACGACGAAACTGCGCTCGCGCATCGCCGCCAGCATCAGCGCCGTACCGGCGATCTGCGCCAGAGCGCCCATGACGATGAAGCCGGCCGCCGCCGGCGTGATCGGCGGCGGCGCGACGCCCGTCGTCAACCGTAGGCCAATGAAGAACAGGATCGCGAACGGCAGCCCGAACAGAAAGCGCACTTGTGAGGCGCCGAGCGCCCCCAGCGCTTCGGTCAGCTCGCGCTGCATGACGTTGCGCGCGGTCTGGGCGGCCGACGCGGAGAGCGTGAATGCGACCCACAGCCAGCTTGCGTACACCTGCCCGCCCCATTACGACCGAGCGTCTCGCCGTGTCCGGTCTTCGGGCGCGGCTTGCGCCTTTCGGTTCACTGCGGACGCATCATGGCCGTTTACACTGAAGTCCCCGACGACGCGCTGGTGACTTTTCTAACTGGCTACGACATCGGCCACGTCCGTTCCTTCAAGGGCATCGCCGAAGGGGTCGAGAACTCCAACTATCTGCTGCACGCCGACGCCGGTCCGTTCATCCTCACGCTCTACGAAAAGCGGGTGAAGGAGAGCGATCTGCCGTTCTTTATCGGCCTGATGGAGCATCTGGCTAGCCGCGGCGTCGTCTGTCCGCAGCCGGTTCGGGCGAAGAACGGCGAGGCGCTCGGCCGACTGTGCGGCCGCGCCGCGACGATCGTCACCTTTCTCGACGGCGTTTGGCTGCGGCGACCGCAAGCGATCCACTGCGGCCAGGTCGGCGAAGCTTTGGCGCGCATGCACGAGGCGGGCACCGACTTCACGCAGTTTCAGCGACCGAACGCCCTCGGCATCGACGGCTGGCCGCCACTGGTCGCCGCCGCCGAAGCGCGGGCCAACGAGGTCGCGCCCGGCCTCAAGGACGAGATGACCGCCGAGCTCGAGCGGTTGCAGGCGATCTGGCCGAGCGGCTTGCCGGGCGGCGTCATCCACGCCGACCTGTTCCCCGACAACGTGTTCTTCCTCGGCGACGCGTTGACCGGCCTGATCGACTTCTATTTCGCCTGCAACGATTCCTTCGCTTACGATCTTGGCATCTGCCTCAACGCTTGGTGCTTCGAGCTCGACGGGCAATTCAACGTCTCGAAAGGCATGGCGATGATTCGCGGTTATGAAAGGCAACGCCCGCTGACCGCCGCCGAGGTCGAGGCGCTGCCGATTCTGGCGCGCGGCTCGGCGCTGCGTTTCATGCTGACTCGTCTGGTCGACTGGCTCAACGTGCCGCCGGGAGCGAAAGTGACGCCGAAGAACCCGCTCGAATATCTGACCAAGATGCGCTTCCACCAACGTGTCGTCAGCGCCCGCGACTACGGCCGCCTGGCATGAACGACCGCGTCGTGGTGTTCACCGACGGAGCCTGCTCCGGCAATCCCGGTCCAGGCGGCTGGGGCGCGATCCTCGCTTGGGGCGAGCGCGAGAAGAAGCTTTGCGGCGGCGAGCCGCTGACGACCAACAACCGCATGGAGATCATGGCGGCGATCATGGCGCTGGAGGCGCTGACTCGTCCCTGCCAGGTCGAGTTGCACACCGACTCGCAATATCTGCGCGGCGGCGTGACGCAATGGATTCATGGCTGGAAGCGCAACGGCTGGCGCACCGCCGACAAGAAGCCGGTGAAGAACGAAGACCTGTGGCGCCGGCTCGACGCCGCCACGCAACGCCACACGATCGACTGGCGTTGGATCAAGGGCCACGCCGGACACGAAATGAACGAGCGGGCCGACGAACTTGCCCGCCAAGGCATGGCGCCATTCCTGCCAGCAAAGAAGAGGGCGGAGGGGTAGGGGCCTGACCCCGCGCTCATGGCAGACGCGCGCGGGTGAGCGCATCCGGACGCGGCCAGCGGCCGCGTCTACAATGGCGCACGAGCGCAGCCAGACTACACCTTCAAGGGCGGACGGCTAAATCTGCGCTAGGAGATGCGGCGCTCCGGACAGGTCGGCCTTGCCGGGCGATTCCTCGATGTTGAGCTGCTTGACCACGCCGTCCTCGACTAGCGCCGAATAGCGGCGCGAGCGGACGCCCATGCCACCCGCCGAGGCGTCGTAATCGAGCCCTGCCGCCTTGGCGAAGTCGGCGGCGCCGTCGGCGAGGAAGTCGATGTGACCCTCGGCCCCGGTCGCCTTGGCCCAGGCCAGCAGCACATGATGATCGTTGACCGACGTCATCGCGATGGCGTCGACGCCTTTGGCCTTGATCGCCGCCTCCTCGGCGATGAAGCCGGGCAGGTGGTTCTTGTGGCAGGTCGGCGTGAAGGCGCCGGGTAAGCCGAACAGCACGATCTTGCGGCCGGCGAAGTATTCCTGCGTCGTCACTGGCTTGGGGCCGTCGGCGGTCACCAAGCGAAAAGTTGCGTTGGGCAGCTTGTCGCCGATCTTGATCGTCATGGTCGGTCTCCGGGGAAGGGGCGGCCAGTCTAGCGGCGCGCCGCGCCGCCGCAAGGTCACGGCTTGGCGGCGAGCGCCAGCGGGAATTCGCGGGACGTTGCGCCGCCAGTCAGCGTGGCGCGGACCGTGACGGGCGGCGCCGCGCCGTCGGGCTTCTGCTGCAGGTTCAGCGCGAAGCAAACGCGACCGTCTGGGTCGGCGGCGGATTTGGTGGCGAACCACCAGCCTTCGGGCGCCTCGACGAACAGATCGCGCGGCGGGCCGGGCTCGGCCTTGACGCATAAGCGCCAGGCGTCGACGTCGACAGCTTCCACTGCACCGCCGAGCGCGCCGAGATCGCTGGCGCGCGGAACTGCCGCCGCCGCCGCCGTGACGGCCGCGGCGTAAGGACTCCCGCCGCCTTGCGGCAGCGTCAGCGTGAGGTCGGCCTTGGCCGGCAGGCACAGTTTCTCACACACCGCATAGTCGAACTTGAGCTTGAGCTCGACCGGCTGGCTGACGTCGACCGGGGCGACGGCGATCGGCAACATGACGGCAGCGTCGTAACCGAAGGCGTCCGAACCGTCGGGCTCGGCGATCCGCTTCGGCGGCGGAAAACTTGGCTCGGCGCGGCCGAGATTGCGCGAGCCGGCGAAGTCGAAACGCGGCGGCGCGCCCGAGTCGCCGGGATTGCGCCAGTAGGTGATTGCGCCCGGCGCGAGGCGAATCTCGACCGCGGCCTGACCCGGCGCGCCGGCGATGAGCCGCGCGTCGGCTTTCGACGCATGGGCCCAGTCGCTGGCGTAGCCGTCGGCGACAGCCGGCGTGATCGCGCTGAAAGCGACGGCGGCGAGTGCGTAAACAACCGGCTTCATCCCGCCATTTAGGCGCGCCCGGCGCCCGGCCGCTAGCAAAATCAGCGTGATTGTCGGCTTGATGAAAGCCTGAGCTTCGCCGCTTTTTCGCCCTTTCCCGGCGCCGCAACGACGGCTAGCATGAGTCGATGGTTCGATTCCCGGAAACAGCCCCCTGGCAAAGCTATGAGGGTCAATTCCTCATCGCCATGCCCAGCCTGCGCGACGGTCCGTTTGCGCGCTCGGTGGTCTACATGTGCGCCCACCGCGAGGATGGCGCGATGGGCATCGTCATCAACCAGCGCGCCGAGGAGATCGAATTTTCGAAGCTGCTGGTGCAGCTCGATGTTGTCGGCGAAGCGGAGGCGATCCGCTTGCCGGCAAGCGCCGAGCATATGCGGGTGCTGCGCGGCGGCCCGGTCGACACCGGCCGCGGATTTGTCCTGCATTCGGGCGATTATCGCGCCGCTGATTCGACGGTGGCGATCGGCGGCGGCGTCTGTCTCACCGCGACGCTCGATATTCTCAAGGCGATCGCCCGCGGCGCCGGGCCGAGCCAAGCCGTGCTGGCGCTCGGCTACGCCGGCTGGGCCTCAGGACAGCTCGAGAGCGAGATTCTTGCCAACGGCTGGCTCGTCACGCCGGCCGATTCGCGACTGATCTTCGACGCCGATTTCGACGCCATCTACGATCGCGCGCTAGCGCTGATCGGCGTCAACGCCGCCTGGCTGTCGTCCGACGCCGGGCACGCCTAGGCTGTCGGCCATGGCCGCGCGCGGCCGGGGGTCACTTCGTAGAGACGGGCGCGGTCGCCGAGTTCGGCGAACGCCGCCGGGTCGGCGCCGGTGACGAACATCTGTGAGCCGACGCGCTCCAGCGCGGTGAACAACGCGGCGCGACGGCGCGGATCGAAATGCGCCGTCACTTCGTCGAGCAGGGCGATCGGCGCGACGCCCGACATATCGGCGACCAGCCGCGCATGGGCGAGCACTAGGCCGACCAGCAGCGCCTTCTGCTCGCCAGTCGAACTCAGCGCCGCCGGCGCGCCCTTCGGCCCATGGAAGATGACGAGGTCGCTGACATGCGGGCCGACCAGCGCGCGGCCGGCCGCCGCATCCCGGCCGCGACCCTCGCCAAGCAGCGCGCGGTAGCGATCCTCGGCGATCAGCGCCGGGTTCTCGGCGACAAGCGTCTCGACTTCGCCTTCGAGCGTCAGCGCCGCCCAGGGAAACGGCGAATCCTCGTCGCGCTCGCGCACGATCGATGCGGCGAGCCGGTCGACGCATTCGCGCCGCGCCGCGGCGACGGCGACGCCAAGCTCCGCCGCCTCGCGTTCCAGCGCGTCGAGCCAATGCGAGTTGCGCCCGCCCTCGTCGAGCAGCCGATTGCGGCCGCGCAGGGCGCGCTCGAAGGCGGAGACGCGCGCGCCGTGACCGGGGTCGATCGCCAGCACCAGACGGTCGAGAAACCGCCGCCGCTCCCCCGCCGGGCCGATGAACAACCCGTCCATAGTCGGCGTCAGCCAGACCAGGCGCAGATGATCGGCGAAGGCGCGCGCCGAGCCGACCGGCGCGCGATCGATGCGGTTCAGTCGCTCGCTGGGCCTGTCGCCGTCCGCCGGCTCGAAGCCGACGCCGAGCTGATGGATCGCGCCTTCGTCTTCGACCTCGATCGAGATCGCGAAGCCGCCGGGGCCGCCGATTCGCGCGCAAGCCGCCAGTTCGGCGCGACGCAGGCCGCGGCCGGCGGTGAACAGCGATAGCGCTTCGAGCAGATTGGTTTTGCCGGCGCCGTTCTCGCCGCAAAAGACGACCAGCGAGCCCTCCAGCGCCAGGTCGAGACTCGCATAGGAGCGGAAGTCGCCGAGCATCAGCCGGCGCGCCATGGGGCGCCGGCGCGCCAGGGGCGTTTCGGACGGACTCGACATGCGCGCCGATGTGCCACGTCCACGCCAGCCGCGAAAGGGGCGCCGCTTGTCGCCCGCCGTCGGCTATCGTAATGGCCGGAGCGACTGCTGATTTGCGAGGTTGGCGATCCATGGCGCCGTTTGAAGTCCTGATGCCGCTTCCCGGGATGCCGGAGATCGCCGCGCGGCTGGAGCCCCGCGTGACGCTGCACAAGCTGTGGGAAGCCGCCGATCGCGAGGCGACGCTGGCCGAGATCGCGCCGAATGTGCGCGCCATCGTTTCGACCTGGGCGACGGCGCGCGTCGACGCCGAACTGATGCGCCGCCTGCCGAAGCTGGAAATCGTCGTCGGCTTCGGCGTCGGCTATGACCACATCGACGCCGCCTGGGCCGGCCAGCACGGCGTCGTCGTCACCCACACGCCGGGCGTGCTCGATGCCGACGTCGCCGATCTCGCCATCGCCCTGACGCTCGCTGCGACACGCCGCCTGCCGCAGGCCGAGCGCCACCTGCGCGACGGGCGCTGGCCGAGCGGATCGTTCCCGCTCACCGCCTCATTGCAAGGCCGCGTCATGGGCATCCTCGGCCTCGGCCGCATCGGCAAGGCGATCGCCCGGCGCGCCGAGGCGTTCGGATTGAAGATCGCCTATCACGGCCGCCACAAACAGGGTGGCGTCGCCTATCCTTATTACGCGACGCCGCTGGCGCTCGCCGAGGCGTGCGACGTTCTGGTGGTCGCCGCCCCGGGCGGCCCTGAGACGCGCCACATCGTTGACGCGCCCGTGCTCGCCGCGCTCAGTCCCGACGGCGTGCTGGTGAATATCGCGCGCGGTTCGCTGGTCGACGAGCAGGCGCTGATCGCGGCGCTCAGCGATCGTGTAATCCTTGCCGCCGGGCTCGACGTCTATGAACGGGAACCCAGTGTGCCGGCCGAATTGATGGCGCTCGACAACGCTGTTTTGCTGCCGCATGTCGGATCGGCGACCGGAAAAACGCGGGCTGCGATGGCCAATCTGGTGGTCGACAATCTGCTGTCGTGGATCGACGGCAAGGGACCGCTGACTCCGACCCCGGAGACGCCGTGGCGGCGGTGAAGAGGCGATGTCTGTAGACGCGGCCGGTGGCCGCGTTCTTCCCCGCGAGAAGGGCTGTGGTCGCAGCGGGCGCGGTCAGCGACCGCGCCTACAAGCGTCTTGACGACCTTCAGTTCGCCAGCGCAATCAGCCGGTGGGCGCGCAGATCGACGCGCGGCGCCGGGAACATGACGATCTCGCCTCCGCCTTCAGCGGCGAACGCGAGAGCGACGTCGCGTTTGGCGGCGTGAAGCGCGAAGACGCGGGGGTCGACAGCGTCGGCGCCGCGTCGTCCGCTCGCCTGACGGCGGGCCTGTTCGAGCGACAAGGCGAAGGCGGCGCCGGTCGCCAGTTCGACGCCGTTCTGGCCGCGATAGGCGGTGAAGGCCTGCGGCAGCGAATCGTAAATCGCGCAATCCTCCGGGCTGAGCGCGTCGCGCGCCCAGTCAGGACGGAAACGGGCGAACATGCGCACGCAGCGGGCGCGCTCGATCCCGTCGAACGCCGCCCAGTTCTGCGCCGCGAACCGCCAGAACTGTCGACCAACCGCCGGCGAGCGGCGCCGACCGATGAAGCGTTCCAGCGTTGCGCCAGGTCGCGACGGCGCATCATTGTCAGGCGGAGGCAGAAGCGCTTCGAACGAATCGCGGTCGGGAAATACGAGCGACATTGGGCCTCACGCTGCAGGAGCGCCGCGAAACTCGTCGTCGAACATTGTCTGAAACTGAACTGGAGATTAGGGGCTTGTGCGAAGCTGTCGCGGGAAACGGCTGGTCGAGAGATTTGATCTCGACGGCGCTTCTCAACCGACGGACGGCCCGCTAATCTGAGCGGCGCTGGGAGGCCCAG
>Ga0265339_10001193_pt1 | contig 19613 bp, 18 predicted proteins | sample 4CB219metaG_FD_202085 | JGI IMG/M metagenome (GOLD analysis project Ga0265339, IMG submission 202085) | Rhizosphere microbial communities from Carex aquatilis grown in University of Washington, Seatle, WA, United States - 4-CB2-19 metaG | ecosystem: Host-associated > Plants > Roots >... | reverse complement strand
TGGCTTTTGTTGGGAGCCTAACCCTCCTTGATCGCTTGAAGCATCTCTTGTCCCTGTATCCCAAGAGCTTGAGACCGCTGTTCGCTCGTGGAGATATGGACATGATGCTGCTAAAGAATGTCCGCAACTTCCTCACTCACTACAGCGGTCAGAAAGCGCTCACAAAGGACTTCTTATGGTCGCGCGATATAGCGGTCCTAAAGGAGAAAGCCCGACTTTTTGTGGAGACTTGTCTTCTAGGCGCGATTGGCATGAGCGACGACCAGATTCACAGCCTGATGGATCAGTTCGAGGCGTACAGAGACTGGCGTATGGAAACGTCCATGGAATTCATAAACGCCATGCTGAAGGAAGAAAGCTCCGATTAGGATTCGGCAGTTGTTGGAGTGGTGCCCGAGGTCGGAATCGAACCGACATGCCATCGCTGGCGCTGGATTTTGAATCCAGTGCGTCTACCAGTTCCACCACTCGGGCAGCGGAGTATCTCTAGCAAGGCAGATGGCGTTCGCCAACAATTATCGCATTCGCGTGGCCGGTGCCCATTTTATTCGGGCACGCCCATCTTGAGCTTCCGAGCCTCGCGGCCCCGGACGATTGGTTCCACCCGCGCCCGCAATGCGTCGAGCGCGTCCAATTTCTCGACGAAAGATAGTTTTGCGCGCTGCCTCCGGCCTTCTGCCTTGCGAGCGAGAATGTCCGAGATATCGGGGTAGTTCTTTTTCATATCGGTCATCGGAGATTACCCGCTGTGACAAGTACATCCAAAACGCTCGAATTCACGATTAGTGAGAATTTCTGCATACGCAATGTACTAGGGTCGGCGTCGCTTCGGGTACCCTACGCTTGGGCCTCTACGCGCGCTTTTGGCGTTCGCGGCGCGCTTTGGGACTGGGCCGTCCGGCCTGTCCTTGCTTCTCACATTAGTCTTCGTCGTGTCGATCATGTTCTTGATGTGGGCGGCGTAGAATTTCTCGATCATCTCGACGCTGGTGCGGCAGTTTTTCGCGATTGCGTAGATGTCGGCTCCTTCCATGAGCCGAAGGCAGATGTAGGTATGCCTGAGCGAATAGGACGATCGGCGTAATCCCTCCCTGTCCTTCTTCAATCCCATTTCTTCCAAGACGGCGTTTAGATGATGGTGGCGGAGACCGGGAAAGAGCCTGTCGGTCGGCTTCGGCAGCACGAGATTCGCATTATCTTCCCCGGCCTCGCCGCCCTTCGACATACGAGCGCCGGGATTCGGAAGGCGCTTGCGCTGGCGCAACTGCTCGAAGGGATACACGGCACCGGGCATGCTCTTGCAGTACCCGACCCCTCTCTTGCCGCGTACGCTGATTTCTAGAATCGTTTCTCTGGTTGCGCCGTCCTTGACGACTTCCACGTCCCGGAACTCAAGCCGTCCGGCTTCGTCCGGGCGAAGGCCGGTGTTCACCATGAAGACGACGAAGTTGTTCAGCTGTTCGCATTCCCACTTCCAGCGGGGCTTGGGCGGATTCTTCGCGCGTTCGCGCGTCGCCTTACAGAGCTCGTTGTATTCTTCGAGCGAGAACCAAGCGCGGTGACTGATCTTGCCTGACGCCTTGTAGGGAGCAGAAAGGTTGGGGATAAATTTGATCCACCCTTGCCGTTCCGCAGTTTTGAGAACGTGACGGAGAGTCACGATTTCGTGGTGGAGGGTGCTGCGCGCGGGTGGCGTCCAAGGTCTGGAGAGCTTGTACTCCAAGCCCTTTTCCTTGGCCTCCTTCGCTTCACGCGCCTCCCTCTCTTCGCGCTCCTCGATTTCCTTGGGCTTGGTCATCCGATGAACCCGGTAGTCCTGCACCGTTTGGGGAGTGATGTCGGAAACGGGCCTGTTTCCGAAATAGGGGAGCAAATGGACGCGCAACCGGTCGCCATGGCCTTTGACGTAAACCGGATTGCGCTCACCCTTCGTCAGCGCCTCGTATTCGGGGAGGAATTTATCGGCGGCGTCCTTGAGCGTCCGGCCGCCCCTCAACTCGCCGCTGCGCTGCTTGAGCCGGAGGGAGAGATACCAGTCCTCCGCCTTCTGCTTTGCGTGTTCGAGATCGCTTTCTTTCGTGGTCGCCCGGTGATTGCGTCCGGCGAGATAGGTCGAGCACTGCCAGACCGTGCTGTTCTCACGCTTGTAGACGTGGAGCCTTCCGCCGATGAGGTCGTGTGTCAGGGACATACGCGTACGCATACGCGAATCCGGGCCAAAAGTCCAGCTTTGTGTAAGGGTTGTGTAAGTCCTTGAGTTTTCTTATGTAATTGATTTTATTATGTTATTTGATGTTTCAGATGGTACTTTTTCGCTTTTGAGTCCAGTGCGTCTACCAGTTCCACCACTCGGGCTAAAAAGGGGTGTGCGGTAAAGGCGGCGGATCATAGTCAGGCGGGGGCAGCGGTCAACGCCCGCAAAGATGTCTTTCAGCGGCAAAAGCCAAGCACAGCGCCGATCCGCCTGGACGAAGTCTCGTTTCGGGGCAAAGCGATTGGGCCGCGCTTTGGCGACGGGATGGGACATCTTTCCTCAACGCCATGACGAACAAAAAGTAAATTCTTTGGCCCGGAATTGAGACGACCACCACGCGGTTTCTTAAGCCTTCGCCGTCAAACTGCCGTCCTGAAGGCGTCAATGGGGCGTCTTGCGCGAACCGCGAAGGCCGAAATCCGTGCAGATCGTTATGCCCTTCCTGCAGATGCTCGAGCGCTACAACGGCATGATGATGACACCGGTCGAAACCGACGCGCTGGAAGAAGCCATCGCAGACGCGCCCGCCGAGCGCCCGCTCGAAGAGAGCCACGTTCCGGCGCTGATGCTGGTGGCAAACCGCTGAACACGAGTTTTCGGCCGCTTTTTGAGGGCATTGAGTCCGTGCGAATCCCGGCTTCCATAGTCTTTCTCGGCATCATCGTGATGGGCGCTCTAGTACTCGCGCCCATGATCGCTTTGCTCCAAATCGATCCCCTGCCCGGCGATGTGAAATTCAACTGGGAGACTCATCATATCTTCCTGCCGTTCACACAGTCGCTCATCGCCAGCGTCAGTCTGGCGCTTCTCTTTTTGTGGGCCAGGAAGTAAGACCCAGCGTAATCCTTAACGCTGAGTCGCCATGACGCTCCGCCCTATCCGCCGCGCGCTCCTTTCCGTTTCCGACAAGACAGGCCTGATCGATTTCGCCAAGGGCTTGGCAAAGCACGGCACGATGCTGATCTCGACCGGCGGCACGGCAAAGGCTCTGCGCGATGCCGGGCTTTCCGTCACCGACGTGTCCGAGGTCACCCAATCGCCCGAAATGATGGATGGCCGCGTGAAGACGCTGCACCCGAAGATCCACGGCGGATTGCTGGCACTGCGCGATCATCCCGATCACGCGGAGGCGATGAAGGCGCACGGCATCGAGGGCATCGATCTTCTGGTGTGCAATCTCTATCCGTTCGAGGCGACCGTCGCGAAAGGCGCCGGTTTCGATGAGACGATCGAAAACATCGACATTGGCGGGCCGGCGATGACACGTTCGGCGGCGAAAAACCATGGCTGGGTCACGATCGTCGTCGATCCCGAAGACTACGCCACCGTGCTTTCCGAAATGGATGCGAATAACGGTGCGACCACCCCGGCGCTGCGCCGCACGCTTGCGCAGCGGGCCTTTGCGCGCACTGGCGCCTACGATGCGGCCGTCTCCAACTGGTTCGCCGGCCAGCTTGAAAACGACGGCGAGAAAAACCCGCCGCGCCGTCGCGTGCTCGGCGGTCATTTGCGCCAGGCATTGCGCTACGGCGAAAATCCGCATCAATCCGCGGCGTTCTACACCACCGGTGAGAAGCGCCACGGCGTCGCCACCGCCGAGCAGCTTCAGGGAAAAGAGCTTTCCTACAACAACATCAACGACACCGATGCGGCCTATGAACTCGTCGCCGAATTCGGCACGGATCAGGCCGCCTGCGCGATCATCAAGCATGCAAATCCCTGCGGCGTTGCGCTCGGCCGCGACATGGTGGAGGCTTACAAGAAAGCACTTGCCTGCGATCCGGTGAGCGCGTTCGGCGGGATATTGGCATTCAATCGCAAGCTCGATGGCACGACAGCGGAAGAAATCTCCAAACTCTTCACCGAAGTGATCATCGCGCCGGATGCCGACGAAGACGCGCGCAAAATCCTTTCCGCGCGCCGCAATCTGCGCCTGTTGATTGCCGGCGGTCTGCCCGATCCGCGCAGCACCGGCCTCACCTATCGCACCGTTGCCGGCGGCTTTCTGGTGCAGACGCGCGACAACGGGCACATAGCCAAAGCCGATCTCAAGATCGTCACCAAGCGTCAGCCGAGCGATCAGGAACTGGCCGATATGCTGTTCGCTTTCACCATCGGCAAACACGTCAAGTCGAACACGATCGTGTACGCCAAAGACGGCCAGACCGCCGGTATCGGTGCAGGACAAATGAGCCGTGTCGATGCGGCGCGCATCGCAGCACTCAAGGCGAAGGAAGCACAAGCCGCTGCCGGCTGGGCAGAGCCGCTGACGAAGGGCTCAGCCGCCGCATCGGATGCATTCTTTCCGTTTGCGGACGGCTTGCTCACCGTGGCGGAAGCCGGTGCGACCGCGGTGATCCAGCCCGGCGGTTCGATCCGCGACGACGAAGTCATCAAAGCAGCGGACGACAAGGGCCTCGCGATGGCCTTTACCGGCATGCGCCACTTCCGGCACTGAACCGTTTAGCGATTCATCTTCGGCTGATAACGCTCGCGCAGATCGCGCGCCGCGTTGATGCACCATTCGCTATTTGCCGAAGCACTGACATAGACGCCCTCCGCGCCATATTCGCGCTGCGCACGCCTCCAGATATCGGTCAGCATGAAAAGATCGCGAACAGACGCTGCGTCGGCGATGTAAACAGGCTCCGGTTCGCGCTTGGTGATGATGACCACACCGCCGCGCTGCGGCAGCCCCCTCAGATTGGTCATATCCACCAGCGAGAAATGATGGTCCTGCCCATTCAATCCCTGGTAGCTAACTGCCTTCTGCATGTACACCCTGTGTTCCCAATGACACCATACTTTAATACTAATTCCGCGAAGGCGTTGCCTGTTTTGTGCGCTTTCGGACACAAAAATGCAGGATTTTGCAAGCGTAAGCGGCAGAAATTCGCTTTTACCCTTTATTTTCGCGGCGGTGCCATCCGCACGAACGCGCCAAGATGGCTCTCGATCTGGCCTAATCGCTCACAAAAATTTTTTGTCTAACGTTAACCAAGTCACAATCGAGCGATAGCTGAACGGTTCCAAAGGCTTTTCGAAAAACCCGCCTTTTGGCGCATTCGCATCCGCCTTGCACGGGCACTTCCCGAATCGCGCGCAATCCTTAACGTTAACGTCGCGTGCGACCGGCAGAGTCGATCAGCGCGAAGGGTGGCGGGGGTTTGCCATGAGTGGGAAGTCTTTGGGCGCGGTTGCGGGATTGCGCCGGTTTGTGATCGCGATTTTTGCTGGCGCGGCATCGCTCGCGTGCGTGAACAGCGGCGCGATCGCCGATTTCACGGACGGCGCCATCGCTGCCAAGCGGATCAGCGAGGAAACCGGCATCCGCATCTGGCGCAAGGCCGCGTGGCAGGACGACGACTTCCTGTCGGAAACGCAGCTCGGCGACACCTACGCCAGTGAGAACGGCGACAACAAGTTCTACGACCCTGTCGAGGCCTATGTCTGGTACTTCCTCGCCTCTCACAGCAACAGAATCGCGGAGCATATCGGCGACGGCGCCGCACGGCGCGCCATCTCCAACGATGTCCACCGCGCGCTGTGGCATCAGAACAAGTTGATGGTCTTGCTCACTGCCGACGAACGGCAGGAGGCGCGCAATCGCATCATCTATATCCTGTCCTGCCGTGGCGCTGACGGGTTTATGCAGCTCGGCCGGATTCATTCCACCGGCATGAATGGCAATGGCGGCGGCGATTACGGCGACAGTCCTGAAACCTATGGCGCGCTATCCGACGTGTCCCGGTCCTATAATTCCTTCCATGACCGGGCCGAGCGTGAATTCAACTACGGCCGGGAAGCGCAAGCGCGCCAGATGATGGGCATCGCGTCCAATTCGGTGATCGTGCCGAACGACGGCGAGGCGCTGACCTACTTCCACATCGCCGACGCGATGGGGCACCCCCTGGCCAAGGAATATCTTCGCGGGCTCGACCACGGCGTGCGGCGTAGTTCACCGCTCGGCAATCGCATCGGCGACGAAGCCATCAAGAAGGCCGGCACATGGTCGCCGCCCTTCGAGTACTACCCTGCAGGGAGCAACAGCAGCGGCGTTCCGTATACGGATGAATGTTACGCGACCATCGACAGACAGCGCGCGCTCGTCCTCGCGGTGACGCAGATGCCGGCTCATGCCGCCGAGCATGCGGTAAGCTTTCTCGGCTGGCCTGCGACTGCGCAAGGCGTGCAGCGGTTCCAGTCCTCGCTCGTCGATACACCAACCGGCCGTCTGACCGCGGCTGAAACCGTGCGCGCGATCCAGATGGCGGCGATCCGCGGCGATGCGTCGTCGCAGAACACGCTGGGTGTGATGTATGCGCACGGCATCGGCGTGCTGCGCAACTTCGTGCGCGCCGAATACTGGTTCAAGAAGGCCGCCGACCAGCGGTTCGGCGCCGCGCTCTATCATCTGGGCGTGCTTTACAAAGCCGGGCCCGAAGGCATCCATCAGGATCTGTCGAAAGCGAACGACTATTTCACCGCATCCGCGCTGGCCGGTTTCCGGCCGACCATGAATCAACTCGGCGATCTTCTGAACGCCGCGGCGTCCGGGCCGTCACGCCCCGGACAACATTAGGAGACATCCCATGACGACAAAGCGTTTCACGCTTGCGGGTCTGATGAGCACAGCGGTCTGCGCGCTCATGCTGCTGAACGCGCCGGAAGCACGCGCGCAGGTGGCGGCGCAGGACAGCGTCATGCTCGACCCCTTCGACCCTGTGCCGGAAATCCAGTTCAGGCATTTTGGTGGCGCCGGCTGCTGGGACGATTGCGAATACCGCGACTGCAACGATGGCTGCCGCTCGCATTGCTATCGCGGCTGCCACCCTGCGCGCTATAGCCGTGAACGCCGTTTCGATCGCGATGCAACGCGCGTCGAGCGCGACGACCGGCATTTCCGCTATGACGAAGACCGATTCAACCGCGATGCCAGCGAATTTGAGCGTGCCGACCGCGAGTGGCACGCGCGCTATGGCATGGACGGGCGCTGGGATCAGGACCCGGGCTGGACCGAAGATCCTCGTTGGGATCGTGACAATACGTGGGAACGCGACGGTCGCGATGGCGATTGGCGCCAGGGAGCGGCTCATCGTCATGAAGAGCATGTGCAGGAGCGTCGCGAAGAACACCGGGAAGACCGAGCGGCGGCGCGTGCCGTCGAAGACGATGACTATGACGACGACGATTACCGCTATGACCGTGAGCGCCGCTGAGCGAAATCCGGCGGCCCAGGCCAAGCTCTGCGACTTTATCGGCGAATACCCCTTGGGGATTGCGTCCGGGAAGCGGTCTTGCGGCTGCCAATGGCGGTGAACGATCGTTGTTTGGGAAGGATTCGCTCCGTCAGACTTCCGAGCGTTCTTCCTTCACGAACAGCATCCAGATCCAGCCAGCGGCCAGCAGCACGACGATAGCGACCATGCCGCCGCGCTGGCTGTGCGTCCACCAGGTCATCCAGGACACGGCGACAGGCGCGAGGAAGGTTGCGGCGGTTCCCGAAAGCGACATCAGGCCGAAGAACTCCGTCATCTTCTCGATCGGCGCAATGCGCGCGAGCATGGTGCGGTTGTTGGCATAGGCGCCGACCACGAACATCGCGTTCAGACAGCCGAGCCCGGCGTAGATGAACTTCGGCCAGGTGTTGAAGAATGGAATGGGAAGCGTCGCCGGCGCGTTGGGATCGACCGCGATGAACCAGAATAAGCGGTCAGGTCCCATTGTCAGCCCGACGGCAAAGCACAACGCGGTGCCGCCGACGGTAACGAGCAACGCAGCCTTCGAGCCGAACCGGTTGTCGATCCAGCCGCCGAGAAACCCGCCGACCGCGCCGAAAAACACCATCGACAGTCCGAACGTGATCAGCGGCAGGGTCGAAAAATGAAATGTGCCGGCGACGTAGATTCCCGTGAAGGTGAGAACGCCGGTCAGGCCATCGTTAAACAGCGTGCGCGCGCCGATGTAGTGCGCGACATTCTTGTAGCGCTTAAGGCTGCGCAGCGTGACCACGACCGCCGCAATGCCATCGCGGATCGCACGCGTGAGCGGGATGCCGCTCGGCGCACGATCCGGCGTAAAAAGGAACAGGGGAACCGCGAAGATCAGCATCCACACTGCAGAGATCGGACCCGACAGACGTTCCGGCACGCCATCGGGAAGATCGAACCAGCTGTGCGGCAGGACGAACGCAAAGAGGAATAGGAGCATCAACAGGAAGCCAGATCCGCTGCCAAGCGCGTATGCCAGACCAGACAAACCGCCGACTCGCGACGGCGGCGCGATCCGCGACAGCATGGCGCCGTGAAAGGCGTTCGAGAACTCGAACGTCATGTTGTTCACGATCATCGCAGCGCTGAAGATGAAGATCTGCGCCGGCGTGGAATCCAGCGCGCCGAACCAGGTTCCTGCAAAACTCACCACCATCAGCACGCTGAACAGCGCGAGCCACGGCTTGCGCGGCCCGCCGCGGTCGGCAATGGCGCCGAAGAACGGGCATAGAACCGCGGTGATATAGCCGCTCCACGCGGTGATATTGCCCCATAGTTCCTGTCCACGGATGGGATCGCGGATCATCGCCGTGGCCAGGAACGGCGAGATCACGTAAATCTGGAACACGACATTCGGGTCGCGCGCGCCCTCGAACAATGCCCACGACCACTGACCGAGACGGCTTGCGGGCACACCGCCTTCGGCCGTGAGTTCGGCGACGCCCGCTTCGGCGGCGAGGAGGGTCTCGGTGTTCGACATCAGATCGCCGTTGCGCGCTGTTCTTTGACGAAGAGCATCAGGAACAGGCCAACGCCCAGGAACAGTGTCTCGCCAAGCAATCCAACGCGCTGGTTATGCGCGACCAGAGTCAGCCAGCCGATGAATCCGGTCGCGAGGAAACTGGTCGACTGTCCCGACAGCGAGTAGAGCCCGAAGAACTCGGTCATCTTCTCCGCCGGCGCGATGCGCGCCAGCATGGTGCGGCTGTTGGCATAACCTGCGGTAATAAGGACGGCAATGAAGTTGACGATCGCGAGGAAGATCACCTCCGGCCATGTATTGAAGAACGGCAGTGACCACACATGTGGCGCATGTACGTCATAAGGAATAAACCAGAAAATGCGGTCTGGCCCCATTGTCAGCGATAACAGGCCAAACAGCGTGGTCCCTCCAATGGAAATGAAAATCGCGTTCTTGGAGCCGAAGCGGTTGTCGATCCAGCCTCCGAAGAACCCGCCGAACACGGCGAAGATGCTGAGCTCGACGCCATAGGAAAGGAGTTGGATCGGGCCCCAGCCGAACGTGCTGGAGGCATAGATGCCGCCGAACAGAAGGACCGCTGTCATGCCATCGTTGAAGAACAACCGCGCCAGAAGATACATGCCGACATTGCGGTAGTGCTTCAGGCTCCGGATCGTCGCGATCACGCTCTTCACACCGGCGATCATCGCCTGATGCAGCTTCAGGTTCGATGCCGGCGTATCCGGTGTGAACAAAAACAGCGGCAGGCTGAAAATGAGCAGCCAGACCGCGCTCACCGGTCCAGACAGACGTTCCGGCTCGTGCAGGCTCTGATCGATTCCGAACAGGGGATGCGCGGGAATAAAGCTCCAGCCGATTTTTCCGGGCAGCGCGAAGGCGATCAGCATGAACAGCAGCAGGAGGATGCCCGCGAAATTGCCGAGCGCGAGTCCCAATCCCGAGAGACCGGCGATCCGGCGGTGGCTTGCGATCGTGGGCAACAACGAATTGTGAAACACGGTGGAGAATTCATACGCCACATTGGCAATGGCGATCATCGCGCCGACAAAGAACACACCCTGCGCGTCCGAATCCGCTCTGGAGAACCACATCATAAAACTCGCGCCGGCGAGGATTATTGCGTAGAGCGCGACCCAGGGCTTGCGCCGCCCGCCGCGATCCGCGATTGCGCCCAGAAAAGGCGCCAGAATTGCAATGAAAATCCCGCTATAGGCCTGAATGACGCCGGCAATGCCCTGCCCGCAGGCGCCGCGCGGCATGTTCGAACCGCAATAGCCGGCGGGCACGACATAGTTCGCGAAATACGGGGTGAACAGATAGATCCAAACCAGAAGAATGTATGGATTGCGCGCCCATTCGAACATCGCCCACGACATCTGGCCCAAACGGCTGGCGGCGGGATTACCTGTCGTCGCGGTCTCGTCACGGGCATGAAGCCACTGTGCGAGTCCGGCGGCTTCCGCAACGGCAATCGTACCTGGGTCGGAATCGGGGATCTGGGACGCGGCTTCGCGTTCAGTTGATGAGCTCACCCGCATCCACTCCCCAAATCCGTGTTCTGTCGATCCAGCCTTTCTGGCCACTGGCTGCGATCTCGCAGAATTGAGGCTTGCATGCCTTGAGCTTGGCGACAACGCCGGGTTCGGCCTTCGCCACGACGCTTGATCCCTCATCGGCTCCGGCATGAAGCGCCGCCGTACCCTTGCCGACAACCAGAACGGTCCGCTGGTCGGAGAGCATGGTCTGGCTCATCCAGCCGGTCGTGCCATCGGCGTCACGCACCTTCCTCCAGCTTTCGTAACCGGAAAGAAGCTGGAGCGGATAGTCCTTGCGCTTGTAGACGAAGAGGATGCGGTGCTGATAGGTCGGCCCTTCACGAAGGAACGCTTTGTCGCTGCGCAGGCTGACATAACGGGCCGCCGAAACCGGACCGGTCACCATCATCAGCGCAAGCACAAGAGCGATTCGACGCATCGTGAAAAGTGTTTTAGCCGCTTGACCGCGTGCCGCAAACGCTTTGCTTGACGCTTGGGCCAATGCAACGGCTAATAGCGCCAGAACCGTTGGGAACGCTGGTCATGGCCGCCGCCAAGAAGCCGCTGGTGATCGTCACGCGCAAGCTGCCGGACGCGATCGAAACGCGCATGCGTGAGCTTTTCGACACGCGCCTGAACCACGACGACAAGCCGATGACCCAGGCCGAGCTGATCGAGGCCGTCAAAACGGCCGATGTGCTGGTGCCAACCATCACCGACCGGATCGATTCCAAGGTCATCGTCCGCGCCGGTCCCGATCTGAAACTGATCGCCAATTTCGGCGCCGGCGTGGACAACATCGACGTCAAGACGGCGCTCGACAAGGGCATCACCGTCACCAACACGCCCGGCGTCCTGACCGAGGACACCGCCGACATGACGATGGCGCTAATCCTGGCCGTGCCGCGCCGTCTGGTGGAGGGCGTCAAGGAACTCGAGGCCGAACATTTCCAGGGCTGGTCGCCGTCCTGGATGCTTGGCAACCGGCTACAGGGCAAGCGTCTCGGCATTGTCGGCATGGGCCGCATCGGCCAGGCGGTGGCGCGCAGGGCCAAGGCGTTCGGACTGCAGATCCACTACCACAATCGCAAACCCGTCGGCGCCACCATCGAGCGCGAGCTGGAGGCAACCTATTGGGAAAGCCTCGACCAGATGCTCATGCGCATGGACATCGTCTCGATCAACTGTCCGCACACGCCGGCGACCTATCATCTGCTGTCCGCGCGCCGCCTCAAGCTGATGAAGCCGAGCGCCTACGTCGTCAACACCGCGCGCGGCGAGGTGATCGACGAGAACACGCTGGCGCGTATGCTTGAACAAGGCCAGCTTTCCGGCGCGGGTCTCGACGTGTTCGAACACGAGCCGGCGGTGAACCCGAAACTCTTGAAGCTCAAGAACGTGACGCTGCTGCCCCACATGGGCTCAGCCACCATCGAGGGCCGCATGGACATGGGCGAGAAGGTCATCATCAACATCAAGACCTTCGCCGACGGCCACAAACCGCCGGACCGCGTTATCCCGGCGATGCTGTAGGCACGATCACTCGCTACAAATTGAATCGATTTGGCGATTCGGCAGCCGGGTGGATTGCTCTCGAAGAAGTCTTATCATGCGGTCTTCATGACATGATCGGGGTGGGCCATGTTCGATTTCCTGCCAAGCTGGCTACTGAAGCCCCTTCTGGCGCTGGTTCAGAAGTGGGATTGGCTAAGCGCGAAGGTCAACGCCTATGCGATCAATGCCGCGGTCAACGCAGCGCCGCATCGGCCTTTCGCCTTCAGCACATTCTCCGACTACACCTGCTGGACGTCGCTGACCGATCAGACCTGGAGCGCGCGGCATCTTCCGGCCGCCTATCCGCAGAATCTCCCCGATCCGGCAGAGGTTGTCGCGATTTTTCAGCGCCCCGATGGCGCGCAGAAACTATGCCCCAAATCGACCTGCCTGTTTCCGGCATTCGCGCAATATCTGACGGACGGCTTCATCCGCACGGTGATGAACAAGTCGAACGAGCCTTTCTCCATGAGAAGGCGCAACAATTCCAACCACCAGATCGACTTGTGTTCGCTCTATGGCCGCACCGAAGAGCAGGTTGCAGCACTGCGCCTGAACAGCAGCGAACAGGGAGAAAGAGGACTGCTCAAGTCGCAGATCATCAACGGCGAGGAATATTCACCGTTTCTGCTCGATGACAGCGGAACGGCCATTCGCGACGAGTTCAAATGTCTGGACATCCCGCTGGGTCTCAATGACATCACCGACCCGGAAAAGCGCAAGCGCCTGTTCGCGACGGGTGGCGATCGCGTCAACGCCGCGCCCCAGATCGCCATGGTCAACACGCTTTTTTTGCGCGAGCACAATCGTCTGGCGGGAGAAATCGAGAAATCCAATCCGACTTGGGACGACAACCGCGTGTTCGAGACGGCGCGAAACATCGTCATCGTGGTCTTCATCAAGATCGTGGTCGAGGAATACATCAATCATATCGCGCCCATCCCATTTCATTTGCGCGCGGATCCGGCGGTTGCCTGGAACGCACCCTGGAACAAGCCCAACTGGATTACGACGGAATTCAGCCTGCTCTATCGCTGGCACTCGCTTATTCCGGACACGATGGTGTGGGGCGGCAAGCCGTATCCGGTCGCCGAGACGATTCAGAACAATGCGTTGCTTATCGACACAGGCCTTGCCCAATCCTTTATCGATACGAGTTCGACACGCGCCGGAAAGTTGGGAGCACTGAATACCGCGCAGGCGATCCTGAGCGTGGAGTTCAACGCTATCGTGCAAGATCGCGTCTGCAACGTCGCGCCGTATGTTGCTTATCGCAAATACATGTCGCTGACGGTTCCGCAGAAATTCGAGGATATTTCCACCGACCCGGCCGTGGTTAGCGAACTGAAGCGTGTCTATAGGAGTGTCGGGGACATCGATTTCTATGCCGGCATTTTTGCCGAGGACACGGTGGCCAACTCGCCGCTTCCAGAACTGATCCTGCGCATGGTGGCGGTCGACGCTTTTTCGCAGGCGCTGACCAACCCGCTGCTCTCCGAACATGTGTTCAACGAGTGGACTTTCACGAAAATGGGATGGGACACGATCCAGGCGACATCGACCCTGCGCGATATTCTCATGCGCAATTGCACGGGCGTGGGGAGTGCCCACATCTCAATGACTCAATCCGGCTGGAAATATCGGTAGGGGATAGCCCCGCCTTACAGGAACCAGAACCGCAGGCACACAACCAAAAGTACGATGCCGAGCGTCACACGAACAACCGTGTCCGAGGTGCGCGCCGACGCGATGCTGGCAACGATGATCGCGGGGATCGAGCCGCACAGGAGCGATACCAGAATGTGCAGGTTGATCGTGCCGAGGATCGAATGGCCGATGCCGGCGAGCAAAGTGAGCGGAACCGCATGGGCGATGTCCGAGCCGACGATGCGCTGCGCCGGCATCTTGGGATAAAGCATCACCAGCGCCGTCACGCCGATCGCGCCGGCGCCGACCGACGACAGCGTTACCAGCACGCCAAGGACAGCTCCGGTCAGGATCGTCAGCCGGTTCACAAGGGCCGGGTTCGGCTCGCCGATCTTCTCGTCGTACCATTTCATCAGTGGCTTGCGCATGAAGAGCAGGATCGCGGTCAGGAGCAGCGCAACGCCAAGCACCTTGGTGATGATACCCTGCGCGACCTTGCTGTCGACGCCGAGATAATAGAGGAGAAGCACCGACAACGCCGTCATCGGAACGCTGCCGAGCGCGAGGCGGCCCACGACCTTCCAGTCGATGGTGCGGTTCCAGCCGTGAACGACCGTGCCGCCGGTCTTTGTCGCCGCGGCGTACAGAAGATCGGTGCCGACCGCGCTCGCGGGATGCACGCCGAACACAAGGATCAGCAGCGGCGTCATCAACGAACCCCCGCCGACGCCCGTGAAGCCCACAAGACCGCCAACGAGAATGCCCGACAACACATACAGCGGATCGATGTTGGAAAAGAGATCGTGCACGGCCTGCCCCCTTTGCCGGTCTTTGCGACCGTTTTATCTATAGAGGCACCATAGATTCAGGCGTGTCACGCTGTCGAGCCACCCTGAGCTCAACATCCGGGAAATAGATTCGGCCTACTGCTATCTATCGCGCTGCGTAGCCGTTCTCGCTCACGCGATGCGCGGAGGATTTCGGAGCCGCTGTGCGGATCGGCACAATGCCGGGACCGCCAAGCGCTTGCCCCAGGAAGTCCGCCACGAAGGGCGTGGCCGGACTGGCACGCAGTTCTGCGGGTGTCGCGATCTGTTCGATCCTGCCCTGGTTCATCACGGCGACCAGATCTGCGAGTTCGAGCGCCTCGTCCTGATCGTGCGTCACGAACAGAGTGGTGAGGCCGAGGCGTTCGTGCAAACCGCGCAGCCAGTGGCGCAGATCCTTGCGCACCTTGGCATCGAGCGCGCCGAACGGCTCGTCGAGCAGCAGCATGCGTGGTTCGATGGCAAGCGCGCGGGCCAACGCCACACGCTGGCGCTGTCCGCCTGAGAGCTGGCTCGGGTAGCGCTTGCCCAACCCGTCGAGCTGCACCAGCGACAGCAACTCCTCAACCCGGCGCGCGATCTCAGCGCGTGTCGGCCGCGTCTTGCGTGGACGGATGTTGAGCCCGAAGGCGATATTCTTCGCGACCGTCATGTGCCGGAACAGGGCATATTGCTGGAACACGAAACCTGCGCGGCGCTCGCGCGCGGGTAGCGAGAGCCAGTCGAGCCCTTCGAAATCGATATGCCCGACATCGGCGAATTCCAGGCCGCCGAGAATGCGCAGCAAAGTCGTCTTGCCCGAACCCGAGGGACCAAGAAGCGCCATGAAGCAACCCTTCGGCGCTGTCAGGCTCACGCCTTTCAACGCGGGAAAGCGGTCGAACCTTTTGGCCACGCTTTCGATGACGAGCGACATGGAATTCTCCTAGTGACGGCCGGAGGCCGAGAGTTCGCCGGCAAAACGCCATTCGAGCAGTGATTTCAGCGTGAGCGTGACGAGCGCGAGCAGCGCCAGCAATGAGGCGACCGCGAATGCGCCGACATATTGGTAGTCGTTGTAAAGAACCTCAACATGCAGCGGCATGGTGTTGGTGAGCCCGCGGATATGACCGCTCACCACCGACACCGCACCGAACTCACCCATCGCGCGCGCATTGCACAGAAGCACGCCGTAGAGCAGCGCCCATTTGATGTTGGGCAATGTGACGCGGAAGAACGTGCTCCAGCCTCCAGCCCCCAGCGTGGCTGCGGCCTCTTCCTCGTCGCGCCCCTGATCGACCATAAGCGGGATCAGTTCTCGCGCCACGAAGGGAAACGTCACGAAGATCGTCGCCAATACAATGCCGGGCAGCGCGAACACGATCTTGATGTCGTGGTCGCGCAGCCATTGGCCTGTCCAGCCCTGCAGCCCAAAGATCAGGACGAAAACGAGGCCGGAAACAACCGGAGACACCGAGAATGGCACATCGATCAGTGTGATCAGCAGATTCTTGCCGCGAAAATCGAACTTCGCAATGCACCAGGACGCGGCGAGCCCGAAGGTCATATTTGCCGGCACCGCGATAGCGGCTACGAGCAATGTCAGTTTGATCGCTGCGATGGCATCGGGCTCGTTGAGCGCGTTCCACGCCATCTGCCATCCCTGCGCGAGCGCTTCGCCGAACACCGTCAGAAGCGGCATGAACAGGAATAGCACGAGAAAGCCGATGGCTGTCGCGCCAAGCATGATCTTCACCAGCGGGTGATCGTCGGTGGCAGCACGCGGGCGGAGAATGTTTGTCATCGGCGCGACGATGCCCAAGCCTGCAGCGCGTTCAGCGACAGCAGAAAGATAAAGGAAATAGTGAGCATCACCACACCGATAGCGGCGGCACCCGCGTAGTCGTATTCCTGAAGTTTGATAATGATGAGAAGCGGTGTGATCTCCGACACCATCGGCAGATTGCCTGCGATGAAGATCACCGAGCCGTATTCGCCGACGGCGCGCGCAAAAGCCATCGCCGTGCCGGTCAGCAGTGTCGGCGCGAGCATCGGCAGGATCACGCGGCGGAAGGTCTGGAACCGCGTCGCGCCAAGGGTCGCCGCGGCCTCCTCGGAATCGCGATGCAGATCGGCGAGCACCGGCTGAAGCGTGCGCACCACAAACGGCAAGCCGATGAACACCAACGCCACCATCACGCCGTAGGGCGTATAGGCGATCTTGATGCCCGCATTCGCGAGGGGACCGCCGATCCAGCCATTGGGAGCATAGAGCGCCGAGAGCGCAATGCCCGCCACTGCTGTCGGGAGTGCAAAGGGAAGATCGACCAGCGCATCGACCAGTTTTTTGCCAGGGAAACGATAGCGCACCAGCACCCAGGCGACGATGAAACCGAACACGCTATTGATCAGCGCGGCCGCAGCCGCGGCGCCGAAGGACAACCGCAGTGCCGCCAGGACGCGCGGTTGCGCGATCTCAGCCCAAAATCCGCCCCATCCCAATTCCCAGGGACGGATGATCAGCGCCGCCAAGGGGATCAGTACGATCGCGCTCAGATAAAAGAGCGTGAATGCCAGAGAAAAACCGAAGCCGGGCAACGCTGCCCGGCTTCGGATGCTTCGGCGCAAGGGGACTGCCAAAGCGGCCATGCACTACTGCCCGGGCTTGTAGATCTGGTCGAACACGCCGCCGTCGGCGAAGTGGGTCTGCTGCGCCTTCGTCCAGCCGCCGAACACATCGTCAATCGTATAGAGCGGGATGTCCGGAAACTGCGAGCGGTGCTCTTTCAGTACATCCGGGTCGCGGGGACGATAGAAATCCTTCGCTTCGATCTCCTGCGCCTCCTTGGAATAGAGGAATTGCAGATACGCTTCGACCACCTTGCGTGTGTTGTGACGATCGACGTTTTTATCGATGAGCGCGACCGGCGGTTCGGCGAGGATCGAGTTTGACGGGTAGACGATCTGGTATTTGTCTGCACCGCCCGCTTCCTGGAGCGCCAGATGTGCCTCGTTCTCCCACGACAGAAGAACGTCGCCGATACCGCGCTGCGCGAACGTCGTCGTCGCGCCGCGGGCGCCGGTGTCGAGGACCGGCACGTGTTTATAGAGATTGGCGACAAAGGCCTTCGCCTTGTCCTTGTTGCCGCCCGGCGCCCTCTCGGCATAAGCCCATGCCGCGAGATAAGCCCAACGGGCACCGCCCGACGTTTTGGGATTTGGCGTAACGACGTGGATGCCGGGCTTCACCAGGTCCGGCCAGTCCTTGACCTTCCAGGGGTTACCCTTGCGCACGAGGAACACGACGGTCGAGGTGTAAGGCGTCGAGCCCTGCGGCAGACGCTTCTGCCAGTCGGCTGAAAGAAGCTTCGCCTTCTGCGCGATGGCATCGATGTCGTAGGCAAGCGCGAGCGTGGCCACGTCGGCATCAAGGCCGTCGATGATGGCGCGGGACTGCGCGCCCGAACCGTTATGCGACATGTTGATTGTGACCGTATCGCCGGTCTTCTGCTTCCACTGCGCCGCAAACGCGCCGTTGATGTCCTTGTACAGTTCGCGTGTCGGATCGTAGCTGACGTTGAGCAGCGTGATATTCGCCGCCTGCGCCGTCGTTGTGACGAGCAGCGCGCAGGCAAGCACCGTTGCGATAGATTTCTTCATCTTTCGGCTCCCGATCAGAACGAGATTTGCGTGCGCAGCGAGATCGCATCGAGACGCGCATCGGCACTGGTGCCCGTGCTCGACAGCTTGGAAACATCGGTGTGCTGGAAGTCGAGCATGAAGCGCAGCACCTGGTTCGGATACCAGTTGATACCCGCCGAGATGATGTGCTGATCGCCACCGCGGATACCGCCAAACGGCGCCGCCGCGCCGGCATCGCCGGCGTGGTAGTTCAGATCGAGATCGCTGTAACGCGCGACGATTTCCCAAGCGCCCACGCCGGGTTTGTCGAGCGTGAACGGATCGTTCGGCTTTGGCGCGCCGAAGGAGCCAGTGTCCGGCTTGTACTTCTTCTCTTCACCGGTCAGAACCCAGCTTGCCTGCGCGTACCATCCGTTGAAATTGGGATCGGGAAGGCCGGTCGGGTTGCCGAGCGCGCGGCGATCGATATCGAATCCGTAATACCCGCCCTGGCCGTAGAAATTGTAGTAGTTGCCGGCCGTTTCAACGCCCCATTCCGTGACGTGACTCGCGTCGATCGTGCCGGAGTTGATGAGCTTGATGCTGTTATCGTCGACGTTCAGTTCCGGCCGCTCGCTCAAAGAGAACGCGTGCGCCGAATTCGCCCCCGCCGCTATATCGGGGAGCCTGAAGACATAGGAAAAATCACTTCCGATAGCGAGGTTCACATCATCGGATGCAATCGCGCGCCAGGCCGCGCGGCCAACAAGCGCTTGCTGCTCGTCGAACTGGCCAGTGGCGCCGACAGCGCTTCCCGTATAAGCCACGGAGGCGAAATAGCTGTCGCCATAGGCGAAGGCCTGGAACGCGTCACGACCATCGGAGCCCGCGATGCCCCGAGCCACGTCGGTCGGCTGCGCACGCTCCAGGAAAAGCAGGTCGGACGCCGACGTCGTATCGTCGAAGCTCTCCGACGGCGGGAACGCACCGATGCGGAAATGGACCGGGGCAAGACCGTTGTACTGGAGGTAGGCCGTGCTGATCGTCGACCCTTCGACGCCCGAGCCGCCGAAATCATAAATGAAATTGTACTGCCAGTCGTTGAACGCGGTGCCGTCAAAGCCGAACCGCGCGCGGCGGAAGTTGCTGCCGCTGTCGAAATCCGTACCCGCGGGAACCTTGCCCTGCCCGTAATAGGCAGTATCGAACTGCACGAGCGCGCGCAGCGAAAGCGAGAAATCGCCGTCGGTGAAGGTCGGGCGCCCGTTCTTCATCGAGAACTTGGCGCCGGATGCCTGCGATTTCTGGAGATCCGCGTATTGATCGGATGAACTGCGCTTGAGGTCCTGAACCTGCGCGTTCAGATCCTGAATATCCTGCTCCAGCTGCTGGATTTTGGCATCGTTGGAATCCGCTGCCGACGTCCCGTTGGATGTCGCTTTC
>Ga0265339_10001189_pt1 | contig 19688 bp, 22 predicted proteins | sample 4CB219metaG_FD_202085 | JGI IMG/M metagenome (GOLD analysis project Ga0265339, IMG submission 202085) | Rhizosphere microbial communities from Carex aquatilis grown in University of Washington, Seatle, WA, United States - 4-CB2-19 metaG | ecosystem: Host-associated > Plants > Roots >... | reverse complement strand
GGTGGAGCATGCCTCGAAGTCGGCCGACGTATTAGCCGCCATCGAGATGGCAGCGTTGGCCGACAGGGCGTTAATCGTTCCACCGGTGGCCGGATAGACCTTGAGCACGGCCGCCGCCGTATTGATCACGCGCACGCGTCGACCGACGACAGGCGTCGGCGGCAGGATCGCGCCTTTGGTGGCGTCCGCGCCCGAAACGAAGTTGACCTCAGAGACCAGGGCGACGCCGTCCGCCTGCGAACTGCCCGCTGCGGCCGGGGCCGCGACGTTCGGACCCGCGAAGCTGAAGATCGTCCGCAGCCGCAGCACGATCATGTTCGTGGCCGGCTTGGCCACCTGGAACCCGACCGGCGTATTGCCCGGCCCGGTCAGGGTGACCGTGTCGTCCGCGCTGGCGTAGACCGGGGCGCCGTTGTTGGCAGCCGAGGAGCTGGTCAGGGCATGCTCAAAGTCACCCTGCACCCAGACTTTCACGCTGAGCGTCCCGTCAGATCCGCTGGTGTTGTCGCACTCCTCATAGGCGACGCCGGCGAACGCATCGCCGGCCGTCAACGGTCGGATGTATCCGGCCGTGATCCCCACTAGCGCGCCCTGGTAAATGTGGGCGCCCGATTTGACCGGCAGCAGGCGCGTCTCGGCGTCCACGTACCGATCCAGCTGTCGATTCGCACTCAACGCACTCAGCCGCATCGCCCCAAAGAGCGAGGCCAGGCCGACGAGCAGAAGAAGGATTTGCATGTTTCAAGTTCCTTTGTGTTGTCCGTTGTCCCTTGTCCGCTTTCAACTGTCCGTGTTCGGTCTCAGTGTTCAGAGGTCAGCTGAGGATCTGGTGTTCCTTGGCCTCCTCGTCGGTGAGCATCCGCTGGCCGCGGGCCAAAATAGAGCCGTTGACGTACACGCGCTCCGACGTGACCAGCCGCGGTTTGCCTTCGTCCTTACGGAACTCATCGCGGGCCGAGAGGATGAGCGATCTGCGATCCGAGCCGCCCGTTCCGCCCTCGCTGGGCGGCGGCGTGGTCCGGCCCGGCTCGCGAACGATGGGGGCCGTCTTCTCCCACTCGATGAATCCGTCGCGATCGTTCAGGATGTACTTGCGGGCCCAGGACTCCATCGCCACCGTGAGCTTCCCGGCATCCCGGGCGGCGGAGATCAGCTTGTCCGCTTCGCCGCCGGCGACGGTGTTGCGTAGGGCCTTCACTTCCTCCGAGAGGACTTTGACGGTCTGCTCGGTGCCCTTGAGGGCCTGGATCGCGCCGGTGATTTTTTCATCGGGCTGATCCTCGCCAACGCCCAGCTCGCTACACACCAGCTTGAGCGTGCGGGCCGCTTTTTCCCCTTTGCCGGCCTTGTCGCCGAGTGCCTTCACGGCACCGACCACATCAGCCTCGCTCGCGTCTTCTTTGAGCGCGAGCAGAACAGCTACGTTCTTCATGATCTTCTGCTCCTTACTCGCGCCTGGCTCGACGGAACGCCCGTCGTCGCCCGACACGTCGTCTTTGTTCACCAGCGGCACCGCGTTCAGCGTCGCCGGCAGATTGGTCAGGGAAGCGCAGCGCAGTCGCACCGCGCGAAGGTCCTGGTCGTTCACGTCGATCACGGGCGAGTGGTAACGGTATTCGCGGTTCGACAGCGCCTCGCGACCCTTGGGTGTCCAGTCGACCAGGGCATATACCCCTTCGCCCTTCACAGTCTCCAGATCCTTGATCCAGCCCATGGCCGGCGCGCTGCCATCGGGCGCGGAGTACTTGCCGCCCAGCGACTGGTGATCGCGATCGATTACCACGTCGACCCCGCCTCGGCGGAACTCGGCGATCACGTCTCGTGCGGCCAGCTCATCGAGCACGTAGTTCCCCTTGCGCGTCTCGACCGTGCCCCAGGGCAGGAGGAGGAACCGCTTCGGTGCGCTGGCCAGGCCGGAATCGAAAAGCAATTCGAGTTGTCGCGTTTTCACTTTCTCACCTTCGCTTTTTCTCAACCGGTCGCTCAGTGCTTCGGGATCGCTCTCATCGTCCTGCGTCGTGTCCATCGCGAGCTCAATGCCCTTGGCGCGAAAGAGCTGCTGGATCGCATCACGCAGCGCGTCGGGAATCTCGGAGACTTTGAGCGGCTCGACCTGGCTGAACTTGGCCGGGTTCCATTCGAAGCGATTGCCCTCGGCCGTGGCTGACGCGCCGGCCGGGAATCGCAAAGCTTCGCCCGTCACCGGATCATTGCCGAAATGCTTGCCGACCAGGCTGTCTGATTCGGTCGTTCGAACGTCGTTTGATTCCGTGTCGAACACCGGTTCAGCCACGCACCGGCAATTGAATTCCCAAGGTGGGTAATAGCGCCGGTCGGCCATGTCGAAGATCTTGCCGTCGAGCGCCAGGTGTGTCGGCCGCGTGCGGCCGTCGTGGAGTGACGAGTACTGCCAGCGTTCGATGCCGGCATCGCTCATCTGCTCGAACCGGCCGGCGGTATACGCCATCTGCGATTGCTGCCGGAAGACCAGATCGGCGTGCCAGGGGCGATCGCCGCCCCAGCCGGCCTCGTCGACCATCTGGGGGAGCTGCTGGCGGAAGTCACGCACGCCTCCGCCCGATTGGAGCGTGCGATTGAAAGCATCGTGGATGTCGGCGAGTACTTTGGCGGAGTTCTGCCAGGCGACGGTAAAGACGCGGCTTTTGACCTCTCGCGAGAGCTGATCGAAGATCGACCGCGGCAGATCGATCCGCTCGCGAGCCGCGTCGATGGCCTGGTCAAACGGAATCGGATCAAACCCGACAGCGCCGGGATCTTGATCCGCCAGGACGATCGGTGCGCGCTCACCGCCGGCTGCCGGCTGCCGGGCCACACCCATTCGCCCCGTCAGCATCGCCGCAATCAGCAGCCGCTCCAGCAGCCCGCGCCACGCTTCAGCCGTCGCGTCCGGCATCGCCGGGATCGCCGCGGCCAGGGCGGCCGGAAACGCCGCCAGGTCGGTGATCGAATCGAGGACTCCCTGCACCCAGGACACGAGCGGCGCGACGACGCCGCCGGACCGCTCCAGCGCCGCGATCGCGAGCTCGTCAATCTTGTGCTGCAGGTCAGCCATTCAGGTCCTTCGCCTCGGTGCCATCTTCCTGCACAGTTTCGGCGTCCGTCCCATCCCCGTCGGTTGCCGCCGCACCGCCTGGCTGATTGGCTGCGTCGCTCATCGCTGGCACAGGCTGCGCGGCGATCACGTCTTCCTCGTCGCTTTCAGCTGCTTCCACGATCCCCAGCTTCGATACGACCCAAGACTTACTGACGCGGATCCCAAGCTGATTGACAGCAGCGTTCACCATCTGCGTGAATGGAACGGGATCGACTTTCTCGTCGACGCGCCGACGGAAGTAGGGCACGGGAACATCCGCCCCGAATTGCCCTTCGCACATCGGCCGCAGCAGATCGCGCCGGATCGTGGCGCCCTCCGCGACGATGTCGTCGTCGCGAATATCCTGACGGACCTCGTTCTGTACGCGGCCCAGGGCCTGCGAGCCCCGATCGCCCTGCTCGGTGGTGAGAGTCTGCCCCAGCCACGCTTTGGAAAGTTCCGCGTTCAGGAATGAGCACAACGCCTGATACGGCGCTTCGCCGCGATTAGAGACTTCCGTCAGCTCGAGCTCGACGGCTTTACTGAAGATCCCCGCTGCGTCCGTGCCCAGGCATTGCAACATCCTGAGCAGCTCTTCCTTGTCCGCCGGCGTGGCCGATGGATCGTACTTACCGACGCGAACGGGCATGCCGAATACTTCTAGGAAGATCAGCCAGTCTTTGAGCGAGAACGCCTTGGCCACATAGCAGGCGGCGGTCAACCGGAGCAGTCCGCCCCGCATCGGCGCTCCGGCGATTGCCATCGGCTTGTGCACCACCCATTTGTTGGGCACCAGCGGAATGCCGCGGGCTCGCTCTTCGAACGTCTTGATGCGCAGCTCGGGAACGATCTCCTTGCCGGGCATATAGTCGGCGCTGACCCAATACAGGAGCCGCGTCGCCGGGACAGGCTCCAGATGAACGACTTCGCTGTTCTCCCACACGATCTCTGCCACGGCGATGTTTCGACCCAGGGCGAGGCTCAGATGCTTGAGCACGTCGGCGAATGATTCGATTGCCGAGAGTTTTTCGCGGACATAGTCCCGGGCCTCGTCTGCCGCCGCACGATCCTCGATCTGGTCGACGTCCGCAGCGCTGACGATCTCCCAGGGCAGCCCGGTGAAAGCCAGCCGCCGCGTGTTGGCGACAGAGTAGATATGGGCGTCTTTTTCCTCGAACTGCTCGCAGAGCTGCACGCCCAGGTCCAGGCGCCCTTCGTCGAACGAATGCATCAGGGCCGCGAGCTTGACCGGCGTGAGTCCTTCGCTGACGTAATGCCGGACCGAATCCTCGCGCATCGGCACGATGACCTGGTCGCCATAGCGCGGCGAAAACATGTCGCGGATGCCCTGGGTGGCCGCGAGCACGAGACGCCGATATTTCTTGCTCAAAGCATTCAGCATTCAGCAACCAGCTTTCAGCCACCCGGGAGGCGATGCTCCGCACGAAGCGAATCACGTGTTGATTCGACTTCTGAACCATCGGCCCGGAGCACGATCTCACACTCCTTCGCCGTGATGCAGTCGTTCGTGACGCCGGCAAACGGCCCGGGATAAGCCAGATACTTCACGTGATCGGCCATATTTGTCGTGCATGACTTTCCTTTCGTGTTACCAGATTCCCGCTCTTGAAAAAGCCAGCTTCCGGTCAGAACCCACGTACTCCATCGGCCCCGACGCCATCGTGGCCGCGTCCACGCCGAGTGCAGCCGCCCAGAACCGGTCGGCGTGTCCATCGGGTGTCGACTCGGCCCGGTACCGGATCGTCCCGCCCGTGGTCACGGCCCGCTGGATGGAGTGCCAGTCGTTTCGGATTGACTCAGCGCCCGGGATCGTGACCGTCGCGTCCTGCACCCGGATCCGGAACTGCTCGGCGAGCTTCTGTTTGACGGGGACGTTGTCGCCCTTGGCGTTCGTCGTCGATCTCGAGAAGTTGACCTTGTCGATCCGCCAGGCCCCAAAATCCTGTTCGGCCGCCTCCGCGATCGCCATGCCCAGGCCGGTCTCGTCGATCGACAGCCCTTTAGCTCCGGGGCATTTCATGATGGCCGAGAGCACCGCATACTGATCGTGAAACGTCCGGTTGCTCATCTCGATCACGCCGCGCGTGATGAGTTGCGTGCCGACTCGCTCCCAGATCCAGAAGACGGTGAGATCTTTACGCCGGCCGATGTCCATGCCCGCGTAGAATTCGCCGCCCGCTCGCAATCGCTCCAGGATCTCCTCGATCAAGCCCAGGGCGTCGTCATCGGGTCCGATCTTGACCGGACCGGGCAGCTCAGGATCCTCGCAGCGGACGATCTGCTCGTAGGTCAGGAACGCCAGGCCCTCATCCAGGAACTCGCACATGAACTCCTGGCGGAACAATTCATCGTCGCCCAGTCCCGCTCGAAGCGCGGCGATATCGATCTTAAGCCCGTCACGGACGGCGTCCTCGATTGTCACGACGTTGTGGGCGAAGGTCGGATTGCTGCGGAGCTCGTAGAACATCCCCTGCTTGCCCTTGGGCGTACTGGCAACGTCGATCTCTCCGTTTACCCGCGCGACGGTGGGAAACATCGCCCCCCAGATCTCGCGGCTGTCGCGGTGGATCCCGAACTCATCCAGGAACACATCGCCGGTATAGCCTCGTGCGGTGTCCGGGTTGGCGGGCAACGCGAAGATCCGCAGGTTCCCGGGCAGCTCGATCCGCTCGACGCTGTACGTCGTGCCGCCGATCAGCTCCTCGAATGAGAAGTAATCGGAGGCCACGTTCAGCGCCCGCACATGCTGGCGAACTTTTTCCATCAATTCGCGCGACTGCCGGGCGCCTGCCGAGAGCAGGACCTGGTTGCGTCGGTAGGCCAGTGCCCGCGTCAGTCGCTTGAAGGATTTCCCGAAGCTCTTTCCGACCTGGCGGCTCCAGCAGCTCCACGTAAAGCGCGACGACGATTCGATGTCCGCCTTTTGGTAAGGCAGGAACTCGATCACCGGGGCCTTGACGATGTCAGCGACTGGACTCACTTTTTCTCCGGCAGCGTGATGTTGTATGCCTCTGCCATGGCGTTCCGCAGGTTCTCGAGGGCCATGTGCGGATCACGCCGTTCTTCATCCTTTGATCGCTTCAGAGCGTCTTCGACCGCTTGTTCCTGCTTGCGGTGTCGGTCATCGTCGCGCGTCTCAGTGGCGGCCAGGGCCGCGTCAGCGCTCGCGAGGTTCAGGATGTCCTTGGCCTTCGACTCCTCCTTCGTGAGCTCGACGAACATCCGGCCCTTCAGGAGCGCCCGGTTTTTCTCAGTAAGCGATCCGACATTCATCATGACGCGTTCAGCCATTTCCTGGATGCGCTGGTTGCTCATCAGGAATCGCAGATAGCTCGCATGCCGATAGAAAGCCGCGAAGCTGATCCCGCGATCCTTGAGCTCCAGTTCTTTGTAGAGCCCGGTGTAGTCGCAATAGCCCAGCGCCCACGACTCGAGCTCCGCCTGGATCTTCTCGAGAAGATCCGGACCCAGCGTCTCAGTCAGCGAGTTTTTTCGAGCTTGCGGCATAGCGGCGAACTCAGACCTCCAGCGCCGGATCGTCGTAGACCTGGTCGGCGACCTCGGTTCCGCGGATCGTCAGGTGCCAATCCGCTTCGTGCCATTTGAGCTCGGGATCAGTCGTGACCTTGCGCGTGACCGGATGCTTGCGCTCGGCGTACCCCTTGCCTTCGAGGTAGGCCAGATCCTTCGAGCAGAACAGGCGTTCGTAGTCCGGCCACCGGTCGATCATGATCCGGTACAGCTCTTTGCCCGGCAGCGTCCCCGGCCAGCAGGCTCGCAGGCAGGAGAGGATCGCGTTGCGGTGTTGTTTCAGGGCGATCGCCCGTTCACTGTTCATTCGGGTCTCCGCTCCGTGATCGCCGATGCAATGGCCGCTCCGATGCTGATCATGGCTTGCTTGCTGCCTTCATCCTGATCGAGACGCGAGGCGATCTTTTCGAGCGACTGGCGCGTCCGAGCCATTTCCCGGATGAAGTCTTCCTTGCTGCAGAAGTCCCGCTGCTGGCTGGTCATCTCCTGGCGGATCTCCCGCAGCTCGTTGTCATGCCCCAGAAGCCGCTCGTCATGCTGAGCCTGCGACTGCTTCAAGGCATCCAGCGTGCTCTTGAGCAGGTACCCGATACCCGTTACGAGTGGCACGAGCACGGCGTTGACCAGGAGCGAACAGACCTGCAGCCAGCTCATTCGCTTCCCTTCTCGAACAAATCCGAAGGTACGGTTTTTCCCGGCGTCGCCGCCGCGGCTGCCGGCTTGATTTCCACGCTCAGCGTGGCCGGCATACCGATCGAAGCCGCCTGGACCTCAAACCCTTCGCGGCGCGCGATCCGCGTCATGACCTCGATCCGTTCCAGCGAGCAGCGGAACGATCGGCAGGTCCGCATGCCGTTGTTCCGCCGGCAGGCGATCAGCAGCTCGTAGAACTCACGCATCGCCGCGTAGTCCGGGCAGAGCTCCTCGTCGCTCGCATACTGGGCCGGCATGACTGGTTTTGTGGTCGCCACTGAGTTTCTGTTCCCTGTTCCCGGCTGCCGCTCACTTCACCGGCGGCTTTTGATTCTGGGCGATCGTCAGCAGCGACTGCGCGTCCTTGAGGACGGACTCGAGTTTCGCCAGGCGTCCGTGAAGACCCAGCGTGATGATCCCGGTGATGATCACCGACGCACCCCGGGCGTAATTGTGATCCGCAATCACGTCGCCCAGGCCGGTGCAGATCAGCGACGCTCCCGCGTAAATCGTGCCTTGCAGGTACCACGCTTTCATCGATCGAGCCCCTCTTTAACCATTTCCTCAACGCCCTTCGTATGCCCGGGCGTCGCTGTGTCCTTGTCCGCTGCCTCTTCCCCGTTCCCCGTCGCCTGTTCCCGGCTCGCCGCTTCCTGCTTTCCCATGTCAATCGTGAGCAGCGAGTACTTGCAACCCACTTGAGCCACAGAGGCACAAAGAACGCAGAGAAGGCATATCGAGGAAGCTCTTTTTCGGGCCGTTTTGTTTAATCCAGTAGCCCACGCTAATCGTCCGCTTGCGCGACCAAATGCCTCATGAGCCTGCTCTGCCTGTCTGGATATCAGAGTCATCTTCCCTGTGATCTCTGCGCCTCTGTGGTTCAATCAATTCGCCGTCTGCGTAGCCGGCGGCGACGTCACCGGTCCCGGCGTGGCCTTCGTCGCCACTGCTGGCTGGTTCAGCGGCAAGAGGCCGACCGATTGCAGGAGCTGCGTTACCGTTCCGAGCATATTGCTCGGAATGGTCAGCGTGGTCGTCGTGGGTGTCTGCGTCGGGCTCTGCGTGCTCGTCTGCGGAGCGCCCGTGGCGTTGCCTCCTGGACCCGCGGCGTTCGTATTGCCCGTCGCCTGCAGGCTGTTCGCGGATCCTGGGAAGCCGAAATTCAGGGGCGCGGTCACGGTGGCGGTAGGCGTCTGGGTCGCGGTATAGGCGGGACTCGCCGTGCTCGTCATCGCCCCGCCTGTCGCCGTCTGGCCGGGGTTCTGCGAGGCCGATCCAGAAGTGTCCCCTACGGTGACGCTGCCCAGGTTAAGCGTCAGACCCGATTGCTGGTTGGAGGCCAACGCCTTCGCCACACCGATGACGCCATTAACGAGGCCATCCAGCTCGGCCTGCGGCTGCACCGACAGCGTGCCGGGAGCTGGTTGCGAAGCTGGGATCTTCGTGTTGCTTCCGGGATTGTTCTCGACAATGGTCACGGGCTGGTAGATGACCTGCGGTTTTTGCAGGTCATACTGCCTTGTGGCCTGCTGCGTCGGCTGAGTCTGCTTGGTGTCGTTGGTCACCGGACTCTTCCAGCCCGTCACCTGAGAACAGCCCGCGATCACGACGGCGAACAACGCGCCACACGCCACGCACAGTTTCGAGTTTCTCATTTTCTCACCTTCTCACTTTCTCACTCTGAAAAAGATGGGGAGCGGCGATTCACATCCGTGTCCGGAGCCTCTTCGCTCCTCTCGCCGCTTCCCATTTCGGGTCGCTGGCCGGCTGAACCCCGTGGCCGCGGGCGCCGGAACGCCGAGCGTCCCGATCCCGCTGGGCGGGATAAAGAAGTATTGTCCACGCCCGCAGAACGCTCTACAGGTGATTTCTTCGTAGAATCGATAAAAACCGGGGGGCAAAGTGCCCGGCGGAGCTGCCCGATCAGCCGGGCAACCGCACAAGGAGGCATTGGCTTCCATTCGCCATCGCATTCCCATGCCGTCCCGCACCGTGGGCATTCCGCCAGCCGCTCGCCCAGCAGCGTGACCGCGATCGCCACGCCGTGCTCCATGCAGCACAGGGGGGGGGATACGGAGGGGTCTGGGGTCGGGGCGCTGGGACCCGGGATCGGGGCGGGCTTGCGGTGAGCTTGTCGAACCACCAAAGCGCCGCCACGGGCGCGGGGGTTGCCCGCGCCCGTGGTCACTCCGACTTCACCAGTGGCATGAAAAGTATCCTGGGGTGGGCAAGCGCTGCCCAGACTCAGGGAGCGACCCTGAGCCTGGGCGTTGGAAGCAATCGCACTCGCTTCGTTGTTCTGTTGTTCCCCGATCTCTCCCCTTCGCCGGGCTGCCGCTGCACGCACCGCTGCCGAGATCTTCGCTCGCCGCTCTGCCGGCATCGGCTCGCGCCGCCGATCGACCGGGGCCGGCTCTTCTTTTGGCTGTCGACTTTCGGCTTTCGGCTGTTCCGCCGCCCTCCGCGGACCATGGTGCACCGTGATCTCCGGCCGGTTCGGCAGATCGCCGTCGCCCTGGAGTGCCGGTCGCCGTCGGCCGAAGATGTTCACCTTGGGGTCAGGTGGAAGTGCGTCAGGGGCGAATAACTCGTCGACATCGTCGGGCAGGACATGACACGCGCGCAGCGGCGTGGGGCGAAACAGGGGGGATGAGATTGCTTCGGCCGATCCGGTGGCCATCGAGCGTCCTTGCTTCACGCGCGATCAATGCGCGGAATCGAAAGGTCCGCCCGGATGTTTGAAGGAAGGCCCGGTTTCTGAAGGAAACCGGTTATTTCACGAGTTGCACCGCGCTGTTTCTCGCGGCTCATCTGCTGCCGAAGATTATCGGAGTCCCTTGCCGCCTGTCAAGAGGTTCTTTCCTCAAATACGAGTGGCTCCGCGCAGGACGGGCAAGAAGCAGGATCAATCCCTCTCCGGAAAGTCATCGGGAACTCCAGCCGAGCACCACAATTCGAGCACTCAAAAACCTGTCGCTCGGGAAATGCTTTTCTCCAGAACCGGTGTCCAAGCGACGCTACAGCGGTCGCACCCGATGCCGCAATTTCCGCAGCTCTGCTCAGTCTCTCATTATGCACGGGCGATTCGCTGGCGACCTCTTTTTGGGGATCAGGGGACGGCTCATCAGCTCCGGCGTTCACGGGTGCGTTGGTTGCCCGATAGTGCGACTCAACGATCCACTCAATCTGCATGGCCGATCGTTCAGATGCTTTCGCCCCCCTTTCGGCCATCAGGATCGCATCAAATGAGTTGTTTGCCATGTCCCTTACCATGGCCAGAATCTCGCCCGCCAGGATTGAGATAAATCCAAGCGCCACAAGGGGAAGCAAACCCAACGCCAGTACGGAGTCGTGTTTTTCGATAAGCCCACAAAGGGCAAGCACACTGAGCACCCAGCACACGACACCAACCGCGTAAAGGCACATGATCAGAAACCCAGTGATCGAGTACTTCATGGAATGCATTTGACTGTTCGCATTTTGTACGGTATGTTCCGAAACCGCCCAGATAATCCCTCCACAGGGATGCAAGGCTTATGATCGCAAGCTCAACCCATCAACTCGCTCTCCAGGCAGCCACAGACTCGAGGCTGCGCATCGGAACGCATCTCATCACAACTGCAATCTTCTAAGTATACGAGAGGATTGCTGCTGATACCGGTATGCGTTCAAGAAACGAGGCAAGCCGCTGCGCCACGGCGATTTGCGGAGAAATCAAATGACTCGACACCACGCCATCGGTCTGCTTATTTCGAAGGTCGTTTGCCTTTCCGACGCCGCCCTCTTTCAGATCGTGCAGCGTCTCCAATCTCAGACATCAGTGCACAAGAGAGCTTCATTTCGTCGTCGGAAACCTCGGCCCCAGAAGCGCGGTCGCAGAAAGCCTTGACGAGCATCTCCTGCGTCTCGTTATCGAAACGCAGGAAAAGCCACATGATCGCTGAGACGACGTCGCCCTTGCTGACTCGCTTCCAATCCTTGGCGATCGCCTCGGCGCGCGCTTCGAATTCCGGCCAGATGGCATCATCGAGACGGTAGCTTCGAGAGTTCGGTTTCACTATTTCAGTTTTTTTTTCTTCCACGTAAGACCTTGATAGTTGTGTGCTTACAGACGGTCAACGTCTGCTAAGAGTCTGCTCACTGCATACACACTGTTGACAGTTCATCCAGACCGACGATAATGCTGCAATCATGCGTAAAACTGGCGAGAAACTGATTCTGCAGCGCATGCGGTCGAGCACGCGGCAGAAGCTCGTTCAGCTCGCCAAAATCGAAGACAGATCGCCTGTCGCAGTTCTGGACCGTCTACTTTCTGACGAGATGAAGCGGCAGAAAATCGCGAACGTTGATGCTGTTTCCGCCGGAGCATGTGGCTCCGGCTAGTTTCACGAGGCCCGCCCGGATGGGGCGCGTCTGGCCGACTGCGAGAAACGGCGGACGCGCCCAGGGCGGGCAATACTCTCAACCACGGCTGCTCGCCGTGTTTTCCAGGTCGGCGGCTTCACCCCGGTCGCCGGCCTTATTGAAAATCGAAGAAGTGGTCACAACGACTGGCCACTGACCAACGACGCTAGCTTGGACTCCACAGGTCGAACGGCCGGGGTGTTCCCGGCCCGACGCGCGGGACTCAGGTGAGGATGGATCGACGATCGCCGGGCACTCAGAGATCTCCATATGGAAGGTTCGGTTACTCAGCATCCCTCGCCCTGCGGTTAGATCCACTGGCCGGTTCGATTCCGGCCCCGCGCATGGTTTTCCGGCAAGGAAGCCCCGATGAAACTCATTCGCAAAACGCGGCCCGATGGACAAAGCGCGTTCGAGCTCGTCGACATGACGCCCGACGAGTTCGGGGCGGTGTTGGGCACGCTCATATTTGGAGCCCGGTTTGCTGACGAGCGCGGAATCGCACAGGACCTGGTCGGCCAGGCCAACGAGGTGATGCCTGGCCTGGGGATGGCGCTTCCGTTCCCCGCCACGTTCGATCTGCGCGTTCCCGGACCGCCCAATCAGGAAAAAGTCGCGCGGCTGATCGATGCCGCCCGGATCGCGAACGACACGCTGGCGAGTGTATGAATTCGACGCCCGGGGCCGCAAGGGATTTGTGGCCTCGAAATCCGCCATGGAGAGCACCCAGACGTGGATCCCAAGATGGCACTGAGCAACGAAGTCGCCCGAGAGGCCCGCGAACGGCACTGTATAACGCTCGCCCAGGCGGCGGTGATCACCGGGTATTCCAAGTCGCACATCCAGGCGATCGAGGCGGGCGACCGCACGCCCAACCCTGAATACCTCTCCGGCCTTTTCCGGGCAACGTTCGATTGCACGCTGCCCCAGTTGATCGATCCCTACTATCCCGCCCGCATCGAGCAGTTGAACGGCATGAGCCGGCCGCATCCGATCGCCCCGCCCGGCGATCCGACCAAACTCCTGGCGCAGGAGATCGAATCCAACAAGAAGCACGCGCACCTGCTCAAACTGATTTACGACATCGCCCGCGACGGCCACGTGAACGAAAAAGATGCACCCGTCGTGGCCGACTACATGAAACTCAACGCCGAGCTGATCGAGCAACTCGCACGCACTGCCGCCGCGATCGTTGCCCTCAGTCAGCAGAACGGACACCGCTGATGAGCACCAGGCAAACAAAGAAAGGCCCGCGCATGGGCAAGGCTCTGGCCTGCTGGGAGGCTCCGCCCGCATTGACCACCGCGGACCCCGGCGAGCCGGCCTGGATCGATTCGCTCCGCCGCCACTGGCTCGCCGCGCGCGTCAACGAACGCAGGATGGCGATCGAGCACCTGCGATTGTGTTTGAGTTATCGCCTGGTCGACACGGCCTCGAACGCCCTGGTGCGAGCCATTGAGGCGCTGGCCTATTCGCGCCAGCAGCTCGCCGGTCTTTTCATCCACTTCGGCGTCCGCAGCGATATCGGGTCGCTCAAGATCGTCGCGTCGGCGCTGCTGCAGCAGATCGATCTTTTCTGCCCCATTCCACCGGAGGTGATTCCATGCCAGCCGTAATGGATCGCACTATCGCATCCGGCCAGCCGACACAGCCGTGCCCCGCGTGCGACGGCACTATGCCGGCCGAAGCTATCAAGTTCACCGCCTGGCGTCATCGCCAGGACCTGGCCGGCCCGTTCATCGAACGGACGGTCGCGATGCACTGTCCGCACTGCGGCCACCAGGACGCGAAGACCATCCGCCGCCCGCAAGCGGCATAAACATCAAAGAGGTTTCAACCTCAAAGACGCAAAGGACGCAGAGATGATTCCACACGAACTGAATGCTCAACTTGTCAAGGCCGCGGAGGAGCTTGAGCGGTTCCTGGAGAACGCCAACGAACTGCTCGAACTTTTGATCATCAAGATCAAAGCGGACGACAAGTGATGTTCTCTGCGAGCTCTGCGTCTCTGCGGTTAAGAAGTATTTGGTTTTAACGGACAACGAACAACGAACCACTGACCAACCCCATGCCCAACGCACTCGCCATCTTCGACTCCAACAAACTGCCGACTCCCGTGCCGGCGGTCTGGATCTCGATCGCTGAGGCGGTCGCGCGCAGCGGGATCCCCGAGCGAACGCTCCGCCGGCATTGCCAGCGGCGCTGGCGTGCGATGGGCTTGGCGCGCATCGACGCGGCCGGCGACTGGCGGATCGATCCGACCGCCGACGATCGTTTCGCCGCGCCCGCCAGCCAGAACGCCGACGCCGAGCTGCTCGACCTCCGCCAGGTCAGTGCCACCAAGCGAACCATGGCTGCCCGCAAGCGCGAGGTGGTCAGCGACCTGACCGGCTACATCGCCCGGCGCGTCAGCGAGGTCGGCCGTACCACCGCGATCGCCGAGTTCGCCGCCAAGTACGGCGGGAGCGGGGAGCAGGGAACAGGGCTGCCCTATGGCGTCAAATTCTCGGCCCGCACGCTCTACAGCTGGCTGGACGCCGCCAAGCACGCGCCCGTCTCTGGCCTGGTCGATAAGCGCGGCCTGGTCGGCGATCGCCAGGAGCCGGATCCCGATGTGATCGGGGCGTTCGTCCAGATCTGGCTGACCGATCCGAACCGCGGCTCGCTCAAGAGCGCCTATAAAAAACTCTGCTACTTGTGCGACCAGGGCCACAAGTGGTTTTTTGGCAGCTATAGAACCTTCTGCCGCTGGGTCAAGGACACCTATCCGCAGGCCATGATCACACTCAATCGCGAGGGCGAGCAGGCGTACCGGAAACTGCACGAGCCCTGCCGCGATCAGGACCCCGAGGCTTTTGCGGCCGGCGAGATGTACGTAGGCGATCACCACCAGTTCCGCCACGTCGTGTGGCATCGCGGCCGGCTCATTCGGCCCTGGCTGAGCGCCTGGCTCGATCAGCGCAGCCTGATGTTCACGGGCTTTGTGATCGTGCCTGAGCCGAACCAATGCACCGTGCTCGCCGCCGCCAAGCTCGCCTGCATTCGCTTCGGACCCAGTAAGTACTGGCTCATGGACAACGGCCGCGATTACAGCGGCTACGCGATCTCCGGCGGCTGGAGCCGGCGGATCTACCTGAAAAAAGGGTATCTCGACGAGACGCACGTGAGCGGGATGATCCGGCTGCTGCAGTCCGAGCCGGTCTACTGCCTGCCGCACTCGCCCAACTCCAAGATCATTGAGGGCCAGTTCAAGATCATCGAAGAATCTTTCGGCCGCGAGCTGCCCAACTATTGCGGCGCGGAACCCGAGGATCGCCCGCACGATTTCGACGAGCGCATGAAGCGCGATCGGCACGCCGCCCCACACGCCCGCCGCTTCCCCGACCTCGAAACATTCACGCGCACCTGGTCGACCTGGCTGACCGAGGTCTATCCCAACGCCGCCAGCAACGGAAAGTACTGCCGTGGCCGCTCGCCCAAAGAGGTGTTCGAGGCGAACCGCCAGCCGACCCAACTCGCCGATCCCAAGGTGCTCGATTTGCTCGACCTGGTCTGGAGCCGCGGCGGCGACGATGCGGTGGTGGTCACGCGCAACGGCGTGCGGTTCCAGGGCCTCACGTTCGGTAAGGACGATCCGCAGATCATCGCCCTGCACGGCCAGAAAGTCCTTCTGACCTACAACCCCGGCGACATCACCAGCGTCGGCGTGTGGGACCTGCAGCACCGGTTCATCTGCCGCGCCGACGCCAATCGCCTCTATAACCGCCATCCCGCTCTGGCTCCGTCCGACAGCGACCGCCGCGAAGGCTTCCGCCTGCGGAACTCGCTCAAGAAGGCGATGACCGTCGTGCGCGAGCACGGCCACATGCAGTTCGCCGATGCGTCCGAGTTCGCCCTCGAGGCCCAGCGTCACGCCATCCGCCGCGAGAATCGCCTGCTGGAATCCGATGGCAATCTGCCGACGGTAGCCGACAACGAACCGCGCACGCTCCGCCTGATTCAAACCCCGCTTGACGGCCAGTCGGACCGCGTTCGAGCGGCGTTTGAAACGCCTGAAACGACCGAGGGGGACCTGCCTGCGATTCCACCGGCCGAGAGTATGGATGTGTTCGAGCCGCTTTCTCTACCGGAGCCGCTTTCTCTGCCGCCTATACCGCCGGCAATCGCCGCGGATGACAACGAGGTCCAGGATGTGTTTGAGCGGATGAAGGAGGTGCCCCATGGCGCCTGATCAGCCGCCGCGCGACGACAAGGTCAGTGACATCTATGAGGCGCTTGCGGCATCGATGCCGCGACAGGAGGCAAGGATGCCCGAGCCGATTTCCACCGGCGAAGCGGTCCAGATCCGTAATGATTTCAATCGCTACATGAGCGAGCACGGGATCAGCGTGGCCCGCGTCGCGCAGCGGCTGGAGACGTCCAAGACGACGGCCAGCCAGGTCCTGAGCGGCAAGTACAAGGCCGACGACAGCAAATACCTCCACCGGATGCGCGAGTGGCTCGCCGATCCGGAGAGTTATAAAACGCTTCGCGCCCCGGTCCCGTTAACCACGGCCGAGATCTCGTGCCTGATGGACATCAAGAACGTCGTCGATCACGCCTATGCGGATGGCTCGTGTGCCGTGATCGTGGGCCAGTCGGGCACGTGCAAGACGGCCTTCGCCAAGGCCCGCGCCGCAGACCGCACGAACTGCGTGCACGTCGAGCTCACCGGCCGGCGCTACACCGATTTGGCCATGCTGCAGGCGATCTCGGAGGCCGTTGGCCTCGATTTCGAGGAGAACCGATACACGAACGGCCAGCGTTTGTGCGCCGCGCTCTGCAAGCGGTTGAGCAACCCGCCGCGCGTGATCTTCATCGACAACGCTCACGTGCTCGACACTGGTAATCTCTGGCAGCTGCACGCCATCCACGACGTGACATCGTCCACGATCGTCGTCATGGGTCAGCCCAAGCTGATGGACACCTTGGAAAAGAGCCGCAGCGACAAAGGAGTGGGTGCGACGCTCTGGAGCCGGTTCCTGTTCAAGCTCAATCTGCACGACGCGATCGCCTCGCGAATCAATCCGAATGATCCCGGCCGATATTACCGCCCATCGCGCCAGTACCTCCACACCACCGAGGACATCGTCAAGCTGCTCAAGACGCTGGCCATCAAGGTCCATCAGGGCGCGGTCGATCGACTTGTGCAGATCGCGAATTGCCCCGACTACGGCGGAACGCACATGGTCACGGCCATCGCGCGCAACGCCTGGCGGATCTACGAAGGCACCGGGATCAGCGAGCTCACGCTGGACCATGTGTTGCAGATGGAGCGCATTTTATTGCCGGATCTGGTGCATCGGGCGCTGGTCAAGGCGGTGGACATCGAAACCGAACGTGGCCGCTCAAGCATGGCCACGGCGGCCGGCTGATCAGCAGGGAGGCTGTCGTGCTTATCCTGAAGATTGAGGACAACCAGGTGATCAAGATCGGGGATGCGTTCATTCACGTGACGCCGCGTCCGAATCCGATCGGCGATGGGTTTTCCCATCTGATGGAGATCGTCGCGCCCAAAGAGATCGAGATCAGCCGGATCCTGGCGACGGATCCAAGGATTGCCAAGGACCAGTACGAGACATTGGGCCGGGACGCGTATATCGGCGCCCGCGGGAGGAACGCCCGGTGACGATCGTCGAGCTACACAAGCTCTTGACAACGCGATCAGGATTGCTCGCGTGTTGGGCTGCACCGTCGAAGAACTGTTTGGGGAGTGACTGATGAGCACACACGCTCGACGAGCGAGAACCAGAGTTGATTTCGTTCCAGCGCTGGCGAAGCGCCTTGGGATATCGGTCGAGAAGGTTCGCTTGGTCACAGAAGAGACACGGATGCGCGATGCGGGCTTTCAGCCGCGCCTTAAGCGAGTAAATGGCGGCCCTGAACTGATGAGGGTTTGGGTTAACGATGCTGCTGTCAGACGAGCCAGGATGACCTTCAGCGAAAAAGCGGAGAGCGATCTCCATGCAGTACAGGAGAGTCTCAAGTTGCTGGTTCGCGCCGTGCGTCATGCGCGACGGCTGATAACTTCACACGCTCGGCACCGAAAGGCGAAATGACCCTCGTCGAACTCCACAAACTGGCCTACCGCCGCTTCCCCAAGCAGGAAGTGCACGATCGGCTGCACGAGTACGCCGAGCACAAGTTCGGCGTGAAATCGCTGCGGGACTGCCACGCGGCGGCACTGGCTGAGATCGCCAGGTGGGTCCAATCATTTCCCGCCCGCGCGGTGTCTCCGCAGTCCGCAAGCAGTAAGCCGCGCGCCGTGCGTCCCCGCGGCCGAATGCATCGCGAAGGCGTGCTGCGGTCCGCCAGCAAGAAGCAATGGGCCTTCATCGTCAAGCTGATGAAGACGTCGTTCGCCGACCAGGCCGACGGCGGTCGCCTGACGCACAAGGAAGCACTTTCCGCAGCACTCAAGTTCATTCGCGGAGTTCTGGGTGATGACCTGGCGTGGCCGGAGGACGGGCCCACGGAGATCCAGCTGGATCAGCTCGTCAAGGGAATCCTGACCAGCCAGCAGGCCGGGCGCGTGATCAACAGCGCCATGGGCGAGCTCAAACGTCGCCATCCCGCCTGCTGGCGTGACATGCTCTGGGGCAACAAGACAGGGAGGTCTGCGTGATGAGTCTGAATGCTTTGATCGCTTGTATCGGCGTCCTGGCTGCCTTCGCTGCCGGCTGGGCCTTGTGCAGCTTCATGAATTCGGCCCGCTGCTGCACGGATGAATTCGAGCAGGGCGAATCGCTGAGACGCCGCCACGAACGGCTGCTGACGCACCCGGAGGTCGACCAGGTCAACGACGTTCGCGGCTGCCGACTGTGACGCCGTAGGTTTGTCCGGCTGACAGCTGAGTGCTGAAAGCTGACAGCTTTCGTGAGGCATGGATGCCGAGTCTGAAGACACAACTTCGCAAGACTGACCACCAGGCCGCCGTCGGCGTGCTCGACCGCACCGATCCCATTGTGCGCGAGCTCCCGGAGCGTTTCCTGGCTGAGCACGATCCCGCCGCCATCGTCGCACGCCTTCCCAACTGGCTGATCAACCAGGCCGGCGGACCCCGCCTGGCCGCGTGCGAGTACTTGCGCAGGGTGTGGAACAAGGCTTTTGAGGCGCTGGGCCTGACGACCTATGTCCTGACCATTGAGCGCGTCCAGGCAGTCTGCCGCCGGCTCGATGAGGGCTTCAACGTCCAGCAGCTCGCGCGCGCCATCATCGCCTACGCGGCCGAGTGCAAGTCTCAGTGGCGCGTGAGCAATCCCACCGCCAGAAAACCGCTCGAAGACTTTTTGAACCATGGCCGGCTCGACATTTATCTGTCGATCGGCGAGCAGCGGATCCGGGCCGATCGCCAGGCCCGCGCGGAGATCGCGGCCTCGAAGGATGGCGCCGCGCTCCAGGCCGCTTTGGGCGAATCATATCACCGAATCTTCGCGGCGGCCGTCAAATCCCTGCCCGATTGCGTGCCTCTGATCAGTGACGCGGCCGTGCGAAGGATGATGTGGGAACTGCACTGTCAGGAAGTACGCTGCCACACCCTGGAGGGAAAAGCATGAGAATCCGGAGCCACCATATCGATCCGCGCGTTGATTCAGCGCGCGTGATCTTCGCCTACAAGAACTTCGCCGCCTGCAAGGGGATTTCGCATATCGGCCTGGGTGTCGCCGCGTCGTGCACAGCTAAAGTACTCCGCGCCGCCGGCTACTGGGCCGACGTGTGGCCGGTTATCAATGCGGCCGACCTGGTCAAGCGAATCGCCGACGCGCAGGCATCGGCCCGGTTGAGTGGTGAAGTGCCGATCACGCATCTGGTGATCTCCGCCGCCTGGCTGACCGGTGCCGACATGATGTCGCTCGCGCGGCTCCATCCCGAGATCTCGATCGCGATGATCCTGCATAGCAACATC